>Ga0315281_10007058_pt1 | contig 15887 bp, 15 predicted proteins | sample YL17G07_0_MG_FD_204540 | JGI IMG/M metagenome (GOLD analysis project Ga0315281, IMG submission 204540) | Sediment microbial communities from Yellowstone Lake, YNP, Wyoming, USA - YL17G07_0 | ecosystem: Environmental > Aquatic > Freshwater > Lake > Sediment | place: USA: Wyoming | collected... | reverse complement strand
TCGGCTTTCTCCCGATTGGGAGTTCGGTAATCATGGAAATATCCAAGTCCCCGAAAATCGTGAGCATTAATGTCCGGGGAATCGGAGTCGCGGACATAGAAAGAAAGTGTGGCATAAGCGAGCCATCTTTACTTCCGAGCTTCGCCCGCTGTTCCACGCCGAAACGGTGCTGTTCGTCCACGACCACGAGCCCCAGTCCTTTTTTGGAGAAAGACGCTTTGGTTTTGCCGAAGATAAGCGAGTGTGTCCCTACGAGAATACCAACCTCGCCCTTTTTGAGTTTGGAAAGAAGCGCGGGCTTTGTAATGTCGGCTTCCAGGTCGTTTTCATAAAAAATTTTTGCGCCCGAACCCGTGAGAAGAGCTATGGCCGGCTGGTCTTCGCTTTTCACTCCGCGGAAAAGTTTTTTCAAAGTCAGAAAGTGCTGTCCGGCCAGAACCTCGGTTGGTGCCATGAACGCCGCCTGATAACCGTTCTTGACGGCGACAAGCGCCGAAAGCGCGGCGATGACTGTTTTCCCGGAGCCAACGTCTCCCTGGAGTAACCGGTTCATCGGCTTTTCTTTTTCAATATCTTTAACTATTTCCCAAAGAGAACTTTTTTGGGTTTGGGTAAGTTCAAAAGGCATTTTTGTGAGAACCGACTTCAACCACTCTATATCGGTCGTGAGCGCCGGGGCTTTTTCTTCCGCGAGCTTCAGTTTCTGGCTAAGGTTATATATCTGTAGGAGGAAAAGGTCCTCAAAAGCGAAACGTTTTTTGGCGGATGCGGCGTCCTCTATTGTCGGAGGGAAGTGGACGGTCTCGAGAGCGTGCTTTATATCCGGAAGATTTAGGGACTCCAAAGTTTCTTTCGGAATCCATTCTTCCGGCCGGCGCAAGTTCGTGAGAACGGGTTGAATAAACGTGCGGAGCATCTTGGAGGTCACTCCGCGGGTTTCCGGATAGACAGGAACCAGACGGCCGGTATGACGCGTACCCTCTTCTTCGTTTTGGATAAGCTCGAAAGTCGGATGGCTAAGATACACCTCCTGGTCTTCATCGGAAACGGAAACCTTGCCGGCAAAGTTAGCCCGTCTGCCGGCGTGTAAAATATTTTTTAAATACGGCTGGTTGAACCAAACCGCGCGGATTGAACCGGTGTCGTCGGAAATCACCGCTTCGGTCAAAAACATCTGCCTTCTCCAGGCGCGCCGGACCGAAATATTTTCTATTACGCCTTTTATCGTCGCCTGCTGGCCGGGTTCGAGTTCGGCTATGTTATAGGTCTTGGAAAAATCTTCATAACGGAACGGAAAATGCCAAAGTAGGTCCCGGGCGGTTAAAAGCCCTAAGCGTTTAAGCTTATTCAAGACGGCGGGGCCGATGCCGCGGATACTGGTAAGCGGTGTCGCGAGCGTCAGCATTCGCATATTATAGCAAACTTTTGCTAATATGGAAGCATGGAAAAAGTACCGGATGAAAATCGGCTGGAAATACAATTCAGGAATCCGCTCCACGCTCTTTTGATGAAAAAAATGCTGGGTGAAAAAACACGCGATCACGGGGCGCAAAAAGTTTGGGCCGAGGCATACGGAAAGAAAATAAGCGACATAATAGATACTCCTGCGCACGAAGACATTCGTTCCTTGGCTCGCGCCGGGGAATATAGGGAAGCGGCAGAGATTGTCATGAAAATTTTGGAAGCGGAAGACGCCATACAGGGCTCGTAGCTCTTTATTTTTCCCTGGAAAATCTATAATATTCCACGTGTAGCACCCATAGCTCAGTTGGTAGAGCAGCTCCCTCTTAAGGAGATGGTCCGAGGTTCGACCCCTCGTGGGTGCACCGATTAGAAAATCAATCCCGTTGGAGGGGTTGGATTTTCTTGAGTCCCGAGTAAGGCCGAGGGATAAAAACCTCAAGCAGAGAGGATGTGCATAACCTCCTTTAAGGGGCGGGTTTTCGTTTGGCATATATAAAGTAAAATAAAGGTATGGATACACCAAACGTTTCCCCGTCCGTGGCTCACGGAAGATTAACAAAAGTCATATTAATAGTCGTAGCCCTGGCGGTGCTCCTTGGAGCAGCTTGGTGGTTGACCTTGAGGGTAACGCCGACCGCGCCCGTGGCCGCCCCCGGAACCGCGAACCAGCCAACCCAGGATTTGGGCAGCGCGCTCTATAACAGCGCCTCCAATCCGGTCAGCGGAAAATTACCGGAAACGGTCGCTCCGGTTCCGAACCCAATTAAGGGTTTGTATACAAATCCATTTTAGAACATGAATAGAAAAATTTTACCGGTCATAATTCTCACATTCGGCCTTATAATTTCTTCGGCGGTTTTCGCGCAGGTTACCTCGACGAGCGGGGCGGCGAAAGCTCCGACTGACGCTCAGCTTGATACCGCTACCGGCATAACATTTCCGATACCGGAACTGGGCAATTGCACGGACAGGGAAAGCTGCAGGTCTTACTGTAATGATTTAAACCACATGTCCGCGTGCGTGGACTTCGCGCAAGCGCATGGTCTCACGAATAAGGATGAAGCCGCCCTCGCCAAGAAATATATTCTTAAGGTTCAGAATAAAGAAACCCCCGGCGGTTGTACGAGTCCGGATTCCTGCAATCAATATTGCCAGAGCATTTCTCACCTGAACGAGTGTCTGTCTTTCGCCAAAGAGAACGGTGTTTCCGATGATAATGTCAGGGAAGGTGCGCAAGTTGCGACCTATCTTGCTTCGGGAGGGAAGACCCCTGGCGGCTGCGATACTAAAGACGCGTGCGAAGCGTACTGCAAGGATTCTGCGCATCTCACCGAGTGCATAGCGTTCGCTAAAAATGCGGGCATGTTAAAGCGGATGGCCGCGGAGCAGGGTTTGCCCGAGGGACAATTCGAAAAACTTTTACAACTGACCCAGGACGGCCAGGCGCCCGGAGGATGCAAGTCAAAAGACCAGTGCGAATCCTATTGCAAAGACCAGAGCCACCTCGCGGAATGCGTGAACTTCGGCGTTAAGGCCGGATTTGTGACCCAGGATCAGGCGGACAAGATTATTAAAATCGGCGGCAAGGGTCCCGGCGGTTGTGATTCGGAAACTGCTTGTAAAACATATTGTTCGGACCCAAAGAACACGGAAGTATGTTTCAAATTCGGTGAGGAAAATAATCTGATACCGCCGGACGAACTGAAGGCGACCAAGGAAGGTATCGTGCAGCTGAAGTTGGGGTTGGATCAAGCCCCGCCGGAAATCAAAGCATGCCTTACTTCTGTTCTGGGCGCGGACAACATTGCCGCGATACAAGCCGGAACTTTCGTTCCCGGCCCGGCCATAGGCGAACAGCTGAAGCAGTGCGGCGATAAGTTCAAAGAAAATTTCAACCCCGAGGATGCGTTTAAGAATGCTCCGCCGGCTATCGCTCAGTGCCTTAAAGATAAAGTCGGCAATGTGATGGACAAAATAAAGAGCGGAGAATCCCAGTTGGACAGCAATACTGCGGATGCGTTCCGGACGTGCGTGGGACAGGCCCAGTTGACGCAGGGAGCCGCCGGGGGACAAGGTGCCCCAAATCTCGAGGGAATGATGAACGGTGCTCCGCCGGAAGTGCAGAAGTGCATAAGCGATAAACTGGGAGCCGACTTTATAGACAAACTCCAAAAAGGCGAAGCCGAGACCGCGGATATCCAAGGCAAGATGAAAGATTGTTTCCAGAACTTCCGCCCGCCGATGATGCAGGGTCAGGACGGGAAGAATCAGGCCGGAGAGGATTCCGGCACGCCACGGGGGACTCTGAATGCCTCGCCCGCCGTTATCGATTGTCTGAAGGGCAAATTGTCCGCGGAAGATTTTGCCAAACTTCAAAGCGGCGACACGAGTGTTGCCAAGGATGCCATCCAGTCCTGCATACCCTCAAACGCAACACCGGGCGCACTGCCGAAATATCCGGAGAACGAAGCTTACCCGACTCTTCCGACGGGCGGGTCCGTTCCGTCTTCCGGCGGTGGCGCTCCTCCCGCAGCGATGACGCCACAAATAGATTGTTCCCAATTCGCCGCGGTTCCATCGTGTTCTTATGTGCCGGTCGGCGTGGCGCAGGACGCATGCAAGAAATGTAAGGGAAATTAAGCAAAAGAATTATCCCGCCTGTCCATGGACAGGCGGGATTGTTTCTGGTCAGAATCTGGAATTTAACGTATAGTCATAAAAATTGCGCCCGTACCTACCTGCCGGCAGACAGGACTCAACTTTGCCCGCCCATCTTTTAAATAATGTCCCCGTAGCTCAACTGGATAGAGTACTTGGCTTCGAACCAAGGGGTTGCAGGTTCAAGTCCTGCCGGGGACACATAAACGACAGAGATAAAAAAGATTGGCGGGTGAAGACAGAGCACTTGGCTTCCCTGCCCGCCCGTAGCCACAGGTGAAGGAGGGGAGTCCCTCCGAGCGCACATAATCATGAACACTTTTCTCATCACCATTTTCCAGTTTATCGTCCTGATTTTTTCCGTGATGATTCACGAGATTTCCCATGGTTTTGTCGCCGAACGACTCGGTGACCCGACGGCTAAAAACGCCGGACGGCTGACATTAAATCCCCTAAAGCACATCGACCTGGTCGGTTCCGTTATTTTGCCGCTCATTTTGGTAATCACGAATTCCCCGGTTCTTTTCGGTTGGGCGAAACCGGTGCCGTATGATCCGAGAAATTTGAAAAATCCGAAAACAGGCGGAGGAAAGATCGCCGCGGCCGGCCCCTTAAGTAATTTTCTTTTAGCTTTGGTTTTCGGCCTTGCGATCCGGTTCGGCCTTCAATTTGGAATTTCTCCGGACGCTCCGCTCATCCTGCTTTTCACCGCAATCACTTATATAAATATTTTGCTCGGTGTTTTCAATCTCGTTCCTATCCCGCCCTTGGACGGCTCCAAAGTTCTTCTTTTATTTCTTCCCGCTAAGCCCGGCGCTTACCAGTTTTACGCCTCGCTCGAACGGAACGGCCTCTTCATCCTTCTCCTCTTTATATTTTTGGGCTACCCGCTCATCACCCCAGTCATACGGGTGATTTTCACTCTTTTTACCGGGCAGAGTTTTTAGTTTGACCGCCGAGGTTTAATTGCGGTATTAATTAGTCAGCAGCTTAAAGGAGGGAACATGGCCGATCCAAAAAAGCCAGGGCCAGTTCTGGTCTATTCGAAAGAAAAAATTAAAAGCAAATCCGACGGCGAAAAAGCGGTTAACTATACTATCGCCGAAATAAACGTCAGGGTTTTAAGCGCAAACGGACGGGAAATTCTGAAGTTTGAAGATGTTATCGGCTTCGGAATCGTTGATGACGATGACGCGGATTGCAACCTGGCCGGCTTCATGCGTATCCGATTGCGCGATAAAGAAGGGCGACTTTACAGGCACTATGTCCGGGAGGGCGCGCAGGCCACCCTGGATATCGAGGAGATTCTCAAAGAAGTCGAGCCAGAAAAGTGAACAACCGTCCCGCCGGCACATCCGGCGGGGTTTTCTATTTGACTCTGAGCCGCATATTTATTAGAATATCCTCTGTCTGTCGGTATGCAGTATATTTATTTTGTCCCGCGCATCCTATATACTATCTACTACTTACTATTTCAGATGCCTACAATCCACCAGTTAGTAAAAAAAGGAAGGAAAGTTCTAAAGGCGAAAACCAAGTCGCCGGCTTTGTCTTATTATTTTAATAACATAAAGAATCGTCCGGTTGATTCCCCGTCTCCTTTCAAAAGAGGAGTGTGTCTCAAGGTTTTCACCACCACCCCGAAGAAGCCGAACTCCGCCTTGCGGAAAGTTTGCCGTGTCCGCCTCACGAACGGGATGGAAACAACCGCCTACATCCCTGGCGAAGGACACAACCTTCAGGAGCACTCCATCGTCGTTATCCGCGGAGGCAGGGTTAAAGATCTTCCGGGTGTCCGCTACCATGTAGTCAGGGGCGTATTGGATACGACCGGCGTCGAGGGAAGGAAGCAGCAAAGGTCAAAATACGGAACTAAGGTGGCAAAGAAATAGTTTATAAAAGCAAAGATACTCCTCCGCCGGAGGCGGATCCTCCTCCGGAGGAAAATACGGGACAAAGATAGCCAAAAAATAATCTAATCACTCATGCGCAAGAAACGGGTTTACAAAAAACACTATAAAGGAGATACGAAACACGCCCGCGTGGATATCGGCCGGCTTATTAACTACATAATGCGCGACGGAAAAAAATCAGTTGCGGAAAGATGTGTTTATGACGCTTTTGAAAAAGTTAAAGAAATTACCAAAGAAGATCCGGTTGTTGTTTTTGACCGGGCGATGGCAAACGCCTCTCCGCTTTTGGAAGTCGCCTCCCGCCGGGTCGGCGGAGCTAACTACCAGGTTCCCCGCGAGGTCTCTCCTTCCCGAAAATTCGTTCTGGCGCTCCGTTGGATAGTGGACGCGGCCAAGTCCCGCAAAGGCAAGCCCATCGCCGAAAAACTCGCGGACGAAATAATCGCCGCCGCGAAAAACGAAGGCACCGCTATCAAAAAGAAACTGGATACCCACCGCATGGCCGAGGCGAACCGCGCCTTCGCGCATTTCGCCAAGTAAATATCATGGCCAGCCGTGCTTATCCCATAGAGAAAGTCCGTAATATCGGAATCATTGCGCATATAGATGCCGGTAAAACTACCGTTTCGGAGCGCGTACTTTTTTATACCGGCGTTTCTCACAAAATCGGCGAAGTGCATACCGGCGACACGGTCATGGACTGGATGGAACAGGAGCGCGAGCGCGGCATTACCATCACCTCCGCCGCGACAACCGCTTTTTGGATTCCTTCTTACAGAAAAGGCGACAAAAATTTTGAACATCGCATAAACCTCATTGATACTCCGGGTCACATTGACTTCACGGTTGAAGTGAAGCGCTCTTTGCGCGTCCTGGACGGCGCGGTAGTCGTTTTCGACGGCGTCTCCGGCGTTGAGCCGCAGTCCGAAACCAACTGGCACTACGCGGACGAATACATGGTTCCGCGCGTCTGCTTCATAAATAAACTGGACCGCATGGGTGCTTCCTTCTTCGGCTCGCTTGCTTCCATTCATGAGCGCCTTACCAAAAACGCGATTCCGATACAGCTCCCGATAGGATTGGAGAGCGAACACAAAGGGCTGGTGGACTTGTTGGGAATGAAGGCCTACGGATTTGAGGGAGAGCACGGCGAGAGAATGGTGGAAATGCCGATTCCGGAGAATATGCGAAACGACGTGGAAAAATATCGCCACGACGCGGTTGAAAAAATCGTGGATATGGAAGACGCCCTGATGCACAAATATTTGGAAGGCAAAGAAATAACTTTAGATGAACTGAAGCGCGCGCTCCGGAAGGGGACCATTGAGAACAAGATAGTTCCGGTCCTTTGCGGTTCGGCCCTAAAGAACAAAGGCGTGCAGTTTATGTTGGACGCGGTGGTGGACTACCTCCCGTCTCCGCTGGATATCCCTCCGACCAAAGCCATAGACCAGAAAACCGGCGCGGAAGTTTTCCGCCATGAGTCCGACGAAGAACCCTTTACCGCCCTGGCTTTCAAAATCGCCACCGACCCGTATGTCGGAACTCTTACATATTTCAGAAATTACGCAGGTATCCTCAAAAAGGGCTCTTATGTGATGAATACCACCAAGGGCACGCAGGAGCGTGTTGGCCGAATAGTGCGCATGCACGCCAATGACCGGGAAGAAGTGGATGAGGTTTTCGCCGGGGAAATTGCCGCAATCGTGGGGCTTAAAGATACCACAACCGGCGACACCTTAACCGACCCGAATTTTCCGGTGGTTTTGGAACGCATCACTTTCCCCGAACCGGTTATCGGAATTCGCATTGAACCGAAGACCAAAGCCGACCAGGAAAAAATGGGCATCGCTTTGCACCGCTTGGCGGAAGAAGACCCAACCTTCCGCGTCGCGGGCGATATTGAAACGGGGGAGACCATCATTTCCGGTATGGGTGAACTTCATTTGGAAATAATCGTGGACCGCATGAAGCGGGAATTCGGCGTGGAGGCGAACGTCGGCCGCCCGCAAGTCGCTTATAAGGAAACTGTCTTGGGTGAAGCGGAAGCGGAAGGGAAATATATTCGCCAGTCCGGCGGTCGCGGCCAATACGGCCATGTGTGGCTAAATGTTAAGGGTCTGGAGCGCGGCAAAGGATTTGAATTCGTGGACGCCATCAAGGGCGGCGTGATTCCGCAGGAATTTATTCCGGCCGTTGAGAAGGGCGTTAAAGAGGCCTTGGACCGCGGCGTTGTCGCCGGCTACCCGATGATAGATGTGGAGGTAAAAGTTTTTGACGGTTCCTACCACGACGTGGACTCCTCCGAAGCAGCTTTCAAAATAGCGGCCTCTATGGCTTTCCAGGAAGCGGCCCGGCGCGCCAAAGCCGTGATTTTGGAACCGATAATGAAGATACAGGTTATCGTCCCAATGGATTTCATGGGCGCGGCGACCGGCGACCTGAACTCCAAGCGTGGGAAGATAGAAGCCCTAAACGACAGGGGAACGACCAAGGTTATAGACGCGAAAGTTCCGCTCTCCGAAATGTTCGGTTACGCGACGGAGCTCCGCTCCATGTCCCAGGGCCGTGGAAGCTTCACTATGGAATTCGACCACTTTGAACCATGTCCGAAGAACATCGAAGCCGAAATCGTCTCCGGAAAGCGGAAGTAGCACGACATTTTAGCTACCGCTCAAACTCCCGGCGAGAGTTCTCGCTGGCGCTTTTCGCTCGCTCGTCCGCAGGCGGACACCCTGCCCGCTCGCGAAAAGAGCCGCGCTTCAAATGCGCGCTACTTCTGGTTGCATGCAAAACAAGACTCGCCGAAAGGCGGGTCTTTTGGTGTTGCTTGACGGGCTAAAATATGGTATAATTAGTCTAATCCAAATCAGATTTGGAGCACCATCGGAGGTTAGTCCCTGCGAACTACCTAATCTCCTACTGCGATTCGCGTTAAAGTCCCATAAAGAGATTTGAACACGAGCCCGAGGAGCCGATTGGCGTCTTCGGGTTTTTAGTTTGGAAAAGGTCAAAAAAAACTAAAATTTTTATTAAAAAATGGACATTTTCCCATCTTTTTTAAAAAAGCTCTTATCAACCGGTAAGGTCAACCCGCAATCGGCATTTGATTTGGCAAGAGATGCCCGGCTGGGCGCTCTGGAAGATTTGCTCATGAAAAAAGGCACAATCACCAGGAGCGAACTGAACCTTCAACAGGAGCAATCGTTTTCTAAAGTAGCAGAAACGATAGAAAAGATGCCGCCACCTCCAAGAGGGTAGCGGATGAGCTTCTAAAAGTCCGGGCCATAAAATACCGCAGGCAGGAGCGGTATTTTTGTATTCATTCTATGGTGGTAGAATTAAGGCACTAATTATTTGCCGTGAGCCAAGAAAAGATACTATCGAAAATCAAACAGCCCCACTATTTTGCTAAGGGAAATTTTGTTTTATATCACGGCGACAGCCTAAAACTGCTTGAGCAATTGCCGGAAAACTCGGTGGATATGATTTTCGCAGATCCTCCGTACAACCTTTCGAATGGCGGATTTTCGGTTCACGCCGGAAAAAGGGTTAGCGTTAATAAAGGCGACTGGGATAAAAGCAAAGGATTTAACGATGATTTAAAATTCCACATGGATTGGATTGCCGCTTGTCGGCGAGTACTAAAACCACACGGAACAATCTGGATTAGCGGAACATACCACTCAATTTATCAGTGCGGTTACGCGCTTCAGGCGAACGGCTTTCATATTTTGAACGACATTGCTTGGTTTAAGCCGAACGCAGCCCCGAATTTAAGCGGACGATATTTTACGGCTAGCCATGAAACCCTGCTTTGGGCTAGAAAAGAAAAAGAAGCCAAGCACACCTTCAATTACAAGCTGATGAAAGAAGGGGATTGGCACCTCGGAGATTTTATAAAAAAAGAAGGCAAGCAGATGCGTTCGGTCTGGGCTATCGGGACGCCGAAGTCGGAAGAAAAAAAGTTCGGGAAACACCCAACCCAAAAACCAATGGCTCTTTTGGAAAGAATTGTGCTTGCGAGCAGCAAGCCCGGAGATATTATCGTAGATCCGTTTACAGGAAGTTCTACGACCGGAATTGCGGCTGCGAAACACGGCAGAAAATTTTTGGGCATAGATATGGATTCTCGGTATCTGGATCTTTCTAAAAAAAGGTTTTTAAATTAATACATGATAAAAGGCGGCAAGGGTGGAGGAAATACTTTAACCGGACTCAACTTCGAAAGGGAAAGGGACATTTTACACCTCCTAAAAAAGGCTAAGGGCTATAAGGTCAAAGATGGCGTCATATTTTATGAAGGCAAAGAAGTTGCCCGGAGCTATCGAAAAAATGCGCTGTACAAATTTTTAGAATCCAAAGGGGTCGACTATAAGAAGCATCTGTCCAAAAAATTGCTTCCAGACGAAGCGATATATGTAATAGTAAATAACACCCTTTTTATTATTGAAATAAAGTTCCAACGGGTCGCGGGATCTGTCGATGAAAAACTTCAAACATGCGACTTTAAACGAAAACAGTACGCCAAACTAATGGCGCCCCTGAACATCGAGGTTGAATATATTTATATTTTGAGCGAATGGTTCAACACCCCGCAATATAAAGATGTTTTGGACTACATAATTTCCGTGGGTTGTCAGTATTATTTCAAGTATCTACCGCTCCAAAAGCTGGGGCTGCCGGTTCCCTCCTAGCCGGCGTTGAATTGAAATAGTGGCACAAATATTTTATAGTGCATAATATAAATACATAGCTTGGTTCATGGCAGAAATAAATACACACAAAATTTCCGTTTTAAGTGAATTGTTCGAACAAAACAAGGCATTTAAAATACCTCATTTTCAAAGGAGCTACACGTGGGAAAAAGATTTGGTCCAAGATCTTTGGAACGATATCAAAGACATCGTACTCGCAGATAATAATAGAGAACACTTTATGGGGGTATTCATTTTTGCCGATGAAGAAGAGGGCAGCGATAGGAGGCGTGGGCCAACGGAGGAGATGGTAATAGACGGACAGCAGCGCATGACCACTCTCACCATTCTGCTTCGTGCGATGTACGATAATTTGGATCCAAACACTGATTTGGCTGGCAGGGTTTTAGATCTAATTACGGGGGGCAGATATGAGCCACAGTCTTTTCGGAGACTTATTCTCGGTGAAGACGCAGACGAATTTTTTGAAAAATATATACAGGATAAAGACCCGGGACTGTTCCGAGAACGAAGGCGCGGCAAAAAGAAAGTAGAAAAAAGAATTGTTCAGGCCCATAGCCTGCTTTTCGCTGCGATACAAAAAGTAGCAAAGGAACACGAAATGAGTCTGCCAGAATTTGTTGATTTCCTATTTCGCAAATTAAAACAAAAGGTGGTCGCCGTGCGCATTAAAGTGCCATCAGATTCGGACGCATATACAATTTTTGAAACCATAAATTCGAAAAAAGTTGAGTTATCGGTCTCAGAGCTACTAAAAAATTACCTATTTTTACAAAGTGACAAGTTGGCAGGGTCAGTTTTACGAACGACTCGAAAAAAGTGGCAAGATATAATAGAAAATCTTTCGCAAAATGATGAAGAAATTGAGCCATCTCAATTTATCCGGCACTATTGGATATCGAACATAGAAAGCGTTACGGAAAAAAATTTATATCGTGCGATAAAAGACTATTACACGAAACACAAAGACGATCTAAAAAATTTTATTTCAAGTCTTGCAGATCAATCGTTGCTATATTCTAAGTTGGTCGGGGCGTATCGCGACGACGATGATAAAGTTATAAATGACAGAGGATTAATCCTCCTCGGGCAGATAAGTTCTCTGAGGATAAAACAATGCTACCCCCTTCTTCTGGCAGCCCTTTCACTTGAAGTGTCTGCTGGTCAGTTCAATGAGTTAGCAAAAGCCATAGTAAGGGTTTCCGTTCTGCGCGGACTAACAGATCGAAACCCAAATGAACTTGAGGACACATATGCCACCAAATCCAGAGCGCTACGAAAGAGCGGCACCATTGTAATTCCAGAAATAATCAAAGAAATAAATAGTTTTGCGCCCAAAGAAGATGAGGCTGAGCGCACGATTCTTGAAAATGAGATCAGCGAACAATTGGCGCGATTCATATTAACTCAATATGAAGCCGAGAGACGCACGGGCGAAACCAAGGTTGAAAAGTTGTCCCTGGAACACATATTGCCGCAGACCCCAGAAGATACAAGTCTTTGGGGTATGACGCCAGAAGAGCACCTGCTATACGTTGGAAGATTTGGAAATTTGGCTCTGGTCGGGAATCGAATAAATACCAAGGCTTCCAATAGGCCATTTGAGGAGAAAAGAAAAATTCTTAGAAAATCAGAAATAAAAACCACAGTTGAAATAGCTGAGCAGAATGAAAAATGGGGAAAAGAAGAAATCCAGAAACGGACTAAGGTGTTGTTTGATTTCGTTGTATCCAATTGGAAGTAGCCGCGTGTCTAGGTCTAGGTCTAGCGGTGGGCGTATTGTCTGCCCCATGGAGTGAATTGTTTCCACCTGGGGTTTGGTTTTTCTGCCCCCGGAGCGAAGCCCTCTTTCCTCGGAAGCTCTCGGCGTTTTTGTCTGCCTCCACGGAGCTGGCTAATTGAACGGGGGATTATGTAGCCACGACAAGATTGGTTCCGCAGTTCGGCGGATTGGCGGGGCGGAGTATAGACGGATAAACCGCTGGAGTTTGTCCGTCGTCCCCCGGCAATTAGACCGCGTAGTCCTTGACACGGGTGACGTTTTTGCTATTATTGAGGACACTGCGGGGTTTAGGTCACCCCGTAAAAAAATAATAAAAAAAGAATGGCAGAAAAAGAAAAATTTAGTCGCGGAAAGCCTCACGTGAACGTCGGCACTATCGGCCACGTTGACCATGGCAAAACCACTCTTACCGCGGCCATAACCCACATTCTTCATATGAAGGGGTTGGCGAAGAAAGAGGAAGGCGTTAACGATATAGATAACGCTCCGGAGGAAAAGGCGCGTGGTATTACCATAGCCCTTCACCATTCCGAATACGAGTCCGAGAAGCGGCACTACGCGCACATTGACGCGCCTGGCCACGCCGACTACATCAAAAACATGATAACCGGTGCCGCCCAGATGGACGGCGCGATCCTCGTGGTCGCCGCGACCGACGGCCCGATGCCTCAGACCCGCGAGCACATCTTGCTTGCGTACCAGGTAGGCGTGCCGAAAATCGTCGTGTTCTTGAACAAGGTGGACATGGTGGACGACCCCGAGCTTATTGACCTCGTGGAGTCCGAAGTCCGCGAACTTCTGAAGAAATACAATTTTGATGGCGACAAGACCCCGATAATCCGCGGTTCGGCCCTTAAGGCGCTGAACGCGAAGACCCCGGAAGACCCGGACGCGAAACCGATTCTTGACCTCGTGCAGGCCTTGGACGACTTCATTCCGGACCCGGTCCGCGAATTGGATAAACCGTTCCTTATGCCTATCGAGGACATTTTCTCGATTGAAGGCCGCGGCACCGTTGTGACCGGCCGCATAGAGCGCGGAAAGGTAAAAGTTAACGAGGAAATCGAGGTTATCGGCCTCCGGCCGACCCAAAAGACGGTTGTGACCGGCATTGAAATGTTCAACAAACTTTTGGAAGAAGGCATGGCCGGAGATAACACCGGAATACTTCTCCGTGGGCTTAAGAAAGAAGACGTGGAGCGCGGTCAGGTCTTGGCGAAGCCGGGATCCGTTACCCCGCACACCGAATTCGATACCGAGGTCTACATTCTTTCCAAAGAGGAAGGCGGACGCCACACCCCGTTCTTCAAAGGGTACAAGCCCCAGTTCTACATCAGGACGACCGACGTGACCGGCGAGGTCACCCTGCCGGAAGGCACGGAAATGGTTATGCCCGGCGACACGGTTAAGCTCAAGGTGAAACTTATTTCCCCGGTTGCTCTTGAAGAGAAGCAGAGGTTCGCAATACGGGAAGGCGGCAAGACCGTCGGCGCCGGAGTCGTGACCAAGATCACCGCCTAAGCAACCACAGCTCTTTGAACTCATTGCTAAAATAAATGGCAAAAAAGAAAGAAGAATTCGTCCAAAAACTCCGTCTTAGGATTCGCGCCTACGACCATAAGCTAATCGACAACTCTACGCGCCTCATTATCGAGACCGCGGAGAAGAACGACGCGAAAGTCGTCGGCCCGATTCCTCTGCCGACGGAGATGAAGAAATATACGGTGAACCGCTCGACCTTTGTGCATAAGGATTCCCGCGAACAATTCGAGCTTCGGGTGCACAAGCGGCTAATCGATATTCTTAACCCCAGCCAGAAGATAATAGAATCGCTTTCGAATCTTAATCTTCCCGCAGGAGTGGACGTCGAAATCAAATTGATCTAAATAGTTGAGACCCCGCATCCCGCAAAGCGGGCATCGGGGTAGGAAATTAAGTTAATTTAAGGTCAGACCTAGACCGACAAAAGCAGCCTCCTCGGGGCTGTTTTTGTTTGCATTTGTCTTTCGTTTGCCACATGGAGGCCTTACATCCTCGCCGCGGCTATGAGGCCGAGCGGGCATGGTTCCCGCCAAGGGCGGGAGAGCGAGGTCGAATCGCTAGCCGGGAGTCCTCGCCGGGGACGACGGCGTAGGCGGAGATGTAAGGCCGGAATCCTTGACACAAGGAAGCCCTCCATATATCATTAGCACGTCACTTTAATGGACGCTTCAAACCAACAAGTTTGACGTTTTCACAAGGATGATTCGGGAATCGCCCCGGCCATGCCTTGGGCGGTTTTTTATTAGAATCCGGTTAGCGAAGAATGAGCTTACCGATTCTTATACGCCGAGTATTCCGAGGTGATGACAACAATAGCAATGGCATTCCTTTTAGCCAAAAAATCCAAAATGACCCAGATCTGGAAAGACGGCGGAATTATCCCCGTAACCCAGGTTATCGCCACCCCCAATAAGGTGGCTTTGGTGCGTACCAAGGATAAGGACGGCTATGAGGCGGTCCAACTCCAGTTCGGCCGGACAAAAAGGGAGTTCAAATCCACAGAAGCCTCTTCTTTAGAGAAAGGTTCCGAGATAGGCGTTTCGGTCTTTAAGGAAGGGGATATGGTAAGGGTTTCGGGAACGATGAAGGGACGCGGATATCAGGGCGCGGTTAAACGCCACGGCTTCCACGGAGGTCCCGCTACCCACGGACAAAAAAACCGCCTTCGCGCGGTCGGCTCCATCGGCTCTACCGCTCCTCAGCGCGTGACTCCGGGCCACCGCATGGCCGGACACATGGGAGACGTCCGCATCACCGTAAAAAATCTTAAAGTTGTCGGCGTGGACGCCGAGAAGAATACTATTTTTATCCGCGGCGCGGTTCCTGGCGCTATCGGCGGTGTTTTGGAAATAATGACGGTTAAATAAACCCCATACTTATTAAGTATTTCAAATGGACAATCAGAATAAACAACCGAAATCGAAAAATGTAAAAAGCCCACAAAGAGCGGCGGCTTCGAAATCGCCGGCAGGTGCGGGGGTAGGTATAGAAACCCAGGTATACAATTTGGAAAATAAAGCCGTTGGCAAAGTAGAACTCCCGAAATCCGTTTTTGGCGCGGTTTGGAACCCGGCCCTCATCAAGCAGGTGGTAATGGCGCAGATGGCGAATCTTCGCCGGCCCTGGGCTCACACCAAAGGAAGAGGAGAGGTGCGCGGCGGAGGCAAGAAACCCTGGAAGCAAAAAGGAACCGGCCGTTCGAGGCATGGCTCCATCCGTTCTCCTATCTGGAAAGGCGGCGGGAAAGCCCACGGCCCGACCAAAGAACGGGATTATACCCAGAAAGTAAATAAAAAAATGAAACGGACC
>Ga0315281_10007057_pt1 | contig 15887 bp, 14 predicted proteins | sample YL17G07_0_MG_FD_204540 | JGI IMG/M metagenome (GOLD analysis project Ga0315281, IMG submission 204540) | Sediment microbial communities from Yellowstone Lake, YNP, Wyoming, USA - YL17G07_0 | ecosystem: Environmental > Aquatic > Freshwater > Lake > Sediment | place: USA: Wyoming | collected... | reverse complement strand
AGCGTGGCCTTCATGGCTGCGATCTGAAGGGCATTCCCGGAAAGCGTCCCGCCGATTCCGCTCTCGTCCGGGTCGTTTGACATATGATCGATCACCATGTCGGCGACGTGCTGGCTGATCCCATATGCCGCGACCGGGATGCCGCTTCCGAGCGGCTTGCCCATCGTCATGACATCGGGTTCCAAGCCGTACTCCCTGGTGTAACCTCCGATGCCGCAGCACAGGGTGTGGGTCTCGTCGAGCATGAGCAGCGTGCCGTACTTGCGCGTGAGTCTCCTCAGCTCGTCGTGATACCCAGGGTCAGGAAGGATGATCCCGTGATTGGTCATCGCGGGCTCGGCCAGCACGGCCGCGACATCCTCCGGTTTCAGCGCTTTCTCCAACGCTCCTACATCGTTGAACTGGACCGCTTTCGTCGTCAGCGCCGGATCTACTGGCGCCGAGATGTTCCCGCGACGAGCTATGACCTTGCCCTTCTCCAGGATGACCAGGGCCTCGTCGACGGTCCCGTGATAGCAGCCACTGACGACCAGGATCTTCTTCCTCCTCGTCGTCTCGCGAGCCAGTCTGATCGAGTACCTGTTCGCGTCCGTGGCCGTCATGGCGATCTGCCAATAGGGGAGGCCAAACCGCCGACCTAACTCCTCTCCGACCCAGATCGAGTCCTCGGTCGGGAGCATCATCGTTATCCCGTTCTTGACCTGCTTCGTCACCGCATCCACTATGGCCTTCGGGGAGTGTCCGAACATCGAGCCCGTGTCTCCGAGGCAGAAATCCAGGTACTTGCGTCCATCCACGTCCCAGACGCGATTCCCCTGTCCCTTCTCGACGAAGATCGGGTAGGATCCGGCCCACCGGGTCATCCAGTGCATGGGCACGCCGGCAAGGAGGACTGACTGCGCCCTCTTGAACAGAGCCTTCGAGCGAGGATGCTCGAGGACGAACTGCTTCTCCTCTCTTGCCAGCAGCTCCTTGATTCTCGACCGAACAATCTTCCTAATGGGCGTCACCACGGTGAAGGACTTCGACTTCGGATGCTGACAGGTGTAGTTATTCTTTTCTTTGACCGACCTCGAAGAGGGCTCCCGGAACAACCTTCTTCGAGCTTGGACCCTGAGGCTGGTGAGCCTTCCTCATGGATCCTAATGACCCATCTTCTCGAGGTCGCACACACCATAGTCCTTGGTGTGCTCCTTGAGGAGGGCATCAAGGCCCTTCATCATCTCTGGCTCCAGGGGATCAGGAGCGTGAGACTTCAGGAGGTCATCCATACGCTCCTTCGCGCGCTTGTTCGTGTCCTTCGCCCCGGAGGCAAGCCATTGCTGCCTCGTAGATCTGTCCGATAGTTTTGCCTGAGAATGCTCGCGTTTGAACTGACTCAGCGTCCTAGGGTGCTTGAGGAAGTTCCCCAGCGGTCCGGTCTTGGCTATGACATCCACTGACAGCGTTTCTTCATTAACCTCTATCCCTTGCGCGATGCGCCGGACATTCGAAACAATCTCGTCGTCAATCATGAGCTGAACGGGCGAGCATACGTTGAATGCCTCGGACGACCCCAGGAACAGGTCCGCCATGTCCGCCCCGGAGAGCGAAGCCATCAGCGCCGCCTGGGTCTTCTCGTAGGAGTTCTGGGCATCGACCGACTTGGAATCGCTTTGGACACCGACATCGCTCGGCAGCCCGTAGAACTTGGCCATCTGAACTGCGCCCACACCGAGGAGCGAGAATTCTGGAGCTCCGGTCGCCGAGATTCCCGACCTCATGTCCAATGGACATGAAACGGACCCGTAAACGATCTTTGGGGTCTTGCTGACGCACTTGGCGATGGCTATCGAGCTCATGATCTCCGCATTCTGCTGGACCAGCAATCCGGCTAGTGAGGCCGGGGCGGTCCCACCAGCCAATGCCATGGATACTACGAACACAGGCAGATTCCACTCGGAGTAGCGAAGGAGTATCTGAAGCATCCACGGATCGTGTGCGAGGGGACTTATAGGGTCGATGAAGCCCACGAACAATGCCTTCTTCCTGAGCAGCTCCCTGTCCCCATACAGTATATCGACGAGCCGCAACATCATCTCGAACTGTTCATCATCTCCCGACCCGCCGTAGGCTGGTTTGGAAGAGTGTATCAGCTGCGCTGCCCAGAGGACGGCATTCATCGCTGTGGGCGGCACATCACTGGGGTACACCGGCAGATAGCCGAGCGACGACGAATCAAGACCATCGAGCAGCCGGCAGACTCTTATCCCGTCCTCGAGTGTTGCGCTCCTTACCTGCTCCGTGTAAGGGTCCGAGTAGTACAGACATTGGGCCCCGGGGCCGAACTTGGTTATTCCATCCACGAAATCGAAGGAATGCCTCTCGCTCCGCCCATGCCATCTGAAATTCTTCGCGGCGCTCTTGACCGCTTCCGAGACCAGGGACTCGGGCATCTTGACGATCTTCGTCCTCCTATCGACCTCGAACCCGTTGCCCGAAAGCAGGTCGAGCGTCTTCTCAGAATCGATGAAAACGCCTACGTTTCTGAGCACCTCCAAGCTAGCTCCGTGGATCGCCTCGAGGTCGGCCTTGTCCAGGACTCTCAACCTGTTCTTCTCAGATACCATGTGCCCACTGTCCTTCTCCGGTCTCCCTGTGGAATGAATCCTCGTACGCGTAGATAAATGCACAGAGGGCGCAAATGGGTGACAATTGTGGTGGACGATCAACCCCCCGGCGAAGGCCCAACCGGAAATCCGGTATGTCACTATCTATTCACTTTGGACAGAACTGCCCAGCGGCGGCCAAATGCTTGGAAAAGACAGAATAGAAGGAGAAACCATATGGTCATGAAACCATGGGAAGCACGGCAGTCAACCCCGAACTAATCAAGAGAAGGATGTTGTTTGACTATCAATGTTCATGCAGCAACCCATCCAACGCGATTGATTGCATCCACGAGCTGATCACTGAATTGGCGGACCCCGATCTGGACATGCACAGATTCCTCCACGATGCCGCGAACACCATCTGCACAAAACTCTGCGTGAATGAGGTCACGATAGGCCTGAAGGACCCCAAGGACGGGCTGTTCAGGTACCAGGTGATGGCTGGCCTCGAGGAGTCCGAGTGGGAAGCGCACAAGAAGCTGTCATACTCGCTCGAACAGTTCGACGACCCAGCCCTCTACAAGTACATGAAGATCAGCAAGTACACAAGGCTCTTTCTCGCCGAGGACAACCCATATGTGAACGGTGAGGAAGAGACTTACAGCAAGCCCCTGATGCTTCTCTCGGAGCGCAAGTCGCTGGAAGACACTATCGAGGGGGACTACCTCGACATCTACATCTACGGGAAGGGGGACGAACTCAAGGGGTGGCTGGAGATTTCAGGGATGAACAACGGCAAGTTCCCCGACATCCAGACCATAAAGATCGTGGAAATGCTGGCCTCTGTCATAGGCATCGCGTTGGCACATCCCAGCACCGGTGGGAATCAAGAGACTAGGGACGCCAGTCCGTCTTGAACTTGATCGCCCATGCTACGATGTTCTTGAGCAGGTCTCCGACCAGCGAGATCTCGCGGCAGGGTTCACTGATCCCCGATCTCTCCCTTTCTCCTCTGGGCAATCACGATCATCACTGCTCCAACGACGCCCATCACCGGTATCACCAGCGTCCCGAACTCCGGGATCAGCGTGACCAAGTCGGATGGCAGGACCGAGACGAGCTTCAGGTCGCCGTTTGTCGCATCGTAGTAGCTGATGTGGACCACGTTGCTGGAGTCGATCTTCAGGGATGTGAATTGGCCGACATCGCCTGCAGAATCGAGGGTGACATTCTTCCAGCCACTGTCGTTCCAAGCCAGCTTGAGGTTGCCGTTCGTCACATCATAGTAGCTGATGAACGGGACACCAGTCGAGTTGACGTCGATAGATGTATACTGGCCCACATTTCCGAGGCTATCAACGGTGACAGGCGCGCTTCCAACACCCCCGACGAAATCCATGAACTTAAGATCGCCATTTGTTTGGTCATAGTACGCAGCGTACCAGTCGCCACTCCTCATCGTCTGCGAGGGCCACTTGCCGACATCGCCGGTCGAGTCGAGAACCCTCTTTGCCCACGGGTTTCCGTCCCATTTGATCGCTTGCTTCAGGTCACCATTCGTGGCGTCGTAGTAGAGTATACTACTCGAATCGTTCGCGTAACCGGTTACTATGTTGGAGTATTGTCCGACATCTCCTCCAGTGTCAACGCTCGATGTCTGCCACGCGTTGGTGCCGCTGACATTGACGGCAAACTTCAGATTGCTGTTCGGCTGGTCATAGTACGATATCACTATCGTGTTCGTGCGGTTGTTGACCGCGATTGATGTGTAATTGCCTGCATTCCCTGCCGAGTCGAGGACCTCGGTGTAGTTGTCCACGCTGGTCGCAAAGACAAGCGAATCTGTGGTCGCATCGAAGGCACTCACAAAGGTCTCGTCCGTGGAGTTCACCGCGGCCGAGCAGTACGTTCCGACATCATTCGCACCCAGAGGCGTGGGGTCCAATGGAACAAGGAACTGCCAACCAGTCCCATTCCATGACGCGACCTTCAGGTCATGATTGGTGGCGTCATAGTAGACGATCTGAGGCGCCCCGTTTGAAAAGAGATTGAGTGATGAGTACTGACCGACGTCCCCGACGCTGTCGACGGTCTGCGTCGTCATGCTTATGCTTGCATTCATCGGCCCTGGGGTGCTGGGCCTTGTGACCGCGGATGCCGCCACGGCGACGATTGCCACTGCGACAATGATCGCCATTACGACCACGAGATCTCTTCGGTCACTCCTAACCGACTTTCTTCTGCCGATTCTCAAGAACTCCACTCGACTCTCTTTGATTCCCATTTTCGAACCCCCATCCCCGGTCCGTAGTGCGAAGCCATCCGGAGGGATGACTAGTGCTACACCTTGTCACGATTTAAGCCTTTTCGCAGAAGTCCGTCGAGAGATAAGGTATCAGCGCGTAGGGGTTGGGGATTCATGTGAATGGAGCCCTGTTCGAGGCGATTTGGACCATTGGAGCACTGTGATTGTGGCATTGACTAAAGCAGTCCCGATTCTCACATAGAATCCAGACGGTTCGGGGAATAGGATAGTTGAGGGAGACATAGGATGAGCAAGAGAGCATTTCTGACGGGGATGTCGGTGACCTTTGTTCTCGTCTTGATGGGTCCGTTCTTTAGCACCAGCTAGCGAATCCTTCCATATCTACCGTATCGAGGAGGCTCATCTCCCCTCTCCCCGATGGTGATCCAGAAGACCATCAGATATCCGATCACGAGCACTAGCACGAATATCAATGGGAGCATCAGCTCGATGATATTCGCGAGGTCGCCCAGTCTCGGATGTCCTAGGTCGGTCTGCGCGATCTCGAGGACCTGTGCGAATATCCAGAACCATCCCAGAGAGCCGACTGCCATCGGCACGGGCATGATCCATCTCCATGTCTTCCGATATCGCCTGTGGAAGTAGCTCGAGAAGGAATTGAGGAATATCAGCCCAACAAATAACCACAGATTTCGCTCGACGAACGACACGAGGTCATTCCCGAAATTCTCGTCCTCTGAGAAGGCTGCGATGACGCCCATCATGACGATCGCGCAGAGTAGGACGACGACCCCGATGAACCCCGAGACGAGAGGCGCGGCAAAGCCGAGAGTCTGGTCCCACCAGGCCTCGAACCTATTGCCAGTCCTGCCCGCCCCCTCTCCCGAGGTCTTGCCCATCTGACCAAATGCCTCTCCCATCCTCCTGCCGGCCTCGCCAATCTCTTCCCCGAAGGTTCTCGGAGGGATCGGTGATGGAGGTATAGGGGCGGGAACTTGTGCACCGCAATGCTCGCATAGTCTAGCGTCGGCCGCGTTCTCATGATTGCAATGGCCACAGCGCGCCATTCTCGTGCCTCCGTAGACCGTACAACGTGGAGCAATCTAAAGCTTACCACGGGACGAATCGCAGTAGCAGACAAATAGGGTTCATCACGACGGCCTATGCCATACAGATGATACTCGTTGGGGACAGCGGCTGCGTCTCGACGTTCGGAACCATCAACGATTTCATCTAGAAACGTCTTTCAGCCGTCATGAGCTCCTATGGCCTCTTGCGGGAAGCAAACGCGCTCATCGACGACAAGGAAGTCCTGGACCTCTCACGACAACTCATCAGGATCCCGAGCCAGAGCAGGCATGAAGCTGCCGTGGGGAAGTTCATCTTCCAGAAGCTCGACAAGTGGGGATTGCAGCCCAGAGAAGTCGATGTAGAAGGAAACGGACCCAACGTGGTCGCGGAGATCGGGAGGAAGAAGGCTCCTGCAATCGCATTCAACGGTCACATGGACACCGTCGAGGTCATGACCGGCTGGAGGCACGACCCTTATGGCGCGACAGTGGAGAATGGCATGCTCTATGGCCTCGGCGCACTTGACATGAAGTGCGGCCTGGCAGGCCTCATGGTGGCTTTCAAGGCGATCTCGGAGAGCGGGCATCTCGACTCGTCCAGGGTCGTTTTCCAGGCCGTATCGGGCGAGGAAGAGAACAGTTCAGGGATGAGAGCTCTGCTCGCCAAGGGAGAACTCAAGAACGTCAAGGCGGTCATAGTCGGAGAAGGCTTCGGCGGCCTCGCGGCCTTGACCCACGGCAGGAGAGGAGGGTTCTATTGGGACGTCAACGTGACCGGGAAAGCCGCCCACGGAGCGAGCCCTCACCTGGGGATCAATGCGGTCTCCGATGCAGCGAAGGTGGTGTGCGCTCTGGACTCGATGAAGATGAAAAAGGCAAGATGGTTGGCCGCTGACGATTCGACCCCCCTGACGGAGAGCCAGACCGTCCTCAAGATATCAGGGGGGATGAGCAGCCTGAGCGTCCCTGAGAAATGCTACGTCAAGGTCATTCGGTGCCCCCTTCCAGGCAGCCGCGGACCAAGGGATGTTCAGGCGGAGATTGAGAGGAAGATCGAAGGTCTGCAGCTACGAAGCAGAGTCCAGATGACACTCCAGGAAGGCCCGGGCGACATCTTCTACCCCCACATCACGCCAGCCAGATCGAGCCTCGTTTCCACTGCTGGCAAGTGCGTCGAGAGGCTGACCGGAAAGAGACCGCAGCTGGTCATCGGAAGGTCGGAGGCTGACGACAACCTGATCGCCCACGAGATCGGAACTCCAATCATCTGCCTTGGACCTGGAGAATCAGGGGAGCTCGCGAAGTACCACCAAGCGGAAGAGGCGGTCCACATCAACCAACTTGGCGACGCCGCGCGCGCGTATTTCATGACGGCGCTCGAACTTTGCTAGGACGTGGCCGTCTGACAAACGGCAAGTCTTGACTCACTGAGGGATGATGTGGTGGAAGGTTTTATGTACGGCTTCTACCGCATATCTCTGCGCACTGGTAATGGCGGCAGAGAAGGCCGACTTGCGAACATGCGATGACCTGACGAACGGACACCCGAATCCTCAGAGTTGCTGAAATGCTCTACCCGACAGTGGACCCAGAAACCGTCAAACGCAGACTCAGGTTCGAGTATCTCAAGGCGAAGAACGATCCGACCTCGAGGACCCTTGACGAATTCACGTCCCTGCTTCAGCACTTCCAGAAACCGCGTCTCGTCATCCATGACTTGGCCCAGGATGCCGCCTCGTACATACAGAAGCAGTTCAGACTTCGGTGGACGCTGATAGGGTTCCGGGGCAACGATGGCATGTACAGATATGATGTCATGTCAGGAATGCGTGATGAGGGTTGGGCCAGGCACAAGACGAAGGCCTGGACTCAAAAGGATTTCATGTCCACCTCCGATAGATACAACTATGCAGATATCAGCAAGATCAGCCGAGTCTACCTAGAGGAACAGAATCCTCTCCTCAAGGAAGATGAGCAGGCCGTAAACCGACCCGCTCTCCTGAGATCGAAGCGGGACTCCGACGAGACATGCCTGGAAGCGGACTACATTGATACGCTGATCCTCGGCAACAAAGACGAGATGCTGGGATGGATCGAGTATTCGGGGACTATTGCGGGCGAATTCCCTGATCCGTGGACAATAAGGAACGTCGAGGTCATCTCAGCCATCATTGGGGCGGCGATTGCTTCCCGGAATCAGAAGTGAGGAACCGCCTTCGGCCAGGTCACGGTGACAAGGCACTACATGCCACGTTTCTGTGACGCGCGAGGCCCCAGGAAACCATATCATTCCGGTAGATCCAATATCTCCGTATCTATGTTGCCGCCAGACACAACGACAACGACCTTCTCGCCCTTCTTGAACCGTACCTTGTGCTGAAGTATCGCCGCCGGGCCCACTGCAGCAGAACCCTCGATGACCTGACGCTCGTTCTTGAGTATCCAAAGGATAGTGCTCTTCAATTCCTTCTCCTCGGCCAATACGATGTCGTCGAAGTACTTCAGAGCAAGATCAAGGTTAAGTTGCGTGATCCCGCCTGCCAGTCCCTCAGCGATCGTTGGCGGGACCGGTACATCCACTAGCTTCCCGGCTTTGAAACACTCATACATTGTCCTGGCGGCAGTTGACTGGGCGCCGATGATCCTGACATCCGGGTTGACTGCTTTTGCCCAGACGGCAATGCCTGTGGCCAGACCGCCTCCCCCGACCGGGATCAAATAGGTGTCGACATCGGGCAGTTCCTCCGAGACCTCGATCCCGATCGTTCCATGCCCTGCGAATGTGTCGTAATCATCCGTTCCGGACACATACGTCTTATCGCTCGTCTTGACGAGCCCCTGGCAGTGCGCGAACGCTTCGTCGAAGTACCTGCCGTGGAGCACAACCTCCGCGCCGTAAGACCTGCACCTCTCGACCTTGACCTTCGGTGTGGTCGCTGGAACACAGATCGTGGCCTTGACGCCCATGGCCTGTGCCGACATCGCAACCCCGAGGGCCCAGTTGCCGGCGGAGGTCGTAATGACGCCCTTTACCCTCTCGTCCGGAGCTAGCAGGCTCATCCTGTAGACCGCCCCCCTCAGTTTGTACGCGCCAGTCTTTTGTAGGTTCTCCCACTTCATGTAGACTTCAGCCCCGCTTATCTCGCTCAGCGCCTTCGAACGAGTGAGCGGGGTCCTCGTCACGACGCCCTGCTGCACCTTTCTCGCCTTCAGAACATCGACTGCGGTTATTGTCATAGGACTCGGCTCCAGCCTGATGAACCCCTGATGCAGGAGCTCGTATTTTTCTTCAGCGCCCCTCATGAGACCTTGTGAGAACGAAAGAAAGAAAAACATCCTCCGCGGTGAGGCGGCCGACGGAGTTGAGGAATAGGCCCGTAATAGAGCATCTAGCCCTGCCGGGGCTGAGATTCCGACCATTCGAGGGAGGAGCAGACTACGATGCTATAGGTGAGCTGCTCGCGAAGAGCTTCGAAGCCGACCACGTCGAATGGACGGTGACCGCAGATGATTATCGGCGAAAGGACGAGGAACCGATCAACCAGGACCCATTCAAGGATCGGCTGATCGGGGAGATTGATGGGGAGATGGTCGGGTTTTGTGAGGTCTCCTGGGATCAGATGACGAAAGGGCCCCGTCTCTACAGGCACCTGTCCCACGTGGTCCCTGAGTTGCGCCACACGGGCATACGAAAGGCGCTCCTCAGATGGAGCGAAGCCCGCCTCAGCGGAGTCGCCCACACTCACCCAGACGAGCTAGCTAAGGTTTACTCGACGTGGGCGAACGATGTGGATAACGACTGGAAATCCTTGGTGATTCACGAGGGCTACAAGCCCGACCTACATGTGTTTGAGATGGTACGGCATGACCTCGAGAACCTGCCTGAATTGAGCTTGCCTGAGGGCGTCGAAGTCCGGCCCGTTCGTCCCGCGGACGTCCGAGCAGTCTGGCAACTCACCAAGGAAGCGATGAGAGATGAACGCGACTATTCAGAGGAGGACTATGACGAGGAACACTTTCACGCATACCTGAAGCTGCCTACCTATGACCCGAACCTCTGGACCGTCGCCTGGGCAGGCGACAAGCCCGTCGGCGTTGTGAGGCCCTACATCAACGGTGATGAGAACAAACAGTACAACCGAAAGAGGGGTCACACGGAGAACATCGCGGTCGCTCGCGGATGGCGAAAGAAAGGAATCGCCAGCGCGCTCCTCGCGCGGAGTTTGAGAACTCTGCGTGACTGCGGGATGACCTCGGCTACCATGGACGTGGACGCCCACAACCCGAGCGGGGCGCTCAGGGTCTACCAGAGCCTCGGATTCGAGATGGTGAAGAGCTTCACATTCTATCAGAAACCCTTGGCTTGACGCATCAGAACAGGATCGAGAGACAGGTGACCGCCCCGTCACATTTCTCGAACTCGCCCACATCGACCGGGATGACATCGAACCCAGAGGCTTTGACCAACGCTGCACTCTTGGGCATGCCCGCAGGCATCAGCACGGTCCTGCCCACGGTAAGGGTGTCCGCAGCATACGCCTCCTCATCAGGAACGGTTATGACAGTTAGCCCGGCCAGGGCGGGGTGTTTCGAGAACCGCCTGGTGGCGATCACAGTATCACCATCGAGACAGGTCACGTAGCTCTTGAGGTGCATGATGCTGGGATCGTCGATCGTGTCCACCTTGACCTTCAGCAGGTCGATCATCTGCCGGATGCCTTCAGGGTTCGTCCTCTGGCTGAGTCCGGATATCAACCGGCTCGGGAGATGGACCACATCCCCTCCCTCGACGGTCGCGGGGGCCGACACCCGATGTATCTCAAGGTACCCACTCAGTACCTTCTCAACCGGACCTCCCTCCCCTCTCCTGCTCTCTGCGCCCATCCGGCAAATGAGGGCGCGCTTTCCGTGCACGACCGCGTTGTCCTCCACGAAACAGGCATCTGGATGGAGATCGTCTGGTTGGATGGTGATGACATCGAGACCGAGGTCGCTGAGGGTTCTGCGATAGATAGCGTGCTGGGTCTTTGCCTTGGCAAGATTCACCGTGTTTCTCATTGGATGGCATGAGAGGCATTTCATGAACGTCTTTCCAGGCTCACGTACCAAGGCGTGCTTTGGTGACATTGTATCCCTGCCGATGCTGAATGCGCGTACTGGAAATGAGCATGAGCGATATAGCATTTCTTCCCGGGGTGAGCGCACTCAAGTCGTCCCCGGGTTCGGTCTGAACAGACCGTGTGAAACCATTCAAACCCTTTTCGCTCGTGTTTTCACTTGGAGCTTGAGATGGCCGAGTCGATGCTGACCGTCGATACTTCGAGCTCGCTAGGTTGAGGCGCACTGACCTCCATCCACTCGCGCACGCGTAGCACGATGAAGAGTCCCGGGACGATCAGCAGGGCATAGCTGCTCTTGATCGAGACCAGCGAGAAAGCGATCGAGACGAGCGCGATCCTGTCATAAAGGTTCCTTGACTTCAGGGACACTAGCAAGGCTACGATGATTGCGCCGACCGCAATGTAGGCAAAGTATGGGCTTCCCATCGCGAGCTCCGCCAGGGCCGTCCCCCCGACCGATGTGCCTGCCCGGGACGTAGTGCTCATGTGGAAGAAGACGGCTGAGTTGAGCACATTCGATACTCCGAACGGGAGCATCACGAGCACGCCTATGGCTGCCGATGCCGCGCCTGCCATCGCAAGCCTCACGGTCTCTTCGACGCGGCGCAGGCGCAGTTGCTCGCCGACAAGCCACAAAACGAGCACAATGAACGGCACCACGGCGTAGGCCTTTGTGAGGACCGCGAGGCCCATGATGATGATGGACACAATGCCCGCTCGATCACTTCTCAGCTTCTTGAGGGCATAGATGGACGCGACCATCAACAGGGTCGTGAGGGCGGCGTTATCAAAGGAGTAAAAGAGCATGCATATTCCCGCGAAGGGGACGTAACCTCTCAGCTTTATCGGGACAAACCCGTAGAAAGCCGCAAACGCGACGCTCCATAGCATTAGGTTCGACACGACGAACCACAGCGGAGAGCCGAGGAAACCCAGTGCGCGGTGCATGCCAGCATAGACCATCAGGTCCACAGGAAGATAGTTGTACGTCCCGAAATCGACCTTCGTATCGACCGTGTACTGGGTATCGAACCTAGGGATGACCTTGTCCACGTAGGGGTTGCCACCTTGTCTGACATCAATTACCCCGGCATCGACAGCCTCCGGGATGTCGTGCGCTGCGGAGAATTGATCGAACATTAGGACGTACGAAGCGCAGAAGCCTAGGAAGACCGCCCAGACCACGATGGGCACGAGAATACGTCCGTGTCTCTTGAGTGAACCAGTGAAACCTGCAAGGGACTTGCGTTTCGCCATGCCGATGAGCCAAATGGCTACCATGAAGAACAGAAAGCCGTTGAATAGCAGGTCAAACACTATTGATCCTCCCCCTTCCCCTAAGGTGGGACCGCCCAGGAATAGGCGGACCGGCTAATAAAGAATTGAGATTGGCAGCGCAGATACTGACTGGCGGACCGTCCGCCATCAGTCGGCTGTTTCCTGCGCTCACTCAAATCCCCTGACTATCTCGTCAATACGATTGGAGACATCCCTGTCCAGGGGCACAGGCCTGTGCTCCTTCAGGATCAAATCCGCCTTCTCCTTGGCGACCTGCATCACGTCCTTCCTGCCCCTCTTGGTCCAGGAATCGTAGCTGTCCTTGCTCCAGATTAGGGGCACGTAGAACTCCCTCGCGTGCCTGAGCGTGTGCATCTCGGCGAGGTAACTACCACCGATACCAACCTTCGCGATGATGTCCAGAGCCAGTGCGTCTGCGTCGGTCGGGATCTCCTTGCACGCGGCGATCGTCAGCCCGACGATGTCGTTGTCTATCATGAGCTGCTCGTATGAAAGCACGGTCGAGTTGTCGACAAGGCCCACGCCGTTCATGATCTCGGAACCGGTCATGGCACACAGCAGCGCCATCGTGGAGTTCTCGACGGACGCCTGAACCCCCGGCACAGCGGCTCCTGGCCCGATGCCACCGCAGGAGCAAGGCCATTTGACGTACCGGGCCATCTCTGAAGACCCCGCGGCCAACATCATGGATTCCGGTGAGCCGAAGTTCACCGCTCCAGTTTTCGGATCCATGCTCGACAGCACCGAACCGTAGAGGAGAGGCGCACCCCTCTCGTGCGCCTGCATGACGGCCGCAAGTGCAAGGGTCTCCGCGTGGCATATGATGAGGTCACCGACGACGGTCGCCGGACCCGTGAGTCCCATCTGGCCCATCGCGGTGATGTGCACAGGGACATGGTTCTCCGCCCAGACGAGCGCATCCTCGGTGGCCAGCTCCTCCAGCTGGAGCGGGGCCGTCGTGCAGACCATGGCAGAGATGTAATGCCTCTTCCTCAGCTCCTCGGTTCCGCCCACGACCTCGGCCGCCATCCTCACCTGGGCTTTGGCTTCCTCCGGCTTCGTGGTCGACTCGGTCTCTATGTGCTTCTGCGTATTCTTCAGGGCCTCTCTCATGCCCATGACAACATGCTTCTCCGCGGGCACATCGTTCGCCACGACCATCGGTTCGTATATGCTCACGTAGGGCAGCCAGTCACCGATCACAGCGGTCCTGGTTATGTCCGCGAGCGTGGAATTCCTCTTCGTCTTCGTCCTTTCGTCCCACACGGATATCCCGCACCCATCGGTGGTGTAGTAGTGATGGGTGCCGTCGACAGGGAGATCGAACTCCTTGGTCCTTCCCGCGAGGACGATCTTGGATGGTACGCTCTTGATCAGGGACAGGATGACGTCCTTGGGGAACCTAACGACCTTTGATCTGTCGTCAACGAGCGCCCCCGCCTTCCTGAGGTCGGACCGCGCACTGGAGCAAGGGATCCTGATCCCCGTTTTCTCCATGATGTGCAGGGCGCCTTCGTGTATCCTCTTCTTGTCATCTTGTTTCAGTATGCTCGTCGGCTCCCTGACTCTGAATCTCTGCTCGAAGCTTGACATCTACACCAGGCCTCCCGGCGCCGCTCGAACGAGAGTAATCCTGATGCCCTAGATAGCCGTTTGCGTTTTCCAGACAATCCAATAATCAGTCTTTCGGCGAGAAGAAAGGGGAGTTTGACAAATCATAAGTTTGAAATAATGCGAACGCGCTGATTTACTCTGTGGGTGGAACGAAGATGCCCGTGGTGCACGCCTCAAGAAATGTACAGGCCAAGCGGTTGGCCATGAAGATGGCGATCTTGGGCGGGATCACCCTCGCCGCAATCGTTGGCATCGCCATATTCTTGATCATCTACATGAACTGACAGGCCTCAATCGGGAAAAGGCTTATCGTCCTGGCAAGGCTGAATGCAATCAACATGGCCGAAAAGAAGGTAGTACTCTCTGAGCAGGAATGGAAGAAGCTCCTCACTCCAGAGCAGTATCGTGTGTTGCGGGAGAAGGGTACTGAGAAACCCTGGTCAGGCAAGTATACCGGGACTAAGAAGCAAGGAACCTACAAATGCGCGGCTTGCGGGAACATGCTATTCACGTCGGAAACGAAATTCGAATCGGATTGCGGCTGGCCGAGCTTCACCGCTCCTGCGGCCGAGGATAATGTCGAGTTCAAGTTGGACATGACCCTGTTCACCGAGAGGACCGAGGTCGTTTGCGGAAAATGCGGAGGGCATCTCGGCCATGTTTTCGACGACGGTCCGCCTCCGACAGGCAAGAGATATTGCATCAATTCGGCAGCTCTTGTCTTCGAGGAGCCGACAGGATCCCAAAAGAGAGATGTCGCATCGTGTATCTCCGGATGTGGGCAACCCGCACAGTGAGGGCGAGAATCTGATCCTGCCGGTCCGAATGGTCCGTGGGAATCTCTAAGTGATTCGATGACATGAACTGCTCGATGGCAAAAACAGCCACATCATGGAGCGGTGGCAAGGACAGCTGCCTGGCTTCCTGGAAGACCGTCCGAGCCGGGGTCAAGGTAGACTATCTCCTGAACACCGTCCGCAGGGAATCCGACCGGGTCGCGTTCCATGGAGTGAAGGCCGAGCTCGTGGAGGCTCAAGCCCGCTCGATGGGCATCCCGCTCATCCAGAAGAGGGTGGGCGATGATGATTACAGGGAAGTCTTCGTCTCCTCGCTTGAGGAGCTCAAGGCCAGAGGCGTCGGCAGCATGATCTTCGGGGACATAGACGTCCAGCAGAACCGTGAATGGTGCGAAGATGTCTGCAAGGAGGTGGGACTCAGGCCACTCTTCCCGCTGTGGGGAGCGGACCAAAGGGAACTCCTTTCTGAGTTCCTTGCCGCAGGGTTCAAGGCGGTGACCGTCTGCGTGGACGCTGCGTTCTTCAGTGAGATGGAGTTAGCAAAGACCTTGGACGACGCGTGGCTCTCCCGCCTCGACGAGGGACGAAAGGCCGGCACGGGCTCGACTCATTGTGGGGAGAACGGGGAGTATCACACATTCGTCTACGACGGTCCACTCTTCCAGCACCCGATCAATTTCAGACCCGGGGAGCATGTCTTCAAGACCAACCATTGGCTGGTCGACCTCGTGATGACACCAGGCTGATGCTATTTCTCCTCGGGTGGTTTGATCTTCCTGAAGTTGAAGTAGACTCCGACATCGTAGACGATCTTCAGTGACCCGGCGATGAAGAAGGGAGAGGACATCGAGATGGCCTGCATGGCATACCCCGACAGAGAGGGGCTGGTCGCCTGCGCCAGGTTCCTGGATATGCTAGTGATGCCCGCAGCGGGGATCCTTTCCTCAGGGGAAACGACCGCCATCGTGTAGGATTGCCTCGTCGGCACGTCCATCTGGGAAATCGACTGCCGAGCCAGATAGAATGTCAGAGAGAGGACGAAGGTGTTGGCGACAGGAACTAGCATCAGAAGGATGTTCGATGGGATGTGCGTGAACACCATGGTTCTGATGAGTCCGATCCGTCTGGCG
>Ga0315281_10007056_pt1 | contig 15888 bp, 17 predicted proteins | sample YL17G07_0_MG_FD_204540 | JGI IMG/M metagenome (GOLD analysis project Ga0315281, IMG submission 204540) | Sediment microbial communities from Yellowstone Lake, YNP, Wyoming, USA - YL17G07_0 | ecosystem: Environmental > Aquatic > Freshwater > Lake > Sediment | place: USA: Wyoming | collected... | reverse complement strand
GCTCCACGCTTCCTTCCCACACTCGGTCGCCCTCATGCAGTTGCGCTTCGCTTCGTTTGCTGTGGCCAACTTACGAGAGGACTTCCACCTCCAAGATCGCGCCCATGCTGGGCGCACAACAAAAAAGGCAGCGTGCGCTGCCTTTCAGTTATTGCCTGTTGCAAGTGCCATTATGCGGCAGCTTTTGCCCCGGGCTTGCCGTATTTCTGGTTGAACTTCTCGATGCGGCCGGCGGTGTCCACGATCTTCTGCGTGCCGGTGTAGAACGGATGGCACTCCGAGCAGACTTCCACATGCAGAGGTTTGCCCATGGTGGACTTGGTCTTGAACGTGTTGCCGCAGCTGCAGTTCACGGCGATTTCTTCATATTTCGGATGGATGTCGGCTTTCATTTTATCTTCCTTGCTGAAATTGGGCGCGGCGGATGTACGCGCATTTGTTAAGGGCGCGGATTATCCATGAAAAGGGGTGGCTGTGCAACTTGAAGTTTTTGTGGATTGCCATTAGCAGCAGCGCTTGATGCTATTCCACTTCTGTTGCTGGTCGCGCTGGAAAAATTCCTTGCGCGACAGCGGCGCGGTGTCGGCGTGGCAAGCTGTGTGGTGGGCCAGATAGCGCTCGTACGCATCGTCGCCGGAAAGCTGGCGAGCAACTTGCCAGCAACGGCGCAGCCATATTTTCAATCTCTTTGCCATGCTTCCTCCAGTTGCGTGACATGATGCGGCGCTTCGGACAGCGGTGGCACGGGCTTGTTGCTGAGGTGGCGGATGCAGATGCGCAGCATGTCGAGCACGATGATCCACAGCAGTGCGGCGAAGAACAGCGCCAGTGCGGCATCGAGTTGCAGGTTGAATATCAGCGTAGGCGCGACGGAGGCTTTTTCCGGCGGCAGGGTTCCGGCTGCGAGTTTGTCGGCCAGGCTGTGGGCGGCAGAGAGGAAGCCGATGCGCACGTCCGGACTAATGAGCTTTTCCCACACGGCCGCACTGGTGATGATGACCAGCCAGGCAAGCGGCAAGGCAGTGATCCAGGCGTGTTTCAATTTATCCGATTTAACCAGGATGCCGGTGGCGACGCACAGCGCAATCGCCGCGAGGATCTGGTTGGAGATGCCGAACAACGGCCACAGGATGTTGATGCCCCCGTTGGGATCGATCACGCCGATGTAGAGAAAATAACCCCAGGCCGCGACTATCAATCCGCTGGACAGCAGCACTGACGGGTACCACGATGTCTCGCCCATTCTGGGCCAGATATTGCCCAGCATATCCTGCAGCATGAAGCGCCCGACGCGGGTGCCCGCGTCCAGCGTGGTGAGGATGAAAATCGCCTCGAACATGATGGCAAAGTGGTACCACATGGACAGCATGCCCTGACCGAAGGCGCTGCCGAAGATGCTGGCCATGCCCACCGCCAGCGAGGGTGCGCCGCCGGTGCGCGCAAATAGCGTAGATTCGCCCATTTGCTGCGCCAGCAGGCTCATCTGTTCTACCGTGACCGGGAAGCCCCAGGAGGAAATTTTCGCCACGGCATCGGCGGCCTCCTTGCCGACCACACCCGCAGGGGAATTGATGGCGAAGAACACACCTGGATCGAGCACTGTCGCGGCGATCATCGCCATGATCGCGACGAAGGATTCCAGCGCCATGCCGCCGTAACCTATCATGCGGATGTCGCGTTCATTGGAAAGCAGCTTGGGCGTGGTGCCGGAAGCGATCAGCGCATGGAATCCGGAAATCGCACCGCAGGCGATGGTGATGAACACGAAGGGAAATAATTTTCCGCCGAAGATCGGGCCGGTGCCGTCTACGAACTGGGTGAAGGCGGGCATTTTTACATGGGGTTGCATCCACACGATGGCAATCGCCAGCAGAATTACCGTACCGAGTTTCATATAAGTGGAGAGGTAATCGCGCGGCGCCAGCAGCAGCCACACAGGCAGGATGGCAGCGGCGAAACCATAGGCGATCACCGCCCAGGCCAGCGGCAGGCCGGGGTGGTCGAACAGGTCGCGCAGGCCCGGCTGGTGGTCTACCCAGCCACCGCCCGCCACGGCCAGCAATAGCAAAATGACGCCGAGCAGCGAGCCTTCCAGCACGCGGCCGGGGCGGATGTTGCGCATGTACAAGCCAACCAGCATGGCGATGGGGATGGTTGCCGTTACGGTGGATGTCGCCCAGGGGCTGTGTTTCATGGCGTTCACTACCACCAGGCCAAGCACCGCGATGAGGATAATCATGATGAGCAGCGTGGCGACCAGTGCTGCAACTCCACCGACCGCGCCGAGTTCGTCGCGCGCCATCTGTCCCAAACTCTTGCCATTGCGCCGCGTGGAGAAGAACAGCGTCACCATATCCTGCACGCAACCGCCCAGCACCGCGCCTATCAATATCCACAGCGTGCCGGGCAGGTAGCCGAACTGCGCGGCCAGCGTCGGCCCGACCAGCGGGCCTGGGCCGGCGATGGCGGCGAAGTGGTGGCCGAACACGATCCAGCGGTTGGTGGGCATGAAGTCATGCCCGTTGTTCAGCCGCTCTGCAGGGGTGGCGCGCGTGGGGTCGATGAGCAAGACCTTGCTGGTAATCCAGGCCGCATAGAAACGGTAAGCGATGGCATAGACGCACAGCGCAGCGGTGATGAACCAAAGCGCATTGATGGGTTCGCCGCGATTGAGGGCGATCCCGCCCAGCGCGGCGGCACCGAGCAGGGCGACGACGATCCAGATGAAGATGGAAAGAATTTTATTATGCATAAGCCAAAATTTTAAGTAAGGAATTTTTGTGCGACAATGCTACCCGAAATTTCGTTTGTCGTTTGCTTGATACCATATTCACCTAGTCCCTAACATCGCCACCTTTTCCGGAAATTACCGTGTCATTTGAAGCCATCAAGCAGTTGCTTGCACCGGATATGTCCGCCGTGGACAAGGTAATCTGCGCCCGTTTGCGTTCCGAGGTGGCGCTGGTCAGCCAGGTGAGCGAATACATCATCAACAGTGGCGGCAAACGGCTGCGCCCGGCGCTGGTGGTGATGTCTGCCAAGGCGTTCGGCTACACCGGGGAATATCACCACAACCTGGCCGCAGTGGTCGAGTTCATTCATACCGCCACGCTGCTGCATGACGATGTGGTGGATGAATCCGAGTTGCGCCGCGGGCATGCCACCGCCAGCGCGCTGTTCGGCAATGCGGCCAGCGTATTGGTTGGCGACTTCCTGTATTCGCGCGCTTTCCAGATGATGGTGGAAGTGAATGACATGCGCGTGATGCAAACGCTGGCGGACGCCACCAACGTGATTGCCGAAGGCGAGGTGCTGCAATTGCTGAATTGCCACGATGCGGATGTGGATGCGGCGAATTACCTGCACGTGATCCATTGCAAGACCGCCAAGCTGTTTGAGGCGGCGATGCGCCTGGGTGCGATCCTGGGGGGAGCGGACGAGGCGACGGAACAGGCTGCGGCAAAATACGGCATGCACTTGGGGACGGCGTTCCAGTTGGTGGACGATGTGCTGGATTATTCCGGTGACGAGCAGGAAACAGGCAAAAATCTGGGCGATGACTTGTCCGAAGGCAAGCCTACCTTGCCGCTGATTTATGCCATGCGGCAGGGTGATGCAAGCCAGGTAGCCTTGGTGCGCCAGGCTATCGAGCAGGGTGACATCGCGCGCTTTGCAGAGGTATTGCAGGTGATCAAGCTGACCGGCGCGCTCGAATACACCCGGCAGCAGGCACAACGCGAGTCGGATGCTGCGTGCGCGGCGCTGGCTGCGTTACCGGATACGAATTACAAACAATCCCTGTTACAATTGGCGAACTTTGCCGCTACGCGGCTATTTTAATTCGGGGTGTAGCTCAGCCTGGTAGAGTACTGCGTTCGGGACGCAGGAGTCGGAGGTTCGAATCCTCTCACCCCGACCAATAAAAAGGTAACAGGCAGTGGCGTTTTGGATTTGCTCTAAGGTGCGTAGTTGCTGGCTATCATCGATACCCCTGGCAGCCTTGTCAAATTTTCAGGCGTGGAATCCAGCTCATACCAGGTGTGCGGAGCAACCACACTTTTTTGTTAACCGGCCTGAAAAACGATGTTATGCAGCTCACACAGTACACTGACTATTCCTTGCGGGTTTTGATCTACCTTGCCAAAAATCCCGAGGGCTTGACCACAGTTTCCGAAATTGCCGAGTACCACGGCATTTCGCGCAACCATCTGGTCAAGGTCATCCACAATCTTTCCATCAGGGGATTTATCTTGACTACACGCGGCAGGAATGGCGGCATGAGGCTGTCCCGTCCGCCATCAAAGATCATTTTGGGTGACGTGATACGCAAGACTGAACCCAACTTCGACATTGCCGAATGCTTCAACACTGCAAATAACTGCTGCGTCATCACCTCCAATTGCGGCCTGAAATCAATGTTCAGCGAAGCGCGTATGGTATTTATCAAAACGATGGATAAATATACCTTGGCCGATGCCGTGCCCGCGACAGTCCGATGAGCAAGCCCATTTACCCGCCCCCCCCGCAACAAGAAGCGGTAACCCTCGCCAAAAATAATGCACTATAAACTTGCATTATAAATACATTATATTAAAATACGTTTCTGGCATCACTCAATCACCGACCCAACAAGGAGCAAACCATGTCCCAACCCCACCTGCATCTGCAAGCAGACGCCATCTATAACTTCGACGCGCGCGGCATAGCCAAACGTTTCCGCCACGCGGCCATCTTCGGCGCTCTGGATGCACTGCAAGGCGGCGAAACCATGCGCTTCGTCAATGACCATGACCCCCTGCCCCTGCTGGCGCAATTGCAGCAGCGTTATGGCGACAAAGTCACCATCCAGTATGTAATGCGCGAACCTGGCCAGATTGTGATCGACTTCGTGCGTCAATAGCGCCTGAGAAAACCGCCATAGAACAAGCTGCAATGTCATACCCGGTTTTTTATAATTCGGTGCACACAATTACGCTGCATGACCCCCTGGCCGAACTGCTGGGAGCAAGCGCGGACGGCCTGCTGGAATACGGCTATCTCGATGCGGTAAAACTGGCGGGGCATTCCTGCCCAACGCTGGCCGGCGCCTATCTGATGACGCTCAAGGCGCTGCAATTCCTGTATGGCGCGGACACCCCCTCACGCGGCGGCATCCGCGTGGCGTTCCGCGATGACCAGGGCAGCGGGGTAACCGGCGTCATCGCCAATGTAGTCAGCCAGATCACCGGGGCTGCAGGGGATGGCGGCTTCAAGGGCCTGGCGGGGCAATTCAAACGCAACGGGCTGCTGTCATTCAATGCCGGGATTGAGGGCATAGTTCGTTTTGAACGGATTGACCGGGCACGGGCAGTGGAAGCAGACTACCACCCGGAGCAAGTGCCTGCCGATGAGAATATGTCCATGCTGCTGCAAGGCATGCTCGCCCGGCACGCCAGCACGGAAGACCAAGCTGTTTTTGCGGCACTGTGGCAGGACAGGGTGCGGCGCATCCTGATCGACCACTTTGACGATCCGGCGCTGGTGACCATTACACAACGATAATTCAAGCTAACAAGAAGGACTATTATGCAGACCATTACCGAATACCTATCCGCTGGACACCGGCACTGTGACGACCTGTTTGCCGAGGCGGAAGCGGCGGCGGCAAAGAATGACCTGGCTGCCGCGCAAGCCGGGTTCATTGTCTTTCGCCAGGAAATGGAACATCATCTGTCCAAGGAAGAAAACATCATGTTCCCCGCCTTCGAGCAGGCTACCGGCAGCAGTATGGGACCCACCAGCGTGATGCGCATGGAACATGAACAGATGCGCGGGCTGTTTGCGGAGATGCGGGCCGCACTCGACGCGAAAGATACAAGCACCTACGCCGGGCTGTCGGAAACCCTGCTGGTATTGATGCAACAGCACAACTTCAAGGAAGAGCAAATGCTCTACCAGATGGCAGACCACACCCTGGATGATCGCGAAGATATCATCCGGCAGATGGAAGCGCTGCCATAACACCATAGCATGACGGCAAACCACGCAACCCCACCGATTGAGCTGGATGTACGTGACCTCGAACCGCCTGAACCGTTGCAGCAGGCGCTTGCCGCCCTCGCCATGCTCAAACCGGGCGAACAGTTACGCATGCTGCATCACCGTGAACCTTTTCCGCTGTACGCCATGCTGCGCGAACGCGGTTTTACGCACCGCACTACACAACTGGCCGAAGACAACTACGAAATCCTGATCTGGCAATGAGCATGGCCAGCCTGTCCCTGGAGCAAGCGCCGCCCATCTCGGTGCCGCTCCGTTTCTTTCTCAGCGCACCGCTATTCCTGCTGCTCGCCGCGCTCGCCCTGCTGGCAGCAGGTCCTGCGGCACTTGAATCACGCTGGAGCCAACCCCTGCTTGGCATCACCCATCTGTTAACCCTCGGTTTCATGAGCATGGTGATGTGCGGTGCCATGCTGCAATTGCTGCCGGTGCTCGCCGGCGCGCAAGTGCCCCATCCGCGCCTGATGGCATGGGTCATCCATCTGCCGCTGTTTGCCGGTACCTTGTTGCTGTGTGGTGGGCTGTATTTTTCCACGGCAGTGCTGGTCACCCTCGCTATCCCGCTGCTCGCCTGCGCGTTCGCGGTATTTCTCACCATCGCCATTTACAGCCTTGCGCGCGCGCCGGCGCGCAATGCCAGCACACATGCCATGCTGTTGGCGCTGTCTGCATTGTCGCTCACGGTTGGGCTGGGATTGTTGCTGGCAACAGGCGTAACCGGCCTGCTGAACTTGCCCATGCTGCCGCTGGTCGCGCTGCATGTGGGCTGGGGATTGTTCGGCTGGACAACGCTGCTGGTGATGGGAGTGGCCTATCAGGTGGTGCCGATGTTTCAGCTCACGCAGCCCTATCCGCGCACTCTCACGCGCTTGCTTGGCAGCACGCTGTTCGTGCTGCTGTTGGTATGGTCGTGCCACCCGCTTCTGCCGGAATCTGGTGCCAGCATCGTGGCCATTTCCGCCGCATACGGGCTGGCTGCATGCATCGCCACATTTGCCGTCATCACGCTACGTTTGCAGCAAAAGCGGCGGCGCAAGGTGCCAGATATCACCATGCAGTTCTGGCGTGTTGGACTGTTTAGCCTGCTTGCGGTAACGGTGTTGTGGCTTGCGGGACAGGCCAGCACCACGCTGGCTGAAAGCACGTTCCATGCATTGGCGCTGGGCATGCTATTCATCATCGGGTTCGCCCTGTCGGTGATACATGGCATGCTGTACAAAATCACCTCGTTCCTGATTTGGTTCCACCTGCAAGGCAAACTGCCTCCCGGAAAGGCGCCGCACATGAAAAACATCATCACGGATCGCAACGCACGCTGGCACTGGCGCATCCACCTTGCCAGCCTGCCGCTTTGTCTCGCCAGCGCGATGTGGCCCATGCCATGGGTCTATGCGGCGGGCTGCGCACTTTTGTTAAGCGGCATACTGTTGCTGACCAACCTCTACCGCGCGTGGAATATCTATCTGCGTACCATGGCGAAAGTCCAGGGGATATCCTGATTAAACTTCTCCACGAACACGAAAATTATTCAGCGGTTCCTTAACAGATTTCCCGGCTTTACTTTGTCCGTCACTTTTATTTTTGGCAACAGTGCAGGTACTGCAATAGCCCCGATTAGTAATGTCGGTTCGCATTGACAAATAGCGTTGCGTCAAAAAATCAATTGCTGCTATCATTATAGATTATCAATTGACAAAGTAATTGTAATGATCGAAGTCGAAAATTTAACCAAGGAATACGGCGAGTTCCGCGCAGTTGACGACATCAGCTTCACTGTTGAAAAAGGTGAAATCCTGGGTTTTCTCGGGCCGAATGGGGCGGGGAAGACCACGGTAATGCGCATTCTGACCTGCTTTTTTCCTCCCACAAAAGGGAAGGCCATAGTGGCCGGCTATAATTGTTTTGAAGACTCCTTAAACGTACGCAAAAGGATCGGCTATCTCCCGCAGAGAGTCCCGCTTTATGAAGACATGAAGGTAAATGACTATCTTCGTTTTGTGGCGGCCATCAAGGGGACGCCCGGAAAAGAAGTCAATCGAAAAGCCGCCAAGGTCATGGATGACTGTGGCCTCAGTGACGTTTCCAACAAGTTGATCAGCACGATCTCCGGGGGATACAGGCAGAGAGTTGGCATTGCCCAGGCATTGGTCAATGACCCGGAGGTTTTGATTCTTGATGAGCCTACGGTAGGGCTTGATCCAAAGCAGATCAAGGAGATCAGAAATCTGATCAAGGAATTGGCGGGCAAGCACACCGTTATTCTCAGCACCCATATTCTCCCGGAAGTCAGCATCCTCTGCGGCAGGGTGATCATTATCAATAAGGGAAAAGTGGTGGCAGAGGACCGGCCGGAGAACCTTGCAACTGAAAGCGCGCAGCGAATGTTATTACGCATCAACGGCAATGCGCAGATGATTGAGCAGGAACTTTCCCGTGCGGGCGGCATTAAAGGGGTTGAAAGAGAGCATGCCTCAGGTGATGCCAACGGATTTATTGTCGTGTTTGACGATGAAAAACAGGGAAGGCAAGGCATCCAGGCCATGATTGAAAAAAACAGATTTGAGCTTGTGGAAATGCGCCTCTTGGAGGTTAGTCTGGAAGATATTTTTATCAAGCTGGTCACAAAGGAGGAGGCATGAGTATCAGGAATGTCGGCCTTATCCTCAATCGGGAGCTGAAATCCTATTTCAGCTCGTTGACAGTTTACATAGTGATCATCATGTTTTTGCTGATGACGGGTTATTTTTTCTATAACCTCGTCGCTACCTTCTCGATTGTCAGTTATCAAGCCCAGTCCGATCCCATGCTGGCAAAACAATATCAGCTATTGAATATCAATGAGACAGTGATAAGGCCGCTGTTTGGAACTATTGGTATTATTTTGCTGCTGATGACACCGTTGTTGACCATGAGACTCCTGGCTGAAGAGAAAAAGACCGGCACGATCGAGTTGCTTCTAACCTTCCCGATCAATGATGTTGACGTAGTGCTGGGCAAATATCTGGCCTGCCTCGTTGTATTGCTAACCATGATATTGCTGACGGTTACCTACCCCATTCTCCTTATCGTTTTGGGGGAGCCGGAAGTGGTGCCCATCGGGACAGGTTATTTGGGCCTTGTTCTGTTGGGAGCCTCTGCCATCTCCCTTGGAATTTTTACTTCGTCGTTGACGGAAAATCAGATTGTCTCCGCTTCAATATCCTTTGGCATGCTGTTCTTTTTCTGGTTGATAAGCTATTCCGTCCCGCTGGTATCTGCCGGGCTGGGCAGATTTCTTGGTTACCTTTCGATCAACGAGCATATAGAAAGCATGTCGAAGGGGGTCGTGGATTCGACGGACATCATTTACTACCTTTGTTTCATCGTTCTGTTCCTGTTTCTTACGCTTAGAAGTCTGGAAACGAAGAGGTGGAAATAATGAAAGCTAAGGGATTATTCGCGCCATTGGGTCTGCTGTCCATTTTCCTGGTGGCGGCAGGGGGGCTTGTTTATGCGATAACCGGCGAGATGGGAAATCTGCCATTGGCGCTGATTTGGATAGGGCTTCTGGTACTGCTGCTGTTTTTCTATATCTACTTTCCGGAAATCAGGGAATTCATCACCAAGCGTTCCACCAAGTACGCCTTTAATACGGCGATTATGAGCATGGTGTTTTTTGTGATAATCGGGCTTATCGCGGGCATGTCGATCAAATACAAGTTGAGGGTCGATTTGACGCAGGATAGCAGGTATACCCTCTCTTCCCATACGGTTAAGATATTAAAATCCCTGAAAGAGAATGTTGAGGCCGTTGGCTTCTATCGTAGTGATGAGCGGACGAGACAGGCGATGTCCGACCTGTTGAGTGAATATTCCTACCACTCGCCCAAATTCAGTTTTCGCTTTGTAGACCCGGACAGAGATCCGATAGAAACAGCAAAGTATGGGATTACGTCTTACAGAACTACTGTATTAAAGTATGGCGACAAGCAAGAGATTATCGGCACCGAATCTGAAAACAAACTCACCAATTCCCTGCTTAAGTTGGTCAGTAAAGACATCAAGGTTTTCTACTTTGTCAGTGGGCACGGCGAGAAGCGAATCGATAGCAAGGAAGAAAATGGTTATTCGTATGTCAAGGAGGCGATCGAGAGGGAAAACCATCAGGTGCGCGACCTGCTGTTAATCAATGCGGAAAAGGTGCCGGATGATGCTGCTGTGTTGGTGGTGAGCGGTCCCGAAACGGACTACTTGCAAGCTGAGTTGGACAAGATAACGGCATTCGTCAAAAAAGGCGGGCGAGCACTTTTCATGGTTGACCCCAGCGGCGGGTTAACAAGGCTCACAAGCTACCTGGGTGGGTTCGGCTTCGAACTCACGAACGATCTCATTTTTGATAAAATGAGCCAGGTTTCCGGCAGTAATATCGCCATACCCGTGGTGGTGCAATATGACAAAAACCATCCCGTCACCCGTGAATTCGAGCAGTTTACTTTTTTCCCTTTTGCCCGTTCCGTCCATATAAAAGAAGAGCCCACAAAGGGAAGCTTCGATATCGCCAAAACCAGCGATAAGAGCTGGACAGTGACTAGCGATATTAAGAAGCTTACCAAGGAAGATGAAGAATTTGACGCTACCAGGCACAAACGCGGGCCCATCAGTGTGGTGGCAGTTACCGCAGTGGAGGTAAACCTCGGGGACAATAAAGCCAAGGACAACAAAGCCGTGGACAATAAAGCTGGTGAAGGGCAGGACAGCATGAAAACATGGGGGAAGATCCTGGTCACGGGGGATTCTGACTTTGCGAGCAATAAATTCATGAAGGCAGGAAATAAAGATTTTCTCCTGAACATGCTTAACTGGCTGGCCGAGGAAAATGTTTTGATCTCGGTAAGGAGAAAAGAACCGGGCCTGACGCCCCTTCTGCTGACCGCCGTCCAGGGAAAAATTGTTTTCTGGCTTTCCGTGGTGATTGTGCCCTCGCTGCTGTTAGTGACGGGGCTTGGTGTAACCGCCAGAAGAAGGCGGGGCGCGTGAATTTTACCAAGAAGACACTTTTTTGGTTTATCGTGCTGATCACACTGAGCGGTGCGTTCTTTTTCTTCGACAAGAAGGAGGAAGCGGTTAAGCAGTTAAAAGAAGAAAAGCTAAAACTTCTACCCACTGCCGTGAAAGATATCTCGGAATTCTGGATAAACAATATTAAAGAAAACCTTCAGATCAAGGTGGTTCGAGGGAAAGATGGATGGCAATTGGTACAGCCTTTAAGCGCAAAAGGGGATGTTAAGGCGATAGAAAAGTTATTAACCAACGTCGTCACATCCAGAAAAGATGCGGTACTGTTTGAAAAGGCTGAGCCTGCCAAGTTAGTCGAACTGGGCTTGGGTTCCCCAGAGATTGAAATGGGTTTGAAGTCTGCAAGTGGGGAAACGGTTATTGTTTTCGGAGAAAGAGGGCCAACCAATAATATGGCGTATGTCATGTTCAAGGGGAGGCCGGAGGTGTACCGCGTGCACTCGGATCTCAAGAAAGAAGTGAGCAAAGACACCTATGCCTTGCGGGATAAGACCATTCTGGATTTCGATCCGACCAAGATGAGGCGGCTCGAAATAGTTAAAAAGGGTATGCGCAGAGTGGTCATCGTGCAGAATCAGGCAAAATGGAATATGCTGGAGCCTGCAACAGGGATAGCCTCCATGGCAAAGGTGCTGGAATACCTGTATGCAATAAAAAATGGTGAGATAAAGGCCTTTGCCGATGAAAACCCGGCTGATCTTGCCCCTTATGGCCTCTCTTCACCGATGCTGCAGCTGACAATATATCAAGAGAAAATAGAGAAGCCCTTAATACTCAGCATTGGCGACAAGGATCGGGCAAAGAGGGGATATTTTGCCAAGGTTGAGCAGGCGAAAAAAATATTTGATGTCGAAGAGGGCTTGGTCGATACACTCATTTTGAATATGGATAAACTGCTGGAGGCGGGCGCCGGCGCATGAGTTGGAGCCTTTCCCAACAGAAATAAATAAGTCTGCGTGGCTGAGATTCTGAATCGGTGATGATGCGTGGCATGGTGGTCGTCATGGAAGAAGCGCGGCTTGCAACAACATGCCATTAACGCTTCCAGCAGCATCCAACCTGACGGGCATGACAGAGCCACCCCTGATGATGAAACTTGCCATGCCCGTTTTCCCCCACCCCAACCCTCCCCCGGAGGGAGAGGGGGCGAACGAATCGCTACGCGAGTTTCACGTTAAATACGCCACATCCAGTTTGGCGACAATCAAGAGATGATGGTTTGATAAACCCAGATAATCCATTAGCGCCGTCATTCCCGCGCAGGCGGGAATCCAGCGAGACAAACGCTCCGCGAAGCGGACAAAACCTCGATGCTGCCCCGCTACGCGGGAATTTTTTAATCAACTGGATTCCCGCCTGCGCGGGAATGACGAGTTTTTGGTCTAATGGACAATCTGGGATAAACCGACACATCCTCTTATTAAAATGAGACCAAATTAACACTCCTATGAATACACCTCATAACAGAATAAGCATTATGGTTTTTGTGGCAATGGTAATGTCGCTGTTCGTTGGCTGTTCGGACAATAAGGGGGCAAAGGCGCCAGAAATAGCCCCTAAAGAAGAAAGACCCTTGATCATAGGCATTGTCGGACCCGAAACGGGTGAGGAAGCGAGCTACGGTAAAAGTGTAGTAGCAGGTGCCTTGGCGGCGGCCAGACGCTTCAATGCCCAAGGTGGCATAGACGGCAAAGAAATCAAAGTGCTCCACTTTGATGATAAAAGCGATGTAGGGACGACCACTCAGATTGTGAAGGATCTTATCAGTCAAAAAGCTATCGCAATATTAGCGGCCCCAACAGGCACGTCCACCTTTGCGCCCGTTCATTTGGTTAACGAGTCCAAGACCATATTTATCTCCGTCGGATCAAGGAGGCACCTCAAAGCCAGCGGCCCGTTTGTGTTTCGTACAGCCGTTCCTGATGAAACGGCAACGGAGGACTTAATAAAATACGCAATAACAGAATTGGGAGTTAATTATGTAGTGGTTACAGCTTCTGATAATGATTTTTCTCTGGATTTGAGTTCAATGTTCAAGAAGGCGCTTGATAAACATCACGGAGTGATAAAAGTAGAGGTTGACACTTACGACACTTTCACAGGAGGTCACAACATGGGAGCGGTTATCGGGGCGATAAAGAAAAGCCATGATACCTTGCATGGAGTGATCTATACGGGAGGCGCTACAGAAGCTGTTCTACTTGCCCAGGAGATGAAAAAAGCGGGATTAACCCTCCCCGTCATCGGTGGCGAAGACCTTTTTTCAGAAGAATATTTAAAGGGTGGAGAAGCCGTAAACGAAACTCTTACCTATACAACCTTTTTTGCTGATAACAAGTCAGCCAAAATGGAAGAGTTTTTAAAAGATTATGGAAAAGACAAACCCGACCGGTTTGCTGCTTTGGCCTATGATACTTTCATGCTGCTTGCCGATGCAATCAAGAGTGCGGGCTCGACTGACACCTCCAGGGTAAAGGAAGCATTAATAAATCGAAAGGATTGTATAGGCGTCACAGGAAAAACAAGTTTCACCTCGGAAAACATGCCGATAAAACACCCCAGTATCTGCAAAATAAAAAAGGGGGACGCTGGGGAAAGGGCTTTTGTATTAAAACAGTGACGCAGAGGTGTATCTTCAACAAAGACAAAATAAAACATGCCTCTGAACAATTCGCAGGATGACACGCCACCGGGTCGCCTCCCCCTTTGAAAAAGGGGGATTGAGGGGGATTTTCATATTCGACGCGTCTCAAATCCCCCCTGCCCCCCTTTTTCAAAGGGGGGAACAACAGCGTCCTGAAAATCGTTAAGTGGCACAAAATAAAAAGTTTCACATTTCCCCGTGACGGATTATCATTTGAGTGCGTTGTGCTTTACCGGGTACGGGTTAGCTCAACGGCAGGGTTACATCTTTAACCGAACCGCATTAGTTGCCGCATATTTCGAATACCGACACTACGAGGAGAAAGATCATGGCTAAAGGACAACAACGCAAAAACAAAGAAGCGAAAAAACCAAAAAAACCGCCTCCCGCCAAGTGATTGGCGTTTTATCACGCATTCACAAGTAACAGTTCAAACCCATCTCTGACCAGGCTTTGGCCTGGTCGGGGAGATGGTTTTATGGGTGGCCGATTAGCTCTGCACCACCGCCACCTCATTCCACTCCGTCGTGTATCGCCTCGAAACATTTTCCCGTCGCATCGCGCTGCCCGACATAATCATCGGCGGGGGAAGGGAAATCTGCGGGTATCGGCGTGTGCAATAAGGCGATCTGGCCGGAATCCGCAAGGGACAGTTCAGCGCAGCACGGCGTGCTGTCCGGAGTGGATGTGCGCATGAAGATTACTTCCGATACTTGCGTATCAAACCCACCAGCACACCGAAAATTTCCAGCATGCCTTGCGGACGGATGACGGGATAGGCCGGATTGGCCGGACGCAGGATGAACTTGCCGCGCTCCTTATCCAGGGTTTTCAGCGTGAACTCGCTGTCCACGATTGCCACCACAATGTCGCCGACATTGGCCGACATGCGTTTTTCCACCACGGCGACATCGCCATCATGGATGCCCGCTTCGATCATCGAATCGCCCTTGACCGGAATCAGCGTGGTCTTGGAGGGCGTATCAATCAGCATCTCGTCGATGATGAATAACTCACCCTGGCCGGAGTTGACGGAAACCGGCATACCCGCCGGGACGGCGGATTCGGCCAGGGGCCGGGCAAAGAACTGGCGCCTCGGCACCCAAACCCCATCCGGGGTGCGCTCGATGAAGCCCGCCTCGCTCAGGCGCGTCAGGATGGTTTTGACCCAGGATTTGGAAGCAATGCCGAACACCCCGCACAACGAGGCATACGAGGGAATGCTTTTCCAGTCGGCGTAATAGTCCTGGAGTTTGGAAAGATATTCTGCGTCTTTAGGGTTGAAGTCGGTCATGGCAAGATGGATAGAGAACGAACGTGCTGCGCACTATAAAGAACGTTCGTTCTGTTGTCAATGGGGAGCCTTGTCCAATGACAGAGGAGCATGAACGGAAGGGTGTGTTTCCAACGTGAGATGAGCCTGGAGGGGCGAAAATTGGGATCATGGAGGCATGATCGTGACTTTATACCCAGAGGCTACAAACGTTGGTACAGGTGCGCGCCTTTGTGTCGGGCAACAAGCCCATCTCGTTTACGTTGATGGATCGTCACGCCGCCTACGGCTGAATAACTGACACACTCAAGCAGTTCGGCGCCCTCCATGGCGGCGCGGGACAGGCCTCTACCTCTACAACAAAGGCGATGGCACGGACACCATTTACGATGCCAAGGGCGATAACAATATCCTGCTCTTCGGTGCGGGTATCAGTGCAAGAGACATCCTCTTGCGGGTGGATGCTTCTTCCCTCGTGCTTGACCTCGGCCCCACTTCGACAAGCTCAGGACAGGTTTTCACGAGGCTTACCATCAATGAACTGCTGGCGCGGGGAACGACACCTTCACCGGCAATAGTTTCAATGACACCCTGGATGGCGGCAGCTACGTTTACAACCTTGGGGACAGGGCGGAGCGTGCCGTTTTGCCCGGGCGGGAGAAGCGTTGGTCAAGAGCGGCGAATGACATGGTCATGCCGGATTGGCAAGCAAAATCCGCAGCCTGAACGAACGGCGGAAAACAAAGTTGCCTATAGGGCGCCTCTATAAATCGAATTTTTATCGCGCCAGTTGTTCCGTATTCCGATTTTTCGCCGGAATTTCTCAGCCAATTTTTTCTTCCACTCAAATTGGCTGATTTCAAGCCCTTAATCCGAG
>Ga0315281_10007054_pt1 | contig 15890 bp, 17 predicted proteins | sample YL17G07_0_MG_FD_204540 | JGI IMG/M metagenome (GOLD analysis project Ga0315281, IMG submission 204540) | Sediment microbial communities from Yellowstone Lake, YNP, Wyoming, USA - YL17G07_0 | ecosystem: Environmental > Aquatic > Freshwater > Lake > Sediment | place: USA: Wyoming | collected... | reverse complement strand
TTCCGCACCGCAGTTGCAGACCAACCCTATGGATGTGGTCAAGGCGGCGGAAGCGGCGGGTGTAGACCCGGTCAAATATGCGGTTGAGCAGCTCAAGAGCGGCGCGCTGAAAATGTCGTGCGAAGATCCTGACAACCCGAAAAACTTCCCGCGCAATATGTTTGTGTGGCGCTCCAACATCATGGGTTCGAGCGGCAAGGGGCATGAGTACTTTATGAAGTATTTACTGGGCACGCAGAACGCCGTGTTCGGCCCCGATCTGGGTGAGCTGGGCGAAGCCAAGCCCAAGGAAGTGGTATGGCATGACAAGGGCGCAGAAGGAAAATTGGATCTGCTGGTGACACTCGACTTCCGCATGTCCACCACCTGTCTGTATTCCGATATCGTGTTGCCGACGGCCACCTGGTACGAGAAAGACGACCTGAATACCTCGGACATGCATCCCTTTATTCATCCGCTGTCGGAAGCCGTGCAGCCCTTGTGGCAAAGCAAATCCGACTGGGAAATCTACAAGACCATCGCGAAAAAATTCAGCGAACTTTCCGTCAAGCATCTCGGCACGCAAAAGGATCTGGTGCTCACGCCGCTGATGCACGACACACCGGGCGAGCTGGGTCAGGCAATCGGCGTGAAGGACTGGAAAAAAGGCGAGTGTGAACCTGTCCCAGGCAAGACCATGCCTGCGATGACCGTGGTGACGCGCGATTATGCGGATACCTACAAAAAGTTTACGTCGATCGGCCCGTTAATGACCAAGATCGGCAACGGCGGCAAGGGTATTGCATGGAACACCGAAAGTGAAATCAAACAGCTGGCTGATCTCAATTACACGGTGACAGAAGAGGGCGTCAGCAAAGGCTTGCCGCGTCTGGAATCGGCTATCGACGCTTGTGAAATGATCCTGATGCTGGCCCCCGAAACCAATGGTCAGGTATCGCTCAAGGCTTGGGAGGCGCTGTCCAAAATCACCGGACGCGACCATAGACATCTGGCGCTGACACGTGAGGACGACAAGATCAGGTTCCGCGATATTCAGGCACAGCCGCGCAAGATTATTTCCTCGCCCACCTGGAGCGGTATCGAGTCCGAGCATGTGAGCTACACCGCCGGTTATACCAATGTGCATGAGTACATACCGTGGCGCACGCTGACCGGGCGCCAGCAGTTCTACCAGGATCACAAATGGATGCTGGATTTCGGTGAGGGGCTGTGCGTATACAAACCTGCCATCGATACCAAGACTGTCAAACCGGTGATCGACAAGCTCGGCAACGGCAACACGCAACTTGTATTGAACTGGATTACGCCGCACCAGAAATGGGGTATCCATAGCACCTATACCGACAACCTGCGCATGCTGACCTTGTCTCGCGGCGGCCCGCACGTATGGATCTCGGAACCGGAGGCCAAGGAAGCCGGGATTGTCGACAACGACTGGATCGAAGTTTACAACGTCAACGGTACCTTGACTGCCCGTGCCGTAGTCAGCCAGCGCGTGCCACGCGGCATGGCGCTGATGTACCACGCACAGGAAAAAATCATCAACGTGCCGGGTGCAGAAACCAGCGGCTTCCGTGGCGGCATCCACAACAGCGTGACGCGCACGGTGACCAAGCCTACGCACATGATAGGTGGCTATGCGCAGCAATCGTACGGCTTCAATTACTACGGCACGGTGGGTTCTAACCGCGATGAATTTGTGGTGGTGCGCAAGATGAAAAAAGTGGACTGGATGGAAGGCCCGCTGGATGAAAATCGGCCAGCCGGAATCCAGGGTGCCTGGAAAAATGGGGGGAGTGCAAAATGAAAATACGTGCCCAAGTAGGAATGGTGTTGAACCTGGATAAATGTATCGGCTGCCACACTTGTTCGGTCACCTGTAAAAATGTATGGACCTCGCGCGATGGCGTCGAGTACGCGTGGTTCAATAATGTGGAAACGAAGCCGGGTGTCGGTTATCCGAAGCAGTGGGAAAACCAGGACGTGTGGAATGGTGGTTGGAAGCGTATGGGCAGCGGCAAGATCGAGCCGCGTCAGGGCGCGAAGTGGCGCATTCTGGCAAATATTTTCGGCAATCCCAACCTGCCGCAAATCGACGATTACTACGAACCGTTTACCTACGACTATCAACATCTGCAGACGGCAAAACTGTCGGAGACCCCGCCCACTGCACGTCCGGTATCGGTGATCACCGGCAAGAAAATGGACAAGATCGAATGGGGTCCAAACTGGGAAGACGATCTGGGAGGCGAGTTTTCATCGCGCGGACGCGATAAAAATTTCGACAATGTGCAGAAGGAAATGTACTCGACCTTCGAGAACACTTTCATGATGTATCTGCCGCGCCTGTGCGAGCATTGTCTCAATCCGACCTGTGTTGCATCATGTCCATCAGGTTCCATTTATAAGCGGGAAGAAGACGGCATCGTACTGGTGGATCAGGACAAATGCAGAGGCTGGCGCATGTGTATCAGCGGCTGCCCGTACAAGAAAATTTACTACAACTGGAAATCCGGCAAGGCAGAAAAATGTACCTTCTGCTATCCGCGCATCGAAGGTGGCCAGCCTACCGTTTGCTCGGAAACCTGCGTCGGCAGAATTCGCTATCTCGGCGTGCTGTTGTACGATGCAGACCAAATCGAACAAGCCGCCAGTGTGAGCAACGAACAGGATCTGTACGAAGCGCAATTGAAAATATTCCTTGACCCGAACGATCCCAAGGTCATCGAGCAGGCCCGTGCGGACGGCATACCCGAAGCATGGCTGGAAGCGGCACGCAAATCGCCCGTGTACAAAATGGCAATGGACTGGAAAATTGCATTCCCCTTGCATCCCGAGTATCGCACCTTGCCGATGGTATGGTACATCCCGCCACTCTCGCCGATACAAAATGCGGCAGCAAGCGGTGCGATGGGTATGAATGGGATTATTCCAGACACCAAGTCGTTGCGCATTCCGGTGAAATATCTGGCCAACCTGCTGACTGCCGGTAAGGAAGCGCCCATCATCACCGCGCTTGATCGAATGCTGGCGATGCGCGCCTACATGCGCGGCAAGTCGGTCGATGGCGTGGCCAATACCGGAGTGCTCAAACAGGCTGGCTTGACTGAAGCTCAAGTTGAAGAAATGTATCGCTACATGGCCATCGCCAATTACGAAGACCGCTTTGTCGTTCCCAGCAGTCATCGCGCAGAAATTGTGGATGCCTACGATGAAAAAGGCAGTTGCGGTTTTACTTTCGGCAATGGTTGTTCGGATGGCACGTCAGAGGTCAGCCTGTTTGGCAGCAAGAAGAAGGCAGCCAAAAACATAGTGAGCATGCCGTTGTCGCTCAAAAGTATGAAAGAAGGAGCCTGACCATGAAAACATTTAAAATGCTTTCCCTGCTGTTGAGCTATCCGCAGGCCGAATGGGTCAATGAGCTGGATCTGATTGAAGAAGTGCTGGATGAAGAGATGGGTCAAAATGGAAAGGCTAAACAACAACTGGCCGATCTGCTGCACTCCTTGCGCACAGAAAGTCTGCTGGAAGTTGAGCAAAATTACGTAGCGACCTTTGACCGCAATCCTTCGCATTCTTTGCATCTGTTCGAACATATCCACGGCGAGTCGCGTGACCGCGGCATGGCGATGGTTAATTTGATCGAGGAATACCGCAAACACGGTCTGGATATGGATGCCGACGAACTGCCGGATTATGTGCCGCTGTTTCTCGAATACCTGTCGCAGTTGCCCGCCCAGGATGCCTGCAACATGCTGGGCGAAACGATAGACGTGATGGCATTGATAGGGCGCAAACTCAAGGGCAACAACAGCCCGTATCACACCGTGTTCGATGTGCTTGAGGGAATGTCGCCGGTTGAAGCCAGCGAGTTGCCCGACGTGCCGATACGCGAAATGGAAGAAACCATCATCCAGTTCGGTCCATCAAACGATGGCACCGACCCGCTGATGGTACCCAAAGCGCAAAACGCTGTCGTGCGTATGCCGCAGTCGCGCAAAGCGGCAGCAGTACAAACAAATTAAATTAAGGAGATCAAATCATGGATGACCTGAATAATATTATTTTTGGGATTTATCCCTACATCGCCCTGTCGATTTTTCTGCTGGGCAGCTTGGTGCGCTTTGATCGCGAACAGTACACCTGGAAGAGCGATTCCAGCCAGCTATTGCGCACCAGCCAACTGCGCTGGGGAAGCAACCTGTTCCATATCGGCGTGCTGTTTTTGTTTTTCGGCCACGCAGCCGGGCTGCTGACACCACATTGGCTGTATGAGAGTTTCGGACTGTCGACCCCGAACAAACAGATGATGGCGATTATCAGCGGCGGTATCGCGGGCCTGATTTGCTTCAGTGGAATTACGCTGCTGCTGTTGCGGCGCTTGACCGATGACCGGATCCGCGCGACCAGCAAACCGATGGATATCATTATCCTGCTTTGGGTGTTTGTTACGCTGGCGCTGGGTTTGGTCAGCATTCTGTTCTCGTTGCAACACCGCGATGGCAGCGTCATGTTATTGCTGGGTCATTGGGCGCAATCCATTGTGACTTTCCGTGCCGGTGCAGCCGATGCCCTGTTGACCGTGCCGCTGATCTACAAAATTCACCTGATGTTCGGCATGACCTTGTTTGTATTATTTCCGTTCACCAGGCTGGTGCATGTATGGAGCGGCTTTGCGGCGGTGACGTATTTGACTCGCAGTTATCAGATAGTCAGACAGCGCGGTTAAATTAATACGAGAGAAAATGTAGGAGCGCAGTTTACCTCGAAGAGGTTCTTGTGCCCTCTGGGTACTGCGCGATTGTTGTAACGTTCAATCGCCCGATCAATCGGGCTCCTACAAATGGAGTATCAGGATTAGTTGGAAAAAAATCGGGAGAATAAATCATGAGCATCAGCGTAAACGATATAGAGATCACGGATGAAGCGGTTGAACGCGAATTGCCTCATCATGCAGACTCGCCCGCCCCGCTGAAATCGGCGGTCGAAGCGCTGGTGTTGCGTGAGGTGCTGTTGCAAGCCGCTCGCGATAAGGTCGCCATGGCGCAGGAAGAATTGCTCGCGCTTGAAGAAGCTAACGCCAATGAAGATGCGGAGTCGCTGCTGGAAGATGCGCTAATCAACCGCTTGATTGAAATGGAAGTGGCATCGCCGACACCGACCGACGAGGAATGCGAAATTTACTATAGCAAAAATCTAAATCAGTTCCGTAATGGCGATCTGGTGGAAGCGAGCCATATTTTGTTTCAGGTCACACCCAATGTTCCGCTGGAAGCACTGCGCACCAAGGCGCAGGAGGTATTGGAGCAGGTACAGGCGCATCCCGAACAGTTTGAGGAACTGGCGCGCACTTATTCCAATTGCACTTCAGCGGAGGTGGGTGGCAATCTGAGTCAGCTGAGCAAGGGTCAAACCGTGCCGGAATTTGAGCGCGTAATTTTCAGCCTTGAGTCTGGTGAGATTTCACCCAGACTGGTTGAAAGCCGTTTCGGCCTGCACATAGTGCGCGTCGAGCACAGAGTGGAAGGACACACCTTGCCGTTTGAAATGGTGAAAGTACAGTTGTCAGAATTTCTTGCAGAACAGGTGCGGGTACGTGCACTCAAACAGTATCTGAAAATTCTGGTCGGGCAGGCAAATATTCAGGGAGTCGAGCTGGAAGGAGCGTACTCGCCGCTGCTACAGTAGTAGTAAGGTTTGAATTACACAAAAGACACTGATTCACTACTTACTACGAAGGTTAGCGTTCCACTTCAGCGCTGGGTTAGGCAACTTATGTGAAGTCAAAGAAGTCTGCCAGCAAGAGTCCATTTTTGTCTTTGTGCCTACCATCGAGGCACAAGACTTCTACCCGTGAGATTGCCAGCAATTCTTTTGTTAAATCTCGTCCAGGCGAAAATGTATTTACTTCTTGTCCATGGTGGGTGGGTGACAAGAAAGCAATTCTGACTCGCTCCGGGTTGAAAGTATGGATGAACAATTTGACAGACTTGACGACGTCAGGCATTTTTTTAAATGCGTTTGGATGAAATGGGCCAGCAAAGCACCAGCGACCAGAAACCGTTTTTTTCTTTGTCTTTGCAATGAATTCCTTTGGGGTCTCCCCAAGTTCGTGGGGCGACGTTAGCCGCAGGTAAAGGCGGCGTTCATTACTCAGGTAATAATTATCCGGGATTTTCTTCGTTAGGGGAATCACTCCCTTTGTGCCAAATCTTCGATCAAGAAATACGGATCGAAGCGCGGTGCTCTTCCCTGAGTTTCGAGGTGCTACGACAAAAAGTGCTCTTTCCAGATGTAGCGTCATAGATAGTTTAACTGAGTTGTCCAACGTGGAGCCAAAGGTCTGCGCGCTTTTGCGCAGTCCCGCTTGAGCGCAGGCTTGGCGGATCGGAGCTTTTTATTTCAAATATCCGATCAAGCTGGCGCTGTCTCTCAGCAATAGCAAGTTGCTTTGCTTTTCGTTTGCCATGAATTTTTACAGAGAATGTCCGTGATTTTCTAATCCCATTTTCATCAGTCCAGTAGGCAACCCATTTTTCAGTGTTGTAACAGCTCTTGTACAGCCCAACACCAGGAATACCAGATGTATTGTTGCGTCTGACTATCGACCGATGCCACAAATTATGTTCGGCTGGAGACGGCGCATTGATAAGAGGTTTACGAAATTCAATGGCAGCCGCCAAAGCCTTTTGCTTCCCACCAAAAATTCTATCCGAGAACATTTTTATGACGATGCGATTGCCGCGCTGCACCTGAACCAGCCAAGCGTGAGTGCGGTTAGTTTCGTTATCAATACGACGAATGTTTTTGAGTTGCTTCATTGCTCTTCGGAGATATTGCCTAACAGTTATTTATATTACAGATCCGTCCAGACATGCTTAATCATACGGACACCAGAATTGTACTTTAACTTATTGACCAGATGCAGGTTATCCAGTTCTATGCAAATATACAAGGCCAATCATACGGGCAGAGCAGCCCTGGTCACTGGATATGTGACAAGGGCTGAATAACTTTGGGGGGATTATTGAATGTCCGAAATTAGCCGAAAGTACCGGCCTACGCTTCAATTTTCTAATGACTGCTGCACGTCGATATTATTTTCAATATTGTTATACAGCAGTGAAGCCAGGTAATTTGGATGCCTTGATATCAAAAGTTGCTGTCGCCTGACATCCCAGCCGTCTGTTTTTAGCACCGATAAGGCAGTCTGCAAAATTAGCAGCCGCCTCCTTCCAAATGAAAAGTGCCTCCTCGATGACTGGTTCATCTTCAAATTGAATATCGATTGCTTCCAGTAAGGAAGAAATGGCCGCAATGATCTGGTTTTTCGGTATGGCGTATCGGCTACGCAACACCCATTCGGTTTCCATGAGCACCAGTTGATTGACAAAAAACCGACGTCCAGCCGCTACTTCACGCTTGATCAGTTTGCGAGCTTTTGCAAATTGCACCTCGTCGTCTTGAACCAGGAAACGAACCAGAACGTTTGTATCAATACCGAGCATCAGCGCGACAATTGCTCAACGGGAACAGGTTTCCGTCCCTTTTTGTACAGGGAACCTGCCAGTTCGGTCAGGTTCTTGCTTTTGACGCGCATAACGACTGTGGAATCTGGCATTAATGTAAATGTCATTCTGTCGCCTGGTTTCATACCAAGCTCATCCCGGATTTCCTTGGGAATTGTTGTTTGACCCTTGCTGGTTAGTGTGGCATCGGTTGTCATGAGTATCTCCTTTTTCTTACTTATTTGATTATAGTAAGGATTGCAATTAAATACAATTGCCCATCAGGCAATACTGGAACCGCTAATGTATTCAGCCTGTGCTCCAGGCACGCGGTTTTTTCATTCCGGCAATCTTGCACGCCTGTTTAACATAGCCGTAGGGGAATAGCTCAAATACCAGATTGCGCGACTCAGGCCCGTGTTTGGCGGCAAGATGCTTGATCACGTGTCGCACATCTACAGCGATCTGATGTTCGGCGTAATATTCCCGCATAAAGCGCAGAACATCCCAGTGATCCTCGGTGAGCTCGATGTTTTCCTGTCGTGCCAGTTCTTTCGCAATTTCTTCATTCCAGTCCATGGGTTCGATCAGGTAGCCTTCAGCATCTGTTTCGGGGAATTGTGTCATAGTGTCCATTTAGAAACTCCTGAAAAAATTTAAGCAAAATTTGTGTATGAATTATATATCATAGTTTGATATAATTCAAATATGCAATGTGAATGAAGTAAGCCATGACTAACAAAATACTGAGTAAAAGGGAGTTTGAAACCCTTTCCCAATTCCGCTACCAGTTGCGCCGTTTCATGCGTTTCAGTGAACAGATAACTCATGAGATGGGTGTGACCCATCTGCAATATCTGTTGCTGTTGCATATCAAAGGCTACAAGGGGAGGGATTGGGCCACCATCGGCGAGCTTGCCGAGCTTTTACAGTCCCACCATCACGGTGTTGTTTCACTGGTGACACGGTGTGAAAAATTGGGACTGGTGTATCGCCAACAAGGCGTGACTGACAAACGGGTGATAGAGGTGCGGCTGACACCGTCAGGTGAAAAAACGGTGGCGAAGCTGGCGCGTATGCATCGCGATGAATTACTGAACCTGCAGGGAGTATTTCAGGTGCCGGGAAGCCAGGACTTGCTGGGTGAAAATGGAGCAAATACAAAATAATCTGCAACTGCCTGCGCGCTTAAATCTCTGGAGCGGCCTGACCGGTAAAGTTACCTTGTACAAAGTCGACGCCCAGCTGAGTCAGCAGGGTAATGCTTGCAGCGTCGGCGGCAAATTTTGCGATGGTTTGCATATTCAAGTCTGTGGCAATTTCTACTATAGAGCTGACGGTGATGCGGTCTATGTTGTCAGTATTGATGTTTTCAATAAGCGAGTTGCTGATCTTGAGAAAATGCACCGGTAGCTGTTTGATGTAATTGAATGAACAAAATCCGGCGCCAAAATCGTCTATCGCGATACGGAATCCCATTTTTGACAAGGCGGGAATGGTGATGCGCAGCTTGTCTAGATTGCGGATGATAAGCTGTTCAGACAATTCGAAAATAATATGTTTGGGTGAAATTTGCATGTCGATAATACTGCTTTGCAGAAATTCTGTAATCTCGGTATTGCCGACAAATTGCTCGGACAGATTGATTGAAAAATACAGATCAGGAATTTTTTTCTGTAGCAGTACGGCTGCAACTTTCTTGATCACTTGACGGTCAAATTCAGCCATCAGGCCGAAGCGTTCAGCGGTAGGCATGAATGAGCCCGGCGTAATGAATTTTTGCTCCGCATCGGGCAAACGCAGCAATACTTCCCATATTTTTTCGCTCTGGTTTTTAAGGCCGATGACAGGTTGATAATAAATTATGGTTTGCTCGTTATCCAGCACATCTTGCAGTCGCTGATGCCAGCCAGTGCCGCTTTCATGGGTAATATTTTCATGGGTACGCTGATAGATGCGATAACAATTACGCCCGTGTGCTTTCGCCTCGTGCACGGCAGCATCGGCTTCTTTTAGATAATCCTGCGACGTGTAACTGCCTGCTTCGATTATCGTCACACCGATGCTGAAGTGTATTTTCAGCATATCGCCTGCCTCATAAAATACAAAATCATGCATTAACTTCATAAATGACTCGGCAATTTCCTGGGCACTGGTGTGGTTGGCGTGATATGCAAGCAATGTAAATTCATCTCCGCCAAAACGACCAACCAAATCCTTGTCGCGTGTGCGCTGAGTCAGTTGCTCGGCAATCTGGATAAGCAGTCGGTCTCCTGCCGCATGACCATAGGTGTCGTTGATATATTTGAAACGATCAAGGTCAAAGAAAAACAATGCACTTGTTCCCCCCTTGTTGGCTATGCGCTCGACTTCCTTTTCCAGCTCTTCAACAAAATATTTTCGATTTACCAAGCCTGTCAAACCATCATGGTTCGCCATGCGGCGCAATGCTTCATCCCGCTCTTTCAATGCGCTGATGGTTGTGTTCAGTGCAATACCGATGCGCGCGATCTCCCTGTCGCCGGTGCTTTTAACGGTAACATCTGTTTCGCCGTTGGCAAGACGGGTTAGCGGCTCTTCAAGGTCGGACAAAGGATTTAACGCCCAACGTATCATGACACGTCCGATAAATGCAGCAATAACCATAATGACGGCAATCAGCATACTGGCATAAGCCAGATTGCGGTTTAGAGCAGTTGAAATCTCGCTGTAATCAATTACTACATCAATAAAGCCGATCGTTTCGACCTTCTCGCCGCCTTTTTTCTTGAGGCTGAAATCGATCATGCCATCGTTCTCAATTGACTTGATCCATATTGGCGCACTTACGCGCATCTGCGAGTTGCTGCCTTTTTCGTATCGGATGGGCTTTTGCGTATTGTCAGTTTGTTCAAGCTGTCTGATGGCCTTGTCACTGAGTGGTGAAAATTTTGAAATGACAATACCTTTGCGTGTGTATCCGGAAGTAATTTTTTTCCCGCTGACATCCAGATATTGTGCGCGCAGTACCTCGGGGAAGTTGTGAACATAACTGATCGCATCATTCAACTGGGAAGGGTCGTCAGATGCATAAATCGGAATACCCAGTTCATCCAGTTTGGAAATCCAGCCTTCCCCCTGGTGGCGCACACTGCTTTCGATTACAAGATTGGTTGCAAACCATAGCGCTGCGATGACAAGTATATAAATCACAATTGCCCATGCAAATTGCAAAACAAGAATACGATTTGCCAGACTTCGTGGCGCACGATCAATAAATAAGGTTTGTACTTTTAGGGCAATTTTGGATTGTTTAAGTTGAAAAAATGGTTTACCCAGTGTGTGCAATATTGACAACACGTTTATGCGAATACGAACAAAATCAGGGCGCATTTGCATACTTTCGGTATTGCTCTGGAATCACAATATTGAGCCGCTGAGCCATCACGGAATTGATACGCAGATTCAGTTTGTCCAGGTAGACCATATCGGGGCCGGGTATGGATTCTTTTGCCTGGGCTTGGTCGAGACGTTCCATTACCTGGTGCGCGATGTCCTGGTAGTCGCTGTTTATGCTTAACAGCCCGCCCAGTCTGAGCAGCTCATCGTTAAATACCACAACCTGTTTGCTGTTGCGCACGCTGAAGGTCATGATATCGCGCAGGATATGCTCGCTCAGCACGCGGTTGTCGGGTAACAGCCAATATCCCTGAACTTTCTTGCTCATGTTTTTATAGGCGTACTGGTATTCCTTGTCGGTACTCACCGCTTCGTGATGCAGCGTAAAGCCGTAGGTTCTTGCAGCAGCTCTTGCTGTTTGTAACGCATCATCAAATCCCGGGCCGCTGATCACGCCGATATTCTTTACGCCTGGCGAAATGGCGCGCCATGTGCTGAAGGTTTTTGCGAAGGAGGGCAACATGCTGACACCCTTGTGCCTGGGCGAGAGCAGCGCGTAATCCTGATAGTTGTATACCTGACAAAAAACGACTTGCTTATTGACCAATTTTTTTGCCGCAACTGAGGCATTGAGTCCTATGCTTACAATTTGAATTCGTTCTTCATCATTAAGCCTGTTTACTATTTTGAGGTTTTCAAGCTGGCTCGCAGAGAGGTAAACGATGGATGCTCTTTGACCCATTTGACTCGCCAGTGCTTTTGCAACTTCCGAATAAGCGGGGATATCTTCGCTGGCAAGGATAACAACCTGAGGAGGGATAGTCCTCCTTGGCGCTGCAGGGGCAGAAACTTTGCGCTCAACTTCTGGAATAGGCGTATAAATCTGCGGTGGCTGGGAGCAGCCATGCAGAGAAGATAAAATAGTTAAAACAATTAAACGCCAAAACATACAGACTACCTGTAAACAGATAGCGCAATATTACCCTATCTAAAGGACATGTTTTTGACTTATTTTATATTAATATACAAGGGAATAAATGCTGGTCAGCAAATTTTGTCCATTAGCTTGAAAATTATAAATTAGGCCGCTGCAAAATAAAATGTTTTAAGTTATATTTTTCTGAATGCAGGATGAGCTCAAGATTAATGCAAGAAAACATATTGGACTGAATCAGCTTTTTAATGGGATATCAGGCTAGCGAAACACCGCGTCGCGTGGCCATATTTTTCCCAATCATAAGAAGTTGTTGGTCATCCAGCAGACGAGCGGCAAGCGGCAGCAATTTCATGTTTTCTGTCATGACATGACGACCATAAGCAAGACTGAAATCACCCACCAATGCGCGTTCCAACGCAGTTGATTTACCATCGGCAATCTCCTGCAATTGGGTGCGTAAACGCAACCAAAGTTCATCCATGGAATGATGTTCATCCGTCAACTGCTGGATCAGTTCATTTGCATCGTCGTTGTTGCATGCGCGCAGCAGCGGGAACAAATCAACCTCTTCATCCTGATGATGAAATTTTCCTGCGGTGTCGAAATAGCGCAAAATTGCCTGAGCCGCTTGCTGTGCCTGGGTGTCGCAACCATGCATGGGTAAATGCTGCATGAGTTTTTGCAACGTCGCGCACTGGTCCATAATGCGCTCATGGCAGGCATGCAGCATGTCCAGCGGCGAATCGAAGGTTGCTGCGGGTGTATTGCTTTGGGTAATGATCATGATTGTTAGCCTCCAAAAAGTGTGATCAGGCCATCCAGCCCGACAAAGTTAAACGCATAGGTCGCCTGCGAGCGCACCACCGGCTTGGCATGGTAGGCAATGCTGACGCTGGCTTGGCTCATCATTTTCAGGTCGTTGGCACCATCGCCCATAGTGATCACCAACTTGCTATTCAGCTCTAATTCGTTACGTGTATGCACCAGAAAATCGGCCTTACCCTGCGCATCGAGTATCTTGCCCAGCACCTTGCCGGTGAGCTTGCCGTTTACAATCTCCAGCGTATTGGCATGCGCAAAATCCAGGCCCAGGCGCGCTTTTAATCGCTCGGTAAAAAATACAAAAGCGCCCGACACTAGCAAGGTTTTGATCCCATGCTCCTTCAATTTCGCCAGCATTTTCTCGGCACCCATACTGAGCTGCAAGCGCTCGTCATACACGCGCTGCAACGCGCTCTCTTCCAGCCCCTCCAACAGCGCTACACGACGGCACAGGCTTTCGGCAAAGTCGATCTCGCCGCGCATCGCCGCTTCGGTAATCGCGGAAATTTGCGGTTTCAAATGATACATATCCGCCATCTCGTCGATGCACTCAATGGTGATCAGGGTCGAGTCCATATCCATCACCACCAGCCCAAAATTTGACAGGTGCTGGCTGGGGCGCACAAAGCCGTAGTCGAGCTGGTGTTCGTAACAATACTCCGCAACATTATCGTGCGGTTTCGCGTCAACCAGGCGGTAGGCATGGTCGCCGATCTGCTCGGTACGGATGGCAAGGGTCAGATCGGTAAGGCGCTTTAGTTGTGCTGCGGGAATATCGTGCAGGGCTTGGATGATGAGGTTCATGTTTAAGTCAAGGGTGCCGCTGTTGCGGGATTTGATCGGCTGAGTGTAATGTGCGTTAAACTGAATTATGCTGCATGCGCCCTGATTAAAGGCTCGATCTCAGGCCACACCGTGCGCTGCGCGATGCGAATGTCATAGTCGCTCTGCAAATCCAGCCACAGCTCGGGAGAAACGCCAAAATACTTGCCGAGGCGCAACGCGGTATCCGCCGTGATGGAGCGCTTGCCATTCACGATCTCACTGATGCGGTTGGGCGGCACATTGAGGTCGCGCGACAGCGCATTGATGCTGATTTCCATCGGCTTCATGAAATCTTCCAGCAGAATCTCGCCGGGCGGGATTGGGTCAAGTAATTTTTTGGACATGTTGTACTCCTTAGTGGTAATCGACGATCTCAACATCATAAACGTCGCCTTCAGACCATTTAAAACAAATTCGCCACTGGTCATTCACGCGTATGCTGTATTGTCCTTTGCGGTTTCCTTTTAGCGCTTCCAGGTGGTTGCCGGGGGGCTGTTTGAGATCGTTTATCGTTCTGGCGCGGTTCAGATAGAGCAACTTGCGGCGGGCTTGCCGCTCGATGGCGCGAAACCGGGCAACCAGCACATCGTTAAAAAGCTTTCTGGTATCGGCGCACTTAAACGATTTGATCATGAATTGAATGGTATGACGCAATGCGTAATATGTCAAGCAGGGGTATGGGCTTTATACTTCAGTTTGCCCGTAGTATAGCTGTCTGGTGTAAGATGTTTCCACAGGCAATATATTGAGTGCTTTGATTGTTTTCCAGGAAAACAGGAGGTAAAAGACATGAGTGATCGTATAACAGTTGATCCCTTGGTCTGCCACGGCAAGCCTTGCATACGCGGATTGCGTTACCCGGTGGAAAGCGTGCTGGAGTGGCTGGCCAGCGGCATGACCACTGAAGAAATTTTGGCCGATTATGAAGACCTGGAACGCGAAGATATTCTGGCTGTGCTGTCTTATGCCGCACGCCTGGCGCATGTTAAACGGCTGGAAGCCCTGGCTGCATGAAATTCCTGGTCGATGAGCAACTTCCCAGGCGTTTCACCAAATGGCTGAACGAAGCGGGACACGATGCATTGCACACCCTCGAGTAAATTAGACCACTACACCGCTATCCCATCGGCATTAATGGATTTCAAACACCGGAGCATGGTCAGATGGTAACCGAACTCAAACAATTGCTTAATCAGGTTGAACGTAAACTGTGACAGTTCGTGCTGTATCTGTAGGAGCCCGATTTATCGGGCTCCTACAAAATAAATTAGGGCTTCTGAAGTCTGTTGTAAACAATCAGGAGCGTAAGACGTAAGTGTTTTACATCAGTTCCTTAAACAAATTCTTGATCGCCAGCACCCGCTGCGTCAGATCGCCATACTTCAAATCAATCTTCAGCTTGTCCGGCCCGTTCAATTTGAAATGACGTTTGCTTTGTATCAGCGTGATGATCTTCATCGGATCGATCGGCGGGTTGGGCACGAACTGAATCTGTATCGCATCCGCCGACGCATCCACTTTAATAATTCCCAAGGGCTTGGCCATGATGCGCAGGCGGTGGCTGTCGAGCAGGGCGTGGGCGGGCACCGGCAGCAGGCCGAAGCGGTCGATCAGTTCCTGGTGCATGTCGTCCAGCTCATCCAGCGTGTTGCAGTTGGCCAGGCGTTTGTACAGCATCAGGCGCTGGTGAATGTCGCCGCAGTAGTCGCAGGGCAAGAGTGCAGGGGTGTGAAGATTGATTTCTGTGGTGACGCCCAGGGGGTGCGCCATGTCCGGCTCGTGGCCCTGGCGCAGCGAGGTGATGGCGGCGTTGAGCATGTCGGTGTAGAGGCTAAATCCAATCTCCTGCATCTCGCCGCTTTGCGACTCGCCCAGCACTTCGCCCGCACCGCGTATCTCCAGATCGTGCATCGCGAGGTAGAAGCCGCTACCGAGCTGTTCCATCGCCTGTATCGCTTCCAGCCGTTTCTTCGCCTGCGCGGTGAGGCCTTCCATGCTGTCCACCAGCAGATAGGCATAGGCCTGGTGGTGCGAACGACCGACGCGGCCGCGCAGCTGATGCATTTGCGCCAGGCCGAACCTGTCGGCGCGGTTCATGATGATGGTGTTGGCGGTGGGTATGTCGATGCCGGTTTCGATAATGGTGGTGCACAGCAGCACGTTAAAGCGCTGGTGGTAAAAGTCGCGCATCACCGCTTCCAGATCGCGCTCGCCCATCTGGCCGTGCGCGATGCGGATGCGCGCCTCCGGCAGCAGCTCGGTTAAGCTCTCCAGTATATTCTGGATGGTGCTGACTTCGTTGTGCAGGAAATACACCTGCCCCCCGCGCTTCAGTTCGCGCAGCACCGCCTCGCGGATTACACCGCGGTCGTAGTTGCTGACAAAGGTCTTGATCGACAGGCGGCGCTGCGGTGCGGTGG
>Ga0315281_10007053_pt1 | contig 15890 bp, 10 predicted proteins | sample YL17G07_0_MG_FD_204540 | JGI IMG/M metagenome (GOLD analysis project Ga0315281, IMG submission 204540) | Sediment microbial communities from Yellowstone Lake, YNP, Wyoming, USA - YL17G07_0 | ecosystem: Environmental > Aquatic > Freshwater > Lake > Sediment | place: USA: Wyoming | collected... | reverse complement strand
CAGTTATGGTGGGGCAGATGTAGTATTGTCGTGATGTAGGGGCGCGATTTATCGCGCCCGGGCCACGTATGTTACGTGGCAAGTTCGATACTTGCCCGCCGTAGGCGGGAATCGAACCCCTACAAATCTATACCACCCGTAACTGAGGCATTACATTGTGACCGCATGCGGCGGCAGGGGATGCGGTGCGGGGCGAGATTTTCTATTCTGGAGTTTCCCCAGTTTTATTTAAAAGGCGGTTCTCACCACGAAGAGCACGAAGAAAAACAAGGTTAATCAGCCTATTCCTCTATCTTCGTGACCTTCGTGTGTCCTTCGTGGTGAAATGAAGATTCTGGACTGTTACAATGTGAAAAAGAAGGAACCACAGAGGGCACTGAGGAATGATCACAGAGGGCACTGAGTATGGTGGAGAGAACACAACAGGGAGAACAGCTTAGTCTCTGTGATCTCTGTGGTCGCTTTCTCTGTGTTCTCTGTGGTTCTTCCGTATCTAACTTCGTGTCCTTCGTGGTAGAAAACGATAATGCAGTTATGAAGAACCTTAATACTGACTTACCCAATATGTTACAAAAGGGGACGGCGAAAAAACGGGGAATGTCCTGATTTTCTATTGGCTTGGCGGGAGCGCGCCCCCTGTGATACACTTGCCGAGGATAGAACCCCCACAATAGTCGCCGATTCGCTCCATCGGTTTCGGCAGGGAGGAGTTGTCGTGAACGCTGTCACTCGTGCGCTCGTCGTCGGACTCGCGATGTGCATTCCCTTCGCGCTCTACGGAGGTTCAGGAACGGGCACGTCGGTCTCGCTCGTCAAGGTGTACCGCCAGGCTGAGTGCCTGAAGCCGCCATCAACTGCATGGTCGGCCGCGGGCGTGGGAACAACGCTCCTCGCTGAGAATTCGCTCAGGACATCCAATAACTCCTATGCGGATATGCAGCTCGATCCGCCGAACAAGTTCCGGCTCAAGGAAAATTCGCTCTTGAAGATCGAGCAGCTCTTCAAGGAGTCAAAGGATACCGATGGCTCGGTGGTGAAATTGACCGATCTTGGTCTGCTGAAGGGGGAGATCATCGCCAAGCTGGATAGGCTCCCCGCGGGTACGCGCCTGAGCTTGCGGTCGCCCGTCGCGGTCGCTGCCGTGCGCGGCACGGGGTTCTCGTTCGGGATGGAGGAGAAGACCCAGGCGACGCGCGTGGCCGTTTCCAGCGGCAGCGTGAACGTCATGGCGGTCGGCGAGCCGCAGAAATATGTCAACGTGAGTCCCGAGCAGCTCACGACCGTGGCGCCGTGGACGACGGCGCTGCTGAGGGCGAAGGGGACCGGGCTGCCGCCACTGAAGATGCTCATAAAGATGCTCGACGACCCCAAAGTCCCGCTTAAAAACGCACAGGAGTTGCTGGAGCGCCTGAAAAATCCCAAGTCGAGCCTGTCGAAAATCGTTATCGGCGCCGAGATAAAAGTGGTTGCTCCTCCCGATCTTCAAAATGCCACGGAGGCCGAGCGGTGGGCGAGGGGGGATGCGCAGTATAGGGCCCAGAAGGAGATAATCCAGAAGCTCGAGGTCATCAGGCTCTCCGACGAAGAATCCATCGGTGACCTCATGAACAATGACCCAAAAATATGCCAGGCCATCCTCGCGAGCACCGGAGAGGCGACGGTGATGAAATCGGAGTATGATAAAAATGAGCGTGCTGCGACTATCCGGCTGGAATACCCCCTAGAGAAGGTTCGGAAAATCACCGGGCGCGACATGTCGCTCGCGTGGAAGAGCATAAGCCCCCTATCCCTCACTGAATACGCATCAATGTTCGGCGCAAAAATCAGGGTGACCACCGAGCGGGCGGCAACGGTGGACGCATACCGGCGGCTCGCCGAGAAGATATACGGCACCGTGGTAACCTCCTCGACCACGCTTAAAAACTTTGCCGTTCAGAATGACCAGGTTGATATCGCGGTCAAGGGGGTGGTGCGGGGGGCCGAAGAGGTTTCCAAAACATATTACTCTGACGGCTCCATTGACGTGGTGCTCCAGATCACCGGTACGGCGGTGCGCGGCGCGATCACCCCGGTTGCCGGGGACGTCCTGGGAACGCACTACATGGCATCACCGTCCGCGATCGATGCGGATGAGTTCATCGGCCTTCTCGCCCTGGAGCAAATGTAATGGTAACTGCTCAGGAGCCAGAATTCAGGAGTCAGGAGTTAGAATGAGTAGTTACTCGAAGGGGTCAGCACGCTACTGGAAGCTTATTCGCGATCAATTCTGGATTCTGGCTCCTGGCTTCTGACTACCTGAGTAGTTACATGTAATGTAAAGATCTTGTGAGCACCCGATTACTCTGATTTTCCTGATGGTTCTCTGCAAAAGCTTTTCCGGAACAATCAGAGTAATCAGGTGCTGTTCTTATTCTTAAAAAATATCCATGCCACTGTTCAGGCTGTTGATCCTGGCGCACCTGATCGCCGATTTTCCCCTGCAATCCGCGCAGATCTACCGGCTGAAGAGGAGATACCTCGCGGGACAGGTTCCCCACGCCTTCATCTCTCTCGGGACAATGGCGCTCGCAGGTTACCCGCTCATCGGTTACGGGTCATACTGGTGCTTTATCTCGGCAGTCGCGACCGCTCATCTGATGGTGGATTATCTCAAAGTAATGTTCCTCGACCGCTCGGGCGCCAGGAATGATCTCTGGACGTTCATCCTGGATCAAGCGATGCACATTGCGGTGATCGCGGCCGTCTTCATGACCCCCCTGCCGGGCCTGCCCGAACTACAGGGGAGCATCATTCAGAGGCTTGATCGCGCGGGGATGATCAGCACGTGCATATTCTTTCTCGTGGCCACCTTCGGCGGGGTGTACCTGCTCGATTCCGCCAAGCGCACACTCCTGGATGCCCCCGAATACGTACTCGTGTCTGATGGCTTCTCGAAATACTACGGAGTGATTGAGCGCGGCATTCTCTTCGCGCTCATGGCGGGGGGGTATTTGTATTTCGCATTTGTACCGGCCGTCCTGCTCATCCGGCTGCCGGTGGCACAACACTGCGCCAAAAAGTTCAGGGCCAGGCAGTTCCTTCTCTCCCCGGCGGATATCGCAGGGAGTTTCCTGATCGCGTGCGCCTCCGCGGTGTGCGCGGTCCTCGCGCGGTAGTACGGGGAACTCCTCCCCGCTCTTAGAATAAGACAATACCGGCGAGCAGGATGAGGTACAGCAGCGGCACGAGCCAGCGCGCGTGCCTGTTGCACCTTGTGAACAGGCGGTGATTCCTCTTGTAGAAATAATATTCAATAGTGCTGACCGCGACGCCGATCGCGATGCACGCGTAGGTGATCATGTAGAGTTTGTCAATGGGGGTGAGGTATGGGATTCTCGGCAGGTTAAAGCTGATCGCAAACTGGGCGGCGATGCAGGACAGGAGGCAGGTGAGGCTTATGGCCACACGGTCATGAAAATCCTTGATATTCACGAAAAAAACGGTGCACGACATCGCCATGATGAGTATTGCGGGGAAAAAGATTCTCCATATGTAAAAGATATAATTGCGCTTCGCGGCAATAAACGCGTCGAGTTCGGAATATTCTTCATCCCATCCGGGAAGGCGAGCCGAGCGAACAGATGTACGTACGCCCAGGACGGTCAGATCGTCGGACGTGTCCCCCTCGGAGTAACCGCACTTTCTCGCGGCAGGCGAGAAGAGGACGGTGCCCGTATCCCAGAGAAATGACTGAAGCCTTATACGGAGTTCCTGTCGGTCAAACGGGAAACGCTTGAGATCGAGTTGGGTGCGAAACGCCGCGCTGACGCCGAGCTGATAGTCTACTGTTCCGTCCGCGCTAATGACCAGAGTCCTGTTTGTAATCTGCGGAGCGGCGGTGTTCACAAATTCGACCTCGGGCCACCATATTTCCTTGAGCTTGTCCTTCGCAGCCTCCTCGGTATAGATCCTTTTTGCGTCCCCTCTTGTCTTTGAAACAAACGCGAGGCGCGGGTCATGCCATGTGAAATCGAGATACACATCCGCGTCGAATGTTTCGGCGCGTTCATTGACGGCGGCGAGGTTCACAAGGTAGAAGCCCGTCTCTACCCGGACGGGGAGCGGCTCCGGTGGAGAGGAGAGCGCCGTGTCGTCGCGCGCCTCCCCGAATGCGCCGCGGGCATGAAGCGGGAGCGCCAGGAGAACCGGGAAGGTCAGGAGTGCGTGCAGGGTGCGCCGCGCCGCCGCGTGAGTGCGGGCGCGTGCGGGCATCATCCGGCGGTCGTTGGGGCTCATGACAGGGCTATTGTGCATCAACTCGCGTGTGTGCGTCAATGGTGAAAGTCCCAGGGATCCCCCTTTGGAGTTTCCCCACTTTTTCATAGAATAATCTTTCACCACGAAGGGCACGAAGAAAACGCACCTACCCTATCCTTTCCCTTAACTTCTCGTCCTTCGTGTCCTTCGTGGTAGAAAAACAATGATTCAGTTGCGGTATTTTATAATCATATCTCAACCAATATGTTATAGAAAAACAGGGGCAAAAAGTGGGGAATGTCCAGCCCCGCCTTCCTTGATTGCGTGGAGATAGTTATGGTACCATTCCCACGTTTGCAGGCGATTTGAAATTGGGGTTGCTCCTCATGAATATCTTGCTTTGGGATTTGGGATTTGGGATTTGGGATTTCAGATTTGGGATTTGGGATTTATGAAGATACTCGTCACCGGAGGAGCGGGCTTTATCGGTTCTCACCTCGTGGAGCGGCTGCTCGAACGGGGGAGAGAGGTGGTGTGCCTTGACGATTTCAATGACTCGTACGACCCGGCGATCAAGAGAAAGAACATCTCGTCCGTGATCGGCAACCCTTCTTTTACGCTCGTTGAGGGCGATATAAGGAACAGGGATCTCCTCCAGGATATTGGCAGGAAGCATCAGTTCGTAACAATCGTGCACCTCGCCGCTCGGGCGGGTGTGCGTGAATCCCTGAAGGATCCGCTGCTGTATGAGGAGGTCAATTGCCTCGGGACGCTCAATCTACTCGAGCTCGCCCGCCGGCATGGCATACCGCATTTTGTCTTCGGTTCTTCATCATCAATCTATGGCGTCAACACCAAGGTGCCGTTCTCTGAAGAGGACAGGGTGGATCAACCGATATCCCCCTACGCGGCAACGAAGAGGGCGTGTGAGCTCCTCTGCTATACCTACCACCATCTCTGCGGGATGAATATCACATGCCTGCGCTTCTTTACCGTCTACGGTCCGCGCCAGAGGCCGGAGATGGCAATCCATAGATTCACGCGGAGGATTCTCCGGGGCGAACCGGTTGAGCTGTACGGTGATGGAACAAGCCGGAGGGATTATACCCATGTGGACGATATCATGGACGGCCTCCTGAAGGCGGTTGAGAGGCCGTTCCCCTTCGAAATATTCAACCTCGGAGAATCACGGACCGTTGAGCTCACCAGGCTCATTCGCATCATAGAGGAAGCGGCGGGGAAGAGGGCAGTGATAAAAAAACTCCCCGCGCAGCCCGGTGATACCCCGATAACCTATGCCGACATCAGCAGGGCGAAGGCGATGCTTGGATACCGCCCGCGGGTTGTGATTGAGGAGGGAATCGCACGGTTCGTCTCGTGGTACAGGAGCTGCGCATTGACTTAATTATTGGGCACAAATGAGATAGCGCTCACAATAATCTTCACCACGGAGACACAGAGATAACTACGGTTTAAAGTGTAAGGCATGAGGTTAAAAGTGCCAGTACCTAACTCTGTGTTGTCCTTACACTTTACACTTTCACCTTTAGGCTGTAGTCTGCTCTGTGTGCTCCGTGGTGAATACTGAGTAGCATCCCCCGCATGACCGGTGAATTACAGGGTGGATCTGATTTCTATGGGCTTGAGTAACGGGAGCGGTGTTCTCAGGGATATCAGCCTGGTCGTCGGCAATGAGGCGGTGCTGAGGCGCCTCCGCATGAGCGCCGATGTGTATCAGCACTCCGGGGAGCTGAAGGAATTGTTCCGCGCGACGGTTGAGAGGGGCCGGCGTATTATCACGCCGGCCGCGGTGTGCAAAACGCTGGAACTATCCGGCGGGGCGCCCTCTGTCGTCCGCTTCCGGGGCACGGAGTTTCATATCCGGAGCGGCGGCGTTGCCGCGCTGCTTAACGGATGCAGCAGTGCCACGCTGATGGCGGCGACCATCGGGCCTGAGTTGTCCTCCGTGATGGATGGGCTGATGGCGGAGAAGAAGATGACGGAGGCGATGATTATGGACGCGCTCGGCTCCGAGGCCGTGGAGGAGGCCGTCAACTCCCTGTGTCGGCTCCTCCGGGAGTCAGCGGTGGGGAGGGAGTTGATCCCCACGGGGAGATTCAGCCCGGGGTACGGGGACTGGGACCTCTCGGCGCAGCGGGAGGTGCTCGCTGAACTCGGAGCGGCGCAGATCGGGATCAGTCTCAGCAGCAGCTCGATTCTCATCCCGGAGAAATCCATCACCGCGATCATGGGATGGCGCCCGAAGTAATAGAGTTGCGAACCGCGGATGGAGCAGATTGTAACCACAGCAAAAAGTTGAAAGTATAAAGTTTAAAGCGTAACCGCCTCCTTTGACTTTCAGCTTTAAACTTTGGGCTGTTTTTACATCCGTGAATATAAGTGAAATCCGTGGATGCAACCTTTGCTTATTAAAATCCGCTTAATCCGCCTCATCCGCGGTTAGGGTTGTTGTATATGAAACATATTTTAGAAGTACTTAAAGAGCGTATCCTGCTCGGTGACGGGGCAATGGGGACCATATTACAGGAGAGCGGCCTCCCCGGGGGAGCATGCCCCGAAGAGGCGGTGCTCAGCCGTCCCAGGCTCATTGTCTCCGTGCATGAGCGATATATCGACGCCGGAGCGGAGATTGTCGAGACGAATACCTTCGGGGCTAACCGTTTCAAGCTCGCGGAGTATCACCTGGCGGGCGAGGTTGAGCGCATCAATCGTGAGGCGGTTCGCCTCGCGCGCAAGGCGTCCCGGGGGAGGGCGTATGTCGCCGGCTCGGTGGGGCCGCTCGGGAAACAGCTCGTGCCGCTCGGCGGTGTGGCGTTCGGGGAAGCGGTGGATGCGTTCCGGGAGCAGCTCAAGGCCCTGGCGCGCGCGGGGGTGGATCTCATATTTCTCGAGACGGTTTCTGACCTGAGAGAAGCCAGGGCGGCGCTCATCGCGGCGGGTGAGGTTTCAGATCTCCCTGTGGTGGCCCATATGACATTCGGTGAGGGGGGGAGAACCCTTACCGGCACGCCACCCGAGGTGGCGGCGGTGGCGCTCGCCGCCATGGGGGCGGCGGCGGTGGGGGCCAACTGCAGCACCGGACCGGAGGAGATATGGCCTGTCATGGAATCAATGGCAGCCGTGACCCCTGCCCTTCTCTCGGCCCTCCCCAACGCCGGCCTGCCGGAGCTGGTCGGTGAGAAGACCGTGTTCCGTGAGTCCCCGGAGTCCATGGCGCGGTTCGCTGAACGTTTTGCACAGCTCGGCGTGAATATTATCGGTGGATGCTGCGGAACCACACCCGCTCATATCAGGGCCATGGCGTCGGTGCTCGCGAAACGTAAACCGGTCAAGAGGGCAGTCCATCCACGCTTGCGCCTGTGCAGCCGAACGAAGATGATATCGCTTGAACCCGGCGGATCACCGCTCGTGATCGGCGAGCGGATCAATCTCAGCGTAAAAAAGGAAATGGCGCGCGCGTTTATCAGAGGCGACGCGGCAGCGATGAGGGAGGCGGCAACCGATCAGGTCCGGGAGGGGGCTCATCTCCTCGATGTGAACGTCGGCGTGAGCGGCGAGGCGCTCGGCGTGGGGAAGGTTTCTGAGGGGGAGCTCATGGAGAGGGCCGTGCGCCTCATACAGCGGAGCGTTGACGTCCCGCTGGTGATCGATTCGAACAATCCCGAAGCCCTCGAGGCAGGATTGCAGGAGAGTGATGGGAGGCCGCTCATCAATTCCATCCCCGCGGATGAGGAGAAGATCCAGAGGCTCCTGCACCTCGCGCGCCGCTACGGCGCCGCGATAGTGGTGCTCCCGCTCTCGGCCCGGGGTATACCGGACAGCGCGGCGGAGAGGGTGAAACTCGCCGAGGAGGTGATGTCGAGTGCGTTGAGGGCGGGCATCACGCCCGAGGATATCCTCATCGACCCCCTGGCGATGGCGGTCTCAGCGGCGCCGGAGCAGGGCCTGGTGACGCTCGAGACACTGAGCATGCTCAAGGAGCGGGGATATCAGACCATTGTCGGGCTGAGCAACATCTCCTTCGGTTTGCCGGAGAGAAGCATTTTGAACGCCTCGTTCCTCGCCATGGCCATGGGAGCGGGTCTGGATGCGGTGATACTCAATCCGGCGGATGAGCTGGTCATGCGAACGCTGCGCGCGGGCCGCGTGCTCACAATGGCGGACCGTGGTGCGCGGGATTTCATCGCCGGATTCAGAGTCGGTGCGGTGGTCGCAGTTCCCGCTGCGGGAGCGCCGCGGCCGGCGCCGGAGCTGATCAGGGAGAAATTCCTCTCGGCAATCGTTGCGGGAGATCGGGAGGGAGTGATACCGCATGTCGAGGAGGCGCTCAGGCAGGGGATTCCGCCGCTGGAGATCAACATCTCGATGCTCGCGCCCGCCCTGGAGGAGGTGGGGAGGCGCTTTGAGAGGGGAGAGCTGTTCCTCCCGCAGATGATCCTCGCCGCCGAGACGGTGCAGAACGCCTTCGGCCGCCTTAAGAAGGAGATGAAGGGTGAGACGATGCCCTCCCGGGGAAAGATAGCCATGGCCACCGTGAGGGGGGACGTCCATGATATTGGCAAGAACATCTGCTGCACGGTCCTGGAGAACTACGGGTACGAGATCATAGATCTCGGGCGTAACGTTCCCGCGGAGGTCATCGTGGAGCATGCCGCCGCCGCGGGGGCTGATATCATCGGCCTCTCCGCCCTCATGACGACCACGATGAGACAGATGGAGGTGGTCATCGCAGAGCTCAAGAAGCATGGAATGAGGCAGAGGGTAATGGTGGGAGGCGCGGTGGTGACCGCCTCGTACGCGAAAAAAATAGGGGCCGACGGCTACGCGAAAAATGCCGGCGAGGTCGTGAGGCTCGTGAACAGGCTCATGCCGAAGGGAAGCGAGCGAAGGCACGTCCCCTAGCATCGGCAAGGATCTGATTGTCGGCTCGGTCGCGGGCAGAAAGAGTTTGAACCGTTTGAATCGTGCGAGCAATTTGAACGGTTCACACCGCTCAAACAGTTCAAACCATATTTGGTCGGAGGGGTAAGGCCTCAGTCAGGCACTGACAATGATAGCTGACAGCAGCGTGCGTATCAGTGCTTCACTGAGGCATTACTCGGAGGGGTAATGGGTCAGTCTCGGGGGGGCAGCGGATCCATGCATACAGTGTTCTTTCATCCACGGATTGACACGGATTAGCACGGATTCAAAAGCTCCTGAAATTCCTTCCAATAAAATCCGTGACAATCAGTGAAATCCGTGGATTGTTTTTATAAGCACCCACCATAACTGACCCATTACTCGGAGGGGTACATTTTTATTGACACGGATGGCTACAGGGTCAATAATTACCTCCCCTGGAATAAAAATAAGGAGGCACTGTATGCGGCACTCTGTTACACGCATGTTCATTATTGCCGGCGGGTTGCTCACGCCCCTGGCCGCCTGGGCGCAGCAGGAAGCGGAGCAGATAACCGTGGAACGGCTTCCCGTCATCTGGCTCATTGCTCCTCTCGCATCAATTGCCGCGCTTGTGTGCGCCTGGTACTTTTACCACACGATGATCAAGTGCCCCGAAGGCACGGACAAGATGAAGGAAATCGCCTCGTATGTGCGGTCGGGCGCCAGGGCGTATATCAAACAGCAGTACAAGGTTGTCGCCATATGCTTTGTCTTCGCCGCGCTCTTTTTCGCCATCCTCGCCTTCGGGCTCCACGTCCAGTCCAAGTGGGTCCCCTTCGCGTTTCTCACGGGGGGATTTTTCTCGGGCCTCTGCGGCTTCATCGGGCTGAAGACCGCCACCTATGCGAATGCACGGACGGCGAACGCGGCACGGGGGTCGCTCAACAGCGCCCTCCAGATCGCCTTTCGCAGCGGAGCAGTGATGGGCCTCGTGTGCGTCGGTCTCGGCCTTCTTGACATCTGTATCTGGTTCTACGTCCTCGCCAGAATCGTGCATCTCGGCTTGGTGGAGACGACCGTCACGATCCTCTGCTTCGGCATGGGCGCGAGCACGCAGGCGCTCTTCGCCCGTGTCGGCGGCGGTATCTTCACGAAGGCGGCCGATGTGGGCGCCGACCTCGTGGGCAAGATCGAGGCGGGCATCCCCGAGGATGACCCGCGCAACCCCGCAGCGATCGCCGACAACGTGGGCGACAACGTGGGAGACGTGGCAGGGATGGGCGCAGACCTCTATGAGTCATACTGCGGCTCCATCCTTGCGACGACGGCCCTCGGCGTGGCATCGTTTGCCGCTGAACCGGGGCTCATTCTCAACTCCATCCTGCTTCCCATGGTTATTGCAGGGGTCGGGACGCTGCTTTCCATCGCGGGAATATTTGCCGTGCGGAGCGGCGAGAAGGCCACGCAGAAAGAGTTGCTCAGCGCGCTCGCCCGCGGCGTCAACCTCAGCACCGTGGGCATTTTCATCCTCTCATTTGTACTGGTGTGGGCCCTGCTCGGTTGGCAACACATAGGAATATGGGGGTCGATCCTTGCCGGTCTCTTCGCCGGGTGGCTCATCGGCAAGGCCACGGAGTACTATACCTCACAGGACTACACGCCGACGCAGGAGCTCTCCAATCAATCCCTTACCGGTCCGGCGACGGTCATCATTGAGGGGATCTCGCTCGGTATGCTCTCCACCTGGCCGGCGGTGATCACCGTGGGCATTGCGACAATAGTCGCATTCGGGTGCGCCGGCGGATTCACCTCTCCCGAGATGGGAATGTACGGAGTGGGGCTTGCCGCGGTCGGGATGCTCTCCACGCTCGGCATCACGCTCGCGACCGACGCCTACGGGCCGATTGCGGATAACGCAGGCGGCAACGCGGAAATGAGCGGCCTCGAGCCGTACGTGCGCGAGAGGACTGACGCGCTCGATTCGCTCGGCAACACGACCGCGGCGACCGGAAAGGGGTATGCGATCGGGTCAGCCGCGCTGACGGCCCTGGCGCTCCTCGCCGCGTATGTCGAGGAGGTGCGCATCGGGCTCGTCCGCATGGCGACGCACAGCGTTGACAGGCTCGTCCACATCGGCGAGAAGACGTTCGACATCGCCACCGTGCAGAAAGCGAACCTCGCCTTCTTCATGGAAAAGTACAATATCACTCTGGTGAACCCCAAGGTGCTCGCGGGCCTCTTCATCGGCAGCATGATGGCGTTCATGTTCTGCGCCCTCTCCATGAAGGCGGTGGGCCGCAACGCGCGCCGCATGGTGGAGGAGGTGCGGAGGCAGTTCAAGGAGATACCGGGCATCATGGAGGGGAAGGCCACTCCGGACTACGCGAAGTGCGTCGCGATCTCGACAAAGGGGGCCCAGCGTGAAATGATGCTCCCGTCTCTCAGCGCGATCATCATTCCCATCCTCCTCGGGCTTGTCCTCGGTGTTGCCGGCGTCATGGGGTTCCTCGCGGGTGCGACGTCGACCGGGTTCGTCCTCGCGATCATGCTCGCCAACTCCGGCGGCGCCTGGGACAACGCAAAGAAATATATCGAGCAGGGGCACCACGGCGGCAAGGGTTCTGCCGCGCACAAGGCGGGAGTGGTGGGCGACACGGTCGGCGACCCGTTCAAGGATACGGCGGGGCCCTCTCTCAACATCCTCATAAAGCTCATGAGCATGGTGAGTGTGGTGGTCGCGGGACTGATCGTAAAATTCGGCCCTCAGATCGGCCATTTTCTGCACATAGGTTCAGTGTAAGGATTCCACGGCGTACGAGGAGATGAGACAATGGTTAAGATGAGAATCTATTCAGAGATCAGCCTGAAGACTGATCTGCCTCTCAAGGGTGTGGACGCCCTGACTCGCGATTACGACGTGCAGCGGCACAGAAAAGAGGTGTACGATTATCTCCAGGAGAAGCTTGCCGCGGCGTTTGCCGACACACAGGATCTCAAGGTGCATTACTTCGAGTTCAGCATCGCCCAGGAGTGAGGGCGCGGTGGAATCCGGTTCCCCTGCGTGAGGCATGAACTTCCCTTTTTGGGAAAATCATGCTCATAGATTGAGGTTGAAACATGAGTGGCACAAAAGAGAAACCCACTGAGAGGGCGCGTAAAATAGTTATCATAGAAGATGACAAGGACGTAGCGGAGATGGTTTCAAAAATGCTCGGCCGCCACGGCTATGAGGCCCTCGTCGCGTATGACGGAGTGGAAGCGATTTCCAAGATCATGGCCGGCGATATCCATATGATCATCCTGGATATCATGATGCCCTTTTTCTCGGGGTACTGGTACTGTGACGTGTTTAAAAGGAATCCGGCGACAAAAGAGATTCCGGTGGTCATCATTTCCGCCCTCGACAAGAATAGCGATATTGAGAAAGGGCTCCAATTGGGGGCGGATGCCTATGTGACCAAGCCGTTCACCGAGGAGGGCCTCATGCACACGATCGAATCCGTCTTCGCCCGGAAACAAAAACGCGCCAAAAAGCGCACCCCGCGGTAACGCCCACCTCCGTGCCTCCGTGGTAGCAATCTCAGGGTATTCCCATGCAGTTCGATAAGCTCACCATACGATCCCAGGAAGCGCTCCAGGAAGCGCAGCGCCTTGCGAGCGACGAGAACCAGCAGGAGATTTCACCTCTTCACCTGATGCTCGCGGCGATGGGGCAGCAGGAGGGGGTTGCCCTGCCGCTGCTCGAGCAGTCCGGGGTGAGCGCTCCCGTGATCGAGGGCGAACTTCGTGAGGCCCTCAGGAAGATACCGCGGGTTGAAGGCGCGATGGCCTCGCCACCCGCCCTCGGGCGTGAGATGCGCTTCGTTCTCGACGAGGCATTCCGCGAGGCCGACAAGCTCCAGGACGAGTACGTGAGCGTTGAGCACCTGCTCCTCGCCATGACCTCACCGGAGGCGGGTGAGGTCGCGGCGCTCCTCGCCGGGCACGGTTGTGACCGGGAGCGGGTGCTCAAGGCGCTGGTCGGCGTGCGCGGCAGCCACCGTGTGACCGACCCGACCCCCGAGAGCAAATACAGGGCGCTGGAGCGTTTCACGCGCGATCTCACCGCCCTCGCCCGCCGCGGCGCGCTCGACCCGGTGATCGGGCGGGATAACGAGATACGGCGCGTGATGCAGGTGCTCTCCCGCAGGACGAAAAACAATCCCGTGCTGATCGGTGAGCCGGGTGTCGGCAAGACGGCAATCGTTGAGGGAGCGGCCCAGCGGATCGCCTCCGGCGATGTTCCCGAGGGGCTCAAGAACAAGAAACTGCTCGCCCTTGATCTCGGAGCGCTGATCGCCGGGACAAAGTTCCGCGGAGAATTTGAGGAGCGCATGAAGGCGCTCTTGAAGGAGATCAGCAGGGCTGCCGGTGAGGTAATCCTCTTCATAGACGAGCTCCATACGCTCGTCGGCGCCGGGGCTGCCGAGGGCGCGGTGGATGCCTCGAATATGCTCAAGCCCATGCTCGCCCGGGGTGAGCTGCGGTGCATCGGCGCCACCACCCTCGATGAATACCGGAAGCATATCGAAAAGGATGCCGCGCTCGAGAGGCGCTTCCAGCCCGTGTACACGAGCGAGCCGTCCGTCGAGGACACGATAGCCATCCTGCGCGGGCTGAAGGAGCGGTATGAGGTGCACCACGGCGTCAGGATCCAGGACGGCGCGCTCGTCGCGGCGGCCACGCTCTCGAGCCGATACATCACGGACCGCTTTCTGCCGGACAAGGCGATCGATCTCGTTGACGAGGCCGCGTCCCGGCTGCGGATGGAGATCGACAGCCTGCCCACCGAACTTGACGAGGCGGAGCGCAGGATCACGCAGCTCGAGATCGAGCGCCAGGCGCTCTCAAAGGAGAAAGATAAGTCATCGCGAGACCGCTTGAAGAAGCTGGAGCGCGATCTCGCGGTTGCCAGGGAGGCTCGTGACGAGATGCGGGCGCGCTGGACGTCCGAGAAGGAGGCGATTTCACGGATCAGCGCGGTCAAGCAGAGGATCGAGGAGGTGAAAACGAAGGAGCAGCTCGCCGAACGGGAGGGCGACCTCGCGAAGGTTGCGGAGTACCGATACGGTGTCCTCACCGGTTTGAAAAATGAGCTGGAGTCCGCCCAGAAAAAGCTCGCCGACCTCCAGAAGAATCAGAAGATGCTCAAAGAGGAGGTGGACGAGGAGGATATTGCCGAGGTGGTCGCCGCATGGACGGGGATTCCCGTGTCGCGGCTCGTGGAGGGAGAGAAGGAAAAGCTGGTCAAAATGGAAGCGCGCCTCAAGGCGCGCGTCGTGGGGCAGGATGAGGCGATCTCGGCCGTTGCGAACGCGGTGCGCAGGGCGCGGGCGGGCCTCCAGGACCCGAATCGCCCCATCGGTTCCTTCATCTTTGTCGGTCCCACCGGCGTGGGGAAAACGGAGCTCGCGCGCGCGCTGGCGGAGTTTCTTTTTAACAACGAGTCTGCGATGGTGCGCATCGATATGTCTGAGTACATGGAGAAGCATTCCGTGGCGCGGCTCATCGGCGCACCCCCGGGCTATGTGGGCTTTGAGGAGGGCGGGCAGCTCACGGAGCGCGTGCGCCGCCGTCCCTACACCGTCATCCTCCTCGATGAGATAGAAAAGGCGCACCCCGATGTATTCAATATCCTCCTCCAGATCATGGATGCCGGGCGATTGACGGATGGGCAGGGGCGGACGGTCGATTTCAAGAACGCGGTGCTCATCATGACCTCCAATATCGGCACCCGCTGGCTCCAGGAGGCGGGGATGTCGGGCGAGGAGATGATCAGGGAGAAGATTACCCAGGCATTGAAGGAGCATTTTCGCCCCGAATTCCTCAATCGCGTTGATGAAATAGTGATATTCCGGAGCCTGAGCGAAGAGGATATCGCAAAGATCGTTCAGATCCAGGTTGGCCTGCTCGTGCGGAGGCTCGAGGAGAGGAAGATAACCGTCCGCGTCACGGAGAGAGCCAGAACGCAGCTCGCCCGCCTGGGGTATGATCCCACCTACGGCGCACGGCCGTTGAAGCGAGCAATCCAGCGATCCATCCAGGATCCACTCGCGCTCGCGGTGCTCGAGGGCGAGTTCCACGAGGGCGATACGGTCGAGGTGGATCTGAACGGGAAAGGCGAATTCACTTTCCTGAAAAAACCCTGAGGGCAAACAGGCCCCCCCGCCGGTCGAGATCCGCCCGCATCCTCATGCCGCATCGCTGGTGCAGATGATGATGCGAATCGTGATGTATGCTTTCGTGAATACTGCTTTTCCCGGCCATGCTGTAGTGCATCACTCTAAGGGGTCTCACTCTAAAGGGTAAGCTACGGGGTGCGCTAAAGGGAAAGGAGCAAAGTCCACATCTATTTGTCCACCAAGCTATTACGACTCCATAATCATTTTCATTGACAGTGGCGATGTATTTTGGTATCTTTTAAATTCAAGAATGCCAATATACAAATAGTGACGAAATTGGCTGAGTGGTCCGAAAAGGTACATTGATATTGCGCTCTGTATTACCGCAGGTGGGGTGTCCTGGGAAAATCACATTATGTGGGTGAACCATGACAAGAAGCCACGTGCTTATTATTCGGTTTCTAGCCCGACTTTCTCACTTTTTGCCTATTTTGGGCAAGGGCGAAAATATTTTCGTTGAAATTACTGAGGTTTGAGAGGGTTCAAGCCGCTGTGAGGCGTGTAGGGAGACCTACCCCCTAGACATGA
>Ga0315281_10007052_pt1 | contig 15891 bp, 14 predicted proteins | sample YL17G07_0_MG_FD_204540 | JGI IMG/M metagenome (GOLD analysis project Ga0315281, IMG submission 204540) | Sediment microbial communities from Yellowstone Lake, YNP, Wyoming, USA - YL17G07_0 | ecosystem: Environmental > Aquatic > Freshwater > Lake > Sediment | place: USA: Wyoming | collected... | reverse complement strand
CCGATGGCCGTTATTCTTTTGGGTGCCTTGGCTGTCATAAATTAGATCTCGACCGCTTTGGGTTGCTGCGCGGCGTGAGGGTGTTCCGCCGCCGCGTAGACCTTGAGTTTTTTGAGAATGTGATTCTGCAAACGATTCTTCGGAAGCATGCCTTTCACGGCCTTGATAATGAGGGCCGTGGGATCCTTCAACAAAAGCTTTTCCGCCGTAATTTCCTTCAAGCCGCCCCGAAAGCCCGTATGTTTGTAATAAATCTTGTCCTTGAGCTTGTTTCCCGTGAGACGGATTTTGGCTGCATTGATCGCGACGACGAAATCCCCGTGGTTTACATGGGGCGTGAAATCCACCTTGCTCTTGCCCCTCAAGATGTCGGCGATTCGGGTCGCAGCCCGGCCGAGGATCTTGCCGTCCAGATCAACTAAGACCCAGCCGCGATTTAAAGTCTCATTCTTAACGAGTGTGCTCTTTTGCATGAGGGGCGGGAGATTAGAGGACGCAACCCCTGGGTGTCAAGAAATTTCCCAATGAAATCGATTGATCTTTCGCGCATCTTGGCCGATGAATTTGACTCCTTATGAACATTCCCATCCGGAAAGAAGTGAAGAAACTCAAGGGGTACCGCCTCGATCGCCAGTACGAACGGATCAAACTCAACCAAAATGAGTCCCCTCACGACCTCCCAGAGGTTCTCAAAAAGAAGGCCCTCCGCAGGATGGAGGAGGCGGCCTGGAACCGCTATCCCACCCCTTTTTGCGAACCTTTGCGCAGAAAGATCGCCGAGAGAGAAGGGGTGGCCCTCGAAAACGTGGTCGTGGCGGGCGGGTCGAACGTCCTGATCCAGGCGATTGTCATAGCCGCGGCCGTCCGGTCCAAGATCCTGACGGTGACTCCGAGTTTCTCTCTCTATGAAATCGAGGGCGGCCTGCTGGGCAATCGCGTGATTCAGGCGCCGCTCGGCAAGGACGATTTTTCCATTCAAACGGACCTCTTCTTGAAATGTCTGCGCAAGGCGAAGCCGAATATCGTTTTTTTGGCCAACCCGAACGCCCCGACAGGGAACCTCTTTCCCGAAAGGGATCTCGTCGCGATCCTCAAGGCGTCCGAGAAAGTCGGGGCCCTCGTCGTGATGGATGAGGCGTATTATCCGTTTTCGCGATTTACGATGGCCGGGCACTTGAAGGCATTCTCCAATTTGGTCCTGATCAGGACGCTGTCAAAGGCCTTTTCATTGGGGGGCGTGCGGTTGGGCTATCTCTTAGCAGATCCTGCGGTGGCCGGTGAGGTTTTGAAAGTCACTCTTCCCTTCAGCGTCGGCATTCTGTCTCAGATCGTGGGCGAGACCGTGCTTGAGGCGGACGACTATGTGCGAGGAGTTGTGGATGAGATCCTGACGGAGAGGGAGTTCGTTTATCAGGCGTTAAAGGAATTGCCGGGCCTGAAGATCTATCCCTCTTCCGCCAATTACGTTTTCTTTCAGACACCCAAGGCCGAGGCGGTGTTTCAGGGGTTGTCCCAACAAGGGATCCTCATTCGAAACGTTAGCGCCAAGCGTCTTCCGAACGCCCTTCGAGTAACCATCGGGACCAAGAGCGAGAACCAGGCCTTCATCGAGGCGATGGTGAAGATTACCGCTAAATAAGGTGAATAATGCGGTCCCCGTTCTTATTCGCCCTGTTTTTCCCAGCGGAACGATGAGCACTTGTCGTTCACATTGCCCAGGTCGTTGACGCTTCCCGAACCAGACAGGACAAGCCGCTTTTCGCTGTAGCCCGAACCCGCGTAGAGCGAGACCTGCCAGCCGGCCGGAATATGGTAGGAGGCGGACGAACAGTTGTCTTTGAAGCCGGTTCCGTTGCTGGTGCTAATGTTGCGACCGAAGGGAATAGTCATGGACCCTCCCCGGAGCCCTTTGTCGATGTAGATACGAAGATATCCGGAGAGCTTTTCCGCTACCTCTTTGGAACGTTCCGCGTTTTTTTCTTTCGTATTGTCAGTGGCTTTTTCCTTGATGATGATCCTTTCCACGATCTTTTCGGGAACCGGCTGTTGAGCGGTGGGTTGCGTTTGGGGTTGAGCCGCAGCGGCCTTAGCCTTTTCTTCGGCAAGACGTTTTTGAACCTCAGTCTCAATCTGCTGATTCATTTTGGCCTTTTCCTCTTCGACCTTCTTCTGGTCTTCAGCCAATTTTTGGGCGACTTGGGACGCCATCTCTTCCATCTTCTTCTTTTCTTCCTCGGCCTTGTTGCCTCCCATGTTTTTGAACTGATCGCAGGCAGCTAATGCCGAGATCATAAAGATCACGCTTAATAGAATGGCAGATACTCGTTTCATGGCAAACCCCCTTTATTGGTGGCGGACCATAGCGCGACACAAATCGGAGCGCCACTCAATTTTGAAAGAGGACAGCGACGAATCTAATGAAGGATAAAGACGGAGTCGTTGCCGCCGTTCGCGACGAGGGTGAGATTGCCCAGATCGAAGTGGGCGAGGCCCTGCGGATTGAGGCCGACCTCTTGCGTGTCCGCCACCGTCCGCGATGTCAGATCAATGGTCGAAAGGGTGTGGTCGTCGAAGTTGGAGATCAACCCCTGATCGTCCGCGATATTGAGGGCCACGGATCTTGGATTTGCGCCCACCGGGATGGCCACCGCCGCGGCTCCACCGGTGAGATCCGCGAAAAAGGCCCGGTTGCCTTCAGAGTCCGCCGCCAAGGCTTGGTTGCCTCCCCCAAAGAGGGCGACTCCTTGGAGAGAGCTGTTTGGGACGACCTCCTGGTGGGTGATGACGGGGAATGCGCCCATCAGGTTTTTTGCGGTGATTTCCGAAGAGCCGTCTTCAAAGAGGGACACGACGACGGCCCGGCCTCCGCCGGCATCGACGGCCGGACTTCCGAGATAAGCCGCCGCCGGATTGTCGACGTTGGTGATCGAGCCTGTGAAAAAAACGGTCTCCGTAGCCAGGTCGATGGCCGCGACCGATGCGCTGGGGCTTGCCGTTCCAACGATGGCCCAGTTGGAGACGGTGTCGACCGCGACGCTCTGGGCCCCCGTCACGGCGACGGAATTCTGCAAGAGGGGATTCGAGAGGTCGACGAAGACGACGGCGTTGTTCGTTGGGTCCGCAATGACGAGTTTGTTGTTGGTCGGATTGAAGTCCACGGCCCGGGGATCGTTCGTGACCAGGTCGAATGTGCCGATCACCTTGTTTAATTGGAGGTCGATGACCGCGGCGATGCCGGTGACTCCCAGGCTTCCAACGGCATATCCTCTGCCCGTTCCGTCGACGGTGACCGCCGCAGGCGAAAAGGATAGGGGAGGCGAATTGTCCGGGACCACGAGCACGGTCGGATCGCTCTCTTCAGACGTGGACGGATTGATCTGAGTGACGGACAGCCTGTCTCCTACGCTTGCCGTGATCTTGATGGTGAAGGACCCGTCCACCGCGGCCGTGACTTCGACGGCCGACGTCGTTTGGGCCCAGGCGGAAGAGATGAAAAGGTCCAAGAGGACCTGCCATGGGGCAACTTCCAAGGCCGCTCCGGAGGCGGACAGGTTGGCGACCCGTACGGTGTTTCCCCCGGTCACGGCTCCCGCCGCCCCGGTGACGGACGCGAGGCCGTCTTGATCGGGCGAGGCGACGCGCATCTTCGCGGGTGACGGTGCGGGGATGGAGACCGGAGGCGCTCCGGTGGCGTTGCAGGCCTGAACGAAAAGGGAGCTTAATAACAGCGCCGATGAAAGAGTCGAAAGGATTCTTTTCAGTAAACGCCTTGCTGACATCATGACTTTCCTTTCTTGCATACAACCGCGTTCATTTCACGCACTTTTCTTTCTCGAAGATTCTCGCCGGAGAATATTCAAGAAAGAAGCGGGGGCCTTTCGGCCCCCGCTTAACCTTCCGAGTCTCAGAGCTATTCTCTCACCAACGAGCAGCCGCCCGCGCTGGGAGCTTCTGAAGAAGACTTTCCGCGTATCTCCTTGGCGAGTCCGGAGTCGTCGAGGGAGATGTCCAGCCAGGCTCCTACTTTCGAGAGTTCAGACACCGACTTGTCCAAGAGGGTGGCGATGTCCAAGGTTCCCGAGTCTCCGAATAGGGCGACCTCGTGTGAGTTGTCATTCAGACCGTTATCACCGCCCGCGTCATACTGAGCGATGCCGGGACCGAAGCTGGATGCCTCGGGGAAGTAGGTGCCCGCCGCATGTAAGAGTTGGTCGGCCATGGACACTTCTTCCGGGGGCAGTGCATCGGCGCCCTTGGTCTTGCAATCGTCGATGAATCGCTGGAAGCGATCGACCGTGAGGTTCTGGAAAGCGCCGTTCTCGCCGACGAGTGGAGGGTAATTCACACTGCCGACCTCTTTTTGAGCGGCTGCGAACTGATTCTCGACGATTTCAAGTTGGCTGATGAATTCGTTGTAGGCCTCGGGGCTCAGTTCTTTACCGGCCACTTCAATGGCGTTGCTGACGGCGGATTCGAATTCAGAATGGGCTTGGTTGAGGCCCTCGACCGGCGATTGAAGCGACGTATTCCGCAGGACTTGGGCAAAGTCGGTGATGGTTCCCGGGAATTGAGTCAGCTCGTTCTGGAGTTCCGGGATCGCGACGTCCAGGACCTCGTCATTACGTCCGGCGGTGGCCGCAGCAGCGGCTCGTGATGCGCCCAAGAACATATGAATGCCTCCCTTAATGAACGCCAGGGATTTGAGGCCCCCATCGCCGGCTGCCTCAAAATCTGAAATCGTTAAATTGAGGCCCGTCGTCGTCGTGACCAGTTCGGGGATCAGGCCGTCGACCTCGGCGTCCGTGGCGGGGAAATAGATCGGACCGCCACCGATGCTCATGGCCGTGAGGTCGCAGACGGGATCGAAACAGAGAGACCAGAGACCGCGCAGGCCTTGACCTGCCAATGTTCCAAGGGTTGCTCCCGCCACGATGGCGGCGGCCGCTGCCGCCGCTGTGGTCGCTGCGGCGAGAGTGGCTTCCGCGGCGGCGACGGCGGCTCCCGACGCCTCCATAGCGCCGATTGTTGCTGCAGAGGTCTCAGCAGCGGCATTGGCCGCCGCTGCAGCCGCTTGAGCGGCAGCAAGGTCTGCTTTTGCAGCACCGAGGGCGCCAGCCGCTGCACCCACTGCGGCCGCGGCGGCCTTGGCCGCATCGGCCAACATGGCCGTATAGGCCTTTCCGTTTTCCCAGGCATCTCCGGCCCACGACCGAGTAACCGGCCCCACGGTTGTGAGCAAGACAAGGGCGGCTCCGATGGCACTCTTCACGCGTGATGGCTTTTTCATACAGACCTCCTGTTTAACGGTGGTGATTAGGTTTCCGGCTGATTCCGGATGAATGGAAGAGGTGAGCAAGGCGAGTGCCAACTCGGTTTGAGCTTAAAATTAAAAAATTATATGTACTTAATTATTATTAGTATATTATATATTAAAAATAAGTACGTCATGTCTTTTGATATAATCTCTCAGAGATGAAGCCCATCGATCAAAAATATGAAGTCCTCCGTCCGCTTGGCGCCGGAATGTCTGGGGAGGTCTTGCTTGTCCGGGACCGGGGCGGACCCGAGATCGCCCTTAAGTTACTCAAGCAGTGGCGGCCGGGCATCGCCGAGGCCGAGGCCTTGGAGTCGTTTAAGAGGGAATTCAGCGTTCTCAAGAATCTCAATCACCCGAACATCGCGAGGATCCTGGATTTCGGGCGGGATGAGGAAGGGCGCTATTATTTCACATCGGAGTACGTGGAGGGGGCCGATTTCTTCGAAGCGACTCGGGGCAAGAGCCCCGAGGTGATAGAAGACCGGGTCGTTCAAGCCTTGCGCGCCTTGGAATATCTCCATTCGCGTGGGATTTATCACCTCGACATCAAACCGGCGAATTTGCTCGTGACCAGGGAGGGCTGCGTCAAGCTCATCGATTTCGGATTGGCCGGGGAAAAATTGGGACAAAAGATCGCGGGGACGCCCAGCACCATGGCCCCCGAAGTGATTTACGGCGAAGTCCCCGACGGCCGGGCCGATCTCTACTCGCTTGGCGTCGTTTTCTACTCCTGCCTGACACGGGAAAATCCCTTTCGAGGCGCCTCCATTTCCGAGACGTTGGAAAGACAAAAAAAGCTCCTGCCCCCTCCGGCGTCAAAAGTAAATCCCGCGTTGTCCGATTACCTGGATCGCATCGTGGGGCGTCTGTTGGAGAAAAAAAGAGGCGAGCGCTATTCCCACGCGGCGCAGGTCATTCGCGACATCAATCTCCTTTCCGGCCGGAGTTATCCGGTGGAGACCGCCGAGACTCTCTTGAGCTATTTGCCGGAGGAAGGGGCATTCATCGGACGCAAAGCCGAGTTGGCTTTGGCGCAGAAGATCTGTTTAACGTTGACCCGGAAGAACGAATCGCGAACAGTACTATGGATTCGAGGGGGAAAAGGGTCTGGCAAGACCCGTTTCTTGAAGGAACTGAAGTATTTTTGCCAACTCAACGACTTGCCGGTCGTTTACGCCTCTCCCGGAGAACCGGTACCTTCCGAGACGAAATCTTCGGTGCTTCTTTTGGACGATGCCGACGGTTGGTCATCGGGAGATGAAGACCGGTGGTTTGATTTCCTGCAGAGGGCGAAAGGAACCTCTCTCGTGACCGTGATGACGGCGCAGGGGGCGACGCCTCCGCTGCCCTTGCTCCAGCCGTTGATCGCCTCGTCCGGCCTTGAGACCGTCGACTTGAAGGATCTTTCAAGAGAGGAGTTGTTGGAATACGTCGTGTCCGTCACGGGCCTCGCTTCTCCTCCCCCCGCCCTGATGGAGGCTCTCTTCGCGCGCACGGACGGCAATCCGCTGTTTTTGAGCGAGATCCTCAAGAGGTTGATCGCGAACCGTCTCCTGTTCGACGCCCAAGGCCGGTGGCGTCTGTCCACTCTCGAGGACCTGGGTGTCGATTTTTCAAAACTAGCCATCCCCGAGACTCTCAAGGGATTGCTTAAAAAGGCCTACGCCGAGGAATTTCGGGACAGTCAAAGGATTCTGGCGATTCTCGCCCTGCTGCAGCGCCCGGTTCGAGCGAAAGATCTTAAAGAACTCTCCAAGCTGAAATCACTCGAGGAGGACCTCTCCCAGCTCATTCAAAAGGCTTGGGTTGTCCGTGCGTACCCGGGCGGCGAGCCAGGCGACGAGATTACCTTGAAGAATCCGCTCTGGATCGAAGCGGTTTCCGAATCCTTAGATCCCCCGGAGAAGCAAAAACTCCACGATCAGATCGCGGCCTGGATGGATCGTTCGGGAGACTCTGAAGCGGCGGCCCTTCATTGGGGTCAAGGCTCGGACGCCGGCAAGGCCTGTCAGAAGTTGGCCCCCGTCGCGAGATCATGGATTCAGAAGGGGAGGGGTGCCGAGGCCGTGCCACTGATTCAAACCGTTCTGTCGCGTCTGATCCATCCCGACCCTCATAGGCTGATCGATCTCACGATGGATTTGGGAGAAGCCTATTTGCAGTCGGATGCCTTCGCCGAGTCCCTCGGAGTCTTTCAAAAGATCCGTCCTCTGCTTTCCAAAATCGAAAACCGCGATGAAGACATTTTCTACAAGGTGGATATTCGCGAAAGGCTCGGAAGCGTCGCCCTGAAGCTTCGAAGGGCCGAAGAGGCCAAGGCCGATATCCAGGCGGGATTGGCTCTGCTGACCGACTATCGAGACGATCCGGTCCGACGCATGATTCTGGAAAACGATTTGGGACAAGTCTGGTGTCAAGAGGGCCACCTCGACCGCGCCGAAGAGATTTTTCTCAAAACCAAGGCCGCTTGGGAGACGTGGGATGCAGTCGAAAAGTCCCGCGTGACCAACAACGACCTGGGTTTTCTCTATCTCTTAAAAGGCGATCTGGAAAAGGCCGGGACGATTCTCGAATCGCAGCTCCGCTTTTTCGAATCCCTTCCGCGGCGCTATCCCGAGGCTCGATGCCATTACAATCTGGCCGAAACTTATTTTGGGCGTAAGAATTTTGAAAAAACTATCCATCATTATGAGAGCTGCGTCGCCCTCGCCAGGGAACTCAAGGCCTATGACCTTCTTCTCCGCGCCTTCAACGGTCTCGGAAACGTTTATGCCCACCATTCGGAGGGCAAGAGGGTCGACGAGGGGATCGACTACTACCTGCGCGCCCTCTCGATCGCCCAGAAGCTCGACGACCGCTCCTCCCAGGCCGCGATCCACAGCAATCTCGGGATTCTCTATCAGGAAACGAACCGGCACCAAGAAGCCGAACATCACCTTTTGGGCGCCATCCGGATCGTCCAATCCATCGAGGAAAGGTCGGCCTACGACGTCGCTTATCTCGCCCGGGCGCATTTAGAGCTCGGTTCGCTCCTGCGAGTTAAGAAGGATTTTGAAAAGTCGCGCGATCACCTGCGGGACGCTTCTGGATTGATCGATGAGTACGCGTCGCTCAAAAATCTCCGATTTTGGGTTTTTTACGAATTGGCCCGGCTTTATAAAGATCAGGGACGCCTGGAGGAGTTCGGCGGCCAGTTGAAAAAATTGAGGGACTCCGCCACGACACCTGAGGAAATCAAGAAAACCCGCGAGCTTGAGGACGTCACCGCCGAAAAGCTCGATCCTGCAAGGTCCGATTCAAAGACGAGTTCCGAAAACGTTCCTCCCTGGAAGGGGCTGGTCAAGATACTCAGGTTCTTGAACACGGAGCGCGACCTCGACTTTCTCCTCAAGACCATCCTTCATTATGCGTTGGATCTCTCGGGTGCCGAGACCGCTCTCATTCTTTTGCCGAAAGACCGCGATGTTCTGGAGGTACGTTCCGCCTTGTCGGCTGTCATTGATCACGAGTTGACGCAGTTCTCGACCCAAATCGCCAGGCGTGTCTTGGAGGAGGGGAGGGCGATCGCGACGGACAATGCCCGCGAAGACCCGCGATTCGCGGACGCGCAGTCGGTTCATCTCTTGAAGCTCCGATCCATCTTGGCGCTGCCGATTGCCGTACCGGAAAGGATCTTGGGCGTTTTGTATCTCGACACCCGCATTCAAGCCGGCGTCTTGCATCGCCCCGAGACCTTGGAGCTTCTGCAGGCGTTTGCGGACCAGGCGGGGCTGGCCCTTGAGAATGCCCGTCTCCTGGACGAGGCCCAATCCGCGCGTCGGAAAATCCAGAACGAGTTGGACCGCACGCAAGATGAATTGAGTCTCGCCCAATCCCTTTTGCAAGACGAGTCACTGAGTTTTCAGAGCCGGTATTCGTACAAAAATATCGTGACCCGCTCGAAGCCGATGCGCGACCTCTTTCGGGTCTTGGACAAAGTGACCGATACGCCGCTCTCCATCCTGATCCGCGGAGAGACGGGGACGGGCAAGGAGCTCATCGCGAAGGCCCTTCATTATAATAGTTCCCGCGCGTCCAAGAGTTTTGTGGCTGTCAATTGCGGGGCGATCCCGTCCGAGCTGATGGAAAGCGAGCTTTTCGGCCACAAGGCCGGGGCCTTCACGGGAGCGCTGCGCGACAAGACGGGGCTGTGCGAGGCGGCCGACGGCGGGACGCTCTTCTTGGACGAGGTCGGCGAGTTGTCCCTTCCGCTTCAAGTCAAGCTGTTGCGGTTTTTACAGGAAAAGGAATTCCGCCGGGTCGGCGAGACCGAGGTGCGGCGGGTCGACGTACGCGTTGTGTCGGCGACCCACCAAGACCTGGAGCTGAAGCTTCGGGAAGGCAAATTCCGGGAAGACCTCTACTTTCGACTCTGCGAGATGCCGATGAGGGTCCCTTCTTTGAGGGAACGGAAAGAAGACATCCCGCTTCTCGCGGAACATTTTCTAGAGGAGTTCCGGAAAGAGAGCAAGACGCAGAAAAAATTCAAGATCGAGAAGGGGCTCTTGAGAAAGATGGTCGATTACGACTGGCCCGGCAACGTCCGCGAACTCGGGAGCTTCTTGCATGTCGCCTGCGCTCTTTCGGAAAATAATCTTTTGACCTCCGACGCCCTGCCCGCGCATTCCCCCTTGGCCGGTAAAGGAAAGCCAAAAACGGCCTCGGCCCCGGCTTCGCCGGTCTCGATTGACGGAACGAATTCTTATCGCCCCGCTTGGACTTGGGCGGAGTATGAGAAACGTTTCCTGGCCCAGGCCTACCGGCACCATCAGTTCAAGGCGATCCCGACGGCCAAGGCCCTCGGCCTCACGCCGCCGACCGTGTACCGCAAGATCAAGGATTGGAAATTGGAGGATCCGGCGAATCCACTCTATCAGGACTCCTTTCAATACCAGCCTCAAATGACACTCGATCGATTCTCTCACAAGGTCTTTGAAGCGGCCCTTCGGCATCATCAACGACCCTATGCGGCCCTGCGTTCCCTCGGGGTCTCACAGGGGTATTTTTATAAGGTGATAAAAAAATGAAGGGCGGAGGCCAAAGGGAGCATCACTCGGATTGAATACGCGTTTTTACGCGATGTTTACGGCGGCGTTGTGGAGGCGTAAAACTAAGACATGCTGATCCCCCGCGAAGAGCTTCAATTCGATTTCCAAGGAGCGCGGTTCAATCCGTCCTCCGATGGCGACCGTAGGCTCTTGGCGTGGGTGTTCGACCAATTCCTGTACGGAGAAGTAACCGGCATCCAATGCGGATGGTGGCTCTATCGGGCCCCCCACCTCGACGCCGCGGTTTTTCTGGCCCGGCAAGCCGGTGAGGAGTTTTCGCACGTCCGCCGGTTCTTAAAGATCATATCGCTTCTGAAGGAAAAGCCGGGGAAGGCCCACGCGGCTGTGCGGTTTCTCTCTACCGGCATGATGGGTCACTCCTGGGGTGAGCACGTCGCCATCGAAATGGCCTTGGGCGAAGGTTTGGTCCTGGGCGTGTTCTACGCGATGATCGATACGATCCCGGACCCGGAGATCCACAGGATCCTCTCGACCTCCGTCGTCGAGGAAGAACGCCACGTCGGGTTCGGCGAAAAAGAGACGCAAGCTTGGCTTCAAAAGCATCCTTCGTCCCGTCCGCTTCTTCTCGGGCTGGCCTTGGTTCAGGTGTGGGGACTCCGCTTCGTCAAACGGTTCATCAACAAGACGCTGACGCGAAAGGTGGGAGCCGATCACCCGGTGATGAGCCGCTTCGAAGCCTTTTACGAACATTCCCTGCGTTGTTTCGAAACGAGGATCCAGCGTCTCGGTCTCTCCGAGGTCCCGCCGAGCCGTTTAAGCGCTGCGGCCAAGATTTCTTTGATCGCCTTGCTCCCGTTCCGAATGCTTGGGGCGAGGTTTCGCTTCAAGACGCAGCTTTTGACGAAAACCTATTTGGACGATCCGGCGTTGAAGGATTTCGTTCCTCCCCGGGAGTGAATCCGGACGGCTGTTTATCCATTCCCATGTGTTCGATTTCCGGACTGTGGCGCACTGAAGTCAGACACTTCTTTCGTGCTTATCCTTGAATTCTCTCTCAAAACACTTGGCCCAGAAATTGCTAAGTCAAAGGGGTATTGGGTGCCTCTCAATAATTAGTGTAGACTAATAATTAGCTTAAACTTATACTCATGATCGTTCGCTTCTATATAACAAGCTCAGGTCGTAGCCCGGTCGAAGAGTTTCTGCATGAAGAAAGGTGATGCCATTTACGTGGTTCACGCTTTTCGGAAAAGGACGCAGCATCTTCCTCAAAAAGAAGTCGAGGTTGTGTTGAAGCGTTTGAAGGGGGTTTGAGATGCCCTGGAAGGAAGTCAGTCCCGAGAAATTGGCGAAAAGTTTGGGAATCAACGAGTCGGAGGTCCGCGAGAAACAGCAGCTGATAGCCATGATTGCAGAGGTTCGGAAGAAGAAGGGGTTGTCTCAGGCCGCTTTGGCGAAAAAGCTCGGGGTGTCACAGGGCCGGATTGCCCAGATTGAATCGGGCGTGGGCACCCGCAATATCTCTTTCGATGTTCTATTTGGGATCTTGTTGCAGCTGGGATACGATTTTCGTATCAGTTATCGCAAGGTGGCCTAAGGCCACGCTCCCTCCACGCTTTTTTCAGCCTTGTGAGTGACTGATTTGAATCTCCAATCGTCCGAATTCCGGACGGGACCGTCCTAAAAACGAACCCTTCTTCCCATCTTAGCCTCAATTTCCCGCAGGAAAGTCTTGGCACGGTCATTGCTCACTAGATTCGAGCGCCCATATGGCGCACCGGCTTAAATGGCAGTTGATATCTATACAATTACTAGATAAATTATATATGGAATTACGGTTCGAGTGGGATGAGGATAAAAATAGGGGCAATCAATTCAAGCACGGTATTTGGTTTGAAGAGGTTAAGAACGTTTTCGCCGACCCTAAAAGCCGATTGTTCCTTGATCCTGAACATTCCGACGAGGAAGATCGCTTTGTGATTATTGGAATGAATTCATCGTGGAAGCTTTTGGCCGTTGTCCATTGTTATAGGGAATCCGACTCGGTGATCCGGATCATTTCGGCCAGGCGGGCTACGAAGAAGGAGGAATTTTTCTATGAGAAAGGAATATAACTTCTCAAAGATGAAAGAGGTTAAGAATCCTTATCCTGACATGAAAATAGCCGTGGGAATCAACCTGAGTCCCGAAGTGATCACGTATTTCAAGAAGCTCGCGGATGAAACGAGGATCCCTTATCAGAAGCTGATTGACCTCTACTTGTTGGATTGCGTCAAAAATCGGAAGAAGCTCAAGATGAATTGGGCGGCCTAAGGCCAAATTCCTATCCACGCCCCCGGCTCATTGTTAGACACAAATATTAACGCTTCCTTCTTTTCTTCGTGTCTTCGCCGCACCGCGGGCGCAAAATAAAAAATCTCAAGGAAATAGGGGACGTTGTACACTACATTAACTAACTCTCATCACCCTTTCTCATCAAAAGATTCCAAATAGCCGGGGTTGACACTCCCAGGTGCCGCGCCGTTTCCGCGAGCGAGATTCCATGATGTCGAACCAGATCGACGGCAAGTCTCGACCGAACCCCGGAAACCTTCTGTCGGCGACCTCCCGATCGGAGTTCATTGATGTGGATGCCTGATTTCTTGCAGGACTTCAATATCAGGGTCTCAAGGTCGTTGACGGAGAGATTGTTTCTGAAGGATCGCTGAAAACTTCTCTCGGCATCCTCGATGATTCGCTCGACAAAATCACCCGGCCCCAAGATTCGCTCATCGGAAAGTTCACGAACCTTCCTCTTCCGCATGGACATCACTTGTGACCAGCCGCCCTGGGACCGCACGAGACCTCCCCCCACCAACTCCGGCCTCCTTCCCATAGGGATCCCTTCTTTCATAAAATTTCGATAAGCCCGCCGCGCCGCCCCCTCGGACTTTCCAAACCAGGAAAGCACGTCATCGATAGGTTGCCATGGGTGCATCTTGGCCTTGGCCCCCATAAGGCCCGCATGCCCGCACCACCGATATTTATCGAGGGAGGCCAGGTCTTTAACAAGGTGCGCCCGCAGCGGATTGAGGTGGATGTAACGAACCAGCTCCATGAAGTAGGACTCCTCGTCGCAAATAATGGACTTATAGCGATTCTGAAAAAGGTGGCCGTGCCGGCGATGTCTCCGGTTGAAGGCGCTTGCATAGCCGGTCAGCAAGCGACGCATAAATCCCGGCAGACCCTTGGGACCGCTCCGCATCAGGATATGGGCATGATTGGTCATGAGAGCCCACGCATAGATCGGTGACTTTGACTCCGGCGCAAGCTTTCCCATCCGATCGACAAAATCCGCGCGATCGGTGTCGTCCTTTACGATCGGTTTCTTTTCAATTCCTCGAATGATGACATGATGAAGTGTTCCGGGGGAATCCAATCGGGCCTGACGTGGCATGGCGGCTGATTTTATAGGATGCAAACCCGTGGGCTGTCAAGGTTAGTTAATGGAGTGTACAACGTCCCCTAATATGACGTCAAGCTTTGCCACACTATCCAACACCCCATGAGCTCACGCGTCATGTCCGCAGAAATCGCAAATCAGCATCAGTTGCTCAGTAGTTACAAGAGTTGTCTGTGCATTTAGGCCCATGCGATGGTGGCACCGCGCAATCATCATCAGTTCTGCATGCATGACAGAAGTGATCTACGCATTTACGCTCATACCGGTTCATCGAGGAGCATTGATCATCCGTAATACATCCTTGGCATTTGTGTGCATCGCAGAATGGGGAGCCAAAGCCGCAATCACTATCACTCAGGCAATCTACGCAAGTACCGGTGCTGGTGTCGCAGATCGGATTGGGTAAGACGCAATCAGCATTCCCTGAGCATCCTACACCCGGTCCACCCCCACCTCCACTACCCGCATTATCACCCGCATCATTAATTCCATCGCCATTACTATCGATCTGTTCCAATGGGTTTCCTGTGCAGGTCATTGTGCCGCCGCTTTCATCACAGGACCCAAGATCAATCGGCGCCGTGCTGCCTGCCAAGCCAAGCCCGCAGGGGAATAAGGTCGCCTCGGTTGTACCAGTCCCCTTACCGTCTGCATCAAAGGTCAATGTTCCCTCATTCGGGCCTTTACACGTATATTTTTTACTGGGACTGACTTTGCATTCACAGACAAATTTCCCATCGCTTGCCGTCACACAACTGAAGGTTGTTCCGTCTTCGGCGGTGCAGGTGATGGTCGCCCCCGCAACGCTGGATTTACCGGCACTCGTCAGGGCGGAGATTGAAAGGCTGGCGGAGTTTAAGGTGCCGGTAATTTGGCGGGTGCCGCCCGTCCCCTCACTACCACCAGCACTTGAAGTCGATTGAGGGCCGCTTTTACTCCACTCACATCCTCCGATTCCTGTAAGCTGCGCAAAGACGATCATCGTGAGACCGATGATCACCGACCACCTTTGGCCCACTCGATGCTTTTTCATATTGACCCCCCCCAAATAAAAAAACCACTTCCGATCCCTCATGGGTGAAAGTGGGCTACCCTACCTTGTCGGTTCTTCGGCAGCCCTGCTGTCCCAGAGGCTTTGCGCCCCCGCCTTACGACGGGTTTGCCTTTTTCAGAAACCTAATTGCTCATGCAACAGTTAGAGATAGTTTAGCCCCCCCCAAGAACAATGTAAAAGTTTTCTTCTGCAGACCGCGTACCCGTTCTGCTCCCCGATCCTAAGTAGAAATTTCATGGTTTCCTCTTTGAGTTGGATAGGAGAATAGTGATTAAGAAGAAGGAGAAACCCCATGCCCCTCACCATCTACCACAACCCCCGCTGCTCCAAATCGAGAGAGACCCTCGAACTGTTGAAGGTGTTGGGGATTCTCTAATTAAGCCGCCCGGTGGGAGCGTTCGATGCGGAACTCGAATCCCAAGGCCTTCAGGATTGCCGCGAGGCTAAAGATGCTGGGGTTTCCCCTTTTAGAGAGCATTTTATAGAGGGAGACGCGGTTAAGCCCCGCCAGTCGGGCGGTTTTCGTAATTCCGTGGGCCTCGACGACGTTTCTTAGGGCGACCAAAAAATCCTCGGGATCGCTTTCTTCCAGCGCCGTGTTGAGATAAAGCCGCGATTCATTCACGTCGCTCCCTAGCTTCTCGATGAGATAGTGATGGTAGTCGCCTAAATATTTTCGGTTCATTTTCATGCCTGCCCCTTGATGAGCTGGAAGTACTGCTTTGCCTTTTCGATGTCCTGCCTTTGAGTCGCTTTGTCTCCGCCGCATAAAATGACGACCTCATGAGGATTCAAGAAGCCAAAATAAATTCGGTAGCCCGGTCCTTGGTCCACTCGCAGTTCATAAATTCCATTCCCGATGGCCTCGCAGTCTCCAAGGTTAGCCCTTCCGAGACGGTCCATGCGAACCATGAGCCTTGTCCGTCCGATGGAATCGTTCAACCCATGCAACCAGCCCAGATAGGGGCTCTTACCATCGGGGCACTTAAAATGCCGTACTGTTATCGGCGGCCGCCGGAGAAGGTGTTGG
>Ga0315281_10007051_pt1 | contig 15891 bp, 15 predicted proteins | sample YL17G07_0_MG_FD_204540 | JGI IMG/M metagenome (GOLD analysis project Ga0315281, IMG submission 204540) | Sediment microbial communities from Yellowstone Lake, YNP, Wyoming, USA - YL17G07_0 | ecosystem: Environmental > Aquatic > Freshwater > Lake > Sediment | place: USA: Wyoming | collected... | reverse complement strand
GAGCGGCCCCTCTTTCGCATCGTGGGATTTCATCAACTTCGATACGCCGGGATAGGTCCGTTTCATTGCCTCATCCAGCGCAAAGCCGAGTCCGTCCATGGCTACTTCCTTGGTGGCCTGCACCGCCAACGGCGAGCACTCCATGATTTCAGCGGCCCACCGTTCCGCGGTCGTGTTCAGATGTTCGAGCGGCACAACCTCGTTGACGATGCCGAGCTGGGCCGCCTGCGCGGCGTTGATGTGCTTGCCGGTCAGCATCATCCCCATCGCGATCTTCAGCGGAATCGAACGCGCCAGGCGATGGACACCGCCCGCCAGCGCCATCAGGCCGACACGCGGCTCCGGCAATCCGAACCGGGCGTGGTCGGCGGCGATGATGATGTCGCAGGCAAGCGCGATCTCGCAGCCGCCGCCCAGCGCAAAGCCGTTAACCGCCGCAATGATCGGCTTGCGGATGTCGAAGCGCGAGGTGATCCCGGCAAAGCCGTCCTTGGGCAGGTGCAGGCGCTCTCCGGGATGAGAGGCCGTGTACTTAAGGTCGTTGCCGGCCGAGAAAGCCTTGTCGCCCGCGCCGGTAAGGATCGCGACCCAGAGATTCTTGTCGGCCACGAAGTCGTCCCAAATCCGGGTCATCTCCTCGTGACAGGGCGGATGAAGGGCGTTCATCACTTCGGGCCGATTGAGAGTGATATGCGCCACATGCTCGGCTTTCTGGTATTTGACGAATTTCAGCTCCATGACCTATTACGCCTCCTATCGCGCGATTATTCCTGGTCGAGCAGTTCGAAAAACGCGTCCACACTTTGCAACAACTGACGCCGTATCTGGGCGGGCGTCCCTTCCATCAGGTGCATCGTCACGCGCGAGGCGGTGCCGTTGGAAAGATGGACCTGGGCATCCTCGACCGAGGCGACTTCCTTCGCATCGAACAGCCGCATCCCGTAGACGAGCGCGGTTCTTCGAGCCGCACCTTTGACCAACTTCAGCCTCTGAGGCATCCAGCGTCTCCTCTCGCACCTGCACAACGCGGGCGCACTATAGCACAGAGAGGTTAAAATCTACTTGGTGGAGACTCGCCCCGCCCTGCCCGCCTCACCTTGAGCCGGCGTCGCCCAAGTATAGCTTCGATCATCAGCAACGATAACCGGTTTGCCGAAGCTTCGAGAGTCGCCGTTGACAAACCGCGACCTTGGCTAACACAATTCATCGAATGAAGAATATCTTGCGCTCCGCGCTGGTAGCATTGGCCGCTACGGCCCTGGGCTGCGGCGCTCTCTATCAGGCCGGCACACGGGTGCGCGGCCATCGCATGCTCGGCTCGCTCGCCGCCGGCCAGACCGCCGCCGAAATCCGCGGTCAGTGGGGGCAACCCGATATCATCAGCGACGCCGCCAATGGCGGCCAGGTCTGGAGCTACGCGGAGCGGCCCAACAGCGACGACATCGCCGCTTCGCTGCTCTATACTTCGGCCAAGGAAGGTGACAAGGGCACCTTTATCGATCTTCAAATGGTCGCCGGCAAACTCCAATCATGGAGCGAAGCCGAGCACAGGATGCCGGCGAAGAAGGGAACCGCGTTCGGCTATTCGATCGGCGCCGGCCCGGCAAGCACTCACTTCTAGTGCCGGCGTCAGCGCTTCGCGCAGCCCCGCAGGCTGGGCCATACTTGCACGACCAGCGGACGATCATGTCTAATAAATGGGTTTTCAGCCCGGTCCAGTCTGGCTGGTGAAAGTCTTACCGGCGCTAGCGGCGACAGGACTCGGGCTTCACAGGCAAAATCATGGCAACTGCGAGCAAAAGCTTCGAGTCGATTCTGCTTGACCGCTCGTGGGTTTCCCCGGAGGACCTCGAGAAGGCAAGGCAGCGCAGGAAACCGGGCCAGGAACTTGCCGATACACTGGTGGAGATGGGCGCGCTCGAGCCCCAGCGGCTGAGCCGCGCCCTGGCTCAGCAGTATCGACTCCCCTTTCAGGCGCATCTCGATGAGCACGCACTGGACAGCAATCTGGTCGCCAGGGTCCCGATCAATTACGCGAAGAAGAATTGCCTTCTGCCGATAGCCGGCGACGGCCAAACGGTGACGGTGGCGATCGCGGACCCGGCGAATTTCGAGCCCCTGGACGATCTTCGCCTGCTGTTCGGACTGCCGATCGAGCCGGTGGTAACGCCCGCCGACGTTATCAACCATGCCATAAACCGCGCTTACGACCGCGCCTCGACCACCACCGCGCATGACCTGATGATCGACCTCGACGAGGAGCGGCTCGAGCAGGTTGCGAGCGAACTTTCCAACGAGCCGCGCGACCTCCTCGAATCCGACGACGCCGCGCCGATCATCAAGCTGGTCAACGGCCTATTGGCGCAGGCGGTCAAGGATCGCGCCAGCGACATCCACGTCGAGCCGTTCGAGCGGCAGTTGGTGGTGCGTTTCCGCGTCGACGGCATGCTCTACGACGTGATCACGCCGCCGCAGCGGTTTCAGGCCGCGATCGCATCGCGAATCAAGGTCATGTCCGGCCTCAACATCGCCGAGAAGCGCCTTCCGCAGGACGGCCGGATTCGGCTCAGGATCGCCGGCCGTGATATCGACGTCCGAGTCTCGTCCATCCCTACGGCCTTCGGCGAACGGATCGTGCTCCGGCTACTGGATCGGGCTCAAACCCTGGTCGGCCTGGACCTCGATCGGTTGGGTTTCTCGGGCGAGAACCTGCGCCGCCTGGAGCATCTGATCCATCAGAGCCATGGCATCGTGCTGGTCACCGGCCCGACCGGGTCGGGCAAAACGACCACGCTTTACGCATGCCTGAGCCGGATCAATTCGCCCGAAAAAAACATCATCACGATCGAGGATCCGATCGAGTATCAGCTGCATGGCGTCGGCCAGATGCAGGTCAATCCGAAGATCGAACTAACCTTCGCCAACGGCTTGCGTTCGATTCTGCGCCAAGACCCCAACGTCATCATGGTAGGTGAGATCCGTGACAGTGAGACCGCCGAGATCGCGATCCATGCGGCGCTCACCGGCCACTTGGTGTTCTCCACCCTGCACACCAACGATTCGTTCGGCGCCTTGACCCGCCTGGTCGACATGGGAATCGAACCCTTCCTGGTCTCCTCCTCGATTATCGCGGTCATCGCCCAGCGCCTGGTACGTCTGGTCTGCACCACTTGCCGCGAACCATATCAGCCGAGCGCCGAGCAGCTGACCCGACTCGGGATTACGCCGGCGGATATCAGCGACGTGATTTACCGGCCCGGAGCAAAAACCTGCAAGGCTTGCCGCAGCACCGGCTACCGCGGCCGGATCGCGATTCACGAGCTGATGCTGATGGACGACGAGGTGCGCGGCCTGGTGATGAAGAACGCCGACGCCTCGACCATCCGCCGCGCCTGTACCGCCAAGGGTATGAAGCTGTTGCGGCAGGACGGCGTCGAGCGCGTGCTGGCCGGACAGACGACGATCGAGGAATTACTTCGCGTCACCCAGGAAGACATCCTTTAGCAGGGTGTTGAGAAAGGGATCAGATCACAAATGAGAGTAACGGTGGTCCCAACACCCTGCGATAAAAGCGGCTTCCTTCCTCTAGTTCTCCCCCGCCGGGGGAGACTACAGAGAGGGGAACAGGCTGCTGGAAAAGGCTTTCCAGCAGCCTGTTAGATTTGGTCGGCGCCTTCTGAACTTCGATGCCGGTTTTTGGTTATCGTGGCTTATCGGCTGAAGGCCGCTCCGTCGCGGGAGTGGTCGACGCCGATAGCGCGCGTGGCGCGCGCGGCAAGTTGCGCGCGCTGGGCATCTTCCCCACCGATGTAGTCTCCGAAAGCGGGGCGCAGACCAGGGCCGAGCGCCGCAGCCTGATGCCGCGCCTGCGCCGCCGCGTCCCGGCGGCGGAACTGGCGGTCCTCACCCGTCAGCTGGGCTCGCTGCTCGGCGCGGGAGTAACCCTGGTCGACGCGCTCGGCGCGCTGTCGGATCAGGCCTCTCGCGCGGTGACCAAGCGGATGCTGTCGCAGGTGCGCGAGAGCGTACGCGAGGGCGCGTCGCTGGCCGACGCGCTGGCGGTTCACAGCGATATCTTCTCGACTCTCTACGTGAGCATGGTGCGCGCCGGTGAAAGCGCGGGCGCGCTCGAGGTGGTGCTGGAAAGGCTGGCCGAATACAGCGAGACACAAGCCGACCTGATCGCCAAGGTGCGCGGCGCGCTCACCTACCCGATCATCATGATCTGCGTAGCCATTGCGATCATGGGCTTCCTGGTGACCTACGTCGTTCCCCAGGTCGCCACAATCTTTCAGCAGACCAATCAGGCGCTGCCGACGATGACGCTGATCTTGATCGGCTTCTCGAATTTTCTCGCCGATTACTGGTTGCTACTGATATTGCTCGCGATCGGTTCGATCGCCGGAATCAGCTTCGCTCTCTCCACCCCGCGCGGCATTGCGTTCTACCATCGCTGGCTGTTGCGCATCCCGTATATCGGCTCGACCGTGACCAAGCTCATCACCGCACGCTTTGCCCGCACGCTCGCCACCCTGCTTGCCAGCGGCGTTCAAGTGCTGCCGGCGCTAGACGCGGTAAAACTCGTGGTAACCAACACACTACTGGCCGACGCGATCGAAAAGAGCCGCGACGAGATCCGCGAAGGTCACGGCATGGGGCAGACCCTGGCCCGCTGCGGTTTGTTTCCGCCGATGCTGATCGAGATGATCAGAGTGGGTGAGCGCACTGGTGAACTTGAAGCGATGCTGGAGCGGGCGGCCGACTCGTATGAGCGCGAGGTAGCGAATTCACTGGCGCAGATGACAACGCTGCTCGAGCCGTTGATGACGCTGGTGATGGCGGGAATGATCGTATTCATGATTCTCGCGGTATTGTTGCCGATCTTCCAGCTCAATCAGCTGGTGCAATGAAAATGCTTGCAGAGGAGCCCATGCAACTACGGCGCAAAGCTCAAGCCGGTTTCACGCTTATCGAAATCATGGTGGTGATCATGATTCTCGGCCTGCTGGCCACGCTGGTGGTGCAAAACCTGCGCGGGGCCACCGACAAGGCCAAACGCACCAAGGCCGCGGCCGATATCGCCGGCTTGAAGACCGCACTCGATCGCTACTACATGGACAACGGCTCCTACCCTACCACCGACCAGGGATTGCCGGCCCTGGTGACCCCCCCGAGCAGCGGCAGGGTGCCCCAGAACTACGAACAGGGCGGCTACATTTCGAGGCTGCCGCCCGACCCTTGGGGCAATCCCTACTTTTATCAAAGCGACGGCAACGGTTACGCATTGAAGTCTTTCGGTGCGGATGGCGTGGAAGGCGGTGAAAGCAAGAACGCCGATATCGACGCCAGCCAGTTCTGACCTGGTGGATAACGACTCGAGAGCAGGCGCACGCTCGATAGGCGGGCCACCCGCCGAAGGCGGGTTTACCCTGCTCGAGCTGGCCGTCGTGCTTTTCATCATGGGCCTGGCCCTGACCATGGTCACCCCCTACTTCCGCGGTTTTCGTGGAACGCTGCTCAAGAACGAGGTTCGCCGGCTCGCCGGCCGCGTATCCTATCTTTACGAAACGGCGTCCGCCCAGAAGGTTGTGATGCGTCTGACCTTCGACCTCGACGGCAACCGCTACTTTGTCTCGCGCCTGGACCCGTACGCGCCGATGCCGGTGTTTGTTGCCGATCGCCAACCGGGTGCGGCACCGGTGATGCTGCCGATGGGTGTGCGGCTGCGCGACGTTACGGTGGAAAACAGCGGCACTTTATCGCGCGGCACGATAAGCTGCCACTTTTACCCGGAAGGTTACGTGGACGCGACCGTCATTCACCTGACCGACGAATGGGGCGACGTCTTCACGGTGAGCCTTGACCCACTCACCGGACGGGTAGCGATCTGGCGCGGCGAAACCAACCCTGGCTTGCGCCGGAGAGCCGCTCAATGAGACCGGTTTACCGATCGGGCCATCGCGGCGAAACCAACGCCGCTATCGGCGTCTTAGCTCGCTCCGAGCCGGGCTTTACCTTGATTGAAGTGATGCTTTCGCTGGCGATCGTGGCGACGGCGCTGGTAGCCTTGCTCGGCCTGCATCACCAAAGCCTTCAGAGCGTCATCCGGGGCCAGGAACTTTCCCGCGCCGCGATGCTCGCCCAGGAGATAATGACTCTGGCAGAACTCGAACGCTTCCCGGCGCTGGGCGAAACGGTCGGCGATTTTCAACAGCTTCATGCGGGGCAGTACCCTAATTTTCGCTGGTACCGCACGGTCGAGCCGACCGAGCTGTTTCCAGACGTGCGCAAGGTCCGGGTGCGCGTGGTGTTCGGCCCACGCTTGGGCCGCACCTTTGACCTGGTTGAGTACATGCACAGCCCGGTGCCGCCGGAGCCTGGCTCGTGATTCTTCGCGCGCACACAAACACCCAGCGCGGCTTCACCTTGATCGAGCTGATGCTCGCGCTGGCTCTGCTCGGATTGCTGATGGTCATGCTCTACGGATCGTTCTCGGCGGTCGCGAACAGCAAGGTTCACGCCGAGAATCGGATGCTAACCGAACAGGAGGGGCGCGCGATCATCTGGCAACTGAGCAAGGAGATCCGCGGCGCGATCCAGACTCCGCTGGTGCTGAGTAAAACGCTGCTGATCGGCCAGGGGCGAATGGAGTCCGGCGTGCCACTTGATAGCGTCACTTTTTCGACCGCCGACGTGGCTCATCGCCGCTCGCTCAACGGCTTCGGCACTGAGGAGCTGGTCGCTTACACGGCAGCGCCCAACCTTGAACATCGGGGATGGTTCATTTTGATGCGCGGCCAGACCAGCGCCCTGATAACGCAGAATCCCGGCACGGCCACGACGCCGCCCGTGGTGCTGGCGGACAACGTCCTGGGACTGCACTTGCGATACTTCGATGGGCAGCGATGGCTGGAAAGCTGGGACTCGCGCAACACGCCTCCGGGCCAGGTCTTGCCGCTCGCGATCTCGGTGGATCTTTCGATGGCGTCGCCCGGCGGCCGCCCGGCGAATTTCTCGACCTCCATAGCCGTGCCGATGGCTTTTATCCTGCGATGAGGCAGCCTGCGGATAACCAGCGCGGACTGGCCATGCTTGCCACCCTGATGGCGGTGGCGCTGATGACGGTGCTCGTGGTCGATTTCACCTACTCCTCGAGCGCAAGTTTTCGCTCGTCGGCTAACCAGATAAACGCGCTGCGTGCGGACTATCTCGCCCGCTCGGGAGTGAACGTCGGCCTGGGACTGCTCGCCCAGGACGCTCGCAACGACGCCCTCTCACAGCAAGCTTACGACGGCCTGGACGAACTCTGGGCGAAGCCGTTCCCGCCGTTGCCGGTTGGAGGCGGGACGGCCTCGCTCTCAATCGTCGATGAAACCCGCAAGCTCAACATCAACCAACTGGTCAACGCCACCAACGGCGTCGTCAATGTCGCCTTCACCCAGACGCTGGAGCGCCTGTTGCAAGCGATCGGAGTCTCACCGGAGATTTTGCCGGCAATCATCGATTGGATTGACCGCGACAGCATCGAGTCTCAAGGCGGCGCCGAGACCGACTACTATATGAGCCTGATACCGCCGTATGAGCCGCGCAACGGTCCGATGCCGACCATCGCCGACCTGAGAATGATCCGCGGGATTGACGACCCGACCTTCATGCGGCTGAGGGAGTTCCTCACCGCCGCTCCCGAGAGTAAAGTGAACGTCAATACGGCGCCGCCGGAGGTCTTGATGGCCATGATTCCGGAGCTCGCCAATCAGCCTTCGGTGCTGGAAACGGTTTTGGAGCAGCGGCCCTTCAGAAAACCAGGCGACCTGAACGCCGTGCTGGGGTCTTTGTCGGAGCATGCGAACCCGGCGAACCTCTTCACGACTCAAAGCGACTACTTTACGATAACCGGGGTGGGCAGTTACTCTGGAGCACGCAGCTTTGTGTACACAACCGTCAGGCGCAACGGCGTCGGACCAGCACTGCTGTCTTCTTGGCACGAGGATTGAGGATTAGGGAAGCGAATGGCGGAGCGAATCCTTTCACTTGAGACCTCCACTGACTCCGTGCGAGCGGCGGTAGCCGAACGATCATGGAATTCCTTCGTCCTGGTCGGCGCCTTCGAGGCCAGACGTGCGCCCGGCGAGTCCGATTTGAGCGCCGCAATCCGACGCCTGCTCGAGCAAACCGGAACTCCCGATATCGTGATCTCCGCTTTCCCGGGCGAACTCGTGGCCAAACGATTGCTTACCCTCCCTTTTCGCGATCGACGCAAACTTGAACAGGCCATCCCCTTCGCGCTGGAAGAGCACCTCCCGTTCGCCGTTGACGATGCGGTGGTGGCATTCATAAGTGTCGGTCGCGAGAACGGCGGCGAGCGAGTGCTGGCGGCGATGGCGCGCAAGGCCGACTTGAGCGCTCATCTCGAGCTGCTGACCAAGGCGGGGCTCGATCCGAAAACCGTCACGCTGAGCGCCTTGACCCTTGCGGCGTTGCTGACCGGTGCCAACAATGACACCGCAAGCCCGCATCTCCTGCTGGATATGGAACAGGAGCGTATCTCGCTGGTGCTGCTTGGCGCCGACGGCGCGGTTCAGGCGGTGCGCACCATCCCCTGCGGACCTGAGGCTCGAAACGGCAATGGCAACCCGGAAGCGGTCACGACCAAAGTGATAGCCACCGTGCGCCAGACCATGCTCGCCCAAGGCGGGGAAGCCGAACCGCCGGAGGTAATTCTGACCGGCGAGCTCGGCATGATGCCTGCGGTTCAGAGGCAGTTATCGGCGGCGCTCGCACTCGATGTCCGTGGCGGCGATCGCGTTGATCTCTCGGGCCCGCTGGAAGGGCTTACACCGGAGTGGATGCGCTTCGCGAGCTGCGTCTCGATGCTGCTCGGAGAGACGCCACGGGCGGCGGCCAAGCTTATCAACCTGCGCCGGGGTGAGTTCGCCTTCCGCGGCCGCCAGAGCGACCTGACCACGCTGCATAAGCCCGCGATGGTGGCGGTAGCGGTCTTTGCGCTGGCGCTGCTGCATCTGACGCTCGCAACCGCGAATCAATTCCGGCAACTGCATTTTCTTGAGCGGCAGATCGTACACTCCGCGGGCCCAGCGCTCGGCGCGCATCCGACGCCCAACGTCAAGACAGCCCTCAGCAGCGGCATCGCCGATATGCACAAGCGGCTCAGGATGATGGGCGGCAGCCGAGGATCGCCGCTCGAGATCCTGCTGGCGATATCGCATTCGATACCGCCGCGCCTGTCGATCGATGTCAACAATATGTTGATCGACGAGGGCGGGGTCAAAATCTCCGGAATGGCGGATTCATTCGCCACGGTCGACCAGCTCAAGAAGGCGCTGGGCTCGAACGACACCTTCGGCGACATCCAGGTTACTGACGCCAAGGTCGGAACCGATACCAGCAAAGTCGAGTTCCGTCTGAGCGCCGCGATTAGGGACAATCCGATGGGGGCCGACTGAACGATGGCATCAGAAATTCGCGAACGGGTCGCAAACGCGATCCAGCGGGTCGCAGAAGCGGTCCAATCGGTTGTGGGCGGGCGACTCAAGCAGATTTCCGAGCCGTTGGCCCCGGTTCTGAACGACCTGCGCGCTCGCTATCAAAAGCTGGAGCCGCGCGAAAAGATCCTGGTGCAGATCGCCGGCGTCCTGTTGGGCGTCTTTCTGGTCTACAACCTGGGCTATCAGCCAATCCGGGGTCTGCGCCAGAGCCTGGAAGCCCGGATCGGCGCGCGGCAAAAAGAGTTGGTTGAAGTGCGCCGTCTCTCTGAAGCGTACTCCCAACTGAAGCTCGACCTCGCCACCGCGGAGAAACGCACCGTTCCGCCGGGCAAGGACTTTTCGCTCTTCTCGGTAGTTGAAGGAACGCTTTCCAGGAGCGTGGGGCGCGATAAGATCGGCTCGATTACTCCCGCCGACAAGCGCATTTCCAACGAACTCATGGAATACGCCGTCAACGTCAAGCTGAACGACGTCAGCCTGGCCCAACTGGTCGACACGCTTTACGAAGTCAAAACCCTGACTGTCCCCGTGGTGGTGTCGAATTTAAATATCAAGAAACGTATCCAGAATCCTCACTCCTTCGACGTCGATCTGACCTGCTCGGCGCTGGGGAAAAGTGGCTGATCTGCGCCAGTATCTGACCGCCGACTACTGGCGGGAGCATTTCGTCGCGACGGCTTACTGGCTCTGGGGAATATTTCTTTTCCTGGTTTTCATGGTCGGCAACTTCCCGTACCAGGATACGCTCTCGGCAATTTTGAAGCCGATGGGCTGGAGGATTTCTTACGGCGACCAGCGAACCAGCTTTCCTATCGGCGTCAAACTGGAAAACATCCGTCTGACTTCGACCATCGACCCAACCGGTCAGGCGGTATTTCAGAGTGCGGATATGACCCTTACGCCCGCGCTCGGTTCGCTGCTCATGGGTCATCCGGGCTTGCACCTCAGCGCCGAAGCGTACGATGGCCGGATTTACGCCACCGTGCGGCGGGTCGGAGACGGGCTCGAAGTTGACCTTGATGCACGCAACCTGAACCTGGCGCGCTATCGCTCATTGGGCCTACCCGGCGCCAGCCTGAACGGCCTCTTTTCCGGCACAGGTTCCGTAGCCCTGAGCGGCCACGCTATCGACACCGGCAGCGGCAAGCTGGAACTCAACGGCAAGGACTTCGCACTGAAACTCGGGGCCGGATTTCCGGCGATCGCGTTCGCGGATTGCAAGGCCGTCCTGAAACTTGAGCGTGGTGTGGTCAAGATCGAACAGATCGAGGGAAGCGGGGCAGACCTGAAGGCGCTCGCCAAAGGCCAGCTGACGCTGGCCCCCGACCTCACCAACAGCACGGTCCAGATGACCCTGCAATTGGACCCGACCGCGGCCGGTCGCTCACACCTCGGGCTATGGCTGGGGTTGCTGCCGCATCCGCCGAGTTCCCAGCCCTATATCGTGCGCGGCCCCCTGCGCGCCCCATCGATCAGCTGAGCGATTCGACGCCGTTTCCCGGCAGAAGCGAGCCCGGCGTTCCAGAGCCGCCAGTTCTAATCGATTTCAGGAACATGGATCTTCATGGCGCGATGCGCCTGTAACGGCAGGAGTGCGCAGAACGCAGCCATCGCCATCGCAAACGCCATCACGATCGCCCATGTATAGCTGCCGGTGCGATCGATGATCACTCCCGCCAGCGGTGGGCCGATCAGCGCTCCGAATCCAGCACTGGTATAAAACGTTCCGAGCACGCGGCCTAGACCTTGAATCCCGAAAAACTCGGCTGTTACCGCCGGCGACAAACCCACGTAACCGCCGTACCCCAGGCCCATCACGAGGGTGAAGACCACGAGCCATCCGTATGAGTTTGCTCCAAGCCATAGGCCGTAGCTGAGCCCCAGCGTGAGGAAACTAAGCTGGTAAAGACGGATAACACCGAAACGGTCCGCCAGCGTCGCCAAGCCAAGACGACCCACGATGCTGGCTCCGCCTATCAGGCCCACTAGCGTGGCAGCCGCCACCTGACCTGCGCCGCGATTATGCGCGAATGCGGGAAGAAAAACGAAGGGTACGTACAGCGCGGTTGAGGTCAAAAGGGAGGCCGTATAAAGCAGCGCGAAGCTCCGGGTCCGTATCGCTTGGCCGAGCTTTAGTCCGGGCGCCCCGGCCGTTACCGGCGGCCTGGGTGTAGCGGCGGCACAAGCAAGCAGGATCGCCGCGCCTGCAACTCCCAGCGTGGCATACGTGGCGCGCCAACCGTAGCGTCGAATAAGCTCGCCGGCGAGCGGAGCAACGGTAAGTATGCCGGCGCCAACGCCGGCCACGGCGATCCCAAGCGCCATGTTACGCCGGCGGCGAAACCAACCGCCGACGGCCGCGAGCATCGGCACATAGCCGCAAGCCACTCCAATACCAACGCCGGCGCCGTAGGTCAGGTAACCAAGCCACAGCCGGTCAATCAGCGATGTAAGCCCGAGTCCGACACCGAGGATAACTCCGCCTGCCGCCACCACCGGACGAGGTCCAAACCGATCGGCAAGGTGGCCAGTCACCGACCCGAGCAGGAAGTAGACGAAAGCGGTGATCGAGAACACCGCCGAGGTGGCCCCCGAGCCAGCCCCAAACTCCGCCGCCATGGGCTTGAAGAACGCGCCGAAGCTGTAGGCGATCCCGAACACGGTAAAGCTCGAGAAAAAGGCCGCCACGACCACCAACCAGGCGCGCGGCGAATCAAACCCGGCGGGACTCGATCTCCCCATCAGCATTCTCCAGGATAACAGCGGCATACATAGACCGGCGGCTCGATGAGGTCCATAACGCGGCTAGCCGCCAGCGGTTTTCCGAATCCAATCGCCGACACAGTGACGTTTGTAACATCGCCAACCGGCAAGCTAGCTTAATCGCGCATCGGACAATAACCATCAAGGAGCTGAACCCATATCATGGCAAAGCCGAAACCAGGACTCGGCCTCGTGATGCTTTCCTTCGGCGGCGCGCCGCTGGCCACAAACCGCGAATTCGTGCGCGAGGCCGAGGCGCTCGGCTACACCGCACTCTGGATACCCGAGGTCGTAGGCCCGGATGCGTTTATCAGCCTCGCCGCCTACGCGCTTAATACCAGCAAGATCGAGCTCGGCACCGGCGTGGTTCCGATTCAGCTTCGCACGCCGGGCATCATGGCGATGAGTTTTCTAACGCTCAATGAGCTTTCCGGCGGCCGCGCACTCGCAGGGCTGGGAGTTTCGAGTCCCGCGATCGTCGAACGATGGCACGGCGCTTCGTACCGCAAGCCGGTCACCGCGATGCGCGAGTGTGTCGAGATCATGCGTCAGCTCTTTACCGAGGGCCGCGCGAAGTTTGAAGGGTGGATCTACAAAAGCGACTTCAGGCTCGGGATGCGCCTGACCCAGAAACCGCCACGGATCTACCTTGCCGCGCTGAATCCCCCGATGCTGAGCGTTGCCGGCGAAATCGCGGATGGCGTTTTGTTCAATTATTCGCCGCCCGAAGCGATGCCGGAATTGATAGCCCAGGTTCGCAGCAGCGCGATCGCTGCCGGGCGCGACCCCGACGAGATCGACATCGGGGCCTACGTCAGAATGTGCGTTACGGAGGAGGAGCGGGCGGCAATGGACGCTTTCAAGCGCGAGCTCGCCGGCTACGCTTTCGTCGATTCGTACAGACAAATGTTTGAGCGCTATGGGCTCGGCGACGAATTGGCCGAGGTGCGCCGGCTATGGCAGGCCGGCAAACGTGATGAGGCTTTCACCGCTATCGGCGATACGTCAGCCGCAAAACTCGGAGTCGTCGGATCGAAAGAAAAGGCGCGTGAGTACGTAGCGCGCTTCCGCAGTGCCGGCGTAACCCATCCGATCATCTTTCCGATCGGTCCCCCGAACACGATTGTCCGCGACTTCGCCAATACGATGCGGGCGATGGCGGGAGCCTGAGCCGTCGCGGTCCCGGAAGTTACGCCGCCGGGCCCGGCGGCGTAACTTCCGGGCGTTTCTCACCCACCCGACTTACGACCAGCACCGCGAACGCCACGACGACTAAATTTGAAAACACGTCGCCCCATCGGGTGTAGAACGTCTCGATAGCGAGCGGGCGCACTTCGGCTGTCAGCACAGTATCGACGAACGGCTTTGCCGCAGCTACCTCACGCCCGAGCGGATCCACGACTACGGTCTTGCCGACGTTGTCACATCGAGCAAAATAACGGCGAGTCTCGACCGCCCGCCACAGCGCCAGGGTGTCGTGTTCGACGATCGCGACCGTATCGCCGTACCACGCGTCGTTATCGATCGCGATCAACACCTTCGCGCCCTCCAGAACGGCTGCCCGCGCAATCGAAGGGAAAACGTCGTCGTAGCAGATGAGCGGCGCCAGGGTGAAATGGCCGGGCCACGAGATTACATGGGGGCCGTAGGTGGGCCCGTACGGCGTATTGTTGGGGTCGAGCTTTTTCAGCGAAGGAAACCAATCGGCCAGCGGTATGTACTCACCAAACGGCATCAGGACCTGCTTGTTGTATCGGCCCCAGAGCACGCCTCCGGGTCCAATCAGAAGCGCTGTGTCGTAGAGTTCGCCACGGCCCGATTCGCCCTCGTCCCACACGTGCGCGCCTACAATCACAGGCTTCGCCACATCGCGCGCAGGGTTCAGAACATCATCGTAACGTTGCGCCGAGCCCGGAAGACCCTCCTGCACAACCGTCTCCGGCCAAACGATTAGATCGGCGCCCGATTGCGCCGCAATCGACGCTTTTCGATAGTGCTCGACATTGGCGACAAAGAAGCGCGGATCGAATTTTCTTTCGACCGGGATGTTGCCCTGAATCATCGCGACCCTGACCGGCTGCGCCTCCGCCATCACACGCGCAACCGACTGCATTCGAATCGCACCGTAAAGCAGCACCGTCATCAGGCCGCAGGCGGCGGCAATCAGCGCCCGCCGCGCCTCGGGACGACCGAGCACCGCGAGGACGGCGGCGCTTGCGGCCCAAACCATCAGGAAGCTCAGGCCGTAAACGCCGGTCACGTCGCCGATCTGGATCAGAATCGGAGCGCGCACGTTGATCGCTCCTAGACGGTAGGGAAACAGGTTTGGATAAAGGTATTCGACGGCCACAAAGATGACCGGCGCGCCGAGCCCCCACCACCTCGGACCAATCCATCTCAGCAGCGCGCCGAACACTCCCCACTGGGCGGCCATGTAGGCCGAAAGGCCGAGGTAAAAGAGAACGCTCACGGCGATGGGAAATTCGCCGAAAATATGGATGGTTTGGATGAGCCAGTAGAAGGCGATTGCGACTCCGCTAAAGGCGCCGAGGAACAAGTCCTTTGCGGCTTCGCGCGGCGAATCGCTGCTGAGTGCGAGCCACAGGAACGGAATCAGCCCGAGCCATTCAAGCGGCCAGAGATCGAGGTTGAACCATGGAACGGACATCAAGGCGCCGGCGGCGACCGCGAGCCCGCGCCGGGCGGAAGTCCGCTCACGGCCCGCGCTAATCGAGCCTCGGCGGCCGGAGCGTTGCGAAGCTACGTGATTGCCGTACGCTTGACGCACAAACTACAAGAAAGAATCCGCGGCGTTCAGCGACCCTTCCAGTTGGGCTTGCGTTTCTCCAGGAAGGCGCGCGGTCCTTCCTGCGCATCCTCGGAACTGGTCACGATACGCCAGCCTTCGTTCTCGATCTGATAGGCTTCCTCCAACGGGCGCCCGGAGCATCGCTCCACCACGTCTTTGATCGTCCTGACCGCCAACGGCGCATTCTCCGCGATAGTCGTAGCCAGTTCCTCCGCCTTTGCCATCAATTGGTCCTGCGGCACGACGTAATTGACGAACCCCAGGCGATACGCCTCCTGCGCGTTCATCCGGTTTCCGGTCAGGAAAATCTCCATCGCCTTGCAGTAGGGCATCTGCCGGGGCAGACGGGCGAGCGATCCAGCCGCCGGAATAATTCCCCATTTGACTTCCTGGAGACCGAAGCTCGCCGACTCGGATGCGACCCGCAGGTCGGTACCCTGAGTCATTTCCATTGCGCCGGCGATACAAAATCCGTTGACCGCCGCGATGATGGGCTTACCGGGGGTGAAGCCGCGCAGTATCGCCATGTCCAGCAGTTTGCGATCGTCGAGGAGTTTCCGATCGAACTCGTCTTCCGGCTCGCGAGCCTTGGTGAAAAGCGGGATGAGCCGGCCCAGATCGGCGCCGGCGGAAAAGGCTTTGGTGCCTGCTCCGGTAATGATGGCGGCGCGCACGGCGTCATCCTGATCGATCTCCTTCCAGGCCTCCGCCAACCGCACGATGATCTCCGGATTCAGGGCGTTGTGAACCTGGGGCCGGTTAAGCGTCAGGTAAGCGATTCGGTTGCGCTTCTCGAACAAAAGATCCGCCATT
>Ga0315281_10007049_pt1 | contig 15894 bp, 15 predicted proteins | sample YL17G07_0_MG_FD_204540 | JGI IMG/M metagenome (GOLD analysis project Ga0315281, IMG submission 204540) | Sediment microbial communities from Yellowstone Lake, YNP, Wyoming, USA - YL17G07_0 | ecosystem: Environmental > Aquatic > Freshwater > Lake > Sediment | place: USA: Wyoming | collected... | reverse complement strand
CACATACGGTTTCACATGCCACAAGAGACCTGCGCGCTGCGCGCGCCAACCGCATTTTCTGCACGGATAAAATGCATCTGTGCAGAAAACGCGGTTTAGATTAACAACAGGTCGAGCCCGGGGTTCTAAACAAGATCGTCGATTGCGCACGGATGGCATTTTCATCCGGGCGCAATCGACGATCCGCGCGGACGGCATCCGTCCGCGCAACGTGCCGCATAGGCGTCTATCTACCGCACATACGGTTTCGCATGCCACAAGAGACCTGCGCGCTGCGCGCGCCAACCGCGTTTTCTGCACGGATAAAATGCATCCGTGCAGAAAACGCGTATATGGACCCCTCCTCGTTTGCAAGCACACCATTCTTTGGCGGTAAGGTACGACTGCTCACGTATATCCGGCCTCTAATTACCGCGTCAATCTATCGACGCCGGGCCATGATGGGCTATTCGCGCGCCAACTCCCTATCGGTTTTCCGTGCTTTGTGCACGTCGCGTTTATCGGGTTTTGTCGGCGCCGGTTCGACCTGTTTGCCATCGTCAGGCTTGCTTAGCAATCGTGGATGATATGCTCCTTGCTTTTGTTTACAACGTGATTCGGTGATCGGGTTATTGCGAAGGCTTCAGAGCGCAATCCGATCCGGTTCGTAATTGGTGCCGTTCTTCAACATCGCCCAAGCCATGCGCGTGGTCTTGTTGGCCAGCGCCGCCGCAGCGACATTTGGGTGGCGACGCTCTGCCAGACGGGTGACCCACTGACTGAGCCGGTCAGTCTTGCCATTGGCGGTTCGGATCACCGATCGCGCCCCGTGAATCAGCAAGGTCCGCAGGTAAGTGTCACCTCGCTTGCTGATGCCCAGTAGCCGCTCCTTGCCCCCTGAGCTGTGCTGTCTTGGCGTGAGCCCGAACGCGGCCGACATCTGCCGGCCATTGGTGAACTGTGCCCCATCGCCTACCGCCGCCACCAAGGCGGTGGCGATGATCGGCCCTACCCCGCGAAGCTGCTGGAGCCGCTTTGCCACCGGATTGCTTTGCGCGATCAGCACGATTTCTCGGTCCAGTTCCCCCACACGAGCATCCAGCGCCAGGAGGTCGCCCCAAAGTGCGTTCAACAGCCGACGGAACCGATCAGTCAGGCCGTTCTGCGCATCGTCGAGCCAAAGCGGTAATGCCATTCGCAGATGCGACAGTTCCTTGGGGGCAATTAGCCCGTACTCGGCCACCAGGCCGCGGATCTGATTGGCTTTGGCGGTGCGCTGCTCGATCAATCCGGAGCGAACACGGTGTACGGCTTGAATGTCCTGTTGCTCAACGCTCTTCACGGCTACAAACCGCATCCCTGGCCGACTCATCGCCTCGCAGATCGCTTCGGCGTCATTCGCGTCGTTCTTGTTGCTCTTCACGTACGGCTTCACGAACTGCGGCGCAATCAACTTTACTGTGAATCCCATCTGCTCCAGCATACGCGCCCAGTGGTGAGCGCCACCGCAGGACTCCATGCCAATCTCGCAGCCTGGCTCAACCGTCTCAAGCAACACCTTGACCCAGTTCTCCCGGGTAAGCCGCCGGCGCCAGACGGCTTTCTCTTTGCGGTCTACGCCGTGGACCTGAAATACGTTCTTTGCCAAATCAACCCCAACTCGAATAAGCTTCATGGCGGACTCCTCCTCTCTGTTGACTGGTGGATGACACTTCCAGTCTGGCACTTCAATGCCGATTAGGTGAGGAGGGGTCCATCCCATTGGTTTTGGTTAACAACAAGAACGGTTGGGGGGTTCTATATCAAATCGCTCAGCCGGCCATCAGTTTTTCGGTGAATCCGATCACCATCATGACCAGCAGCACCAGCCCGATGGCCACGAGGGTGAAGCCCAGCACCTTGGAGCCGAAAGTCATCGGCCGCGCCGGCTCGTTCACCAGGTATTTTTCCAGCTCACCCGTCTCCACCAGCCGCTTGTACTCGACCGTGTACTCACGCCTGAATTCCTCGATGGGCATCGAGCCGGTGAACATGACCAGGTCCATCGGGAATTTATCGGGACGCCAGTGATTGGCGAAGAAGTGGATGGTGAACAGGTATACAGCGGCGAGCAATGCCTCCTCACCGTGGACGATCGTCGCCACGTTGAACGCCCATCCCGGCAGCCAGGCTCCGGTCAGCGCCTTGAACCACAGCATGGCACCCGTCCAGACGAGCATCGCAATCCCCCAGAACGGCGCCCAGTAATCGACCTTCTGGGTGTAATTCCAGTGGTCGAACATAGGTCGCGGCGCCCTGCCGACGAACCACTTGCACATGGCGGCGATGTCGCTGGCGTCCTGCCAGGTCGGCATCAGCGAGTACGGACCGAACCATTTGAACGTCTTCCAGTTTCGCACCAGGAAAACCGCGACGTAGACGAGGTGTCCCGCGAAAACGGCGACCATGATCACGGCAGCGTACTTGTGTACGGTGCTCGCAACCCCGGGGAAGCCAAACAGGTTCATGAGCCACGGGGCCCACGCCGAGTCCGGATACAGTAGCGGTATCGCAGTGGCGACCAGGATGATGACGCTGATCGTGAATATCAGGTGTGCCGCCCGCCAAGCCGGACTCCAGCGGACGAAGTGCCGGCCTTCCTCCTGCGGCAGCACTTCGGTGCGCACGTGCGGCCTCATCTTGCGCTCCTGGCGGTCGCGATACTCGCGATAGAGCCACAGCACCGAATGGGTCCAGAACACACCGAAGGTGAACACCAGCAGCCCGATCATGGACCACGATGCCAGCCACATCTGTGGATAGCGCGAGAAGTCGTTGGTGGTTGCGTGCGGCTGGAACGTTGCGAACCCGGCCGTCGCATCGTTGTGGCACTCCCTGCATGTCTTGAGGATGCTGGCCGCGTGCGTGCGTGACACACGGTCGCTCGCCGGCAGAATCGCATGGCCGCCGTGGCAGTCGGAACAGGTTGCAGTCTGGCCGTAGCCCAGCGTGGCGATCTTGCCGTGGGACGTGATCTTGTAGCTCTTGAGTTCCTTCTCGTGGCAACTGCTGCAGGCTTTGACCATGGTCAGGCGCGCGGTCTCGGCCTGAGGGCGCGCGATCCCATGGGCGGAGTGGCAGTCAGAACAGACCGCCGCAGTGGCGTTGCCGCTCGCGATCACCGCTTTGCCGTGCGCGGACGCCCCGTATTCTTCGCGCTGCCTGGGGTGACAGCCTGCACACAGATCAGGAATTTTCCGGCGCCACTCCACGAGCGTGGTGGACACGTCCTTGTGGGGGACGTCTACCATGGCCGCATGACAGTTCACGCACCGCAACGACTTGCCGTGGACGCTGCCCGCAAACCTGTCTCCGTCCACTGACAGCGAGCGCATCGACTTGTCGGCGCGTGGAGCAGTCATTCCAGCGCTGCCGTGGCAACCCAGGCAGGCTGCGTTGTCGGGATTTGCGGCTTGCTCAGCGCCTGGCGCGCCTCGCGGTAATGAGAGAAGAAGCGAAAAAGCTAGAAAAGAAACGGCGAGGCTGAAAGCACGCATAACACCCCTCGAACATCTCGCCATCGGCCATCGAATTCGGCCAGGCTGATCCAGCCTAGCGCAATGGCATATCAGTCGCAATCGTGAATGTCACACCGGTCAGCCGCGCCCACGCAGGCGACGGTTCGACCAAGAAGGAGAGGCGCCGATGGTGCCCCCCGTTTCCATATTCCACCTGCCCAGCTCAGCTGCGCTGAACCACTCCGCAGGCAATCCTTGGCCCCGAGTTGCCAGCCGGCTGCGACTTGTAATCGTCCGGATCGCGGTGGATCACGACGGCCTTGCCCACCACGCCTGCGGGACCGTCGGCGACCGTGAACAGGTCGGTCTCGAAGGAATAGCTCGCGTTGCCGCCCGCATCGGTCCTGATGTTGGGCATGTCGCCGGCGTGCCGCTCGTCGCTGCCGTAGTACGCATGCGCCTTGGCCCGCGGGTTGAAATGCCCGCCGGCACTCATGCCATCGCCGGAACTGCAGTCGCCCTTTTCGTGGACGTGAAAACCATGCTCGGCGTTGGGCTTGAGACCGCTCAGGCTCGCTGCGATCACGACCTTGTCCCCGCGCTGGGTGAACGTCACCGACCCGGACGCCGTGTTGCCTTTGGTCGCGGAGAGCTGCGACGCCGCGCCCGGGGCGCCACCGCCCATGGTCGCGCATCCGGCAACGACCGCCGCTACTGCGACTGCCAGCATCGACTGTTTCACCCGTCCTCCTTTCGGGTCTGTCACTTCTTGGGCTTCGCCGGTGCCGCGGCCGCGCCGCCTTTGGCCTTGCCCTGACCTTTCTTGTAGTTGCCGGCGGCCTTGTCCTGATACTTCGCGAGCAGCTCGGATTCCTTCTTCGCGGCCTCGGCCGCCTTCGTCTTCGCCTCCTCCGCCTTGGCCTTCTGCTCGTCTGTCATTGGCGGAACCGGCAGCTTTGCCCACGCCGTTCCCGCGAACAACGCGAACATCATCGTGATCAGTGCAGCGCGTTTCATCATGTCGATTCTCCCACTCGGTGCAAACCCTGCGGTGCTTCGGGCGCGCCCTCGGCGGTCTCAGTCTTGATCTTGCCCGACTTCACATCCTCGTACCAGAGTTCGTGATGTTCCTTGGCGTAGGTCTCATCGACATACCCGAAGCGCATGCCCTTGTAGGCGTGTTCCACACCGATTGTGCCCATGTAGATGTGGTAGAGCGAAAGCGCCATGATCAGGCCGGCGAATACCGAATGAATGACATTCATGTAAATCATGGTGGACCGGGTCTGGTCGAAATTTGGAAAGTCCATGATCAGGCCGGTGACCCCGAGGATGCTCGACATCGCGACCACGCCTCCCCAGAACCACATTTTCTGCCCGGCGTTCATCTTGTGGGACGGGATATCTTCGCCGGTGAACCATCCGCCCGCCTTGATGAGCCAGCGAAGGTCACCCGCACGCGGCAGCGCTTCCTTCACGAAAAGCACGACGAAGAACACTATGCTCAGGACAAAGATCGGTCCGACCAGGTTGTGCAGATTCTTCGCCAGGTCCGCAAGCCAGCCAAATAGCGTGTGGCCGATAACCGGCAGCAGCACGTACTTGCCCGTCATCATGATGAGGCCGCTCACGCCAAGGATGCAAAAGCTGATCGCCATGGTCCAGTGCGCCACGCGCTCGATCGGCTTGAACCGCTCGATCAGCCGCCCGGTCGGTTTGGCGCGAAGCTTCCATGGACCGCGCATCCGGTAGTACAGCCCGAGAACGCAGGCAAAGACAACGAAGAACCAGCCTGCGATCGGGACGATCCAGCTGTTACGCAATTCGCGCCAGGTCTCGCCCAGGGTCTGGATCAGAACGCCGGTTTCGCGGCCCTTGATCGCGGTGTAATGTTCCTGGCCTTCCTTACGCACGTCGCGCCACACCGGGGCGTTGTTGCCCGGCTGTACCTGTTGGCGCTGCGCCTGCGTCTCCTGTTGCGCCTGCGTCTCCTGCTGCGCAAGGGCCGCGCCGCCCCCCCCGAGCACGAGCGGCACCGCGAGCAGAAGTCGCCCCAGCCAGGACGACAAGACCGAATACGCACCCATGCGCCTCTCCTTTATTCTGCCCGGCTGTATTCGTTCTGACTCTGATTGCGCGTTCTGAGCGCGGTTTCCCAGCTCGCCATGTCACCGCTCGTCCATTTGGAGGTGGTGTAGAGCGCGGCGCCCGGACTGTTCTCCCAGGGCTTGGTGTCGGTCTTGCCCTGATACTTGCCGCTCTCGTAGACGACGACCTGTGAACGCTCGCCGCAGCCGGATACGAGGCTCGCCGCCAGCACGAAGACCCCCGCCAGCAACACTTTGCCTGTCATCCTCATGATTTTGCTCCTTTCGTCTGGGACGGCTGCGCCTTCGGGTTATCCGGCTTGCCGTAGGCCGTGCCCCAGCCCCAGATTTCGGAGCCCTTGCCGCGCTTGAGCACCCGGTGGCGGAAGATATCGGCAACGGTGTCGGCGTCCCCCGCGAGCAGCGCCTTGGTCGAGCACATCTCGGCGCACGCGGGCAGCTTGCCCTGGGCTAGACGGTTGGAACCATACTTTGCGAATTCCTCCCTGGACATGTCCTTCTCCGGACCGCCGGCGCAGAACGTGCACTTGTCCATTTTCCCGCGCATTCCGAACACGCCTTCCTGCGGGTACTGCGGCGCGCCGAACGGGCAGGCATAGAAGCAATAGCCGCAGCCGATGCACAGGTCCTTGTCGTGCAGGACCACGCCCTGTTCGGTGCGGTAGAAGCAGTCCGTGGGGCACACCGCCATGCACGGCGCATCCGAGCAGTGCATGCAGGCGACCGAGATCGACTTCTCGCCCGGAACACCGTCATTGATGGTGACCACGCGCCGGCGATTGACGCCCCAGGGGACCTCGTTTTCCTGCTTGCAGGCGGTCACGCAGCCGTTGCATTCGATACAACGCTCGGCGTCGCACAGGAATTTCATTCTGGCCATGTTGGTCTCCTTGTCCTCGCTCGCCTATACCTACACGAACTTCTCGATCTGGCACACGGTGGTTTTTGTTTCCTGCATCATGGTGACGCGGTCATAGCCGTAGGTCGTGGCCGTGTTCACCGCCTCGCCGCGCACGATCGGTGCCGCGCCCTCCGGGTAGAAGGGCAGCATGTCCTTGCCCTGCCACCAGCCAGAGAAGTGGAACGGAATCCACGCATGATCGGGCCCGACCCGCTCGGTCACCATCGCCTTGACCTTGATTCTCGCGCCGGTCGGCGTCTTCACCCAGACAAACTCGCCGTTCCTGATTCCGCGGTCGTTCGCCGCCTTCGGATTGATCTCGACGAAATTGTCCTGCATGAGCTCTGCGAGCCACGGGTTGGAGCGCGTCTCCTCTCCGCCGCCCTCGAACTCGACCAGGCGCCCGCTGCTGAGGATGATGGGAAACTGCTTCCCGACGTCCTTGTTTTTCTCCTGCACCGACTTGAACAGCGTCGGCAGCCGCCACAGCGTCTTGACATCGTCGTGGGTCGGATATTTTTCGACGAGGTCGGCACGGATGCCGTAGAGCGGCTCGCGGTGCAGCGGTATCCCGTCCGGGAAGTTCCACACGATGGCGCGCGCCTTGGCGTTGCCGAACGGGTGACAGCCGTGGCCCTTCAGCACCACGCGCTGGATCGCTCCGGAGAGGTCGGTCTTCCAGTTCTTGCCCTCGGCCTCCTTTTTCTCCTCGTCGGTCAGTTCGTCCCACCAGCCAAGCTTCTTCATCAGCACATGGTCGAACTCGGGATAGCCGGTGGTAATGTCGGCACCCTTCGAGTGCGAGCCGTCGCCGGCAAGCAGGTTGACGCCGTCCTTCTCCACGCCGAAGTTCGCGCGGAAGTTACCGCCGCCGTCCATGACGTGCCTGGACGTGTCGTAGAGGTTCGGCGAGCCGGGATGCTTCAGCTCCGCATTGCCATAGCACGGCCACGGCAGCCCGAAATAGTCGCCGTCGCAGGGTCCACCCTTTGCGCGCAGCGTCTTCACGTCGAAGGTGTGCATGTTCTTCATGTGAAGCTTCAAGCGCTCGGGCGACTGACCCGTGTAGCCGATGGTCCAGGTGCCGCGGTTGATCTCGTTCCTGAGGATATCCTCGGGGACGAGATCGTCGTAGCCACCGGCGGCCTTGACCACGCTGATGTTCTGCTTGCCGTCTTTCTTGCCGAGCAACTGGTCGCCGAAGGCGAGCTTTTTCGCGAAGGCGTACATGATCGACTGGTCGGAGCGCGCCTCGAACAGTGGCTCGATCACCTTCTCGCGCCACTGGATCGAGCGGTTCGACGCCGTCACCGAGCCGGAGGTCTCGAACTGCGTCGCCGCCGGCAGCAGGTACACCGCCCGGTTCTTGTTTTCCTGCACGCCTTCGACGGGCATGTTCGCCATCGCCGCGGTGGCCGAGGGATACGGGTCGATGACGACCAGCAGATCCAGCATCTTCATCGCCTTGACCATCTCCAGGCCGCGTGACTGGCTGTTCGGCGCATGTCCCCAGAAGAACATGGCGCGCAGATTCGAATCCTGGTCGATGTTCTCGTTCTTTTCCATCACGCCGTCGATCCAGCGCGAGACCGTGATGCCGGGCTTGGTCATCATCGCCGGCGAGGCAAACTGGCCCTGCAGCCACTTCAGGTCCACGTTCCAGACCCGCGCCCAGTGCGCCCATGCGCCCGGGACGATGCCGTAGTAGCCGGGCAGCGAATCGGGGTTCGGCCCGACGTCGGTCGCGCCCTGCACGTTGTCATGGCCACGGAAGATGTTGGCCCCGCCACCGGACACGCCGATGTTGCCCAGCGCCAGCTGCAGGATGCAGGACGCGCGCACCATGGCGTTGCCGATCGTGTGCTGGGTCTGTCCCATGCACCAGACGATGGTCGAGGGCCGGTTCCTGGCGAACATCTCGGCCACCTTCTGCAGCTGTTCGGCGGGCACGCCGGTCACGTTCTGCACTTCCTCGGGCGTCCACTTCTTCAGGACCTCTTCCTTGACCTTGTCCATTCCATAGACGCGGTCATTGATGTACTTCTTGTCCTCCCAGCCGTTCTTGAAAATGATGTGCAGAAGGCCAAACAGAAACGGAATATCCGTGCCGGAGCGGATGCGCACGTACTCGTCGGCCTTCGCCGCAGTGCGCGTGAAACGCGGATCGACCACGATCATTTTCGCGCCGGTTTCCTTGGCGTGCAGCGAGTGCAGCATCGACACCGGATGCGCCTCCGCGGCATTCGAGCCGATGTACAGCATGCACTTGGTGTTCTGCATGTCGTTGTAGGAATTGGTCATCGCGCCGTAGCCCCAGGTGTTCGCGACGCCCGCGACCGTGGTCGAGTGGCAGATGCGCGCCTGGTGGTCGCAATTGTTGGTGCCCCACAGCGATACGAATTTTCGCAGCAGCTGGGCCTGCTCGTTGCTGTGCTTGGATGAGCCGACGAAATAGACGGCGTCCTGGCCCGATTCCTTTCGCAGTGCCAGCATCCTGTCGCCGATTTCGTTGATCGCCTGGTCCCAGGAGATGCGCTGGTACTTGCCGTTCACGAGCTTCATCGGGTATTTCAGCCGGTGCGAATTCTCCGTCATGCCGTGCTCGCGTACCGATGCCCCTTTGGCGCAGTGGGCTCCGAGGTTGAGCGGCGAGTCGAATACCGGCTCGTGGCGGGTCCACACGCCGTTCTGCACCACGGCGTCGATGGCGCAGCCCACCGAGCAGTGCGTGCACACGGTGCGCTTGACCTCGACCTTTCCACTCTGCTTGTCGTCTGCCGCCTCGACCTTGCCGATCATCGAGAACGGGAGCTGGGACGCAAACGCCCCGCCGCCAACGGCAAGCCCCGAGCGCTTCAGGAACGTGCGGCGATCGATCGTTTTCGGGAGCGCGCCGGACAGGGTGCGGGAAAGACGGGCGCGCGCAACCGGCACGCCGCTGGTTTTGCGGGTGAGCAGCATAGATGCCTCCGTTCTCAGACCTGGGTAGTGCGGTAGTAATTGCGGACGTGCGCGGTTTCTTCGTAGCCCTTGCCGCGACGCTTGCCGGTACCCCTGGCCGCAGCCGCAGGGCTGGGCTGGGACCCGACTCGCCCGGCGACCGCCGCCACCGTGGCAGCACTGCCGGCACCGACTGCGATGAGGAAATTTCTGCGATTGAGCTTCGTTTGGGCGGGTTTCATCCTAGAGGTCTCCTTCCCGGCTCGCCTGCGATCTATTTTGACTTCCTGCCGTTCTGCATTGACGATTCTACGCTCCCTGATTTGATCTAGAGCATTTTCATCGCTTCCTTTTCGACGTCGAGGAACGCCCGGGTTAACAGCGCGACCCGGCCGTAAAATTCCGCCTGTCCGCTTGCGGCGACGGCACCGCAGAACGCGATGTAGGATGGCTCGACGAATTGGCCGAAAAATCGGTGCTGATCTTGCAGCGCAGCATCGGCAGAACCACGCTCGACGAGGTGCCGCATGACGTCAAACAGCCCCGCAATATGGTCTTCCGGTTCGCGGGATATTTCCTTTCGGGACAATCCCATGCCGGCGAGTTCGCTGCGCAGACTCACGAGGATTTTCTCGCGCCCGGTTTCGGCAAGGTAGTGGGTGGCGTAGAGACTGACCTCCGCCCTGCCCGTGCCGACCAGAAGATCGTCATACTCTTGCTGCACTGCGGCAGGATCGGCCGTGGACGACGCGGCCGCAAGGGCCTTCCAGGCGGCGGCAAACGGCGAACCTGTTTCCAGCGAGACACCCGCCCCTACCTGCGCGATCGATGCGAGCAGGCCGGCGTCCGGTCCCTGGTAATAGAGCCGCGCAAGCAGTGCATACAGATCGGCCCGTGCCCGGTCCTCGTCGTCGAGCGCCGGCCCGGAAGCAATCGGTTCCGGACTCACCGTTTCACCTGGAAAATGCTGGACTCGTTCTTGTTTTCCATCATGTCCACTACGCGGCAGTCCGCGCACATTCTGAGGCGTTGCAGCGCCTCGCCGGTGGCGAACATCGAATGCGATGCCAGCCGGCCCACCATGCTATCGATCATTATCTTCACGCCGAACGGTTTGCCGCAGCGAACGCACTTGAAAGCTTCGGCTTCGTGGATCGTGATCGCCCGCTTGGCCGCAGCCGTGAGCAGAAGCCGCGGCTTGAGTGCAAGCGCGTTCTCGGGACAGGTGTTCACGCACAGCCCGCATTGCACGCAGTTGCGCTCGACGAAGCGCAGTTGCGGCCGCTCCGGCGAATCGAGCAGGGCCGATTCCGGGCAGGCGCCGACGCAGGACATGCACATTGTGCAGGTCTGCGTGTTCACCTCGATCCGTCCATAGGGCGCCCCGCGTGACAGCCCAATCTCGTCCCTCGGCGTCGGTGCATGGCGGGCCAGATGCTCGATCGCAAACTCGAGCGACGTGCGCTTCTCCGGCGACAGATTGAAGGTAGCGGGTGCGGGCACCGTTGCTGCAGGCGTGAGCTTCCAGAGTTCCTGCTCCATCGCCATCATCGGCTCTGTGGCCCCCACCACGATGGTGCGCAGGTGGACTCCGCCATAACCCAGAGCGTTGAGTATCGTCTGCGCGTAGCCGAGTTGCCGGCGCATCGCGTCGCCGTAATCGGCGTGCTGCTTCTCTGAAACGAGCAGGACGACCTGGCTTGCCCCGTACGCAATCGCACCGAGCAGAACGTCGATGCCGATCGAAGCCGGATGAAACACTTCCAGCGGAATCATGCGCGCAGGCAGTCCGCGGCCCCGCCGGGCCGACTTCATCAGTGCTTCGAGCGACTCTTCTCCGTCATGGAACAGGATGCAGGCATCGCCGCCCCCGGCCTCGCGATAAACACGAAGCAGCCGCTTGATTCTCGCGCCCAGATCCATAACCCGCGGATAGGCATGACTCATCGCGCCGGACGGGCACACCGTTGTGCAGCCACCGCAGCCTGCGCACACATGCGCCTCGACCACGACCTTCTCACCGGCCGAGGAAATCGCCCCCGTCGAGCAGGTATCGATGCAGCTGGTGCAGCCGAACTTGCCCGAATGCCCATGGGCGCAGATGCGCTCGTTATAGGTGACGAACCGTGGCTTTTCGAATTCACCCACCATCGCCTGCAGTTTTGCGGCCGCGAGGGCCTGCTCGAGCGGATCCGCGCCGGGGGCCAGGTAACCTTGCGGCGGCTGTGCCGCGCGCATGAGCGGCTGGGAAGAAAGGTCCAGCACTAGATCGAAGCGCTCGCTGCGTGCGGTGTCCGCGCGGCTGAAATCGATGGCGCCGATCCCGGCGCAGGCCTTGACGCATTGCCGGTGCGAGCGGCACTTGTCCATGTCGATCTGATAGGAATAATCGATTGCCGATTCGGGACAGGCGCGGATGCAGGCGTTGCAGCGCGTGCACAGGTCGAGGTCGATCGGATTGACCTGCTCCCAGGCAACCTCGAAGGCGCCCAGCCACCCGGTCACGGACTTGGGCTCGCCCGACCAGACCGGATAGCGGCGCTGCGCCGGCAACTCGCCGCCCCGTGCTCGCGTGATCAACACGCTCACCTCGAGTTCATTCGACAGTCGCTCGGCCCAGTCGAGCGCAGCCTCGGCCGGGCCGATGATGAGCAGATGACCGCCGGAATTGAACGCAATGCCCGGCACCGGATCGGGTTCGGGGAATTCGGCAAGCGCAAGCAGCGCGGCAATCTTGGGCGTCGCCCGGGCGCCCTCGGCGGACCATCCCGCGGCTTCGCGGATATTCACGAATTTCAGAGCCGCTCGCGCGCCTGACTGCTCGGCGAGTTCGGAGAACAGATGCGCCTCCTGCGTGCAGCCGATGATGCACTCGTCGTCTTTCAACGCCGAGCTAAAGCGTTCGATCTCCTTTCGGCACAGTTCGGTGTGAACCGTGATCGGTGCGGCGACGTTCAGCGCGCGCGCGAGCGCCACTGCGTCGATCGGAATCGTCTTGTTGCAGTTGCACAGCTTCAGCGTCTTGTCTTCGAGCGCCATGTCGGACCGGGGTAGGGTCAACGGGCCGGCGATTGTAGCAGCCGGCCGCGTCAGCCCGGGGTGCCAGGTTTGGAAAGGCCGGATTGCGCGACGTCATCGTCCCCGGTCTCGCCCTCGTCTGACGACACTCGCGGCGGCACCAGCGGCGATGCCGGCGCGGACACCTGCACCTGCTCCCCTGCAGCATCGGCCGCCGCCCCGGTTTCGTTCGCGCCGTGCTCGCCCTCGCGGTCGAAAATCAGGCCTTTCGCCTGATTCAGCGTCTTGAGCATGGCCTCGGGAATCGGATCCTCTTTGGTGTAATCGTCGATGTACGTATCCAGGCCGTCCATGACGTTGAAATGCGGATCCTGGAACAGCTTCTTCAACGCGGTGCAACGCAGCGTCTCATCCACGCCGGGCCGCAGGAAATCGCGGTATTCGGATTCCAGGCCGCGCAGTTCGTCGATCGTGGGTAAGGGCGCCGGAGCCGCCTCCGGGCTTTCGCCCGGACCCGAACGCGCCGCCGGCGCAGCGGCCTCGGGTAAACCGGCTGGCTTCGCCTCCTCCCCGGCATGGCGCGCCTCGATCTTGCGCCGCGACCAGCGGGACAGAAACTTTCCGTGTTCCTCACTCATCGCTCATCCCGCCGCGCACCCTTGAACGAGGGGGGACGCATGCGCTTGGTCTTCGTCTCGGGTCGATAGTGGAGCGCCACGAAGGCGTCCAGCGGCTCGCGCCATTGCTCCGGCATCGGCACGCCGTCGACATGCTCGTCCGCGTCCATCATGCGCGCGGCCTCGTTGTAGCTGAGCGTGAGGATGTTCGGTCGCGCCATGCCATCCTCCAGCCGCCACATCACGAAAACAAAGGGCTGCGGGGCGCTCAGGTTGAGGTAGTAGCCTTCTGCTTCGTCGCGATGAAGGTTCAGCGTGTATCCGGGATGCAACCAACGCGCGCGGAACGGGTCATTCATAAGCAGGGTCGGGGCCATCTGCGTGCCCTCGTCCTCGATGACGGCGATGGCCTCCCACTTCTCGGACTGCCAGCGGTCGTTGAGCCGCGTCCACTGCATGAGCACGGCGGCTGGAAAACTGGGGTGCTGCATGATTGACGCTATACTTGAATGCGATAATGGATGCCGTATGATGCGCGGCGCAATGCGCTATGACAAGCTGATCTCCGACCCATGACAGACCGCGTAATCGCCATCGCCGAAGGACGGCACACAAAGCCCCTGCCTGATGTGGGGTCTTTGGTGGGATCATTGGGCGCGCCCGGTACCATCAGCGATACGCTCGGGCGGCAGATCCGGGACCTGCGAATTTCGGTTACCGACCGCTGCAACTTCCGCTGCACCTATTGCATGCCGAAGGAGGCATTCGGACCCGACTACGAGTTTCTTGCGCGCAGCCAGTTGCTCAGCTTCGAGGAAATTACACGCCTTGCGCGTGCGTTCAGGAACCACGGTGTGGCGAAAATACGCCTCACGGGCGGGGAACCGCTGCTGAGGAAGGATCTCGAGCGCCTGGTTGCGATGCTCGCGGAAATCCCGGGCATTGACCTGACGCTCACCACCAACGGCTCGCTGCTGGCAAAAAAGGCCGCCGTGCTCAGGGCGGCGGGCCTGAAGCGAATAACGGTGAGCCTGGATTCCCTCGATGACCGCGTGTTTCGCGCGATGAACGATGTCGACTTTCCGGTATCGAAGGTCCTCGAAGGCATCGATGCCGCCGCCAGCGCAGGTCTCGGACCCATCAAGATCAACATGGTCGTCAAGCGCGGCGTCAATGAAGACTCGATCGTGCCGATGGCCCGCCACTTCAGGGGCAGCGGCCACATCGTGCGCTTCATCGAATTCATGGATGTGGGTGCAACCAACGGTTGGCGTATGGACGCGGTCGTGCCGTCGGCCGAGGTGATCCGCACGATCGACGCCGTGTTGCCTCTCGCGCCGCTCGATCCGAATTACCGGGGCGAGGTCGCGGAGCGCTGGCGCTATCGTGACGGCTCGGGCGAAATCGGGGTGATCTCGTCGGTGACGCAGGCCTTCTGCCGCGAATGCACGCGCGTACGCCTGTCCACCGATGGCGTGCTCTACACGTGCCTGTTCGCGACCCAGGGTTACGACCTGCGCGCGTTGTTGCGTGCGAGCGCGTCCGACGATGCGCTTGCCGCGGCGATCGGTGCGATCTGGAGCGTCCGCGCGGACCGCTATTCGGAGATCCGCACCGCTGAAACCGCCGCGTTGCGCAAGGTCGAAATGTCCTACATCGGGGGCTAACAGGGTTCCGAGGATGAGCCGCCCCGAAATCACCCACGCCTCACGCCCTCTCACTTTCGAGGTCGAATCGATCAACGAGCGCGGCGAGGCGCTTGCCACGGCGATAGCCGGCGAGCATCCGCTGACGCTGTATCTGGACAAACGCGAGATCGTGACCCTGATGACCCTGGGCCAGGCACCCGAGGCGCTCGCGCTCGGCTATCTGCGCAACCAGCGGCTGGTGACGCGTATCGAGGACATCACAGCGGTCCAGGTCGACTGGGAAACGGACTCCGTCGCCGTCACGACGCGCGCGCGCCGCATGGACAAGAAGACTCGGGCAAGAATGGGCAGGCGCACGGTGACCACGGGATGCGGCCAGGGAACGGTATTCGGCGATCTGATGGAGGAAATCGATACCATCCGGCTGCGCGAAGACGTATCGCTCACCGAGGAGACTCTCTACAGCCTGCTCGAAGCGGTGCGGCGGCACGAAACAACCTACAAAGCCGCCGGCGCCGTGCACGGCTGTGCCCTTGCCACCAACGCGACGATCACGCGCGGGGGATCGGAGATCCTCTACTTCGTCGAGGACGTCGGCAGGCACAACGCGGTGGATGCGATCGCCGGCCAGATGTGGCTCGATGCAGTGGGAGGCTCGGACAAGGTCTTCTACACCACCGGCCGCCTCACCTCCGAGATGGTGATCAAGGCGGCCCAGATGCAGATACCGTTCCTCGTGTCGCGTTCGGGCCTCACCAAGATGGGCCACGATATCGCAAGCCGTATCGGAATCACGATGATCGGGCGCGCGGTGAACAAGCATTATCTTCTGTTCACGGGCAGGCACCGGTTCGTGAAAACCGCTGCGCCCACCATGGTTGCGTAATGCGGGAGATCACGGGCCTGATACTCGCAGGCGGCCAGGGCCGCCGCATGGGCGGCGTGGACAAGGGTCTGACACGACTGCGCGGTCGGCCGATGATCGCCTGGGTCCTGGAGCGCCTCGTGCCGCAGGTGGAGGCGCTCGTCATCAACGCCAACCAGAACCTCGAACAGTATCGCTCCCTGGGGTACCCGGTGGTCACGGACGAAATCGGCGGCTTTGCCGGGCCGCTCGCTGGACTGCAGGCGGGCATGCGTGCCGCGCGCACGACGTTCGTGCTGACCTGCCCCTGCGATTCGCCT
>Ga0315281_10007048_pt1 | contig 15895 bp, 12 predicted proteins | sample YL17G07_0_MG_FD_204540 | JGI IMG/M metagenome (GOLD analysis project Ga0315281, IMG submission 204540) | Sediment microbial communities from Yellowstone Lake, YNP, Wyoming, USA - YL17G07_0 | ecosystem: Environmental > Aquatic > Freshwater > Lake > Sediment | place: USA: Wyoming | collected... | reverse complement strand
ATCGTTGATCATGGCGACGCCTTCTTCGAGAACCTGCCCGGCGACCGACGCCTTTTGAGTATCGACCGAGACGGGGACCTTCAGACGCGGCATGATTTTCTTCAAAACGGGCGCGAGACGGCGAAGCTCTTCGGCTTCGGTCACGGAATGTGATCCCGGACGCGTGGACTCGGCACCGACATCGATGAGGTCCGCCCCTTCCTCCTGCATCTTCAAGGCCTGTTCCAGAGCGAAGCCCGGATCAAGAAAGCGGCCCCCATCGGAAAAAGAATCGGGCGTGACGTTCAAGATGCCCATGACGTAGGCGTTACGGGAGAAATCGAATTCGCGCTGACCGATGATCACGCCTTGCCGGGTTCGGGAATGGGGTGAAACGCGGACTTTTCCTTGGCAGGGACCTCCGTCGCGGGTGCCGTGGGAGGAATGTCCGTCGACGGCCGGTGCCGAGGCGAGGCCTTCTCGCCTCGAAGAATCTGGTCGATCTGATCGCCGTCCAAGGATTCATATTCCAGAAGCGCCTGGGCTAGGCGGTGCAGAATGTCGACCTTGTCCTTCAGAATGCCCTTGGAACGATCGTAATTGCGTCCGATGATCTTCTTAACCTCTTCATCGATGTCGATCGCCGTTTTTTCGCTGTATTCCTGCTGTTGCGAGAAGTCGCGCCCGAGGAAGACCTCGCCTTCCTTGCGGCCCCAGGCCAGAGGACCCAGATCGCTCATGCCCCACTCGCACACCATCCGGCGCGCAAGGTCGCTCGCCTTATCGATGTCGTCGCCCGCGCCCGTGGTCTTTTGATTGAAGATCAACTCTTCGGCGCATCGTCCGCCCATGAGGACGGAAATCGTATTGTCCGCCTGATCCTTCGAGTGGATGTGCTTCTCATCCATCGGAAGCTGCTGCGTGAGCCCGAGAGCCATTCCGCGCGGGATAATCGTCACCTTATGAACCGGATCGGTGCCGGGAAGCGATTTCGCCACCAAGGTATGGCCGGACTCGTGATACGCGATCATTTTCTTTTCCTCATCCGACAGGATCATGCTCTTGCGCTCGGCTCCCATAAGGACCTTGTCCTTCGCAAGCTCGAAGTCCTCCATCTCAATCGCCTTCTTGTTGTAGCGGGCGGCGTTCAAGGCGGCCTCATTGACCAAATTCTCAAGGTCGGCGCCCGAGAAACCCGGAGTGCCGCGCGCGATGACGGTCAAATCGACCGCCGGCGTTACCACCGTCTTCCGGCTGTGGACCTTGAGGATCTCCTCGCGCCCTTTCACATCGGGGCGCGGCACGATCACGCGGCGATCGAAACGCCCCGGCCTTAAGAGGGCCGGATCCAAGACATCCGGGCGGTTGGTAGCCGCCACGATAATGACGCCTTCATTGGATTCAAAACCATCCATCTCCACCAAGAGCTGATTCAGAGTTTGTTCCCGCTCGTCGTGACCGCCGCCCAATCCTGCGCCGCGATGGCGGCCGACGGCGTCGATCTCGTCGATGAAAATAATGCAAGGCGCGTGCTTCTTGCCCTGCTCGAAGAGGTCTCGCACGCGGGACGCTCCCACACCGACGAACATTTCGACGAAGTCCGATCCGCTGATTGAGAAAAACGGAACCCCCGCCTCGCCGGCGACGGCCTTGGCGAGCAGCGTCTTGCCGCTCCCGGGAGAGCCGATCAGGATCACACCCTTCGGGATACGCCCGCCAAGCTTGGTGAATCTCTTGGGGTCCTTCAAAAATAGAATGATCTCCTCAAGCTCATACTTCGCCTCATCCACGCCCGCGACGTCCTTAAACGTCACTTTTTTCTGCGACTCCGAGAGCATGCGCGCGCGGCTCCGGCCGAAACTCATGGCGCGCCCTCCCCCGATCTGAATCTGCCGCATCGAGAAGAAGAAAAAGGCGAACAGCAAGATCATCGGCAGCCAGGAAATCAAGATCTGCTGCCAGAGCGGCGTCTCGCGAGGTTTTTTGTATTCCAAGGCGGCGTCGGATTTCGCCAAGAGTTCAAAGGCCTTTTCGCTGTCGGCCGGGCCGACCGTCTCGAAGAAAGAACCTTGTTGAAAGCTGTCTTTGAATTTTCCGTCGTATTCCTCGCCTTGCACCGAGACCTTTTCGACTTGCCCCTTCTGAACGGCGGAGAGGAACTCGCTGAAATTGATCGTCTTCCTCAACACGGGCCGCGTATTGAGGAAATGCAACACCGAGATGGACAAGAGGACGATGATCGCCCAAAGGGCGATCGTTTTCTGAGACTGTTTCATACCTATCCTTTACGAAACGCTACATGCGAGTTCTTACCATATTAGCCTATTAAGGTTGGCTAGTACCACGAGAAACAAAGTCTTTGGTAACATGGCGATTTCCGCGAATCAACCAGGCTTTTTGAAGATTTTAAAGGCGTCTTTCCCCTTCCAAAGACCCATCGTGGACGGGAGATCGAAGGATTTGGGGTGACCCGGTACCCGCAGCATCTCATCCAGTTTCAACACCGTCTCAAAGGGCAGCGCGTAAGCCTCCCCGAGCAGGACGCGGGCCATCTTCTGAAGGATCCGGTAACGGATGGCATCCTCCAAGGCCTTATAGGAGAGGAGCGCAAAGGCCGCACCTTTTTTCAGGAATTTCCCATGCTTCTTCCAAACCTCATCGACGGCCTTTGAAAGGTAAGTCTCATCGGCCTGCAAGGCAAGGGCGTTGAACGCCGTTCGGCCCTCCAGATTCGGATTTTCCTTCTTCAGACGTCTGAATAACTTTCGAATCCGAGACCTGAGGAAGAAATCGCTGTTGTTCGTGGCGTCCTCCCGATACCGCAAACGATGGAAACGCGCATACGCCTCGATCTCTTTTCGAGTCATAAGGAGCAGAGGCCGCACGAGAACGATATCGGATTCGGGGCGGAGTTTGCGTTCGAAGGCCATGCCTCCCAGACCCCTGAGACCGGCGCCCTGCAACCAGCGCATCAGGAACGTCTCCGCCTGGTCATCGGCATGATGGGCGGTCAGGATCTTATGGATCCGGAATGCGACCGCCTTCTTTTCGAGAAAACGGTAGCGCATCTCCCGCGCGCGGGATTCGACATTTTTGCGATCGCGCCACGGCCGTGCCTTCCCGATGGCGCACGGCAAGCCCCACGCCCGGCACAAACCCTGGACGAAGCGGGCGTCTTGGAGAGAGTCTTGTCCCCTCAAACGGTGATCAAAATGGGCGACGGAGATTTCCGGCCGCGCCCTGGGAGATAGGGAGCTAAGAAGATGAAGAAGGACGACGGAATCGATTCCACCGGAGACGGCCGCCAAGACCGGCTCACCGGGCTTCAGGAGACTCCATCGCTTGATGGCAATCCGGAACTTTTCCTTTGCGAAGCCGTCGTTCGACATAGGCGGTCAGAAGATACAAGGTCCCGCCGAGGAGTCCACCAATTCCATCTGCGATCAAGTCCCCCACCTCAGGCGACCTGCCGGCGACGAAGATCTGATGAAATTCGTCGGTGAGGCCGTAGACGGTGGCGCCTAGAGCCGCGACTTCCAAGATACGGACTTGGCTCCAACCGAAGTGGGTGGGGTCTCTGGAAGGGTTAAGGGCGCGCACAAACAAGAAACCGAAGCCGCAGTAAATAATCGCGTGATAAATTTTGTCGGAATAGGGAAAGCGGGGCACTTGCGGATGATGCAAGGACGACAGATAAAAAATGAGCCCAGCGTAGAAAAGCACCGGAAGCCAGCGCGCGAAAAACCTACATTTTGTATTTTCCAAAGTCTTCGGGATTGAGATTTTCAAGGAACTCGGCCCATTTCTCCTTTTCACCCTTCTCCCCCTCTTTGCCCTCCCGGCTCAGATCGATCTGACGGGATTTTTCGATGACCTTCCTGTCCACGAAGATCGGAGCCCCCACCCTTAAAGCCAGGGCGATCGCATCCGACGGCCTCGAATCGATGATGTGTTCCTCGTTCTGATGTTTTAGAAAAATGCGCGCGAAGAAGGTATTGTCCGCCAAGTCGTTCACCTCCACCTTCTCGACCGAAACATTGAGAGAAACCAGAATGTTCTTCATCAAATCGTGCGTCATCGGGCGGGCGAGTTTGATCTTTTCCAATTCCGTCGCGATGGCCGAGGCCTCGATGAGACCGATCCAGATGGGCAGAGCGCTCTTCTCATCCAAATCCTTCAGTATGATGATCGGCATATTCGTAAACGGATCGATCGTCAGACCCGTGACCTTCATTTCAACCAGCATGGAGGCTCCTTGCCATGGCGATGCGGCCTTTGAGCGAATACGCGGAGGCATCGGTAATCTCGACTTCCAGTATATCACCCGTCATTTCCGGCCCACCATCAAAATTTACGATGCGGGCATGCGGCGTACGGCCCGACATTTGACCCCCTGCGTCTAGGGAGGCCCCTTCCACTAAAACCGGAAGGATTTTTCCGACTTCCGCCCGATTTTTCCGCAACGACAACTCCTCCTGCAGGACTTGCAATCTCGCCAACCTCTCCTTCTTCACGGAATCCGGCACGTCATCCGGAATCGCCGCCGCTTCCGTCCCCGGGCGCGGCGAATAGGTGAACGAATAAATCGCGTCGTAATGAACTTCTTTCAAAAGAGACAGCGTCTCCTCAAAATTCCGCTCCGTCTCCCCGGGGAATCCGACAATGACGTCGGACGTAATGGCCACATCCGGCAAGACCCGGCGCAGGGCTTCGACCTTCTTGAGGTAGGTCTCGCGCGTATAAGACCGGCGCATCTTCTTAAGGATCCTATCGGAGCCCGATTGAACGGGCAAATGCATGTGCGGGCAGAGCTTCGAGCTCCGTCCGTATTCCTCGATGAGGGCCGCCGAAAGGTCTTTCGGGTGCGGACTGGTGAAACGCATCCGATCGATCGATGTCTCCTCGTCAATCCTTCGAAGCAGTTTTGAAAAACTCATCCGATCGGACAGCGTCTTGCCGTAGGAATTGACGTTCTGCCCCAAGAGCATCACTTCACGGACACCCTCGTGTTCCAACCGATGGATTTCGTCGATCACATCGCCGGCGGAGCGAGAGACCTCTTTGCCGCGCGTGAACGGAACGATGCAAAAGGAACAGACGTTGTCGCAGCCCTTCATGATGGTGACGTGCGCCTTCACGCGCCTTCCGCCCATGAGTATCTGAGAGGGAAATTCGTAGTCGGAAATGTCGGTAAAATCGACGCGCACCGGACGGGACTTTCGATGCTCGGCTTCTTCAACCATCTCCGGCAAGGACGCGATATGGTCCGGCCCCAAGACGAGATCCACGCTCGGAAAGCGCTTCATGATTTTTTCGCCGTCATGCGAGACGATGCAGCCGGTCACCGCCACGATCTGCTTCTTTCCGTTCTCCGTTTTTGCGGTGAGACCGATGTGCGAAACCGCCTTCTGATAGGAGCGGTCCCGGATGCTGCAGGTGTTGATGACCACCACGTCCGCCTCGCTCAGGACCACCGCCGAGACGTACCCCTTTTGGCGCAACGACGCCTCCATCTTCTGCGAGTCGTGGTCGTTCATCTGACAACCGAATGTCTTGATAAAAAATGTTTTCATGCGTGGGGTGGGTTGTAGTCTAGCGTCCCTGTGGGACACAAGAGCCCGTAACACGACCCGTCCCTGATGGGCCGGCTCGTTAACAGGCTCTAGAAATCTTTATCAAGCTTGATCTTTGTGATGAGCCTGTCGACGCCGTCGTCATCCTTAAAGCCGACGCTGTAGAGATCCTCGGAATTGCCCGCCTCGCCATCTTCCGGAGCCCCTATAAAATCGGTCCGCTCGGACCGGATATCGCGCCGGATCACATCGACGTACTTTTCCGGGAATTTCTTGCAAATGCCTTCAACGTATTTATTGAGACGATCGGCGGCCTTTTTCTGTTCTTCTTCCTTAATCGTCTTCCAGTTTTTCAGGTAATGGAGCCTGCAGTAGTCCTTTGTCGTCTGGGCGTTCTTGCAACCGGACTCGATACAGATTTTTATCTTCTGAGCCACCATAGGTATCGCTTGAGCTTTCGTCTCTACTTGTAAAACCTTTTACTAGTCAGAAACAACTTTAAGAGTCCCCTTTCTGTTTTGTTTCTGCGAGTACTAGCCGTCCTCTTTATATATTATTTAATGACCGGCTTGTATGCTTTTTTCAATAATAATTCCGCGCCCTTTGACGCGTTGCATTGCTTTAGGAAGGAATCGCTCCAAGAGTCTTCTTAACCACAAACTCATCCAATAGCTTGATATTTTTAAAACATTTTCCAATTATACGAAATCCCCGCCGCCGGCCTTTTTCATCGCCTCTTGGAACTTCTTCTGTTTGTCGATGTTGATCCGGCGCTCTTCGTCGATTTCCTTTCGAAGCTCCGGCGACATGGCCTCATAGACGCGCTTCTTGAGATGCTTCGCCTCTTGGCGCCGCCACCAGACGAGCAGGGCGATCATGCCGGCGAGCAAGATCGTGAATAGGAGCCAATCCCTTGTCATGGATTCAATATAGCCCAGCCCCGGATGCGGGGCAATCGGGGAGAGACGGGGCCCTTCCGTGGAACATCAGGTGACGGTGAAGAATTGAAATATCGATGGGGAGCTTGCCCAGGATTTCGCCGTCGGCTTCAATGAGGACGGGGTATGTTTCCATCGTGGAGATGCTGGCGTTATCCACGAAGTGATCGATCATGTTCGGATGCTTCTCGATCCCGAAGGAAGCGAACTTGAGGCAAAGATAGGCGGTTTTCCACTTCGAAAGCGAGTGGACGATCTTGATTTGAAATAGGCCGTCGTCGGCGAAGGCGTACCTTCCGAATTGAAGCCCTCCTCCGGCGTATTTCCCGTTCGTGAGAGAGGCCCAACGAATCGGTCCGGAAAAAAGTTTCTTATTGCCGGAGGCGATCGTGATACGCGCCGAATCGTAGCGATAGGAATCCAGAAGGGCGAGGACACTGTACATGACCGGATGGCGGAAAAATCGGAGCCGGTTGAAACTCTCGACAACAAGAGGGATGCACCCGAGGCCGGCCGCGTTGGTGAAATAGCCCTCCTGTTGCTCGTCCTTCCAGTCGGTGAACCGGATCTTGCAGACGTCGATCGGCTGGGCCACGGAGTTTTGAAAATGATCCAGGGCCTTTTCAAAATGAAATGGAATCTGAAAGGAGCGGGCGAAATCGTTCCCGCTTCCCAGGGGCACCAGTCCGAATGAGACTTTCTCCGGTCTTGGGTTGTCGCGCAGATATCCGTTAACGGCCTTGCTGAAAAGCCCGTCGCCTCCGATTACCAAGATCCGATGGAATCCCTCCTTGCTGGGGTTTTGGGCAAAGAGGGCCGCGTCTTCCAGCGAAGACGTGAAAAAAATATCTTTTTCTTCGAAGCGGGACCTAAGAAGGCGAAGATGCCGTGCATCGACCTTTTTGGGGTGAACAATGACCTTCGTAGGCGCCCCATTTCTCACGGGGCACAACATGTACCATTGCAGGTTGTTGCGCCAATCAATCCGACCACGGCACCGCAAACACTCTGTCCCCCACTGACGCAAGAAATCGCGATCGGTCCAAACGGTGACGACAAACGAGGACAGTTTGGCTCATCCGTCGATGGGTCGAGACAGATGTTGAGAGTGGTATCGGAGGGGTTGGGCTGAACGCACATAAAGTTAGTCGGGCAGTCCGATGGGCCGCAACAGAATATGGTTCCACTCACAGTGCATCCCGACCCTCCATCTGATTCACAGCAGTTCGCTGCGTTGCAGGTCCAGTCCCCACCAGAGCAAGCCTCACATCCGCCGCACGCAACAATGTCAGGCTGATCGCAGGCCGGAAAATCACCGCAGGCCCCGACGGCAGCTGCCTCACAGCAATTTGTCTTGTTATTGCATGTTAGGGACTTGGGACAGACACCTTCCGGATCGCAGGAAGTTTCACAGACGGGAGGGGCCGATTCGCAGCAATGCGTCGCTTGATCGCATACGAGAGGATCCGGACACCCGCCGGCCGCATCACAATTTGAAAATCCACATAGAATCACGGGCTCGCACGCATCTCCGACGCCGTCTGCATCGGTATCAACCTGATCCGGATTGGGATCGAACAGACAATTATCGCAAAGGTCTCCGACCAAATCTCCATCTTCATCTATTTGATACGGATTTCCCTCTTCATCCATATGATACGGATTATAGACATGCGGACAATTGTCCAAGCCGTCCGGAATGCCGTCGCCGTCGGTATCGTCGCTATCATCGGCACAGGTCAGAGAGAGGCCGGCCGTCTCGCTTGCAGAAACGCAGGACGTAACCCCCGAGTGGATTTCCGCGATGAGATAGTCGCCGTCGATCGCGCCCGACGCCGATACCGTTCCTTCGAATTCGATCCGGAGCGATGACACGTCGATGCTGTCTCCATCGCATGTGGAGACGCTCAATGCGTCTCCTTCGGCAAGAGAGGCGGAAATCTTGACGGGAAGGGTCGACGGACAGGCGCCTCCTTGGGCACAAACATTCGAAATCGGTCCCACATCCGCGCAGAAAGGAACCGGGCCGCCCGCCAAGGTTGCGCAATCTTTCCGGCAGGCATCAAAATGGACGTCTCCGCAGAATGTGAGCGTTACGGTATTCTCCAAGAAACCCCCGTCGGTGCCGTGGCAGGCGACCGAGTCGTCGAGGCTCGCCGTGCCGTCATCGCAGGCGAGCGTGGGGTCGAAGGCGCCTGACTCGCATCTCTGCATCGGCGTGAGGCTCACGAGCTTGAGTGAAGACGAGCTCCCGCTGGAGACGTTGTGATCGAGGCCGACCCCGGAGACGGCGGCCTCTCCGATCATGCTGGTGATTTCGCCCAACGCCGCTTCGCCCGACGACTGGAAGGAGGAAGACGCCGCCCCGCTCGAACCCGAAGAGGTTGTAGCGGTTCCATTCGAACCGGAGCCGCAACCGCCGGCGCCGCCGTAAAAAAGGAATCCCAAACTAAGAGTTACGAAGAGAACAAAAAAAGAAAGGCGTCGAATAGGCCCCATGGATACCTCCGGACAGTCTGGATAAATTTTACTCTACCTATGTGAATCAACAAGGACTAATATCGATATAATAATTAACGATATCAAAATGATACGTTGCACCGAAATAATGAGCTTGTTTAGAAGCGGGCGATGCCGGAGGTGGATCGTCTTATTCGGGATTGCCGCATTGGGGAGTTGTGCCGGAGTGAATCCTGCGGCGCCTCCGGCCCCGCCCGCCGAATTGCCGGCGGCCTTGATCTTTCCCGTTCCATCGATCGATGTCTCAAAAACCACATCGGCATCCGCCTCCGGTTCTCTTGCGGCCTTCGTCGCACCGGGGGGGCGTTTTTCCGAAGAGATTGTTCAGGGCAGCGATCTGGCCACCCAAGGAGACGCGATACTGGGCGTCTTTCTCAACCCCTTGACCGATTTAAAAATCCCCGTCGATCCATCCTTCTCGACCTTTGAGGGCCCCGTGACATTCACGAATCATGTCGGGGAAACTGTCGCGCTCAACGCCAAGATCGACTTCAGCGATTTTGATCTGGACGGCGACGGGGTCGCAGAAGGCTGTTCCGGAAGCACATCACCCCTCCCAACGGGCGCAACCGCTCCACGACCCGTTTGTTATAGGATCTGGGTGGAAACCGAGGAGGGAGCGCAGAGGCTGATGGCCGGGGTCTTTAACCAACTGTCCCTTGGGACGAATATCGGGGCCGGCCGCTATGTGGTGAACACATCCGCCCTACCGACCCTTTTCGGCGGCCTGTCCTTAAGCGCGATGTATGATCATCGAGACCCCCTCAAAAAAGCGACGGATCTCTTCTTGGGTTATCCCGGCATGACCGGATTCGCTCTCTTTGCCCATATCTTCATCACTCAGCAAGGGCCGGATGAGTCGGCGATCAAGACCCTCATCATGAGCAACACCTTTGTCGAAGATCCTCCCCTGATGGATTCATTCCGGTCCGTCGGACGATTCAAAGAGGGGGCCGACTTTTGGAGCGGCACCATTCAGGCAAAAGGTGCGTTTACGCAAGAAGGGTTGGTTGAATCCATTGCGGATGTCTGTGCCCAGATCTCCACCGGCAATGAGGTGTCACGACTGGATTGCGTCGACTTAGGAATTGATGTCTTTGGAGTCACGTTTGTCGACTTTGCAACGGAAAATGACGTCTCATTGCCGTCGTCCGCAAACTTCCCGGACTTGCCGATTTTTTGATTAAAACTTCGGCGGGCGCCAGCCCGGAGTCGGTTCCTCTTCGATGACCTTCAGCAACGCCTCGCGGACGCGGTTCAAACGTTCTTGCGATGTGATCTTCTGCCCGAAGATGTCCTTCACATAGAACGTGTCTGCGACCTGATCCACCTTCGTGGAGATCTTGGAGACGTCCACGTAGAGACCCCAAGCCGAAAGCGTCGACGTGATCTGATAGAGGAGACCGACGCGGTCGTGGGTGTAGATGTCGATGACGGTATAGAAGGCCGAGACATCGTTGTCGATGTCCACGCGCGTCGGCAACACCTGCGCGACTTTTTTCTTGAAGAAGGACGGCTTGAATTTCTCGGCCACCAGATTGTCGATCGGCATGCGCCGCTGAAGAACGTCCCTTAAATCGCGCTCGACGCGCTGCCACTTTTCTTCGTCTTGAATCGCGCGACCTTCGTTGTCGTTCACCTTGAAGATCTGGAGCGTGTGTCCCTGGTTGGAAAGATTGAGTTGGGCCTCGATGATGTTGATGTTATGCGCCGCGAAGAGGCCCGTCATTTTTGAGAAAAGCGCCCCGCTCTCCCAGGTCATCAAGGTCACCTCATTGACCCCTTCCTTCTCCACCGTTCGCACATCGAAGACGATGGGGTCCTCCAAAATTTTCTCCCAGAGTCTCACGTGGCGAATAATCGTCGCCGGAGCCGTCGCCAGGAGATAACGGGGCGGCATGATCGCAAAGAATTCCCGGCAGCGATCTTGATCCACAGCCTCGGGCAGGAGTTTGAGTGTCTCCTCCAAAACCTTGGGGACGAGGGCCGAGGCCCGTTCTTTCGTGAAAGCGCCCCTCTGAATCACTTCGCGCGTCTTGAGATAGAGATAATCCAGGAGAGAGGCCTTCCAGTCCGTCATCGCCTCGGGGCTGACGCCCTTCACGTCGCAGAAGGTCAGGATATAGAGCATGTTCAGAAGTTCCAGGTTGTGCATCGCCTTCGCGAACTGAATGATCAAATTTTGTTCTTCGAGATCCCTTCGAAAGGCGACGTGGGTCATAATCAGGTGGCTGCGCTCCAAAAATTCGAGGGCGTCCTGCTCGGCGGGCGAATATCCCAACCGCTCAGCGGCCGCCCGAATGATCGGAGCGCCGCGCTCGACGTGCCCCTTCCCTTCGCCCTTGCCGATGTCGTGGTAGAGGGTCGCGAACGTGAGGAGCGAGCGCCGCGCAGGATCCGTGATGTCGGCCATGACCTGCGTCAGCGTCGCATGACGCCCGGCATAGTCCCCCTCCGCGAGCTTTCCCAATTCGGTGACGGCGAAGATCGAATGAACGTCGACGGTGAAGACGTGATAGAGATTATGCTGTACCCGGAAATGAAGCTTCTTGAACTCCGGCAGGAAGGCCCCCAAGACGCCGAGCTCGTTCATCCGTCCCAAAATTCTCCCAAGACCCACCGGACGGGCCATCATGTCCCTGAAAAACGCGCAGACCTTCGGGTCGTTTCGAAAAACATCGTCGATGCGGCCGTGCGCCTTCGAAAGTCTCTCCTGCGCGACGTCGTCGATGTCCACCCCCAGAATGCGGGCCGTATCGAAGATCTTCAAAAAGTAAATCGGATCCCTCTCCAAGAGATCCGGCATCGCGAACGTCAGCCGCCCGTCGACGATGCGGAGATTTTGATCCCTCAGCGGAACCTTCGGCGGCGGAAAGAGCTCGGGCTCGCGGTGATGGAGACGCCGGATCGCCTTCTTGACTAAACCGTGAATGAAGGATGCGTTCCGGTAATACTGCTCCATGAAGAGCTCGACGCCCAGGAACTGCCCCGTATTCTCATAGCCCAGCGCATGGGCGACCTGTTCTTGAACTTCCATCAAGAGCTGATCGGAACGGCGGCCGGCGCGGCGGTGCAGTTCGTTTCTCAGCCGCCACAAAAAAGTCAGAGCCTCCCACAGACGTTGGAACTCCTCGTCGGTCAGGTAGCCTCGCCCGACGAGTTCCTTCGGATCGCGGATACGGTCGTAGACGCGCCCGATCCAATAGAGGGTGTGATAATCGCGCAACCCGCCCTCGCCTTCCTTGAGGTTCGGTTCAAGGAGATAGATCGATCCGCCGAACTTGTCCTGGCGGTCCTTATTCTCAGCAATCTTTCTCTGAAGAAACTTTTCCCTATTTTTTGCCGAGGAGAAATACTTCTCGATCGTCCTCTGGAGCTCCTCGTAGAGCGCCAGGTCGCCGACGATCGGCCGGACGTCCAAGAGCGCCGTCATGATCGTGAAATCCTGTTCCATGAGCTGGCGGCAATCCTTGATGGTGCGCACCGCGAATCCCAGCTCGAGTCCGGCGTCCCACAAGGGCTGCAGGACGCGTTCGTTCAAGAACCGGATGAAGTCTTCGGCCTTTCCTTCATAGAGGAGGAGGATGTCGATGTCCGAGTTGAGGCAGAGCTCGCGGCGGCCGTAACCCCCTTGGCTCAAGACGCATACGCGGAAGTCTTCCTTCCCTTTTTCCGAGCGATAAACGTGTTGGGTGAGCTTGTAGAGTGCTACAATCAACCGGTCGACCGCCTCCGAACGATACTGAATGAATCGGACCGGATCTTTGTCCGGACCGTGCAGCGCCATCAGCCGGCCGTGGACGCCTTCCAAATATCCCCGGACCGACGGCACGAGGTTCTGTTCGTCCAAAGAGACAATGAGGCCGGTCACCTCGCCCGGTGCTAAGTCGGCCACGCTCACAAGTCCCCTCCGGATTCCGCGGCCGTTTTCCAGTAAACCGCGACGGCCTCCGCGATCGTGTTCGCCATGTCTTTTTGAAACGCAATTTTCGTCAGCCTCTTTCCTTCGGAGGGATTGGTGACGAAACCCGTTTCAATCAGGAGACTCGGGCATTTGGCGCCGACGAGAACGTAAAACAGGGCGGTTTTGATCTGCACGTCTTCGATATCGTATTTCTTCTGGAGCCGTCTCTCAAACGACGATTTGACCCGCTTTGCCAGATCCGACGACTCTTCCGTCGCGGCCGTCTGCAACAAATCGGAAACAATCGCCTCCAAATCCGCCTCCGCCTTCGGAGAACCCTCGTTCTCGCGCACCGCCAACCGCTTGGAAGCCTGGTCGGTGGCCTTGTTCAGATAGTAAATCTCGATGCCCTGCGCCTTCTTGTTGGTTGAGGCGTTGCCGTGGATGGACAGAAAAATATCGGCCTGTTTGCGGTTGGCGATGCGGTTTCTATCACCCAAGGTGATGAACGTGTCGTTCGAACGCGTCAGGTAAACTTTCGCGCCCAGCTTCTTTCTCAAGGCGGCGGCGACCTGCTTTCCGATCGCGAGGATGACGTCCTTTTCCCGAACCCTTCCCTTGAGTCCGATCGCGCCGGGATCCTTACCTCCGTGGCCCGGGTCGATTATAATGGTGGGAGCTACTGCGCTCCCCCCATGGCCCCCCATCTGTGTTTCCGGGGAGGCACCGCTCGCTTCGGCGGGGGACCCTCCTTCGCTCGCTTTGGGTCGCTTGCTTGATTTGACGCTCTTAGCTGCAGGCACAACCGGCTTGGCTTCCTCCGTCTTTTTTGGCCGGGTCTTGGTTCGGGCCTCTTCCGCCAATTTTCTCACTTCCTCGTGAATATCCATTTCATCGTCTTTGGAGACGCTCTTTTGTGAATCATTCTTCTCTTCAGGCTTCGACGGTTCCGGATCCGCATCCACCTTCTTTGTAATCTTTTGAGGAGGCGGAGGCTTGACTTCGACTTCTTTTTTCCCGGTTTTCTTCTTGGGATTCTCCGCGTGGTCTTGGAGAATCAGATATTCAACGCCGTTCATGCGGGCGAAGGCGAACCTGGCTCCCGCGAGGAGCAAGAGGCCCGAAGCCATCAGAATAAAAGTTAGAAGAATCCTTTTTCTCATTCAAAATCCCGAATGGGATTTTGATAGTGGGTTCTTGAAAAGATGTCCAGATAGTAAGAAAGGTTGTTATTACCTGCGCGGTCGTGGGATTGGCTCTGCAAGTCCTCGTCGGTGGCTTCGGATCAGTGTTGAGAGGGAAATAGACAGGTTTCCTCTCTGCCTTTCAAAACAAATCCCCCTGTCCTTCTTCCTTTTTGCGTTTCTTGGCGATGCGGGGAGAGCCTGACGGTTCGAGTTCGCCTTGTTCGAGATTCTTCAGGACTTCCTTGGAGCGTTCGATCACTTCGGCGGGCAGGCCCGCGAGTTTTGCGACGTGGATGCCGTAACTGTGGCTCATCCCGCCGGGTATCAGACGGTACATGAACACGATACCCCCCCCGTCTTCTTTCACCGACACGTTGAAATTCTTGATGCCCTTGCGGGTCAGGGCGAGATCGATCAGTTCATGATAATGCGTCGCGAAGAGCGTCCGCGCGCGGATCGTGTCGTGGAGATATTCGGCCACCGCCCAGGCGATCGAGATGCCGTCGAACGTCGACGTGCCGCGGCCGATTTCGTCCAAGAGAACGAGGCTGCGATCCGTCGCATGGTGCAGGATCGTCGCCGTCTCGCACATCTCGACCATGAACGTGCTCTCTCCGCGCGCTAACCGGTCCGAGGCGCCGACGCGGGTAAAGATCTGATCCACAATCCCGATGCGCGCCGATTCCGCAGGCACGTAACATCCGACCTGAGCCATGAGAACGATGACGCCGGACTGGCGGATGACCGTCGACTTGCCGGCCATGTTCGGTCCCGTGATCATGAGAAACCGATCGCCATTCACGTCCATCGCCAGGTCGTTCGGAACGAAACTTCCGGCCGGAATATTTTTTTCAACCAGAGGGTGACGCCCCTTCCTGATCTCCAGAATCCCCGATTCTTCTATGATCGGCCGGACGGATTTATGTTCCCGCGCATAGGTTCCCAGACTCAGGAGCGCATCCGCGTGACCGACCCATCTGGATTGCTCTTGGAGTGCGGGCACGGCTTCCAAGACCTCGCGCCTGAGATCGAAGAAGATCTCATACTCGATCGCGCGAATCTTTTCTTCGGCGCCGAGGACCTTGTCTTCGAATTCCTTCAATTCGGGCGTGATGTAGCGCTCGGCGTTGGCCAGCGTTTGCTTCCGGATAAAATCGGGGGGCACCTTCGAGAGATGAGCCGCCGTCACTTCCAGATAGTAGCCGAACACCTGATTGTAACGGACCTTGAGGGTCGAGATGCCGGTGCGCTGCTTCTCCCTCTCCTCGATCGCGGCGATGGCTCCCTTGGCATCACGGGAGAGACGCCTCAGCTCATCGAGGCCGGCGCTGACGCCGTCCTTGATGAGACCGCCTTCCCGGAGGGTGAACGGTGGTTCCTCAACGAGGGTACGGTCGATCTGGGAGCGAAGTTCGGAAAAACTGTTCCACGACCGTGCGATCGCGCGGAATTCCTCGCACTGAAACTCACCCACGTAAGGTTCGATTTTTTTAAAGAGCTCGAGCGTCCCGGCGAGGCCTCTCAAATCCCGGGCATTGGCCGAACCGAGTGCGAGACGGCTGTTGATGCGCTCGACGTCGTAGACGCCTTGGAGGGCTTTTTTCAGGACGTCGTGAAGGGCGGGTCTTTGAAGAATCTCCTGGACGGCATCGAGCCGCTTCTCGATTCCGGCCTTATGGATCAGAGGAGCCGCGAACCAATCGCGCAACCGCCGCCTGCCCATGGCTGTCTTCGTTTGGTCGAGCAATTCAAAGAGTTCGTCAAGGGAGAGATTGCGCCGCGATTCTTCGTTCA
>Ga0315281_10007046_pt1 | contig 15896 bp, 19 predicted proteins | sample YL17G07_0_MG_FD_204540 | JGI IMG/M metagenome (GOLD analysis project Ga0315281, IMG submission 204540) | Sediment microbial communities from Yellowstone Lake, YNP, Wyoming, USA - YL17G07_0 | ecosystem: Environmental > Aquatic > Freshwater > Lake > Sediment | place: USA: Wyoming | collected... | reverse complement strand
CTTTACATTTATTTTTCTTTTCTCTCTCTGATTTTTTTGGATTTAAAAGTGACTTGGAATTAATTAATGCCTATCCGGAGAAAACTCATGACGCGGTTAAAATCAGAGATATCGGTAATAAAATAGTGGAAGTTATTGGAGGAAGGTCAATTCATCCTTTAACTCCTTGTATTGGCGGAATTAGAAAGGCGCCAGATACGAATGAATTAAAACAATTATTGAATGATTGCCAGAACAACTTAGAACTAACAATTAAATTGGGAGAATTATTTCTTAATTTGAAATATCCTGATTTTCATCGAGAGACAACTTTTGTTTCTTTGTATGATCCTAATGAATATGCTATTTATGATGGTCAGATTAAAGTGGATAAAGTTATAATGAAATCGGAAGATTTTATGCTTTTAATAAAAGAAATTCAAAAAGGTAATGATGTTACAAAAAGAACTTATTTTTCTGGTAAAAGTTATATGGTTGGGGCCTTGGCAAGAATAAATAATCATGGAGAACAATTAAATCCACAAGCAAAAGAATTATTAGAGAAGTCAAAATTGAAGCTTCCTTGTTATAATCCGTTTTATAATATTTTGTGTCAGGCAATTGAATTAATACATTGCTTTGAAGAAGCAATTAAAATTTTAAGCAAATTAGTAAATCAGGAAATTGTTGTTTTGGAACCAAGTATTACAAATCGAACGGGCAAGGGACTAGGAGTTATTGAAGCGCCGAGGGGACTGTTATTTTATAATGCTGATATCGTTGATGGAATTGTTAAGGATATTAATATTATTTCTCCAACTTGTCAGAATTTAACCAATCTGGAGGCCGATTTGGAAGAATTTGAAAAATTAGAAGGATTTAGTAATTTGAACAAGCAAGAACGTGAGGATAAGATTAAAATGTTAATTCGTGCTTATGATCCTTGCGTAACTTGCGCTGTTCATTAATTTTATGCACGACATGCATCTCGCGCAACAGATTTTAAAAATTGTTCTTGAATATGCGGAAAAGAATAACTTGAAAAGTATAAAAAAAATTGAGCTTGAACTTGGCTCAATTTTAGAACATGACGAAGTAATTTCTCCGGAAAATTTAATTTTTAATTTTAATTTACTTTCCAAAAACACCATCGCCCAAAACGCCAAATTAGATATCAAGAAAATACGCGGAGAAAACTGGAAATTGGTTGCTATTGACGGATTGTAAATAATAATATATAATTATGTTAATTGGTCGATTCATTTTAATATTTAAAAAATCAATTTTAAAACTATGGAAGGAGAACCCGAACCATTATCGTATTTAGAAAAATTAAAAATTGAATTGCAAAACGCAAAAAGAGAACACGAATATTCTATTAAATTGTTAGATAAAAACCCAAAAGATTCTGAATTACGAATGAATATAGATAGAACCTATGATAGAATAGGTGAAATAGAGCGTCAGATCGCTGTTTTAGAAAAAAACAGATTCTAAATAAATTATTGCAATAAAAAACCCACCCGTTGTTTTGGGTGGGTCGAGATGTCTTTGGTCCTTTAAATGCGATTTTTTTATTCTGTTTCTAGAAGTTCTTTGATCCTAGTGCGTAATTTTTCGGGAGTATCGATAAGTCCAAGACCATAACTTGTCCATCTATCAACTTTTCCCTCGAATATAGCTCCTGCCCCATCTGGCATTCTTCTTGGTGCAACTTTTAAACTTTTTAAATCTCCGTGATTCAATTCGAAGCGACAAGAGAATCCAAATGGCCAACCCACTAATAGAATTTCTTCATTTTCTCCTTCTTTTTCTTCCCAATAAAGAAATTTTTGAGCATCTCGTAAGTGAATGTTTTTATTGTATGGGATTGTCTCTGTGCCTGACACTTGCCAAAGAACTTTCATGGTTTCCTCCTTTTCTGTATTGTAACATAGATATTAAGTTACTGCAATATACTTCCAATTATTTCTTTATGTCCATTTAAAAATTCTTTTGCTGACATTGGTTTTTTGCCTTCCAATTGGAGGGTTTTTAAAATCAAAATTCCATTACCAGTTTGAATGACTAACTCTTTGTCGTCGGTGAGAAATACCTCGCCGACCTTTTTATCCGTGTTTTGGGTCATTATTTCTGCATTTAGAATTTTGATATTATTTAGGATTTGGGATTTAGGATTTAGGATTTCCGCGTAAGCGGTTGGCCATTCGGCATATGCTCTTATTTTTCTTTCAATTTCTTCCGCTGATTTATTCCAATCAATTTTCCCATCTTCCTTTTTAATCAATTTACAAAATGTTGCTTGCGAATGATCTTGTTCTTGCGGTTTGATTTTTCCGTCAATCCAGTCAGGCAAAGTTTTAATTAATAAATCTGTACCAATATCAGCCAAATTGTTAGACAGTTCTTTATACGTAATTTTATTTGAAATTTGAAATTTGAAATTTGAAATTATCGGACCATGATCCATTTCTTTATCCATAATCATTAAACTAACTCCGGTTTCTGTATCACCATTTAAAATGGCGGATTGAATAGGGGATGCGCCTCGATATTTTGGCAAAAGCGAGGGGTGAATATTTAAGGCGTGGTATTTCGGGATGTCCAGTATTTCTTGGGGTATAATTTGGCCAAAAGCAACAAGGATAATTAGGTCTGGATTTAGCTCTTTAATCTTGGCTATCCATTCTGGTTTACGTACTTTGTCAGGCTCCAGAACGTTAAAATTGGCCCCTAGGGCCCATTTTTTCACTGGGGAGGGGGTAAGCACCTGCTTTCTGCCAAGGGGCTTATCAGGAGCTGTTATTACAGCGATAATTTCCAGGCCCTTTGGGATAAGTTCTGGCATGGTTTTTCTGAAAATTCTTTCAGTAAATTCCGGCGTTCCCATTAAAATTGTTCTAATTTTGTTTGACATTATCACAAATTAAAATTCCATTTAAATGATCCATTTCATGTTGAATTGCGCGGGCCAACATATCTTTGGCTTTTAGTTTAAAGGTTTTTCCGTTTTCATCAATTGCTTTTATTTTTAAAGATTTTGCACGCTTAGTTGGAACAAATATGTCTGGCAAGCTTAAACACCCCTCTTCAATTATTTCTGTTTTTTTGGAAAATTTAATTATTTCAGGATTTATAAAAACGCATTTATCAGAATAATTTTTATCTATAACAAAAAGTTGAATATCTTTTCCAATTTGGCATGCCGTTAATCCTATTCCATTATTTTTAATCATTGTTTCGTCCATATCTTTTATCAGTTTTAAAATTTCCTCATCAATTTTTCCGCCTTGTCGGCGGGCAAGTTTGATGGGTTGTGATTTTTTTCTTAAAATTTGATTATCTTCTCCTGTTTCTATTTCTAGTATCATTTTATAATAAATTCTCGGGGTTAACTTCTATTTCCCAAGTAGGCGGAACAATAATTAATATTTTATTTCTTTCTTCTGTTGTTAATTGTGATTTAATGATGATATTCCATTTATACGTTCCTTTTTCTCTTGAAATAAAAGCGGGCGTCGGCCCAAGTAATTTGAAATTAGAAGTATTGCATTTGATATTTGATATTTGGATTTTGAGTTTTTCGGATAGAATTATTCCTTCGTTTTTCGCTTTGGTAAAATCTTTGTGTGAATATGATAATTTTATAATTTCAGAAAATGGTGGATAGTTGAATTTTTTTCTAGCTTCAATTTCCTCATTATAGAACTTATTAAAGTTATTTTCAATGGCCAATTTTATGGTTTTATTTTCTGGATTGTATGTTTGAATCAAGAAATCATTATTTGCTATTTGCATGAGTTGATTTATAATCTTAAAAACTCTTTCCGGGCTTTCAAAATCTGGCAAATTAAGTATTGTATCTATGGACACAATTGCTACAAAATTCGCTTTTAATCCCTTATTAAGAATCATTTGTGAGCCAATAAGAATTGCATTAGTGCTATTGTTGAATTCTGTGATAATTTTTTGTTGTTCTTTTGGTTTTTCTGATATATCGCTGTCAAGACGGAATATTTTTTTGTCAGGCCCGCCTGTCGGCGAGGCAGGAAAAAGTTTTTTGATTTCTGATTCTATTTTTTGCGTTCCAGCTCCTAAATATTTTATTTTGATACTTTTACAATTCGGGCATAATACTGGCGCAATATCGTCTTTGCCACAATGATGACAAACTAAACGTCTTGAAGGTTTGTCTTCGTGATAAACCATTGGAATTTCACAGGATGGACATTTGGCAATATATCCACAATCACGGCACAAAACAACGGTTGATGTTCCGCGGCGGGCAATAAATAAAATTGATTTTTTTGCGCCCCTTAATTCATCTTGAAGTTTCTCGCTGATTGCAGAGTAATTTTTGTTTTTCATCTCTTCACGCATATCTACAACCAAATTTGAATTTTTCAGCCCGAGGCTGACCCGTCTTGGGCGGGCAATTTCCATTTTATATTTTTTTTGTTTTGACCAATAATAATCTTTGATTGATGGAAAACTGCTTTTTAGGGTTAATTTTGCGTGATGTATTTTTGCTAGCTGGATTGCAACATCTTTGGCATTGTAATACGGTTTTCTGCCCCAGGATTTATATAAATCACTTTCTGAATTTTCTATGGTAATTGATTTAAGTTTTTTAAAAGGAGCAAAGACCAAGGATTTAATTTTTGGAGTTAAAATTAAATTTTGTGTATTGTATTTTGCGTCCTCTGTTTCAAAATTTTTAGAAATGAAAATTCTAGCAAAAAGCCCTATTGGCGCAAAATAATAATCCGAAAGCCAGGACAGTAATTCTGATTGTTTTGCATTTAATATTGATTCCTTGGAAATTATTTTTTCGATTGGCTTAATTTCAAAATTAATATATTTTTTAAGTCGAAGCCGTTCTTGATCCAATGATTTGCATTCCAATACAACAGCATTGATTTTTCTATTTCTAATGGAAATTTTAACCAAGGACCCAGGAAGGATTTTAGAGTCCGAAAAATAGCTCAAAATTTGTGCATTTGGCCTAGGGATTTTTATTAATGGTATAACGTTTAAAATATACATTAATTCCATTTTATCATTTTAGGGTGGTATAATAAAGGCATATGAGTAAAAAAAGATTATTTATTGCGATTAATTTGCCAGAACAGATTAAAAAGAAACTTTTTGAATGGGAACTAAAATTAGAGCAAGAATATCGACTTGGCGAATTTCGCGGAAAATATATAAATTGGGTGATTAAAAATAATTTACACATCACTTTAATTTTTATTGGTTATGCCACTGATGACGAAACTTATGAAATTGCCAAAAACATGAAAGAAGTTGCCAAGAAACATCAACATTTTTTTATTAATTTAGAAAGAATTATTTTAGGACCGCCCGATGGAAGTGCGAGAATGTTTTGGGTAGAGGGTGAGAAAAGTCAGGAATTAGCCGAGTTACAATTTGATTTGGAAAATGCTTTAAGCATGGGCAATAATTATCAAAAAGAAGCTCGAGCATTTAAATCGCATATTACTTTGGCAAGATTTAAATCTAATGTGAGTAAAACGATTAAAGAACAAGGAATAATCGAGAAAAAAATAAATTATCAGATTCCAGTTGAAAGCATTGAATTGATGCAATCAAATCTTAAACGTTCCGGCGCAGAATATACAATTTTAGAATTAGTAGAATTAGGGAAATGAAAATTGAAATTTTTGAAATACAATTTGATAATTTGAGCATGGATGAAGTTTTGGAAAAAATCCAGGAATTTTTAAAAGATGAAAAGCAACATTATATTGTTTTGCCGTATTCAGAATTTGTTGTGCGTGCGCAGAAAAATCAGGAATTTAAAAATATTTTGAATCAAGCAGACTTATGTTTGTGTGAAAGCAGGGGACTATATATGGTTGCAAGGTTGATTGGTAGAAAATTGAAAGGGAATATTAATGGAATTGAGCTAATTTATAGAATTAGCAAGATACAAGATACAAGATACAATAACCAAACAATATTTTTATTTGGTGCGGAACAAAAAGTTATTGAGAAAACGGCCGAGAAGTTGGGGGAGGGTATTGTTGGTTTTGAGAACAGACATCAAGATTTTGAGAAGGTAATTGAAAAAATAAATTTGATTAAACCAAACATTTTATTGGTCGGATTGGGAAATCCGAAGCAAGAAGAATTTATTTACAATAATTTAAATAAAATGCCGAGCGTTAAAGTAGCGATTGGTGTTGGCGGGGCATTTGATTTTATTTCTGGGCACATTAAACGTGCTCCCAAATTTATTCAAAAAATTGGACTGGAATGGTTTTGGAGATTATCAATGCAGCCCAAAAGAACTAAAAGAATTTTCAAGGGAGTTGGCGGGTTACTTGTATTGACAATTAAAAATATGCTACAATTTAAAAGTAAGAAATAAAAGGTCGTTAGGGTTTGAAAATTGAAAATTAAAAATTGAAAATTTTATTTATATGTGGTGGATTATTGCAATAATTATAATTATAGTAATTGTTTTATTGTTTGTTGGCAAAAAGAAAAACCCATCAGCGACAGAAACGGTTGAAAAAGAAAAACCAGAAGAACCAGCAGAAATGCCAGGAGAAGATGACGTTGAAAACAAGCCAATGCAATAGAATTTAATAAAACGACATTTAAAACCCAGTATTTTATAGATACTGGGTTTTGACTATTTGGCTTGATTTTGATAAGATTATACTATGAAAATAGGCATTGAAGCGCATACAATTGAAAAAAATGAAAGGCTTGGAGCGGGCGGAAATTATCTATTAGAGATTCTAAAAGAATGGAGTAATTTAGATCCCAATCAATATCAATTTATTTTGTATTTTAAGGATAGAATACCCACGGATGAATTTTTAAATAAGCCGATTTTCAAAAAAAGGATAACAAAGATTTTTGGGATTAACAGTACAATGCTGTTTTACAATCTGCTTTTTCCTTTAAGGGCGGTTTTCGACAAATTAGATGTTTTGTTCCTGCCGTTTTATATGCGACCGTTTTTCTGTTTTAATAGCAAAATAATCACCTCTATCCACGATATTTTTTTTAAGCCGCATCCCGAGTGGTGCTCTTGGAGATACAGATATCCTTATTTAATTTTGACAAAATTAGCCGTTAAGTCGTCCAAAGCAATTATAGTTTGTTCAGAAAGTACAAAAAAAGAAATTATTAAATATTATAAAGTTGATTCTAATAAGATACGGGTTGTTTATTTGGCTGCTGGCGAAGAATTTAATCCAATAAAAGATGTTCGTAAAATAGAAATTACGAGAGAAAAATATACTTTAAATAAAAAATATTTATTTTTCGCCGGAACGATATTAAATCGCCGTCATGTTTTAGAATCAATACAGGCTTTTGAAAAATTATTGGAAAAGGGCCTAGATTACCAATTTTTGATCAGTGGCAGAGATTTTACCCGTTGTCCACGACAAAATATTGACAAAGAAGTTGAGAGAATTAATTCTAAATTTTCCAATGCGATAAAAAGAATAAAGTACATAGATAACGAAGATTTAGTTTCTATTTATCAAGGCGCAGAATTATTTATTTGGCCATCAGAATATGAAGGATTTGGTTTGCCAATATTAGAAGCAATGGCTTGCGGAACCCCAGTTTTAACTACAAAAATGACTTCACTTAAAGAGGTTTTGGGTGATTATCCAATTGCAGTTGATAATCCGAGTAATGTTGGAGAAATAAAAGAAAAAATAATGAAAATATTAAATGATGAAAAATTAAAAAATGAAATGATTCAAAAAGGATTAGAACGTGCAAAATCATTTTCTTGGCAAAAAACCGCGCAAGAAACATTGAAAAGTTTGATTAGTTTATGAATAAATGTATAAATTGTAAAGATAGTAAATATTTTATTTTGGCTATAGAAATATTGGCGGTTATTTTAATTATTACGGGGTTGATTCCGCGTGAAGCAGCGTTTTTTATTTTAGGCCTTTTGATTTTTTACATAATTTTTAGTCCATTAGAGCATGGGGTTTTATTGTTTGTGTCTTCAATTCCTTTATTTATTGCTTTGCCAATTACAAAAAGTTTTGATTCTCTGAGTTCTGCCAGGATAATTATTGCTATTTTATTTTTAAAATGGCTTTTTGCAAAGAAACATATTAAATTGGGGAAAATAGAGATTTTATCAATTTTGCTATTATTGATTATGATTATTTCGATTCTCCCGGCAGTTGATAAAATAACAGCAATTAAAAAGATTATTTATTTAATAAATCTAGGTGTATTAGTAATTTTGGTTAAAAACGTGATTAAAGATAGTATCATTCTCAAAAAAATGATTAAAGCGATTATGATTTCTGCGGGTATTGTTACAATTTTTGCTTTAATACAATTAATTAGTGTTTATTCTTTCAATATTGGTAATTTTTGGAATTATTGGGCTGATAATGTTGCTTATAATTTTTATGGTGGCAATCTAAGGGATATTGTTAGAAATACCAATGCTTGGTTTGCGTCATCTCCAAGCGGACCATCAATTATCCGACTTTTTGGTTCATTTACCGACCCGCATAGTTTTGCTTTATATTTATTATTGTCTTTGCCATTTATTATTTCGATATCGATTTCCAAAATCAAGGATAAATTTCGCAAAGAATGGATTTGGTTAATTATCTGCTTATTTTTTATTATTTTATCAGGAACAAGGGGAATATGGTTGGGAGTGGTTTTTGGATTTATAGCAATAATCTATTTGTTGTTTAGAAAAATGAATTTAAGACAAAGCATTTCTCCTCTTCTTGTGATTTTAGTAATTTTTGTTTTTTTTATTCCGATTGTTTCTATTTTTACAACTATTCCCCAATTTAAAGAAAGTAGTTCAAGCCAAGATAATGCTTTAATTTTAAAAAGATTAACCTCGATTTTGGACCTAGATGAGGCCTCAAATCAAGGGAGAATTTATATCTGGAAACGTTCATTAGAAAGTTTTAAAAATTATCCATTGTTAGGCATAGGTACTGGAAATTTTCCAGTTGTTCTTAATCAAGACATTGCACTTGCCAAGGCAGGTTCTTCTGCGCACAATTTATATCTTAATTTTTTAGTTGAGAATGGTATATTCGGATTTATTTTGGTTTTATTAATTATTATAGAAATTTTATTAACTGTTTTAAATATTTTAAAATTAAATATACCTAATCAAAAAAAGTTAATGATTGTATCTTTGTTCGTTTTTTTGGTTTGGACTTTTGGTTATAGTTTTTTTGATATCGCACTTTTGGATGAAAGAGTATTTTTATTATTTTTAACAATTTTAGGAATAATTTATGCGATTAAAAAAAATCCTAAAATTTTAGAAAATGAATAAATTGGTTTCAATAATTATTTTAACTTATAATTCTGAAGGATATATTGAGAATTGTCTTCAATCAATTTTTGCGCAAACATATAGGAATATCGAAGTTTTAGTTGTTGATAATAATTCTAAAGATAATACCGTAAAAATAATTGAAAATTGGAAATTAAAAATTGAAAATTTCAAATTTATTAAAAATTTGATAAATATGGGTTATACCGGTGGAAATAATTTGGGGATTAAAGAAAACAGAGGAGAATATGTTATAATTTTAAATCCAGATGTTATTTTGGATGAAAATTATATTAAAATAATTGTTGAAGAATTTGAAAAAAATCCGCAAGCTGGTTCGATTCAAGGAAAGTATTATCAATTAAACAATGGGATAAAAACAAAAATCATAGATACAGTCGGTTTTAAGTTTTTTAAATCGGGGAGAGTAATAGATGAGGGACAAGGAGATGAAGACATTGGTCAGCACGAAGAGAAAAGAGAAGTTTTTGGTGTGAACGGAAACGCCGCTGCTTATAGACGAATGACTTTAAATGATATAAAATATAAAGAGGAATACTTTGATGAAGATTTTTTTTATTGTGCAGAAGATTTTGATTTAGCGTGGAGAGCAAAAAATAGAGGATGGAAATGTATTTATGTTCCGCAAGCAATACTCTGGCACGATCGTTTTAGCGCAAAATCAGTTAGTGGTGGATGGAGAGAATTTAGAAAAATTCGAAAATCTCAATCATTGTGGTTAAGAAAAATGAATTGGCGGAACATGTGGCTGGCTTTTATTAAAAATTTACCCTTAAAATCATTTTTTCATCCGCAGTTTTTAAAACGCCAAATTAAGTTTAGTTTTTATTTATTCTTTTTCGAACCGCGGGTTTTATTGGCAAAATTTTCCATCATTAAGTTCTTGCCAAAAATGATTAAAAAAAGAAAATTAATAATAAAGAATAAAAAAAATAATTATGTTGGACTCGATTAAACCGCCAAAAGGATTTCAAAAAATCTTTAGAAGGCACAATCAACAATCAGAGACTGAAAATCAGCAAGTAGAGCCAAAAAAAATCAACAAAAAGAAGTTGATCATTTTAGCTATAATTATAATTATTTTAATTATCCCGGCTTTTTATGTTTTTAAAACCGGTTCAGCATTCTCAAAAATTATTGTGCTTAAAAACATAGCTTGGGATAAAATTTTTGGAAAACTTCCGTCTTCTGAATACGTTCCAGAAAAAGATGTGAATAGATTGAATTTTCTTCTTTTGGGCATAAGAGGGGAGGGTGATCCCGACGGAGGACTGTTGACTGATGCAATTATGATTGTAAGTTTAGATAAAAGCACTGGCAAAGTTGCTTTTATCTCAATGCCCCGTGATTTGTATTTACAGATGCCAGGAGAAGTTGCTTACGAAAAAATAAATACCGTTTACGCAATTGGAAATGGAAAATATGATAATGGATTAGATTATGCCAAGAAAACATTGGCCTATGTAACCGGACTTTATATTGATCATGCAGTAGAAATAAATTTTAATGCTTTTAAAGATATTATTGAAATTTTAGGAGGAGTAAACGTTTATTTGGACAAACCATTTATGGAAGACAAACAATGGGGTTGTGATGCTATGAATAAAAATTGTGTGCCATTTGAACTCGGCGCAGGAGAACAACCATTAAATGGCGATAGCGCCTTATTATATGTTCGTTCCAGGTTTTCAAGTAATGATTTTGATAGAAACAGAAGGCAACAGCAGGTTTTATTGGCAATAAAAGACAAGATTTTGTCATTGGGAATTTTAAGCGACCCGTTAAAGATTAGCGGAATAATTGATGTTTTATCAAAAAATATTAAAACTGATACTAGTCCATGGGAAATTCCGGATTTAATTAAAATTGCAAATAAAGCGAAAACAGATAATATTATTAAAAAAGTTTTTGAGAATTCGCCTGAAGGACTGCTTTATGAAACAAGTATTAATGGCGCCTATGTTCTTTTACCAACAGCGGGTAATTTTGATAAAATTAGGGAGGCCTGTCAAAATATTTTCAAATAAAAATGAAATTGTCAATTATTATTACTCATCATCATACGCCAGAATTATTGGATCTTTGCATCAATTCTATTAAAAACACGATTAGTAATTTAGAATACGAAATAATTGTATTAAACAGTGAGACGAGAGAGAGAGACGAAGAATTTATTAAAGATAAATGGCCGGAAATTAAAATCATTTCTTTTAAAAAAAATATTGGTTATTCAAAATTAATCAATAAAGGAATCAAAGAGGCGCAAGGGGACTTTATTTTAATTCTAAATGCAGATATAATAACCTTAGAAGGAGCTGTTTCTGAAATGTTAGAATATATTAAAGAGCATAAGGATGTTGGCGTTATAGCTCCACAATTACAAGATTATACGAATAATTTACAGATTTCTTGTTTTAATGATCCGAATTTTTATGTTATTTTGGCCCGTCGCACATTTTTTGGTAAAACAAAAAAAGGCAAGAAAATATTGGAAAAGTTTTTTATTAACACGGATTCTTTGCAGGAGGTTGATTGGGCGCAAGGATCGGCAATACTTTTTAGAAGGGATTTGATTGATAAAGTTGGATTGTGGGACGAGAAATTTTTTATGTATTTTGAGGATGCTGACTGGTGCAGAAGAATAAGAAAGGCGGGCTATAAAATAATTTACTTGCCAAGTGCCAAAATGATTCATTATTATCACCGCAGTAGTAAAAAATTAGGAATTTTAGGAGATTTAATTTTTAATAAATACACAAGAATTCATATTGTTAGCGCAATAAAGTATTTTAAAAAATATGGTTTTAAATAGAAAAAAATATATACGTATTATAATTATTATTGTTATCGCCGTATTATTATTTGGCGGAGGTTTTTTAGTTGGTAAAAAATTATCAACCAATGTTCAAATCGTAAATAGGGTGTTTATTAATAGAGAATTAGGTAAGCCAGAACAACTCGATTTTAGTTTGTTTTGGAAGGTGCTTCAAACCATTGAAGATAAGTATGTAAATAGCGAAAAAATAGATTATAAACAATTGTTATATGGCGCGATTTCAGGGATGACCGAATCTTTAGGTGATGATTATACTGTTTTTATGCCACCAGAAAAAACTGACTCGTTTATGAAAAGCGTAAGCGGTAATGATAGTTTTGAGGGAGTGGGCATGGAAATTGCAATCAAGAATAAGGTTTTAACCGTTGTTTCTCCAATCGAAGGTACGCCAGCATATAAGGCCGGAATTCAAGCCGGAGACGTTATTTTAAAAATAGACGATAAATCTACCGAGGGATTAACTTCTGAAGAGGCCGTAAACCTAATTCGAGGCAAGAAAGGAACTCAAGTGACTTTGAGTATTATCAGAAAAAATCTTAGTGAGCCAAAGGCATTCACAATTACCAGAGACACAATTAATGTTCCGGTGATTAAATGGGAATTGAAAAACAATGACATTGCTTATGTTAAAATTTATCAATTTACTGGAAATCTTCCTTCAAAATTTAAAGACGTGGTCTCTCAAGTTTTAAAAAGCAATGCCAAAAAAATGATTATTGACGTAAGAAATAATCCTGGAGGATATTTGGACTCAGCAGTTGATGTTGCCAGCTGGTTTTTGCCAAAAGGATCAGTGGTGGTTAAGGAACAATTTAGAAATGGTTCAGGAGACGAATATAAAAGCAGTGGGTATAATGCTATACAAAATTTTCCAGTTGTAATTTTGGTTAATAAGGGCTCGGCATCTGCTTCAGAGATTTTGGCTGGAGCATTGCGAGATATACGAGGAATAAAATTAGTTGGAGAAAAGACATTTGGCAAGGGTTCTGTACAGCAAGTTGAAACATTTAACGATGACTCTTCTTTAAAAGTTACTGTAGCAAAATGGTTAACTCCCTCGGGCATATCAATAAATGAACAAGGATTAAGCCCAGATGTTGAAGTTCAATTGACTGAAGACGATTATAACAATAACAAAGACCCTCAGTTGGATAAGGCAATAGAGCTATTAAATAAATAGAATTATGAAAGTAATTTTATTAAAAGATGTTCAAGGTTTAGGTAAAAAGGGGGAAATAAAAAATGCAGCTGATGGGCATGCAAGAAATTTTCTTATTCCCAAGGGATTGGTTAGAATGGCAACAGATAGAGCAATAAAAGAATTAGAACAAGAAAAAGCACTGGAAGAGCAGAAAGCAGGACAAGAATTACAGCGTGTTGAGGAAACTGTTTCACAAATTGACGGCTTGGAAATTGAAGTGCCTGTTAAGGTGGATGAAACGGGAAAACTTTACGGTTCGATTAATGATCAAAAAATTAGTCAACTTTTTAAAGACAAAGGATTTGATATAAAAAAAAATCAAATTAAAATTCTCCAACCCATTAAAGAAGTTGGAGAATATCCCACAACTATTACTTTTGATCACGGACTAGAGGCAGAAATAAAACTGATTATTATTGACGAGTCCATCCCCAAAAAGAATACCATTGAAGATGAGGTCTAAACGACGTCAACAGTTTTAAAAAGTTTCTTTTTGCCGTTAAATCCTGTTTTTGAAGTTGTTCTAAATTTAACCACGCCAAGCTTAAGAGCATAAATAGTATCATCTTTTCCTCTTTTAGTGTTTTTACCAGCGATAAATTTAGTGCCTCTTTGGCGAATTATAATACTTCCAATTTGAGCTTTTTGTCCTTGGTAAAGTTTTACGCCTAAATATTTTGGTTGCGAGTCTCGTCCCAATTTAGTTGACCCCGCGGATTTAGTTGTTGACATAGAATTTTATGTTATCACATCTAAAAAATTATTTCAACCCCGCAAAGGTATTTGGCGGGGTAAAGAGGAATAGCCATGATATTTTTATTATCGTGGTTATTATTTTAATTGCTTTAATTTTCTTTGGTTTGGGCCGTCTATCCGCGCCTGAAAAAGATCCGGTTATTCTTTCTCCATCTTCTTCGTACTCGCCTTAATAATCGTGTACCCGACAAAAGCCCCGCATTTTGACGGGCCCGCCTGCATACTTTAGTTTGCGGCGGGTTTTTTCTTACTAATTTTGAGGGTGGTAAATTTACTATCAGATTTCTTGGCAAATTTAAGTTGCTCTTGAATAGGTTGGGGGAGAGTTTTGATTATTTGTTCAAGTTTTTTAATGTCATAACCGCCGATTCTTAATTGTGTTAAGCGCGTAATGTATCCGATATCTCCAAAAACCCTTTCTATTTTTTCTCTGTTTAAATAATTTTCAATGATATCTTTTAATTCATTGATTTTTTTATTATTTTGAGTATTGTTGTTTTTTAGACCCAAAAATTCATCAATAACTTTTTTAATCTGCTCATCATCAATAGTTGTTTCTGCTTTATATAAATGTTTCCACATTGGACACATTTTTTTATATCCACACCAATCACACAAAGCCGAGGGCATTGGTTCGAATTCGCTTTTTTCAATTTTCTTTAATTCTTCCCAAACATGTTTTTGCACATTATTTAATTGTTCTTTGGTTCTGTGCGTTGAAATTGTTTCTTGATGTTTTAAATAATATAAAGTAAGTTTGATATTTTCAATGCCGTTTTCCACAAATTGTGGCCAGCGATTAATTACACCCAAGCAATATAAGGACATTTGCATACTATTATTTATATCTTCTTGAGAGGGAAGTTTTTTGGTTGTTTTGTAATCAATAATTTCAATTCCATTTTTTGTTTTATCAATTCTATCAATAATGCCGGTTAAAAGGCATTTTTCTTCTTTGTTTTGTGGATTTTCGAGTAAAACCTCGAATCTGGTTTCAGTGCCAAGCACAGTAAAATTGTCCTTAATTTTTAAATAATTTTCATAATAGTTTTTCAGAATTTTTATTGCTTCAGAAAAATAAATCATATCCTCGTCTCCTTGAAATGGAGAATTTTCTTTGGGCCATAACTCTTTAAATTGATTCAGTAATTGATCTAAAGTAGGGGAGAGCGGTGTTTGAGAATGGAACCATTCTAACGCTTCGTGAAGTTTTCCGCCAAAAACAGCTTCTTTTGTTTTCGGGGCTTTAATTTTATCAATTATTTGGAATTTATACTTTAAAGGACACTGTTTAAAAGTGTCTAAAGCAGAGTATGAAGTTTTTACTATCTTTTGTTCTTCCATAGATTAATCATAGACGATATTAAAGATAAAAAAAAGAGGGGAGACATAGTCTCCCCGTACATTTAGCGAGAATTGATTCTTCGTCCGCTTTGTTCCGCTAAGTCTCTTATGCGTTGTGATTCTTCGTTCTTAACTTTCGGAAGGTTTTCTTTCATGATCTCGACATTGAATGCGACCGGTACAACTGGTTTGCGCTTAAGACCAGAAACGAAGCGCAATTCGCCGTCAACCATAGACAGCATACTTTCTTCAGCGTTCTTTTTCCATAAGGCAGGGAAAGCCGCATTTTTAAAAACAAAGAAATCTCCAATTGCCAATTCTTCAAAGGTCATTTTTAGCCCTCCTTTGATTTACAAATTTTAAGTTTGTTTTTTCTCAAAATTGCCTTAACTTTTTTGCCGAGTTTAGTGTTTTTGGTCCTGGAAAACTCG
>Ga0315281_10007045_pt1 | contig 15896 bp, 10 predicted proteins | sample YL17G07_0_MG_FD_204540 | JGI IMG/M metagenome (GOLD analysis project Ga0315281, IMG submission 204540) | Sediment microbial communities from Yellowstone Lake, YNP, Wyoming, USA - YL17G07_0 | ecosystem: Environmental > Aquatic > Freshwater > Lake > Sediment | place: USA: Wyoming | collected... | reverse complement strand
CCAGGCGTTTGACGCAGAGCGCATCGAGCTCAAGGGCCAACCGTTCCTCGTCGCCGAACATGTCGGTCGTAACACCGCCTTCAGGAGTGCGGTCTCGGCCTCCCGAGCCGGAACCATCGCGTATGCAGGCACCATCTCCCAGAATGGCCGCCTGGCATGGATTGACCGCGCGGGAAACGCGATCGGCGCGACTGGCACGCCGGAGGGCTACTACACCGATTTCCGGCTCGCCCCCGACGAAAAGCGTCTGACTGCAACGCTGCTTGATCCCAAGACCAACGCCGTCGAAATCTGGCTCACGGACCTTGCGCGCGGCAGCACCTTCCGAATGGCGTTTGGAGGGGGCGTCACCGCGTCTGCGCTCTGGTCGCCGGATGGCGCGCAGCTCATGTTCCGGAGCAACCGGAATGGAACGACTGAGTTTTTCCAGAGGAGCGCCGCAGGCGGCGGGAACGATCGACCCGTGCTGTCTGCAGAGACGTACCGTGCCGCTCAGATAAAATCGCAGAATCTCATTCCGACAGACTGGTCGCCGGATGGACGGCAGATCATGTTTTCCGCTCCTGAGAGCTCGTCCGGCAACGACTTGTGGCTGCTGTCGCTTGGGGAAGGAGGGAAGGCGGCGAAATTCATCGCGTCACCTGCCGAAGAAATGCACGGCAACTTTTCGCCGGACGGTCGTCTGGTGGCGTACACGTCGAACGAGTCCGGCAAGTTTGAGGTCCACGTCGAGACCGTTCCGCGGTCCGACCGGAAATGGTCCGTCTCCACCAACGGCGGATACGAGCCTCGATGGCGGGCGGATGGAGCCGAAATCTACTATCTGTCCGAAGACCGGACGCTCATGGCCGTCGCGGTCGGCGCCGGTCCGTCATTCGGCATTCCCAAACCATTGTTCCAGACGCGCGTACCCGCCGGTGTGACACCCAACCGCACGCACTATGTGCCCAGCCGCGACGGCCAGCGGTTCCTCGTCAACATGGCCATCGACGCGGTGGCCTCGCCAATTACCGTCGTGCTCAACTGGACCGCGACGCTGAAGAAGTGACACCCACTACCGGCACAAAGCTCGGCCCGTACGAAATCCTTTCGCCACTCGGCGCGGCGGTATGGGCGAGGTCTATCGGGCGCGCGATACCCGACTGAAGCGCGACGTTACCTTCAAGGTCCTGCCAAGTCTCAAGTTGTTTCAAGGGTTTCAAGGACACTCTGGTGGAGAACGGGAGCCTACCCTCGATCGGCGGGATAGGTCCTGCCTGGTCGCGCAGTGTAGAGCAATAAGCGCAGCTATGGCGAAGATCTGAAATCGGTAAACGGTAGCCCGTGTACGAGGAGTAATCCGGCCGCACAGCCGCTGCGCCCGTATAATCCAACCTCTTGGCCCTGACTCCCGGCACCCGACTCGGCGTCTACCAAATTTCGGCCCACATTGGTGAAGGGGGGATGGGGCAGGTCTATCGAGCGACCGACACAACCCTCAATCGCCAGGTCGCGATCAAGGTGCTGCCCGACGCGTTCGCCCAGGACGCCGAGCGGCTCGCGCGCTTTGAGCGGGAGGCGAAGACGCTCGCGGCGCTGAATCATCCCAACATCTCGGCGATCTGCGCGATCGAGAAATCCGCAGGCGTCACCGCGCTCGTGATGGAACTCGTCGAAGGCGATGACCTGTCGCAATGCATTGCGCGTGGCGCGATCCCGGTCGATGAAGCATTGCCCATCGCGAAGCAGATCGCGGAGGCGCTGGAAGCCGCGCACGAGCAAGGGATCATTCATCGCGATCTGAAGCCCGCGAATATCAAGGTGCGGTCTGATGGCGGCGTGATCGCCACGGCGGCCACCGTCGAAGGGTGCCGCACGGAGCTCGCTGAAGTGATCGAGGCCTGGCTTCTCGTGCGCGTCGCACAGGGTCTGCGCGTGCCGGCCCTCGGGCGAACGACCGTCCAAGTCAAGCGGGCCAGTTAATGCCACCATGGGCGCCGACGAAACGGCGCATCTCATCGCGGGGTTGCGACGAGTCGGATTCACAGGCCCCTTCAGCGGTGGCAAACATCAGTTCATGACGCGGGGGACGTCGTCCTCACGACACGAAGAAGTAGACCTCGCGCTCAATCGGTCCTCCCGGTCGCTGAGTGGCCAGCTACGAGGTCTCGACGGCAGCGATGTGCTGCCCCAAGGCAGGTGCAGCACATGCGGTTCGACAGGGACCGGGCGACGACGCTATCGTAAGAGCCGGAGGCTCCATGCACAACGAGTTCACGGCGGTGTTCGAGCGTGACGGCGACTGGCACATCGCGTATTCGCCGGAAATCCCGGGGGCGAACGGCCAGGGGCGAACCAAGGAGGAGGCGCGCGAGAGCCTCGCAGCCGCCATCGCCTTGATTCTTGAGGACCGCCGTGAAGAGGGACTTCGCGCGGTGCCGCCCGAAGCCGAGCGCGAGACGGTCACGGTCGAATGAAACGCAGCAGCCTGCTGCAGCACCTCCGCAAGCACGGATGCACGCTCAAGCGTGAGGGCGCGGCGCACTCGCTCTGGACGAATCCGGTCACCGGCGCCGTTGAAGCCGTTCCCCGCCACACCGAAATCGCAAACAATCTGGCACGGAAGATCTGCCGCGGCCTCGGCATACCGACGAAGGGTTGAGCCGAGCAGCCGTCCGCCGTCTCTCTCTGCGGAGTTCGGTAATGGGGTAGTCGTGTTTAGCAATGTGCCCGACAGTTTCCTGAAGGGAAGAAACCATGTCCTCTCTAGACCGCCGACAGTTTCTGATGAGCGCTGCTGCACTGGCGGCGTTGCCCGCGCTGCCGCGAGATATCTCAGCCGCGGAGTCCGCGATCCCGGCGTCGGTGCGCGCGGACTTTCCGATCGCGTCGAATGAGACCTACCTGAACTCGGCGTCCATCCACCCGATGAGCCTGCCGGCGTCGCGCGCGCTCGAGCAGCACCTGGCGTTCCGCACGAAGGGCGGGGGCGAGGGCCGCGCCGATTTCGGCGCCGAGCAGCAGGCGGATCTCAAGCGCCGCTTCGGCGCATTGATCGGCGCGAAGGCGAACGAGATCGCGTTCGTCCAGAACACGTCGGACGGCGAGAACATCGTCGTCATGGGCATGGACCTGGCGAAGCGCGGCGGGAACGTCGTCCTCGACGAGCTGCACTTCGAGACGTCGCTCTACATGTACAAGTCACTCGAAGCCAGAGGGCTCGAGTTGCGCATCGTCAAACATCGCAACTGGGCGATCGACATCAAGGACATGGACCGCGCGATCGACAGGAACACGCGGCTCGTCTCGATGGCGCTCGTCTCCAACGTCAACGGCTACCTGCACGACGCGAAGGCGATCACCGACCTCGCGCATTCGCGCGGCGCCTACGTCTTTGCCGACATGGTGCAGGCGGCCGGCGCCGTGCCGATTGACGTCAAGGCGATGGGCATCGACTTCGGATCGTCGGCGACCTACAAGTGGCTGATGGGCGAGCGCGGGTTCGGCTTCCTCTACGTCCGCGAGGACCTGCAGGGGACCGTCGTGCCAACCACGCGGTACGGGCACCGGCAGATTGCGAACTTCGATCGCGTCGGGATTACGTGGGAGCCGCTGCCAGGCGCGGCGAAGTACGAGACGGGCACGTTCCCAAACGCGCTGGCGCTCTGTTCGTACACGTCGCTCCAGTACATCGAGCGGCTGGGACTGGCCAACATCCGCGCGCACGCGCGCCAGCTCACCGATCGCCTGCAGAAAGAACTGCCCGCGCTGGGCTATCCGTCGGTCACGCCGAAGGGAAACGAGACGCCCATCGTCGCCTTCGAGCTGAAGGACGTCGCGGCCACGGCGAGCAAACTGAAGCGGGGACGCGTGACGGCGACCATCATCGAGAGCGAGAAGCGCCTGCGGCTGGCCGTGTCGGTCTTCAACACGCAGGACGACATCGACCGGATCATCGCCGCGCTCTCGTCGTGATGGACCGGAACTCGCCGCCTCAGCGGATCGGGAGGGGCGTGCTGGCGCAGTGGCGCTGGCAGTAGGTTTCGAGCGCCTGCGCGGCGGCGTCGTCGAATTCGAGGCCCGCGCGGTAGTGCGCGTCATGGCTCGGCTTCTCGAAGTTCGACCACGCGACGTGCGCGGCGAAGCGCAGCTGATCGTTGTCCACGTCCGGCAGCGCGACCTTGATCTTCTGTTTCGGCCGCAGGGCCGGTCCGGACACAACCTGCGCCCCGAGCACCGACATGTTGATCAGCGTCACGGCCTTGCCGTCGATCACGGCGTCGACCGGCCCCGTGACGGCAAAGCGCGGTGCGCGGCGCGTGTTCAGCGACGGCACCTCTGATGCGCCGGCGGGCGGCTCCGGCCTGGCCGCCGCGGGCGGCTGCTCCCCGGGCCGCGTCATGTGCCAGTGGCCGTCGGCCCGCGTGATGGCGCGCACCTCTGTCGTCCCGGCCGGAATCACCCGGTCGATCCGCGAGACGAACGCGCGCCCCGCGCCAGACGCCGCGAATTTCGCCTCCAGCGCGACGATGCGCGGCGCGTGCGTCCGCACGCTTTCGAACGCCGCCGCCAGCGTGGACGAGGAAAAGAACAGCGCGCGCCCTTCGATGTGCATGTCGGTGCGAAGCGTGGCGAGCATTTCCGGTTCGGCGATGACGACGGTGACGTCGCTCGGCATCCCGGCAGTGTAGACGATCGCCCCGCGGCGACTCAACGGGAAATATATACTCGCGGCATGCCGGCCGAGCGCCTCCTCGAGCTTTGCAACGCCACCGTCGTGCTCGGAGAACAGCGCGTGCTCGATGCGCTCACGATCACAATTCTGGTAGGCGAGCACACGGCGATTCTCGGACCAAACGGCGCCGGGAAGTCGACGCTGATGAAGCTGCTGACACTCCAGCTCTATCCGGTCGCCTCGGCGGACGGCGTCCCGCCGATCCGCGTCTTCGGCCGCGACCGCTGGGACGTGTTCGCGCTGCGGTCGCAACTCGGCATCGTGTCGGCGGACCTGCACGACCGGTTCGTCCAGGGCAATTCGAACGGCGTCATCAACGGCCTGGATGCCGTCGTCTCGGGTTTCTTCGCGAGCCACGGCGTGTTCGCGCATCAGCGTGTGACCGCGGCGATGCGGCAGCAGGCGGGTGACGCGCTCGAGCGCGTCGGGGTCGCGCACCTGGCCACGAGGATGCTCGGGACGATGTCCACAGGAGAAGCGCGGCGGGTGCTGATCGCGCGGGCGCTCGTGCATCACCCGAAGGCGCTGGTGCTCGACGAGCCGACGCGCGGCCTGGATCTGGTCGCGCGCCATCAGTTCATGGAGCAGATTCGCGGGCTGGCGCGACAAGGCGTGACGCTCCTCCTCGTCACCCACCACGTCGAGGAGATCATTCCGGAGATCGCCCGCGTCATTCTGCTGCAGGGCGGGCGCGTCGCCGCCGACGGCGCGAAGGAAGCGATGCTGACCGCCGAGTGCCTCAGCTCTGTCTTTGACGCCGCGCTCGTCGTCGAAGAAACCGGCGGCTACTTTGCCGTCAAGCTGAAAAGCTAGAGATCCTCGACAACCTGGATGACGACTTGACGCGCGGTCCGACAACAATGTCGCGGCCCGGTCGCGGGGCAGACATTAATGTCTGCATGAGCCGCGCGTGTACGGCGACGGAGGTGTGATCAGGCGAGAGAGCAAGGCGCGAAGCGACAATCTCGAAGCGAACGGGCAATCGAGCCACGCAATTGTCTGACGCGACGTGCCTCGATCTGAGGCGCGATCGCGAATCCTCAGCTTCATTGAGGAATCCGCGACACCGGTGCGAGCCGCGCGATGCGGCGTTGTGGTGCGCGTCTTGCTGTCACCCGTGAAGCGACGCGATTGGCGCGCACGAAAAACGCGCGTGACCGCGCCGCGGTCCATGGAACCGCCGCCGGCGATCGGATCACCAGACAGCGTCGCGACGCATTGCCCCTACTGCGCGCTGCAATGCGGCATGTACCTGGCCCGTGACGGCCAGGCGCCGCGTGTCCTCGGGCCCACGGAGCAGACAGCGGATGCGGGCGGCCTGTGCGTGAAGGGATGGTCCGCCGCGGCCACGCTCGCGCATGTCGATCGCCTTCGCTCGCCCCTCGTCCGTGACAGAAACGGCGCACTGGTCCCCGCGACGTGGGATGCCGCCCTCGAGTACGTGGCGCGGCGCTTCGAAGACGTCCAGCGAACGTACGGCCGCGATGCGGTCGGCGTGTTTGGCGGCGGGTCGCTGACCAACGAGAAAGCGTACCTTCTCGGGAAGTTCGCCCGCGTCGCATTGCGTACGGCGAACATCGACTACAACGGCCGGTTCTGCATGTCGTCCGCAGCGGCGGCGGCGTTGAAGGCGTTCGGTCTCGATCGCGGCCTGCCGTTTCCCCTCGAAGACATTTCCGGCGCGAAAACCATCCTGCTGGCCGGCGCCAACGTCGCCGAAACCATGCCGCCGATCATGCGGTACTTCGAAGCGCAGCAGGTGAACGGCGGCGCGCTCATCGTGGCCGACCCGCGCCGGTCGGCGACGGCCCAGTGGGCGAGGCTGCACCTGCCGCTCAGGCCGGGCAGCGATGCCGCGCTCGTCAACGGTCTCCTCCACGTGCTGATCCGCGACCGACTCATCGCCGACGACTACATCGATGCGCGCACGCAGGGCTTCGAGGACGTGCGCCGGACCGTGGCGACGTACTGGCCCGAACGTGTCGAGCGACTGACGGGCGTCCGCGAAGCCGACCTCGTCGAAGCCGCGCACCTCCTCGGCCACGCGCCCAGCGTGATGATTCTGACCGCGCGCGGTCCGGAGCAGCAGGCGCAGGGCGTGCAGAACGTGCTCGCCTACATCAACCTCGCGCTCGCGCTTGGCGCTGTCGGCTCGACCTGCAGCGGCTTCGGCTCGCTGACGGGACAGGGCAACGGTCAGGGTGGCCGCGAACACGGCCAGAAAGCGGATCAGCTTCCGGGCTACCGCCGAATAGACGACCCGGCAGCGCGGCGCCACGTCGCGGCCGTGTGGGACATTCCTGAAGCCGACATTCCAGGTCCCGGCAAGTCGGCCTCGGAGTTGATCGACGCCCTTGGCCTTGATGGCGGCGTGCGGGCGCTGTTCGTCATGGGATCCAACCCCGTCGTCTCCGCGCCGGACGCGCTGCGCGTCGAGCGGCGGCTCAAGGCGCTCGACTTCCTGGTGGTCGTGGACTTCTTTCTCTCAGAAACGGCGCAGCTCGCCGACGTCGTGTTGCCGTCGGCCCAATGGGCCGAGGAGGACGGCACGATGACCACGCTCGAGGGGCGCGTGATTCGCCGGCGCCGCGTGGTGGAGCCGCCCGACGGCGTGCGGACCGACCTTGATGTGCTGGCGGCGCTCGCCGGGCGCCTTGGGAGTCGTCGTCAGTTCACGTACCGCAGCAGCCGCGACGTCTTCGACGAGCTGTGTCGAGCGAGTCAGGGCGGGCCGGCGGATTACTCCGGCCTGACGTACGACCGGCTCGACGCGGAGGCCGGCGTGCACTGGCCGTGCCCGGCAGCCACGCATCCGGGCACGCCGCGTCTGTTCACCGACAGTTTCCCCACACCGGACGGGCGCGCGCGGTTTCACGCGGTCTCGCATCGGCCGCCCGCGGAAGCATGCGACGACGAGTACCCGCTGCATCTGACGACGGGCCGTGTGATGGCGCAGTACCAGTCGGGCACGCAGACGCGCCGGGTCGCGGCGCTGCAGGACGTGGCACCGGAAGCCGTGGCCGAAATGCATCCGGCCACCGCACGCCTGACTGGTCTGCTCGACGGCGGGCACGTCACCCTGACCACGCGTCGCGGCAGGGCCACGTTCAGGCTGAAGACGACGCGATCGATTCGCGAAGACACCGTGTTCGTCCCGTTTCACTGGGCCGGCGATCAGTCCGCCAACCGGCTGACCAACGCCGCGCTCGACCCCATCAGCAAGATGCCGGAGTTCAAGGTGTGCGCCGTCCGCGCGACGCGCGCAGCGGGGACGGCCGCCGAGTGAGCGGTCGCTCGCGTCTGGTCGTGATTGGCAACGGCATGGCCGGCGCGCGTCTGGTGGAAGACGTGCTCGCGCGCGGCGGCGGCGATCGCTACCAGATTGCGGTCTTCGGCGACGAGCCGCGCGGTAACTACAACCGCATTCTGCTGTCGGGCGTGCTCGCCGGCAGCCACGATCCGAAGGACATCTTCATCAACCCGCTGCCGTGGTATGCGGCGAACGGCGTGACGCTGCACTCTGGCGTTCGCGTCGATGCGATCGACGCGCGGTCCCGGACCGTGACCGGCGCCGGCGGCGGTGTCGACATCCTGGAGCCGTACGACTCGCTCGTCATCGCCACCGGGAGCGCTCCGCTCGTGCCACACGTCAGTGGCGTCACGGACGAGGCCGGCGGCTTCACACCCGGCGTCTTCGTCTTTCGCACGCTCGACGACTGCGATCGCATGCTTGCGTACGCAGCGCACGCGCGCAGGGCGGCCGTCATCGGTGGAGGACTGCTGGGTCTCGAAGCGGCGCGCGGTCTGCTGAGCCGCGGCCTCGAGGTCCACGTGATTCACCTGATGCCGCACATCATGGAGGCGCAACTCGACTCGCCTGCCGCCGCCGTGCTCCAGCGGCAACTCGAGCAGATGGGCCTTCACGTGCACGTGGCAAAGGCGACGACCGCCGTTCTCGGTCACGGGCACGTGACCGGCCTGGCGTTCGCGGACGGCTCGATGCTCGAGTGCGACATGGTTGTGATGTCGGCCGGCATCCGTCCCAACGTGGCGCTGGCTGTTCGCGCGGGTCTCGACGTCGAGCGGGGCATCGTCGTCGGCGACGATCTCGCCTGCCGTCCTGCGCCGGACGTCTACGCCATCGGCGAGTGCGCGCAGCATCGCGGGCGCGTCTACGGCCTGGTCGCGCCCGCGTGGGAGCAGGCGCAGGTGCTCGCCGACCGCCTGACCGACCGGCCGCACGCCTTTTATCGCGGATCGAAAACGTCGACGAAGCTCAAAGTCGCCGGCGTCGACGTCGCCGTCATGGGAGACAAGGAACCCGCCGAAGACGACGACGAAGTGGTGAGCTACGCCGAGCCGGCGAGGGGCGTCTACAAGAAACTCATCGTCCGCAGGAACCGGCTCGTGGGCGCCATCGTCGTGGGCGACGCCGCGATCGTGCCGTCTCTGGTCCTTGCCTTCGCCGACGGGAAACTGCTGACGGAGAACCGCGCCGAATTGTTGTTCTCCGCGCCTGGGAGCGCGACGCTCCCGTCCGTCGAAGACATTCCAGACACGGCCAGGATTTGTGACTGCAACGCCGTCTCGAAGGCGCAAATCATTCAGGCGGTCCTCGCAGGCGCCCGCGGGCTGAAGGGCGTGTCGGACGCCACGCGCGCGTGTACGGGATGCGGTTCGTGCAGGCCCGAAGTCGAGCGCATCGTCGCGCTGGCGTGTCAGGGACTGATGGCGCCTGAGGTGCTCGCGGCGCCCGAACAGGCAGAGGAGCCAGACGCGACGGTTCCGGCCGCCGCTCCCGTCGTCGTGACGCTGAACAAGATCGAACGCTTCAAGCGAGAGAAGGACGGCCTCGACATCCTGCCCGACGTGCCACGGATGGCGCAGGAAGGATGGGAGGCGATCGACGAAGGCGATCGCGAGCGGCTGAAATGGGCAGGCGTGTTCTTCCGCCGCCAGACGCCGGGGCGCTTCATGATGCGCGTGCGCATCTCGAACGGCATCACCAATGCGACGCAGATTCGAACGCTGGCCGAGATCACGCGGGAGTGCGGCGTCGGCTTCGCCGACATCACGACACGCCAGCAGATTCAGCTGCGGGGATTTGACATCGGCCAGGTGCCGGCAATCTGGAATCGGCTCGAGGCGGCCGGACTGGTGTCGCTGCAAACCGGTCAGGACAACATCCGCAACGTGGTGGGATGCCCGGCCGCGGGGCTGACGCCGTACGAACTGTTCGACGCGTCCCCCGTCGTCCGCCAATTCACCGCGATGTTTCTCGGTGACAAGGCGTACACGAACCTGCCGCGCAAATTCAACGTGACGATTACCGGCTGCACGGCGCAGTGCGTGCACAGCGAGTCACAGGATCTCGCGCTCACTCCCGCCGTGAAGACGGTTGGCGGCGTGGACGTCAACGGCTTCAACGTGGCTGTAGGCGGCAAGATCGGATCCGGAGGCTACCGCCTCGCATCGGCCCTCGACGTCTTCGTCTCGCCCGAGGACGCGGCGACGCTGTGCAGTCACATCACGCTGATCTTTCGCGACCATGGTCTGCGCGCGGCGCGCAATCGAGCGCGCCTGGCGTTTCTCATCGAAGCATGGGGCGTGGCGAAATTCCGGGCCGAGCTGCAGCGCCGCCTTGGCCGCCCGCTGCCCACGGCCGGCAGGGACGCGCGAGGCAGCAAGACCACCGATCACCTCGGCATCATCAGGCAGAAGCAAGCCGGGCTGAACTACGTCGGCCTGGCGGTGCCGGTTGGCCGCATCACCGCCGATCAGCTCTTCGAGGTGGCGCGCCTCGCCGGGACCTACGGCAGTGGAGACGTGCGGATCACGATTGGCCAGAACGTGATTCTGCCCAATGTGCCCGACGACCGTGTGGCGGCGCTGACCGGCGAGCCCCTCCTGCGCGAGCTCCGTTACGATCCGTCCGAAGCCATCCGGGGTCTGGTGAGTTGCACAGGCATTGACTATTGCCACTTCGCGCTTATCGAAACCAAGGAGCTGGCGCTCAGGACCGCGCGACGCCTGGAGGAGGCGCTGCCGCCCGGCCGGCGCCTGACAATGCACTGGTCGGGCTGTCCCGCAGGCTGCGGCAATCATTCGGCCGCCGACATCGGTTTGCTCGGGAAGAACATCAGGGTCAACGGCGCCATGGTCGACGCTGTCGATGTCTTCGTCGGCGGAAAGTCCGGGCCCGACGCACGGCCGGGCGTCAGGATCCTCGAGGACGTGCCCTGTGAGGACCTGCCGCAGGTGCTCGCACAAGTGATTCCGTACTTGTCCGGGAAACGGCCTATCATCGCGCGTGCCCACTCTTAAAGGCGTCCGCGTGGCCGTGCTCGAGGCACGCATGACGGCGGAGCTGTCCGACCTCGTGCGGCGCCTTGGCGGCGACGTGTACGCCGTGCCGGCGCTACGCGAGGTTCCGCGTCTCGACCAGGTTCCGGGATTGATCGACGCGCTGTCCGCCGGACGGTTCTCCGTCGTCATCTTTCTCACGGGCGCGGGCGTGATGGCGCTCCTGCGCGAGGCCGAGCGTCTCGGCCGACTCGACGAAACGCTGACCGCGCTGCGCGCCGCCACGATCGCGTGCCGCGGGCCGAAGCCGCTGGCGGCGTTGAAACGCCACGATGTGCCCGTGTCGATCAGGGCGGTCGAGCCTTTTACCACGACGCAACTGCTCGAGGCCCTCGAGCCCGTGGAACTCACCGCCACGGGGGTCGGGCTGGTGCATTACGGCGAGCCGAACCAGGCACTGGCCGACGCGCTCAGCGCACGCGGCGCGCGGCTGGAGGCGTGGTGCCTCTACGAATGGCTGATGCCTGAGGATCGCGCGCCGCTCGCCGGGCTCGTTCGCGATCTCATCGACGAGCGCGTGGATGCGATCGCATTCACGAGCCAGATCCAATGGCGGCATCTCTTCCAGGCGGCCGCCGATCTCGGCCGGTCCGACGCGCTGGTCGACGTCCTCAACCGTCACACGCTGGTGGCGGCGATCGGGCCGGTGTGTGCCTCGGCACTGCGCGCGCGCGGCGTCACGCCGGACATTCTGCCCGCCCACCCGAACATGGGCTCTCTGATCGTGGCGCTGGCGGACTATGTTGAGTTGACGGAAACTGAAAAGTGAAAAGAGAAGACTGAAGAGTAAAGATGCTTCGCGTTGTCACTTCCACCTCGGCGGCCTCGCGGCTCGACGCCGCGCGGCACTTTCTCGCCGGACGCCCTCCCGCCTCCGAACTGGTCATCGTCGGCGCGTCGCGCGGCGCGGCGGACGATCTCGCGCGCGCGATCGCGCGCAGCGCGGGTGCGACGTTCGGCCTCCATCGCTTCAGCCTGACGGAACTGGCGGCGCGGGCGGCCGCCGCCATGATGGACGGCGGCAGGCGCGCGCCCGGCAGCCAGGCCGGCGCCGAAGCGATCGCCGCGCGCGCGGTCTTCGATGCGCTCGCGGGAAACGAGCTCGAATACTTCGCGCCCGTCGCGTCGATGCCCGGATTCCCAAAGGCGCTGGCGCGGACGTTGTGGGAGCTTCGGCTGGCCGGCGTGTCGAGCGAGACGCTGACGAGTCAGGCCGGCTCATCCCTTCGCGACGTCGGACGCCTGCTCGCGCGCTTCGAGGCGCAACTCGACGCCGCCGCGGTTGACGATCGCGCGGCCCTGTTTCATCTCGCCGCGGCCGCGTGCGGCGCCGATCAGGTCCGGTGTGCGAGGCTGCCGATCGTGCTGCTCGATGTCCCGCTGGACTCCCGTGCGGAGGAGGCGTTCGTCGCCGCGCTCGTGCGCCGGTCCCCCGACGTGCTGGCGACGGCGCCCGACGGCGATCGCTTCGCGTTGCGCGCGTTCGGCAATATGGGCGGCGACATCGATGCGTTGCCGGACGAGGCGCCGGCCACCGCGGACCTGCTGCATCTCCGGCAATTCATCTTCGAGAAGGAACGGCCGCGCGAGCGCGAGCGCGCGGGCGACGTGATGCTGTTCTCGGCCCCAGGCGAAGGGCGCGAGGCGGTGGAGATCGCCCGCCGGATCCTCGACGAAGCCGCCCGCGGCGTGCCGTTCGACGAGATGGCCGTCTTCCTGCGCACGCCTGCGCAGTACCTCGGCCTGCTCGAGCACGCGTGCGCGCGCGGCGATGTGCCCGTGTACTTCGATCGCGGCACGCGTCGCCCGGATCCCGCCGGCCGCGCGTTCGTCGCGCTGCTGTCGTGCGCCGTCGAGGGGCTCTCGGCGAAGCGCTTCGACGAGTATCTGTCGCTCGGTCAGGTGCCGCGCGTGGGCGATGCACGCTCGGCTGAAGCCTCGCGCGACGAAGGAGACGCCGATCCCGACACACAGGCCGGTCCCGACGACACGGCGATCGATTCAGACGATGAGGCGGTTGTCGCCGGGACGTTGCGGTCGCCCTGGAAGTGGGAAGAACTGATCGTCGAATCCGCCGTCGTCGGCGGCCGCACGCGATCCGACGGCGCCGCGCGCTGGCGGCGCCGGCTCGACGGCCTGAAGGCGGACTACGAATACCGCATCGCGGCGCTGAAGAAGGAAGAGCCCGAATCCGCCCGCATCCCGCGCTTCGAGCGCGATCTCCGGAACCTGAAGCACCTGCGCGAGTTCGCGCTGCCGATCGTCGACGCGCTGGCCGAGTGGCCGGAGCGGGCGACGTGGGGCGAGTGGCTCGACCGGTTCGCGGCGCTCGCGACCCGCGCGTTGTGGCGGCCGGCGCGCGTGCTGCAGACGCTGGTCGAACTGCGGCCGATGGCCGCCGTCGGCCCGGTCACCCTCGACGAGACGCGCGACGTGCTGCACGATCGCCTCGTCACGCTGGACTGGGATCCGCCGGCGCGGCGGTACGGCCGCGTGTTCGTCGGCACGCCGCATCAGGCGCGCGGCCGCGCGTTCCGCGTCGTCTTCGTGCCCGGCCTGGCCGAGCGCGTCGTCCCGCAGCGGCCGCGTGAAGACCCGCTGCTGCTCGACGAGGGCCGCGGCGCGATCGAGGCCGGGCTGATCGATCAGAAGCAGCGCGGTGACGCGGAACGGCTGCTGTTGAAGATCGCCATCGGCGCGGCGCGGGAGCGCCTGCACCTGTCGTATCCGCGGCTCGACGTCGGAGAGACGCGCGCGCGCGTGCCGTCGTTCTACGCGCTGGACGTGATGCGGGCGATCACCGGCCGCGTGCCCGATCACCGCGTGCTCGCATCGGAGGCGGCGGACGAGGGCGGCGCGAACCTCGCGTGGCCGGCGCCGAAGGAACCCGATCGCGCGATCGACGATCTCGAGCACGACCTCGCGACACTCAAGCCGCTCCTCGAATCGCGGGACGTCGCGTCGGTGAAGGGACACGCCCACTACATGCTCGGCTTGAACGAGGCGCTGCGGCGATCGGTGATCAGCCGCTGGGCGCGCGGGAAGTCGGCGTGGACGTCGAGCGACGGCTTGATCAAGGTCGCGCCCGGCACGAAAGCCGCGATCGACGCGAACCGGCTGGGCGCCCGGCCGTACTCGCTCTCCGCGCTCCAGCGCTTCTCGACCTGCCCGTATCAGTTCCTGCTCGCCACGATCTATCGCCTCCAGCCGTGGGACGAACCGGAGCCGCTCGTGCGGATGGATCCGCTGACGCGCGGCAGCCTGTTCCACAAAGTGCAGGCGGAGTTCTACCGGAAGATGCAGTCGGCCGGCGCGCTGCCGGTCACACCCGCGGGTCTCGAGACCGCCATCGCGGCGCTGGACGAGGCGCTCACTCGTGTGGCCGCCGAATACGCCGAAAAGCTCGCGCCGGCGATCGATCGCGTGTGGCACGACGAGATCGGCGAGATCCGCCGCGATCTCGGCATCTGGGCGCGCAAGCTCGTCGACGATCCCACGTGGGTGCCGGCCTACTTCGAGTTCAGCTTCGGCCTCAGCGACGACGGCCGGGATCCGCGAAGCCTGCCGGATCCGATCACGATCGACGGCCGCTTCGTCCTGCGCGGATCGGTCGATCTCATCGAGCACCAGCCGGGCCTGGACATCCTGCGCGTGACCGATCACAAGACCGGCAAGAACCGCTCGACGCCTGACCTGATCGTCGGCGGCGGCGCGACGCTGCAGCCCGTGCTCTACAGCGTGGCGATCGAGCAGGGCCTCGGAAAGAAGGTCTTCGCCGGGCGCCTCTTCTACGCGACGACCGCGGGCGGATTCGTCGAGCACTCGATTCCCATCAACGACTACACGCGGGGGCAGGGCCTCGAGGTGCTGACGATCATCGATCGCGCCGTCGAGCTGGGGACGCTGCCGGCCGCGCCCGCCGATCGCGCGTGCACGTGGTGCGACTTTCGTCCGGTCTGCGGTCCGCGCGAGCAGGAGCGCGTGAGCCACAAGGCGCAGGACACAATGGCCGACCTGCGCGCGCTGAGGGCGATGCGATGAGCGCCCGCGTCATCGACTTTCCGGCCAGCCCCGGGAGCACCGATCCCGGCGACGCGGCCGCGCGCGACGCGATCGCCAACGATCTCGACACGACGCTTGTCGTCGAAGCCGCCGCAGGCACGGGCAAGACGACCGAGCTGGTGAAGCGCATCCTGCGCGTGCTCGCGACCGGACGCGCGACGATGATCCAGATCGTCGCCGTCACGTTCACCGAGAAAGCGGCGGGCGAGCTGAAGCTGCGGTTGCGCGAAGCGCTGGAAAACGATCGCGCGGCGGCCGCGGATGACGACGTCACGCAACGTCTCGAGGCGGCGCTCGAGACGCTCGAAGAGGCGCACGTCAACACGATTCACGGCTTCTGCGCCGAACTCTTGCGCGAACGGCCGGTGGAAGCGCGTGTCGATCCGTTGTTCACGGTGCTGACCGAGCCGCAGGCCGACCGGCTGTACTCGCGGGCGTTCCACGGCTGGCTCGAAGAGGCGCTGCGAAATCCGCCCGAGGGCGTGCGGCGCGCGCTGCGGCGGACGAGCGCGCCGTCGTTCGGCGGCGCCGCCAACAGCGGGCCGGTCGACCGGCTGCGCGACGCGGGCTACACGCTTGCGAACCAGCGCGACTTTCCCGCGGCGTGGAGCCGGCCGCCGTTCGATCGCGCGGTCGAGATCGATCGCCTCGTCGAGGGGCTCCAGCGTCTGGCCGCGCTGTCAGCGTCCGCCACGTCCACGCGCGACAACCTGTTTGTCGACCTGGACGCGGTGCGGAGACTGAGCCGCCAGATCGA
>Ga0315281_10007044_pt1 | contig 15896 bp, 14 predicted proteins | sample YL17G07_0_MG_FD_204540 | JGI IMG/M metagenome (GOLD analysis project Ga0315281, IMG submission 204540) | Sediment microbial communities from Yellowstone Lake, YNP, Wyoming, USA - YL17G07_0 | ecosystem: Environmental > Aquatic > Freshwater > Lake > Sediment | place: USA: Wyoming | collected... | reverse complement strand
CGTCGTCAAGCGCAAAAGAAAATCCGAACGCCCTTCGCCGCTGAAGCAGATTCCAATCTTGACAGCTGCGAGATGACCTTAACTTGTGACTGATGGCGTAAGTCGAAATTAATTCCGACTTACTTCCACAACTTCGCCAACTCGTTGAGCGATTTGGAATACGGCTCGATGCTGGGGATGAAATGGCGGACGCGCTGTTATAATACGCGCGACACAAAAAGTTAAACGCAGAAAAGAGATTAACATGCAAACCAATCTTATGCTTAACGATAAACTTGTTATCCGCGCTCAAAAAATAACGGGCGTCAAAACCAAACGCGAAGCGGCGCTTAAAGCGTTGCGGCTATTAATTCTTTTGAACGAGCAATCGGCGGTTCGCAACTTGCGCGGCAAACTGCCGTGGGACGGCGATTTGAACGACCAGCGTTTATCGCGGGTAAAGGCGCGGTAATTATGCTTGTTGTTGATACCAGCGTTTGGATTGATTATTTTAACGGCGTTGAAAATCCGCAAACCGATTTTCTCCATGCCGTTTTGGATAACACGCCTATCCTCATCGGCGACTTGATTTTGGCGGAAGTTTTGCAAGGCTTTCGGCACGATCCCGATTTTGAAAAAGCGCGTCGTACTTTGGGCAAATTTACGCAAGCCCGCATGGTCAGCCCCGCGTTAGCCGTCCAAAGCGCGCGCAACTATCGTTTCCTGCGACAAAAAGGGATCACTGTTCGCAAGACCATAGATTGTCTAATCGCCACCTATTGTATTGAGAACGATCACGAACTACTGCATAATGATAGAGATTTTGACGGATATGAAAAACATTTGGGATTGCGGGTTGCTCGTCCGTAAAAATCACAGCTAAAAAAACATCCCCTTGCGGGGATGTTTTTTTGTATGGGCGGCGTAAGTCGGAATTAATTCCGACTTACTTCCATAACTTCGCCAACTCGTTGAGCGATTTGGAATACGGCTCGTAGTCGCGCATAACGCAATGATATACTTAAACGCAAGGAGATCCGCAAGAAATGATATTGCCCCTTTTCTTTGGCTATCTGGTGATGAACGGAAGCGTTCCTGATTAAATCGGCAAAGCGCTGGACGATATGCCGCAAGAGAGTATTCCCAAAGGCTGGGAGATGGTCGCGTCCATGTGGCGCAATCGCAACGTCGCCGCCGACGTGAAAGACGTTTACGCGGTGATTACGCCATGGCTTAAGGACGCGCTGTAAATGACGACTACTCTTCAAACCGCTTCAAACGCTCCCTTTAAATTAGGGAGTTTTCCTGATACCCTTACACTCTCAAAATTAGGACACGGACGAGCGCGGAAAAGATTGTTTTTCGGCGGTTTTTCAAAAAAATAATCCGCGTTTATCCGCGTCCGATTAAAAGTGTCAGGCGGCTAGAAAAACTTTACACTATGCGCCCGCTTGTCGCGGGTATAATCCCTCCCATGCGAAAAGGACTGCTCCTCTACAACCCGGCGGCGGGACGTTACCCGGTCAGACATTTTGTGCGCGGCATTATTCATCCGCTGAAAGCGGCGGGGTGGAGCATGGAAATCGCCGAGACGTTAAACGGCACACACGCCACGCAGACCGCGCATCAAGCCGCGCGCGAACATTACGACGCCGTCTTCGCCATCGGCGGCGACGGAACCATCAGCCAAGTCGCCAGCGGATTGTTGGATTCAGAAACCGCGCTCGCCGCGCTTCCCGCCGGCACCGTCAATGTCTGGGCGCTGGAGCAAGGGCTACAACCTTTCAGCTGGTTTCACTGGCGGGCTTTACGCGAAAACGCAAAAACGCTTGCCAACGTCGAGCCTCAATATGTGGACGTCGGTTTATGCAATGACCGCCCGTTTTTATTATGGGCGGGCGTTGGGCTAGACGCGAAAACCATTCACAAAATAGAACCCCGTCATCGCTTCTTCAAACATATCGCCGTTCCGCATTTTTTCGTCACCACCGTTTGGGAGGCGACGTTTTGGCATGGGCTTGACCTGCGCGTTTGGACGGACGGCAAATTAGCGGAGGGGCGTTACCTTTTGGCGGTTGCGACCAACACCCGCCATTACGCTATGGCGTTGCTCTCGCCTGAGGCTTTGATTGACGACAACGAAATGGATATGTGGCTACTCAGCGGAGAAAACCTCGCGGACGCGTTGCGTCATTTGTTTGACCTCGCTTCGGGGCGCCACCTGACGTCGGATCAAGCGCGCCGTTTACCGTTTCGCACCGCGCGGGTAGAATCCGACGCGGCGTTCTCCATTCAAGTAGACGGCGACCCCATGCTCGGCGGTCATAGCGCGGATATCGCCGTCAAGCATCGCTCATTAAAAACTCTCATGCCCAAAGACTCTTTATATTTATTGAAAAGCCCCAACCAGAAACCTTAAATAAATTATGGACTTACGACTTTACCTCAACCGCTGGGTGATTTTAGGCTCACTTGGATTTGCGGGCGCGTTGCTCCTCTTCACGTTGATGTTCATCGGCTGGACGTCGCCGCGCTTTTCGCCCGAGGTGGGGTTTGCTCCCGCTGATTTAACCATGATTCCCGCCCCGACCCATACGCCCAAAGCCACGTTGCCTTCCGCCATTGACCCCAACCTCGCCACGCCAACGCTTGCGGCGGGCGTGATCGGCGTCGGCAACTATATCCAAATCAACGGCACTTCCGGCGAGGGCTTGCGCATTCGCACCGCGCCGGGTTTGAACGGCGATACGGTCGTCTTTGGCGAAGAAGCGGAAGTGTTCCTCGTGCGCGACGGACCGCGAGATGCGGATGGATACGTCTGGTGGTATCTCGTCGCGCCTTATGACGAAACTCGCGCCGGCTGGGCGGCGGCGAATTTTCTGGTCGTTATTCCTTCGCCAAAATAAAAGAGGCTCAACATGTCTGAAAAACCAACCAGCGTCAACGCAAATAAAAGCAAAAGAGAATTCACCGTAACTTGGGATAACGGTCATACCAGCGTCTATTCCTTTGGATTACTGCGCGCGGCGTGTCCCTGCGCCTCGTGTCGCGGCGGACACGCGAACATGAAACCCGAACCCGACGCGGACGTTTTTACCCGCCAAATGGAAGACTCGCCGTCCACGCGCTTGAGCAATGTCGTCGCAGTCGGCTCTTACGCGCTATCCATCGTCTGGGAAGACGGGCATGATTACGGCATTTTCAACTGGCATTATCTGCGCGCATTATGTCCATGCGCTGAGTGTCGGGGAAGAAACGGGTAAGGTAAACAAGTAAACAAAAAGAGAGACTCCCCAAAGCCTCTCTTTACTCTTTTAGGACTTACGCAAGACGCTCCCTCATCCCCAACCCTTCCCCCGAAGGGGAAGGGAGTCCCCTCTCCCTACGGGAGAGGGCTAGGGTGAGGGCGCGAGCGGATTTAGTCTTGCGTAAGTCCTATCTTTACTATTTACTATTTCTTCCTACGGCGTCCGCGTTGGCGTTGGCGTCCGCGTTGAAATTGGAATCATCGTGGGAGTTGGCGAGCGTAGCGGCGTAGATTCCGTTTTGAGCGTGGGCGTGGCGGTCACAGAGCCGCTTACTTTTGGCGTTAAGGTTATTGTGCTAGATTTCGGCGCGGGCGTTAACGTGCCGCCTGTGGGAGTCGCAGTCGCTCCGCCTTTGGGCGTGGGCGTTGTTGTGCCGTTTTTTGGCGTTGGCGTTCCCGTGCCGCCTTTGGGCGTCGGAGTCGTCGCGCCGCGTTTAGGCGTATTCGTGGGCGTCGCCGCCGCTTTAAGATGGCTCTCCGCTTCGGCGCGCATTTCGAGAGTCATTGCGCTTTTATCCATTGCCATTAATTCCTGCCAGGCTTTCACCGCGTCTTTTGGTTGATTGCGCTTCTCTTGAATCAGCGCGTGCCAATAAATCTCCAGAGCCTTTTGCTGATCTGTCTCCGCCAACGATTTGAGCGCATCCAACCTTAGCAGAGCGCTTCCAAATTTTCCTTGCAGGTAGTACGCGCGCAAAAGCCACAGATTGACGTCAAAAGATTTTCCGTCCTCTTCAAGCGCAATTTCAAGGTCTGCGACGGCTTGGTCAACGTTCTTCAACTCTAGATTGACAAACCCGCGATACACGCGGAATTTTCGCAAACCAGCGGGGTTAATCTCCATCGCTTTGTTAAAATTTTCCAGTGAGGCTTTGTAGTTTTTCAATTCAAAATAAGCCTGCCCCAACAAGGCTAAAGACAAGTCGTCTTTATCTCTATAAACGACATACAAATCAAGAGCGTCAATCGCTCGTTGATATTGCCCCTCGTCCATATATAATTCGCCCAAAAGTTTGTAAACTGGCAGGGCGGTAATATCCAGCGAATAAGCCTTCTCCGCGGCTTTCAGCGCGTTCTTTTTATCGTCAAGCGCCATATAAGCGTTTGCGTAACCGAGATACACTTCGGGCGAACTGGGCATGAGCTGGCTGGCGTGGTCAAGGTCTGTAATGGCGGATTTGGGGTCGTTGTGAAAAACAAAATAACGCGCGCGCTCAAGATAGATTTCGCCAAAGTTCGGGTCGCGTTTGATGGCGTCGTCGAACAAGGATTCAACCTTCGCGTTCGGGTCGTCCATCAGACGCGCGCGCGCCAAGCCCAGATAGGGCGCGCCAAAATTCGGGTCAATTTTTAATGCGGCGTTATAAGCGTTGGCGGCTTTCGTCGCGTCGCCTTTAAAGCGATAAGCCTCGCCGATTAAATAACGCACGTCCGCCGCCCTCGGCTCAAGCGGAATGATTAATTCCATGTTGGCGATGAAAGCGTCCCAGTCGCCTTTGGCATAAGCGACTTTTGCGGAACGGTACTGGTCTATGGCTTGCCCGGCGCGCGGCGTATTGACATATAAAGGAGTGGGCGTGTAAGTTTGGGGCAACATCATCCACAACGGCGTGGCGCCAGAAGCCTTCGTCGGTCCGCCGACTGCGCCCAGTAAAGTTGGCGTGGTGGTGAACGTCGGCGAGGGACCCGGAGTATTTGTATTTGCGAAAGTCTCGGTGGTTTGGCGCGGCATAATAAAACCAAAGACCGCCGCCGCGCCCAAAGCTACGACGAGCGCCAAGATACCCACAAGTCGAACAGCGGGGCTTTTTGCGATAGCTCTAAATCCCCTTTCTCTTGGCTTTTCGCTGGCAAGCAGAAGTTTATTTTCCCATGCGCGCGGACGATTCAGGGGAAATGGCGGAACGCTTTCGTCGGGCGTTAAAGCGCCGAGCAGAATCAAGCCGCGTTTCGCCGCGCCGCTTTCAGGGTCTAATTTGAGCGCCGCTTGCAAGCAGTAAATCCGCTCTTTGGCGGTTTCCATCGAGGCGCTTAACCAAACCCAATAAGTCGGATTGCTTTGATCCGCCTTAATCAGAAGCGTGAGCAGTTCTTTGGCGCGCGGTTTATTCCCGCGCCGCAGAGCTTCGATCGCGTCCTGAAACATTGTATCTTCAGAGCTCTCTTTGTATTCTTCCTTGAGTTCTTCGGGTTCTTCGAGTTCTTCAGCCATACGCCTATTTTAATTCATTTCATAGAATTCTTCGACTTGATATATGAAAACTTGCAAACTTGTATTTCGCCACAAATTTGACCTTGCGCCCATCTTGGCGCACAAGCGCTCCAGAAAATCCGCCGGGTTGGGAATCTGCTTCCAAACTTGCGGGAGAAAAGTCGCGCGGCGATAACCGTCTTGCAAAATGACGCCGTCCGTAAATGGGCGCAGTTTGGCGAGCAGGTCTGCGCTGGAAGAATATTCCAACGGTTGCGGCGCGGTCAAGCGCGAGACTTCCAACCTAATCTTGTTTAATTCGTTTTCTTCGACGGGTGGAAAGCGCGGGTCTTGCAGCGCGGCGGCGACGGCATGTTCGCGCACGTCTTCAGCGAGCGGTTGATAGGCTTCGAGCGCGCCAATGCAACCGCGCAAATCATGATTGATGGTCAGCGTCACAAAAGACGCGCCATTTTCGCGCAAACGCGACGTGAGGACGTTTTGATCCAAAGGCGGCAGCTTCTTCCCCCTCACGCCAAGTTCCAGCGCTTCGCGCGCAAGACGCAAAAGAGTTTGCTTTTCATCGTCGGTCAATGGACCGGTCATGTTGACCTCCCGCAAGTCAGGTCAACGCCCCGACTTATTCTAACTGGGATAATTTCCAATACTCGCGGTTGTGATACACCAACGGCAATTCTTCACTGAGACAACGCGCCGCGAGAACTTCCGCGATGAACAAGGTGTTTGCGCCGACGTCAACGACTTGAACAACGCGACAATCCAACCACGCCAACCCGCCGACAATCAATGGCGCGCCCGTAACCAGCGTCTCGGTTTGCAGGTCGGCAAAGCGGTCTGCAATTTCAGGCATGCGTCCCGCAAACAGGTCTGAGATTTTTTTTTGTTGCGCGGAAAGCATGGTCAATCCAAACGCGCGCGATTTTGAGGCAATTTCATACACGCGCGAGCTTTCCCGCAAAGAGACGGTAATTAAGGCCGGCTCAAGCGAAATAGACGTAAACGAATTGACGGTTATGCCTTGTCGCCGACCTTCATGCACGGCGGTCACAACGGTAACGCCCGCCGACCAAACGCGCATCACCGCGCGTAATTGTTCTGAATCCAGAGTGGGAGTTTTCAAGTTTTCCATCATAACGCTCATCATACTTGCGAGCGCGAACAGCGTCAAGTTAAAACATACCCGCGTAAAATCTGGTTGGCTAACCTCGCGCTATAAAAAAGCGTTTTCTTGACCCGCGCTATTGTTCGGGATATACTGACTTTAAGGCGATGGCATGAGCGAAAATAACGGAGCGGTTAGGTTTATTGATTTGTTTTCCGGCGTCGGGGGATTCCGCTTCGCCGCAGAGCAAACTTTTGAAAAGTATGGCGTCCCGGCTGAATGCGTTTTTTCAAGCGATATTGACTCTTACGCCAGAAAAGCCTATTTCGCCAATTTCGGCGATTACCCCAACGGCGATATTACGCAAATCCACGCAAACGACGTTCCCGACCACGACGTCTTATTTGCGGGTTTTCCGTGCCAGCCTTTTAGCATTCTTGGAAACGGCAAAGGCTTTGACGATATTCGCGGGACGTTGTTTTTTGACATTGCCAGAATATTGGCGGCGAAACGCCCCAAGGCTTTTATTCTTGAAAACGTCAAACGATTAATCGGTCACAACCAAGGGCAAACCCTAAAAAAGATTCTGTATGTGTTGCGCGACGAATTAGGTTATACGGTTTATTACAAAGTTCTGAACGCGCTGGATTATGGTCTGCCGCAAAAACGAGAACGGGTCATTTTGGTCGGCTTTGATCAGCCGCTAGATTATCAATTCCCGCCCAAGCGCCCCACGTTTACGCCGTTGAGCGCTATTTTAGAAACGGACGTAAACCGCAAGCATTACGCCTCGGAACGAATCCGCAAAAAACGCTGGAAAGATCATACGCCGACGGTCACGCCGTCCATTTGGCATGAAAATAAAGCGGGACATATTAGTTCGTATCCTTATTCTTGCGCTTTGAGAGCGCAGGCGTCTTACAACTATTTGCTGGTTAACGGCGAGCGCCGCTTGACTCCGCGAGAGATGCTTCGCTTGCAAGGTTTCCCGGACGCCTTCAAAATTGTCGTCTCAGAATCCCAGACTCGCAAACAAGCCGGGAACGCCGTTCCGGTTAATATTATCCAAGCGGTTTTCGAGGCGTGCCTGCCCGTCTTGCTGGACAACCTAAACAGCGTTGCGTCAAGCAAGTCCAAAATCTCCTCGCGCGCAAGACCGTCCTCGTTAAGATGATTGACACTTTTTCCAAGACCAAGCGCTCTGAAATCATGCAAGCTGTAAAATCCAAAGGTAATCAATCCACGGAGATTAAGCTAATTCAGATTTTCAAATCCCATCAAATCACGGGATGGCGGCGAAACTACAAGATTGTCGGACGTCCTGATTTTGTTTTCCCCAAACGGCAAATCGCTTTATTTGCGGACGGCTGTTTTTGGCACGGACACCATTGCCGCAACCTTACGCCTGCCAACAACGCTGAATATTGGAAAAAGAAAATTCAACGCAACAAGGCGCGCGACCGGGCGATTACCCGCGAACTCAACGCGCAAGGTTGGTTAACGGTTAGAATTTGGGAATGTGAAATTAAAAAAGGCGCCGTCAAAAAACTCAAAAAGGCGGGGCTTTTAAAAGAGCGTCGCTTTTGCGCTATACTCAGGCGTGACAACAAAACCATAAAAAATTGAAAAAGATTACGCCATGACCACTTACTGCGATTACTGCAAAACTCATCCCGAAGACGTCTTCAACAAAAAACATCACGACACGCAATACGGATTCCCGCTGAAGAACGACGACGAACTCTTTGAGCGTTTGGTTTTGGAAATCAATCAAGCCGGGCTTTCGTGGATTACGATTCTAAAAAAAGCCGACAACTTCCACAAAGCGTATCGCGGCTTCAAAATTGAGCAGGTCGCCAAATACGCGGAAAAAGACCGTGCGCGATTGCTCGCGGACGCAAGCATTATTCGCAACCGATTAAAGGTCAACGCGGCGATTGTCAACGCGCAAAAGATTCTCGCATTGCAAAAAGAATTCGGCTCCTTTAAAAACTGGCTCGACGCAAACCATCCACGCACCAGAGAAGAATGGACGAAATTATTCAAGCAAACCTTTGTCTTCACGGGCGGCGAAATCGTCAATGAATTCCTCGTCTCCACCGGATATTTGCCAGGCGCGCACCAACCAGATTGTCCAATTTATAAAAAAGTTGCGTCGTTGCGCCCCGCATGGATGCGGAAATGAATCCCATGCCGCCGACGCGGCGCGACATTTCCATCGACGTCTTGAAAGGCGTCGGCTGTTTGTTGATGCTTGTCGCGCATTCCAGTTTGAACTTTGGCGGATACGAGCGTTTCAAATTTTGGGGCGGACTTGCGCCCGCGTTGTTCTTCTCCGCCGCCGGCGCGACCGCCGCGTATCAAGCGCAAAAATATAAACCGCGCGGCGTTTTGTTGACTTACGCTTTTCTGCTGGCGCTTGGATATAGTTTCAATCGCATCACCGACCCCGGCTTTTTACAGGAAATTGAGTTTGACATTATTCAAACAATCGCCGTCGGCTCAAGCGCGGTTTACTTGCTTGAATATTATCTCCGCCCGCCCGCGTGGGTTTACCTGCTTTTCGGGTTTCTCGCTTTTGGATTAAAGTTCGTCGCGCAAATTTTGCTGGCGGGAGTCTCAATCGTTGGGGCGACAAATTTACTCGCCCCGCCCGGTATCTTTCCAATCTTTCCGTGGCTATTCCTGTTCTTCTTTGGGTTGTTTGCTTATCGCATTCACAATTATATAAATCTCGGCTTGGCGCTTGGCTTTGGCGCGGCGTTATTCATTTTGCCACAAATCAATTTTTCGCTCGATCTGGAAAACAAATGGGATATGTCGCTTGGCTATTTTCTCGTTTGTTGCGCGTTGACGTTTTCCGTCTTTTTCGTTTTGCGCGTTATTCCGTTTTTTCAGCAAGCGCGCGGAAACGGCGGATTAATTTTTCTCGGACAGAATTCGTTGCTCTTTTTATACGTTCACTTCCCCATCGTTTTGTATTTGAGAGACGCCCGCCTTCATCGTTCTGTGAAATTAATCTTTCAACATCCCTATCTTTTTTGGGCGCTGGCTCTGGCGCTCACGCTTGTCGGCATGTTCGCCTTGATGCGCCTTCCAAAATGGAGCGCGCTCGCCGCGCTGTTTGATTATCTTCCCGTTTGGGGACTTCTGACCGCGTTGGTTTTTGTCGTCGGCATATTGTTCGCCGCCCATGAAAGTTTTACCTACTCCGCTGAAATCGGGTTGGGATTGTTAACCGCCTTGTTTTATCCGCATTTGGGGCGTCTCTTCAAGCGAAGAATTTCTTAATCGGCGTTTGAGCCGTCGGCAATTTAAAACTCCAAAAGGTAATCTAAAAGAAAATGCAACCCACCTTCGTCATCGCCGGCAAGTTGAACCGCGAATATATCCTGCCTTATTCAGACCCGCCGCTAATCGATTCGCCCGGCGGAAGTTTGTTGTACGCCGCCGGCGGATTCGCCGTGTGGAATACGGGCGCGGGCTTGCTTGGGCGCGCGGGCGAAGATTATCCGCGTCAATGGCTTCGCGCTCTCGAAGGGCGCGGTTTTGACGCGCGCGGAATTCGCGTCTTGCGCGAACTGGAAAACACAGATTTGCGCGCATTTATCGCGTTCAACGAGGCGCATGAACGCAGTTATACCAACGCCGTCTCGCATTTTGCGCGGCGCGGACTTACGTTTCCAAAATCGTTGCTTGGCTATCAAACCGCCAACGATTTGCGCAAAGACCCGCGCGAACCAGATCTAATTTCGCCCGCCGCGCGCGACGTTCCCAAAGAATACCGCAACGCGCGTTACGTTCATCTTTGTTCTTTTGATTTTGTCAGCCAAAGTCAGATGGTCAATCTTTTTGGAAATTCAACCCAGACCGTCAGCTTGGACCCATCTGCCGATTACATGACTCCCGCGTTTTGGCGCGACTTGCGCATCGCATTGCAAGGCGTCGCTATTTTCCTGCCGTCCGAAGAAGAATTACGCGCGCTCTTTTGGGGCGAGACCGACAATCTCTGGGAAATGGCGCGTAAAGTCAGCGAATACGGTCCGCAAATCGTGGTCATCAAACGCGGCAAAAACGGGCAAATGGCATACGACGTCGCCGGCAATCATCGCTACGAGATTCCCGCGTACCCCTCGCGCGTCGTTGACCTGCACGGCGCGGGCGACGCATTCTGCGGCGGTTTTCTGGCGGGCTTTGAAAAGACCAACGACCCTTTAATGGCGGCGTTGTACGGCAACGTATCCGCTTCGCTAAACGTGGAAGGGAGCGGTCCTTTTTATTCATTGGAAGTTATGCCCGGTCTCGCCGAAGCGCGCTTACATGCGTTGAAGGAAATGGCGCGCGAGGCGTAGATATGGAAGCGCGGCGGATTCAACCCCATAGCCGAGATCCACAAACAGGGAATCGGCAAACATCCCGTCGCGCGAAAGAAGCGCCGCCTCGTAGAGCGGAATAAAATTATCCACGCGCCGCAGTCGGTTGGCGGCGGTCTTTCCGCGCGTGGGCGTCCAATTGGTTAAAAAAAAGACCTCCGAGTTTTCGCGCAAGCGTCTCGGAGGTCTTTTTTTTGTCAATTACTACTTACCAACTCACCTTACGCGCCCTCACCCTAGCCCTCTCCCGCAGGGAGAGGGGACTCCCCTTCCCCTTGGCACAGCCCCCTGTGGGCGGGGGAAGGGCTGGGGATGAGGGAGAATTCTGCGTAACATCAGTTACCAAATTACCGCTTTTACAAATTCATATCCGGCAGTTGCGACCACTGCGTCGCATTGTGGACCGCTTCCACATCCGCGAAGCGCCCGTGGATAAAGCCCGTCCCGGCGGGGATGAGCTTGCCGATGATCACGTTTTCTTTCAAGCCGAAAAGCGGGTCGGTGGTGGAGCCGATGGCGGCGCTTGCCAGCACTTTGATGGTGTGCTGGAAGGAAGACGCCGAGAGGAACGAGTCGGTGCTGAGCGAGGCTTTAGTCACGCCGAGCAAAACTTCCTGCGAACGCGCGGCTTGTTTGCCTTCGGCTAACAAGGCTTCGTTGATTCTGCGAATTTCAAGACGGTCAACGGCGTCGCCGGGCAGATACTTGGTGTCGCCGGGGCGCGTCACTTGCACTTTGCTCAACATCTTGCGGATGATGACTTCAAAATGCTTGTCGTGAATATTCTGCCCTTGCGAACGATAGACTTTTTGCACTTCGGTCATTAAGTACATCTGGCAGGCGTCGCGTCCTTGAATTTTCAAGACGCGGTGCGGGTTGAGCGAGCCTTCGGTCAACGGTTGGCCCGCTTCGACATGCGCGCCGTTTTTAACGAGCAAGCGCGACGCGGTGGGAATTTCTTCAATGACCTCTTCGCGCTGTTCGTAAGAGACGATGATCTTGCGGTCTTTCTTTTCCACGGCGACGCGCCCGGCGTGTTGGGCTGTGATCGTGGCTTTTTCTTTGGCGGCGAGGATGTCGCCCGCCTGAACTTCGGTTTCGTCTTTGGCGATAAATTTCCATTCTTCGGGAATGGCGTATTCGTCGTGAATCATTTCAGCGTGTTCAATGCGCACTTCGCGCATGTCGGCGTATTTTTCAGATTGTTGGACGAACACCATGCCGGCAATTTCAGCCACCACCGCTTCGCCTTTCGGCATTTTGCGCGCCTCGAAGATTTCTTCCACGCGCGGCAAACCGGTGGTGATGTCGGCGGCGCCGCTGGAAGCCACGCCGCCCGTATGGAAGGTGCGGAGCGTCAACTGTGTGCCGGGTTCGCCGATGGATTGCGCGGCGACAATGCCGACTGCGGCGCCGAGTTCCACCATTTCGCCGCGCGCGAGGTCAATGCCGTAGCATTTTGCGCAAATACCGTGATCAAGTTGACAAGTCATCGGCGAGCGCAGTTTCATTTCAGCGGGGTCGGCATTGGCGATCTTACGCGCCAAATCATGCGTAATGACGTCGTTGTATTCAGCCAAAACTTCGCCGGTCTTTGGGTCAAGCACACGCTCGGCGATGAGGCGACTGTACATGCGGCTCATCATGGTTTGACCGGCAACGTCGTCGGTCTTGCGAATCCAAATGCCTTCATGCGTACCGCAGTCGTATTCGTTGATGATAATATCCTGCGCAATATCCACAAGGCGACGGGTGAGATAACCCGCGTCCGCTGTGCGCAGCGCGGTATCCGCAAGACCTTTGCGCGCGCCATGCGTGGAGATAAAGTATTCCTGCGCGGTGAGACCTTCGCGGAAGTTGGAGCGAATCGGCATGGGGATGATGCGCCCCGATGGGTCAGCCATCAAACCGCGCATACCCGCGAGTTGCGAGATGGTCGAGAAGCCGCCTTTGGTCGCGCCGGAGGTCGCCATCGTGGAGAGGTTGCCGTCGGGGTCCATGTGTTTTCTTACGGCAAGGCCCACAAGTTCGGTGGTCGCTTGCCAAATTTCAATCTCGCGTTCGTTCTTTTCCTGCTCGGTGAGCAAGCCGCGTCGAAAATCGCGCAGCACGACTTCAACTTGTTTGAGCGCTTCTTCGATAATGCCCTTGCGTTCGGGCGGAATGGAAATATCCGCCACAGCCAGCGTGGTGCCGGAGATGGTGGCGTAGGTAAAGCCAATGTGTTTGATGGCGTCGGCAATATCGGTGGTGACTTCCTGCCCGCAGAGTTCGTACACTTCGGCGATCAAATCCTTGACGCCGCCTTTATCCAGCTTCGCATTCACAAATTGCACTTGCTCAGGCAAAACGCGATTAAACAACACGCGCCCAACCGTGGTGTTAATTAGCCGCCGTTCCATTTTCGGCAGACGATCGCCTTTGTCGTCGTACCAAGTTTTGGCGCTGAATTTGATCTCGGCGTGAATCTCCACTTGGTTGAGGGCGTACGCGAGTTCCACTTCGTCTATATCCGCAAAGGCGCGCCCGTCGCCGCGATGCACAGCCTTTTGTTCCATCGTTAAGTAATACACGCCCAGCACCATGTCTTTGGACGGGGAAATAATCGGTTCGCCGTCGGCGGGCTTGAGCAGGTTTTTGGAAGCCAGCATCAGCTCGCGCGCTTCCTTTACCGCCGCTTGCGAAAGCGGAACATGCACAGCCATTTGGTCGCCGTCGAAATCCGCGTTGAAAGCGGTGGTAACCAGCGGATGTAATTGAATGGCGGAGCCTTCAATGAGGATCGGTTCAAACGCTTGAATGCCGAGACGATGCAACGTCGGAGCGCGGTTCAACAACACGGGGCGTTCGCCGATGACGCCTTCCAGCGCTTCCCAAACTTCGGGGCGATTGCGCTCAATTAAGCGGCGCGCGCCTTTGACGTTCGCGGCGTAATTATTTAGCACGAGGCGCGCAATCACAAACGGACGATACAATTCCAGCGCCATGCTCTTGGGCAAACCGCATTGATTTAATTTAAGTTGCGGACCCACCACAATCACGGAGCGCCCGGAGTAATCCACGCGCTTGCCGAGAAGGTTGCGGCGGAAACGTCCCTTCTTGCCTTTGAGCATGTCGCTCAAAGATTTCAGTTCGCGGCGTCCGCGCCGCGAAAGCGCCTTGCCGCGTTGCGAGTTGTCAATCAAACTATCCACCGCTTCTTGCAACATGCGCTTTTCGTTGCGAATGATAACGTCGGGCGCGCCGAGTTCGAGCAAACGCTTCAAGCGGTTGTTGCGATTAATCACGCGGCGATATAAGTCGTTCAAATCGGAGGTGGCGAAACGTCCGCCGTCGAGCTGAACCATCGGGCGCAAGTCGGGGGGAATGACGGGCAGGACGGTGAGAATCATCCACTCGGGACGATTGCCCGAACGACGGAACGCTTCCACGACCTTCAAGCGCGTCGTGGACTTCTTGCGTTTCTGCTTGCTCTTCGTGGTGCGGACTTCGTGCCAGAGTTCTTCGGAAAGTTTGTCGAGGTCGAGCCGTCCAAGAATATCGAAGAAAGCCTCTGCGCCCATGTCGGCGCGGAAGACTTGTCCCCAGCGTTGTTTGAGCTCGCGGTAGCGAATCTCGCTAATGAAGGTGAAGGGGCGCATCTCCAACAGCTCGTCGCGCAAGCGCGAAGAGTTGTTCGATGAAGCGCTGGTCTGATGCTCTAGCTCGCCGCGCAGGGCTTCCATTTCTTGATCCGCTTGCGCTTTGATGGTCGCGGACTGCGTCTTGAGATCTTCCAACTCGCGTTGTTTTTTATCTTTCAGCTCATTCTCAAGCGCTTCGATTTTCTTTTGAACGCCCTTTTGAATGTGCGTGATGTGCTTGTTATTAATTTTATCGCCCGCGTCTAAAATCTTTTCGCCGGTGAGCTCAAAGATAACGACCTTTTTGGCAGGTTCGCCCATTTGGTCTTGAAGTTGCTTCTCGAGTTTCTGTCCCTCTTTGATGATGGGCTCCATTTGCTCGGCGATTTTTTCATCATAACCTTGTTCAAGCAAAGCCGCCTTCGCTTTGAGCTCGGCGATATCTTGGTCGCGCTTGGTTTTGATTTCGGCGATTTTGGAGTTTACGCCCGCGGCTTGTTCGCGCTCGGAAACGGAAATTTCATCCTCAAGGCGTTGCAAGGCTTTTTTGCGCGCTTCTTCGTCCACATAGGTCACGATGTATTGCGCGAAATATAGAACGCGATCCAAGTTGCGGCGCGAGACGTCAAGCAACATGCCCAATTGAGATGGAATGCGGCGCGTGTACCAAATATGCGCGACGGGCGTCGCCAGCGTGATATGTCCCATGCGTTCGCGGCGCACGGCGGAGCGCGTCACTTCGACGCCGCATTTATCGCAAGTGATGCCTTTGTAACGCGGGTTTTTATATTTGCCGCAGTAACATTGCCAGTCGCGAGTAGGTCCAAAAATGGCTTCGCAAAATAATCCGTCTTTTTCCGGACGCAAGCGACGATAATTGATCGTTTCGGGTTTGAGCACTTCGCCATACGACCATGACATAATCGTCTGCGGCGAGGCAAGACTGATACGGAGTGCGGTTAGTCCTTTAGTTTCCACTGGGTTTCTCCTAAAAATAAAGCGCTCTTCGAACTTTCTCTGCATAGCGTGAGTCAGCTTACGTCAGAGACAAACGAAGGCAAGCGCATGAGAGTATTTCCTCAAGCGCTTGCTGTATAATGACTTTGGTCTTTACGTCTAACGATGTGAATTATATGCATACTAGGGAGATGCGTCAAGGGGGCGCGGCGCTTGGTGTGCACGCAAAGGTTGTCAGGCTGCGAGAGGAAAAAGTGATCGGGTTTTCACCAAATTTTCCCAATCATTACTCAACCAAGCGGCGCGGGCTTTGGCAGTTAAGATAGCGCCGTTCACATTCCAT
>Ga0315281_10007043_pt1 | contig 15896 bp, 14 predicted proteins | sample YL17G07_0_MG_FD_204540 | JGI IMG/M metagenome (GOLD analysis project Ga0315281, IMG submission 204540) | Sediment microbial communities from Yellowstone Lake, YNP, Wyoming, USA - YL17G07_0 | ecosystem: Environmental > Aquatic > Freshwater > Lake > Sediment | place: USA: Wyoming | collected... | reverse complement strand
AGTTTCTGATTCAGGGGAAACAATAATGCTGCATACCGTGAACAAATCGCCTTTCGAGCGCAATGCCTTCGACACCTGCCTGGCGCACGTCAAGAAGGGCAGCGCCATTCTCCTGATCGAGGACGGCGTGTACGCCGCCATGAAGGGCACGGCGCCGGCGAAGAAGCTTGAGCAACTGATGAAAACCATTCCGGTCTATGTTCTGCAACCGGATGTCGAGGCGCGCGGCATGCAGTCGCGTGTGCTCGACGGCGTCAAGATGGTGGACTACGGCGGGTTCGTGGACCTCGCGGCCGAACATCCGACCGTCCAATCCTGGCTGTAAGGCCGCAGATCCACGTTTAACTTATTTAACAGGAGATAGCACATGACCACGATTACCGTATCGGGCAAGACCGTCGAAGTCGACGAGGAAGGCTATCTCGTCAACCGCACCGACTGGAACGAGGAAATTGGCGCGGAAATGGCCAAGATCGACAACTGCGAACTGACCCCGAGCCACTGGGAAGTCATCAACTTCCTGCGCGAGTACTACGAGGAGTACCAGATCGCACCGGCCGTGCGCGTGCTCACCAAGGCCATTGGCAAGAAGCTCGGCGCCGACAAGGGTAACAGCAAGTACCTGTATGAACTGTTCCCGTACGGCCCGGCCAAGCAGGCGTGCAAATACGCCGGTCTGCCGAAGCCGACTGGCTGCGTCTGAAGTAATATCCGCCGCAACACACGGGGTGCTCCGGCCCCGCGTGCCGGTGGCATGGTGCACACTCGGTAACTACGATGTCGGCCGCAACCATTCTCTACGCGCTGTTGTTCTACGCCGCAACGGCGATCCTGGTGATCGGCGTGACGCGTAAAATAATTATCTATGCGCGCACGCCACAGCCGCTGAAAATTCCCACCACCCCTGCCCCCACTACGTATTTCGGTGTGGTGCTGCGCATGACGCGCGAAGTCACCGTATTCGAAAGCCTGTTCAAGGCAAACAAATGGACCTGGCTGTTCGGCTGGGTGTTCCACTTTTGTTTGTTCGTGGAATTGCTCTGGCACCTGCGCTACTTCACCGAGCCGGTCTGGTTTTTCGTGCCGCTGCTGCACTGGTTTACGACATTCACCGGCTTTGGCATGGTCGCGGGCCTGCTCGGGCTGTGGTCACGCCGCTTCCTGGTTGATCGTGTGCGTTACATCAGCGCTCCATCGGATCACCTGATGCTTGCCCTGCTGGTTGCGATTGGCGGCAGCGGCATCGCCATACGCTACGTGGCGCACACCGACATCGTCGCGGTGAAGGCGTTCTTTCTCGGCCTGATGCGTTTCAGCTGGCAGCCGCTGCCGGCCGACCCGGTACTGTTGCTGCACCTCACGCTGGTGGTAATCCTCATGATCGTGTTCCCGGTGTCGAAACTGCTGCACGCCCCGGGCGTGTTCTTCAGCCCCACCCGCAACCAGGTAGACAACTCGCGCGAGAAACGCCACGTGGCCGGCTGGACAGCGGAATACGACAACAGTAAAACCGGACGGCCGGGATAAGACACCATGGCCACGGCAAATTTTGAAACCCCTGTACTGCGTGAGTACCCGGTCATTCCGCTGCTGCGCGAAGGCGCTATGGCGCACAGCCGGCCGTACGTGGCGAAGGCCGAACTTCAGGCGCCGCTCGGTTTCCCGGGCGAACTGGTTCCAAACTGGGAACGCAGCGCGGTCGAGAAACTTGGCGAGCTGGTTTCCAAGTCACGCGCGCTCCAGGTGTTTCTCGATTCCTGCGTGAAGTGCGGCGCCTGCACCGACAAGTGCCATTATTATCTCGGCACCGACGACCCGAAGAACATGCCGGTCGCGCGCCAGGATTTGCTGCGCTCGGTCTATCGCCGCTACTACACCTTCGCCGGCAAATACCTGCCGTGGCTGGTGGGCGCGCGCGACATGACCAAGGACGTGCTCGACGAGTGGTACACCTATTTCCACCAGTGCTCGCAGTGCCGCCGCTGCGCGGTGTTCTGCCCGTTCGGTATCGACACCGCTGAGGTTTCCATGGCCGCGCGCGATATCATGGACTCGGTCGGCGTGGGCCAGAAGTACTCGAACGAAATCATCGGCAAGCTGCACAAGATCGGTAACAACCTTGGGTTGCCCGAGCCGGCCCTGCGTAACACGCTGGATGGCCTTGAAGAAGACGTGAAGGAAGAAACCGGCGTGGACGTGAAGTTCCCGCTGAACGTGAAAGGCGCCGAGGTGCTGCTCGTCACCCCGTCGGCGGATTTCTTCGCCGAACCGCACATCGACGGCCTGATCGGCTACGCGAAAGTGTTCCATGCCGCCGGCATCAGTTGGACGCTGTCCTCGCATGCCTCGGAAGCCGCGAACTTCTCGATGTTCATCGGTTCGCACGACAACCTGCACAAGGTCGCCCTGCGCATCCGCAAGGCGGCGCTCGATCTGGGCGTAAAACGTATTATCGTCGGCGAATGCGGCCATGCCTGGCGCGTGGCCTACAGCTTCTGGAACACCCTGATCGGGCCCTTCGACTTTCTCGACCCGCGCTATCCGGTGCCGCAACACATCTGCGAGTTCACCCACGATCTGATCCAGAAGGGCGCGCTCACTTTCGATAAATCGGCGAACGACGACAAGGTCGTCACCTTCCACGACTCGTGCAACGTGGCGCGCGCCTCGCGCATGGGCGACAAACCGGGCGGGCAGTTCGTCATCCCGCGCGAGATTATCAAGGCCACCTGCAATCACTACGTGGACATGGCGCCCGAGGCCACGCACGAGGCCACCTTCTGTTGCGGCGGCGGCGGCGGCCTGCTCACCGACGATCTTCTGGAACTGCGCGTCAAGGGCGCCATGCCGCGCATGCAGGCGCTCCAGGAAGTGGTGAACGAAAACGGCGTGACCCACATCGCCGCGATCTGCGCCATCTGCAAGGCACAGTTCACCAAGGTACTGCCCTATTACAAATTCCCGATGGACATGATCCAGAGCGTCCACGGACTGGTGAGCAAAGCGATCCGGCTCACTCCGGTTAACAAGCACTAAATCGAAAACAGGAGATCTTCACCATGGCAACTCCCGCTGACAAAACGAAAGACACGAAGGGCCACTCCTGGCGCCGTTACAAAGAAGGCGACCACGTCTGGGATTCGATGCAGGAGGTGATCTTCATCGCCGACGCGACCGACAAATGTCCGACTTACGTGCACAAAACCCCGCCCTGTCAGGCGAGCTGCCCGTCGGGCGAAGACATCCGCGGCTGGTTGAATATTGTGCGCGGCATCGAGAAGCCGCCAAAAGACGTGGCTTGGCAGGAGTACGCGTTCCGCCGCGCGACTGACGCCAACCCATTCCCGTCCATGATGGGCCGCGTGTGCCCGGCGCCTTGTCAGACCGGTTGCAACCGGAATTCGGTTGAGGATTACGTCGGCATCAATGCGGTTGAACAGTTCATCGGCGACTACGCGCTCAAGAACAACTTCACGTTCCAGTCCGGCGCCGACACCGGCAAAAAAGTCGCCATCATCGGTGGCGGCCCGGCCGGCCTGGCGGCTGCCTACCAGCTGCGCCGCAAAGGTCACGCGGTCACCGTGTACGACGATCACGATGAACTCGGCGGCATGGCGAAGTACGGCGTGCCCGGCTACCGCCTGCCGCGTGACTCGCTGAACGGCGAGATGGACCGCATCGTCAACATGGGCGTCACGGTCAAACTCAAGACACGCGTCGGTGTGGATGTGCCGCTTAAAGACCTCGAATCAAATTTCGATGCCGTGTTGTTCGCCATTGGCTGCAAGGCCGGCCGGCCGCTCCCGATCCCGGGTGCCGAGGCCGGTAACTGCATCACCGGCGTGGCGTTCCTCGAGGCCTTCAATCAGGGCCGCCTCAAGGCAGTTTCCGGGCGCGTGGTGGTGGTCGGCGGTGGCGACACCTCGATCGACGTGGCCTCGGTGGCGCGCCGTCTCGGCTACATCAAGGGAATGGCCGAGTCCGAACGTCCCGAGTACATCGTCCTCGGCCAGACCGCGCACGATGTCGCCGTGACCGCGAAGAAAGAAGGCGCCGAGGTCATGCTGATCTCGCGTCAGCCGATCGACAAGATGAGCGCCGCCAAGCACGAGATCGACGACGCCCAGCGTGAAGGCATTTCCATTCAGGGTGCGCTCTCGCCGATCAAGGTCATTCTCGATGAGCGGGGGCGCGCCACGGCACTGCGCGTGGTGAAGCTCGACTACTCGAGTGGTAAACCGGTTGAGATGCCGGGCACCGAAATGGATCTGGAAGCCGACCTAATCGTCTCCGCCATCGGCCAGGCCGGCAACTTCGAGGGCCTCGATGGCTTCGACAACGGCAAGGGCCTGATCAACGCCGACAAGTTCTACCAGGTGCCGGGCAAAAAAGGCTTCTTCGTGTGCGGCGACATCATCCGTCCGCACCTGCTCACCACCGTGATCGGCCAGGGTTCAATCGCCGCGGAGAGCATTGACCACTACCTCAAACAAGAGGACATGGCCAAGCGTCCGAAGGTGGACGTGCATCACTTCAACCTGCTCGCCAAACTGCAAGAAACCGGTCTGCAGCCGAAGGCGTTCAAGTCTTCGGAGGCCGAGGGCCCGCGTCCGATCGACCAGGGTCTGCGCGGCACCGACGGCGTCGGCAAAGGCGTGGGCGGTTTCGCCGTACACAATTACGAGGATCGCGGCCAGGCCGAGGTATCTCACGCGGAAGAATTGTTCCTCGGACATTTCCCGTATATTGAACGCATCAAACGCACCGAGAAGGTGCCGAGCGCCGCCGAGGTGCTGGGTCACTTCGAAGAACGCATGCTCGGTCTGGACGAAAAACAGACCGTGGCCGAGGCCAAGCGCTGCATGAGTTGTGGTCTGTGCTTCGAGTGCGACAACTGCGTAATCTATTGCCCACAGATCGCCGTCAAGCGCACGCCCAAGGTCGAGGCCACGATGGGCCGTTACGTGTACACGGACTACGACCTGTGCATCGGCTGTCACATCTGTGCCGACGTCTGCCCGACCGGCTATATCAAGATGGGCATGGGCGACCATTAATGAATAACAGCAGTGAAAAGAGAAAAGAGTAAAGTGAGATGAAGCGACCGTTCCTAGCGCTATGCACCGTGCTGACCCTGCTGTCGTCGGCCGCGTACGCCGGCGACGACAAGATGTCCGCGCGCGCGCCAGTCCCGGTGTTCAGGATCAACACCGACAAGGGAGACAAGTGTGTGGAGCCGGAAGACGTGATGCGCCGTGACCACATGAAGTTCATCCTGCATCAGCGCGACAAGACAATGCACGAGGGCATTCGTACCACACGCCACAGCCTCAAGAATTGCATCGACTGCCACGCCGATTCCAAAACCGGCAGCGTGCTCGGCAAGGAAGGCTTCTGCGAGAGTTGCCATGCCTACGCATCCGTGAAAATCGACTGTTTCGAGTGTCATTCCTCGGTGCGTGAGACAAGCGCCGCGAAAAGCAACGCGGGCGCACCGCTCTCCTCCGTGCGCGCACCAAACGCCGCATCGAAAAATGCCGGTGTACCGGTCAAGGGCAAAAAACCATGAGCATCAACCGCCGACAGTTTCTGGGCCTGGGCGGCGCGGCTGTCGCGGCAACGGCGCTTGCGCCGGGTCTGCAACTCATCGAACTCGCGCAGGCACGTTCACCGGAAGAGGCCGCCAGTTCCTTGCACCGCTGGGGCCTGCTCATCGACTCCGGCAAGTGCGCGGACGGCTGCACCGCCTGCGTCAGCGCCTGCGCCGAGGAAAACGGCCTCCAGAGTCACGGCCGCCCGGCAACCGATCCGCAATGGATTCGCAAAGTCACACTCAAGGACAAGCACACCGGGTATGTCCAGAATCTGCCGCTCATGTGCCAGCATTGCGAGGAACCGCCGTGCGTGGACGTCTGTCCGACCGGGGCTTCGTTCAAGCGCGCCGACGGCATTGTGCTGGTGGACAAACACATCTGCATCGGTTGCCGCTACTGCATGATGGCCTGCCCATACCAGGCGCGCTCGTTCGTGCACGAAGTCACCACCGGCCAGAAGGCGCACGCGCCGCGCGGCAAGGGTACGGTTGAATCCTGCACCTTGTGCGTACACAAGGTTGATCGCGGCGACGGCTCCACCGCCTGCGCCGACGCCTGCAAGAAGGATGGCCACGGGGCCATTCTGTTCGGCGACCTCAAAGATCCGAACAGCACCATCAGCAAACGTCTGGCGGCGCAGGCCTCCACACAGCTGCGCGCCGACCTCAAGCTCAACACCGGTGTTCGTTACCAGGGACTCTAAGCGCTGACTCGCCATGGCACAGGTTCATTTTCTTAAAATCGAAGGCCGCAGTGCCGGGTTCCTGGCGCTGCTTGCGCTGCTCGGCGCGTTGATCGCCACCGGCCTCGGCGCCGCCTTGTACATGGAGCACAACGGCCATTGGGTCACCGGCATGAGCAACCAGGTCGTCTGGGGAACACCGCATGTGTTCGCGGTGTTCCTGATTGTGGCCGCGAGCGGCGCGCTCAACGTTGCGTCCATCGCCTCGGTGTTTGGCCGGCAGTTATACAAGCCGCTGGCGCGTTTGTCCGGCCTGCTGGCGATTTCGTTACTGGCCGGCGGCCTGGCAGTACTGGTGCTCGACCTCGGCCGGCCGGAGCGGCTGATCGAAGCCATGACGTACTACAACTTCAAGTCGATCTTTGCCTGGAACATTTTTCTGTACATGGGCTTCATGGTCATCGTCGCCATCTACCTGTGGATGATGTTCGAGCGGCGTTTTAACGTTCACACAAAAACGGCTGGCATGGCGGCGTTCCTGTGGCGCCTGACGCTGACCACCGGCACCGGCTCGATCTTCGGATTTCTGGTGGCGCGCGATGCCTTCAGCAGCGCCCTGCTCGCACCGATGTTCATCATTCTGTCGTTCGCCTACGGACTCGCCATCTTTATTCTGGTGCTGTTCGCCGCCACACGCTGGACTGGCCGGCCACTGGGCGATGTCATGGTCGCGCGTCTCAAGAATCTGCTCGGCGTGTTCGTTGCCAGCATTCTGTACTTTGTGACGGTGTATCACCTGACCAACCTGTACATGACCGGCAAGCACGACGTCGAACGCTTTATTCTGCTGGACGGCGGCCTGTACACGCGCCTGTTCTGGATCGGACAAATTCTGATCGGTGGCGTGTTGCCGTTGATCCTGCTGTTCTCGCGCCTCAGCCAGTCACGTGCCCTGATCGCGTTGGCCGCGCTGCTGGTGATCGCGGGCGGGCTGGCGCAAATGTATGTCACCATCATCGGCGGCCAGGCGTTCCCGATGCCGTTGTTCCCGGGCAAGGACGTGAGCAGCAGTTTCTTCGATGGCGTGGTGGCGCTGTACACACCGAGCCTGCCGGAGTTCCTGCTCGGCATCGGCGGCGTCGGCATCGCGCTTGCCATGACCGTGTTCGCCGTCAAGGTGCTGCCATTCCTGCCGGTCAGTCTTGCCGATGCGGACGTCGATCCGCATCACAAGTCCGAGGCCGCCAAGGCTGCCTGATGTTCTGCACTACTCAACGAAAAGACGCAGAGACGCAAAGGACTATAAATATTTTTCCCGCATTTCTTCGCGCCTCTGCGCCTTTGCGTTGAATTTTTCATGAAGGAGGTCCACCATGAACCGCCTCCTCATCTCCGCCGCCCACAAATCCTCGGGCAAGACCACGCTTTCCATCGGCCTGTGTGCGGCGCTCACGCGGCGGCGCCTCAAAGTTCAGCCGTTCAAGAAAGGGCCGGACTACATCGACCCGATGTGGCTTGGCCTGGCAAGCGGGCACGCCTGCCACAACCTCGACTTCTTCCTGCAGCACCATGAGGAGATTCTCGAATCATTTGCCGCGCGTACGCAGGGTGCGGACATTGCGCTCATCGAAGGCAACAAGGGACTGTATGACGGTCTCGACCTGGACGGTAGTAACAGCAACGCTGCGCTCGCCAAGCTGCTCGCCGCACCCGTGATCCTGGTGATCGATGCGCGCGGCATGACACGCGGCGTGGCGCCGCTGATTCTCGGCTACCAGGCTTTCGACCGTGATATCCACATTGCCGGCGTGATCCTGAACCAGCTGGGCGGCGCGCGTCACGAGCGCAAACTGCGCGCCGTCATTGAGCACTACACAGATGTTCCCGTGATCGGCGCCGTGCACCACGATGACCGGCTGGCAATCGTTGAGCGGCATCTTGGGCTCATGCCCAGCAACGAGGCGAGCGGCGCGCGCGACAAGATTGATATTATTGCCTCAGCGATTGCGGATCAGGTGGATCTGGACAAATTGATGGAGATCGCCGCCTCTGCGCCGGCGTTGTCTGTAATGGGAGAGGTGGCACCTGACAGGACCCTCACCCCATCCCCTCTCCCAGAGGGAGAGGGGGGCTTGGTAAGGCTGGCCATCGCGCGCGATGCGGCGTTCGCGTTCTACTATCCGGCCGATCTCGAAGCATTGCGCAGTCACGGGGCCGAGCTCATTCCATTCGATACACTCAACGATGCGCGGTTGCCGGAAGTGGACGCACTATTCATCGGCGGCGGATTTCCCGAAGTACACATGCAGGCACTGGAGGCCAACCGCAGCCTGCGTGCCGACATCCAACGCGCCATCGAGGGCGGCATGCCGGTGTATGCCGAGTGCGGTGGACTCATGTACCTCAGTCGCAGCCTGCGCTGGCAGGGTCGGCGCTGTGAAATGGTTGGCGCCATTGCCGCCGACACCGTCATGCATGATCGTCCGCAGGGACGCGGCTACGTCAAACTGCACGAAACCGGAAAGTTGCCCTGGCCGATAATCGCGGAGAGCGACACGCCGCTTGAAATTCGTGCCCACGAATTCCATTACTCAACATTGGAAAACGTGGCGTCAACTCTGGAGTACGCCTACCGGGTGACGCGCGGGACCGGCATCGACGGCCAGCACGATGGGATCCTGTACCGCAACGTGGTGGCCTGCTACACGCACAGGCGCGACACGGGTGATAATCACTGGACGGCGCGCTTCGTCGAGTTTGTACGCCGCCAACGTGCCAAGCAACGTGCTGCGCAGGCCGGCAGCTGAACAGTCGGTACGCCACTTTTTCCAGGGATACTTGTGCAATAACGATCGTTTGAGGAACCCATAACATGATTACCATCACCCAACAGGCCGCCGCACAAATCCGTCGCGCATCGGAACACGCGGATTCCGAGGACATGTATCTGCGTTTGGCGGCAAAACGCGAGACCGACGGCAATATCGAATACGGCATGGGCTTCGATGACATGGGCGGGCAGGATCAGCTCTACACCTCGGAAGGTGTAGAGGTTCTGATTGCCGATTCCTGCAAAGAGCTGTTGCGCGGCGCTACGCTCGATTACGTGGAAATTAACCCCGGGGAGCATGAGTTCATCTTCACCAACCCGAACGACACACGCCATCAGACGCAGGAAGTGTAGTCATTCTTCGCCGGGAAATTTGCTATCATCTGGCAGATCGATCCCGGGTCTGCGGTATACTGCCGCGGCAGGACAACGATCCATGCCGTTCATGCAGAGCGAGTCGCAATGACTTCCCCCTGGCGACAATTGAAGCTGAGGCTGGGCGCCGTGTCCGCGGCGTCCTCACACGAGACGCCGTCATTCCGGCGGCTGTTCTTCTGGCCGTCGCTGATACTCCTGAGCGCGCTGTTGCTGACGACCGCCACCGGCCTGCTGGCACTGACACTTCCCGTCTGGCGCGGTGTATTCCTGTTTGCCCTCATCGGTCTGGCCGCAACCGGCAGTGTGGCGTTGGCCGTACTGCTCCGGCGTCTGCACGCTCACCTGCTCAAGCCGATCGCACAGCTGCACGACTGGGCGGCGCACATGCACAGCGGCCGTTACACGACACGTATCCCCACCAACATGCAGGGCGGGTTCGCCCCGTTGGCGCGCGACCTGAACGACCTGGGCGATGAATTGCGCTCGCTCAATCTCGAGATGGCCGCGCGCGTCCGCCGCCAAACCCAGCACTTGGCGCGCAAGACCCGTTCTCTTGAAATTCTCTATGACATTGCCTCAACCTTAAGCAAATCGCGTTCTCTCGATGAACTGCTGGAGAGTTTTCTCGACACCTTCGTGCAACTCTTCGATGCACGTGCCGCCATGGTGCGGCTCGTGACCGAGAACGGTCAATTGCGGCTGGTGGCAAGCCGCGGCCTCGACCCGCAGGTAATCGAACGTGAGAAACTCATGCCGATGGATCGTTGCCTGTGCGGAGAAACCGCCACCGGCGGCAAGGTGCGGATTCAGAAAGGCGCAGCCGCCTGCGCTGCGATTCTGGGGACACCGCTTCTCAAGCAGGATTGCCACGAACTCGTGGCCGTTCCCATTCAGTATCACGACGAGACACTCGGCGTGTACAACCTGGTACTGGACAAGCCGATGTCGGACTTCGGCGATGACTTGAGCGACCTGCTCACCAGCATCGGCCGGCATCTCGGCATGGCCGTGGAGAAGGCGCGCCTCGATGACAACGCCCGGCGGCTTGCCATTATCGAAGAACGCAACATGATCGGCAACGAGCTGCACGATTCGCTCGCCCAGTCGCTGGTCAGCATGCGCCTGCACGTGAAACTGCTCGGTGAAATGCTCTACCGGAAAGATGTACACAACGCCCAACATGAAGTACGACGTCTGCACATTGCGCTCGAAGAAGCGCATGCCAGCCTGCGCGAACTTCTCACAAACTTCCGCTCGCGCATGGACGAGCGTGGCCTGATACCGGCGATCGAAGACATGGTCATGCGTTTCGAGGAAGAGACCGGCATCGCCAGTTATTTCCAGAACGAGTGTGGCGAGGTGGTGCTGAGCCCCGTGCAGGAAATTCAGGTATTCCGTATCATCCAGGAGGCACTCGCCAATGTCCGCAAGCACAGCGACGCACGCAACGCGCGTATCCTGCTGCGCAACGAAGGCGGCGATGCCTATCATCTGTTGATCGAGGACGATGGTCTCGGCATGACGCCGGTGTCGCCCGTCGTGCGCGGCGAACACGTCGGGCTGAACATCATGCGCGAACGCGCCGAGCGGCTCGCCGGTACGATTCAGATCGAGAGCGATGCCGGTGAAGGTACGCGCGTTAGCCTGACCTTCTCGGCCAGCTCCGCTCCCCTAACGCAGGCCACCGGAAGACCGTGATGCGTGTTCTGCTGATCGACGATCACACTCTTGTTCGCAAAGGCCTGGAACAACTACTCCAGAGTCGCGGTGTGGATATCGTGGCTTCGGTTGGCAGCGGTCGCGAGGGCATCGAGCAGGCGCAGTTGCTGCAACCGGATATTATTCTGCTGGACATGAAGATGCCGGACATGAACGGCACCGAAACCCTCAAACAGTTGCGCGCCGTAGGCATCACCCTGCCGATCCTGATGCTCACCATGAGCCGTGAGGAACACGACCTGCAAGCCGCGCTGCGCAACGGCGCACAGGGTTACCTGCTGAAGGATATGGACCCGGAAGACCTTGTCCCGGCATTACAGGATGCGTTGCGCGGCAATAACGTCGTGGCCAAGGAACTGATCGGCTCGCTCACGCGTCTTGTGCAGGGTCCCTCGGCAAAGAGCGCGCCCAAAACGGCTTCCACTGATTTGCTCGGCGGGCTCACGCCGCGCGAACTGGAAATCCTGAAACATGTAGCAGAGGGTCAGAGCAACAAGGCCATCGGACGCGCACTCGACATCACCGACGGCACGGTCAAACTGCACGTGAAGTCGATCCTGCGCAAGCTCGGCGTGCGTTCGCGCGTCGAGGCCGCCGTGCTGGCGGTGGAACACGGCCTCGGCCGGAAAACAGAAGCGCACCGTTAGGGTCAGACGCTCTTGTCCGGTTGTGGCACGAACCATTTTAGCGTTTCGTGCAACGCCACAACCTCACCCACGATGATCAGCGTCGGCGCTTTGATTTCCTCTGCGTGCACCAGCTCCGGTAATTTTTCCAGCGTGCTGATGAACACACGCTGATTTGGCGTCGTGCCCTGCTGGATGAGCGCCACCGGAGTCGTGACCGGCATGCCGTGAGTGCCAAGCCCGGTACAGATCGCCGGTACGCCGTGCAAACCCATGTAGAACACCACTGTCTGGTTCGGCTGGGCGAGCGCCTTCCAGTTCAGATTTACCGTGCCATCCTGCAGATGACCGGTGACAAACACTACCGATTGCGAATAGTCGCGGTGCGTAAGCGGGATACCGGCGTAGGCCGCGCAGCCGGCAGCCGCCGTGATGCCCGGCACCACCTGGAACGGAATACCCTCGGCGGCGAGCGTCGCAATCTCCTCGCCACCGCGGCCAAAAATAAATGGATCGCCGCCCTTCAGGCGCAGCACGCGCTTGCCTTCTTTCGCCAGGCGCACCAGCAGGTGATTGATGTCCTCCTGCGGGATGGCGTGGTTGTCGCGCTCCTTGCCGGCGTAAAGTTTCTCGGCGTCGCGTCGCACCAACTCCAATACCTGTTTGGATACCAGCCGATCGTAAACCACCACGTCGGCCTGCTGCATCAGGCGCAACGCGCGGAATGTCAATAAATCCGGATCACCCGGTCCAGCGCCGACCAGGTACACCTCACCTTGTGCAAGGCCGCCGTGCGTGCTGGCAAGCTGCTTCTCAAACGCCGCACGTGCTTCATCGTCCCGTCCGGCGTATACCAATTCGGCAACCGTTCCTTGCAACACCCGTTCCCAGAAAACGCGCCGCTCGGCGCCCGGCGCAAAACGCGCCTTGACCTTGTCACGAAACGATCCGACCAGAGTGGCGAGCCGTCCGTACGCCGCCGGAACCAGCGACTCCAGACGCGCACGCAGCAGCCGCGCTAACACAGGTGACGCGCCGCCGCTCGATACCGCCACTACTACCGGCGAGCGGTCGATGATCGCGGGCATGATAAACGTGCACAACTCCGGCCGGTCTACCACGTTCGCCGGGATGTTCTTGGCGTGTGCGGCATCCGCCACGGCACGATTTACAATTTCGTCGTCGGTCGCCGCAATTACCAGACGTTGACCGCCGACCTGTTCTTCGTGAAATGCGGCAGCAATATGGTTGAACTTGCCGGCCTGGTGCAACGCGGTAAGCGTTTTACACAATTCCGGGGCGATGACTGTGATGCTGGCCTGGGCCTTGAGTAACAGTTCGACCTTGCGCGCCGCTACCTCACCGCCACCAATGACCAGACAGGGCTGCGCGCGGACATTCAGGAATATGGGCAGAAAATCCATTGTATTTATATAATAATTAGTTTATTTACAATGTGTTAACGAATGTTCTTATTTTATTTTCTAGGTCCATATTTTGGCCGATTGGCAGTGTGGTGACTCAAAAATACGCAGGCAATATGGCGAAGAGGGAGGCCGCTCTCGCGCATCCTGCGCTCCGCGGCACTCATACGTCCATGTACATCAGGATTCTCACCCTGCGGGTTCTCATATCGAATTATCTGCCATTTCACCGCTTCGCGGCGAAAATTGGCGGAGAGGGAGGGATTCGAACCCCCGGACCCTTACGGGTCAACGGTTTTCAAGACCGCCGCCTTAAACCGCTCGGCCACCTCTCCGGTGTGCGTTAGGATAACCGAGGCACTCCCGACAGACCAGTTGAACCGTTGCGCCGGGGGGACGTCTTAAGTAAAGTGCCCCCAGTGTTTCCACAGACTGCCAACGAGGAGAGTCCTACACCATGGCCGAGAACCCCCAGGTACTCACCAGAGCACTTGAATCCACGCTGGCTACCAACAGCGTTATACGTAATACCTACATCCTGCTTTCACTCACCCTGTTGTTCAGCGCGCTGACTGCTGGCGTGGCCATGGTCACCAACGCTGCCATGCTGAATGTGTGGCTGGTGCTGGGCGGTTATTTTGGCTTGCTGTTCGTCACCACCAAGCTGCGTAACAGTGCTTGGGGTCTGTTGGCGGTGTTCGCACTCACCGGCTTCATGGGATACACACTAGGCCCCATGCTCAATGCCTACATCGGCCACTATGCCAACGGCGCCCAGCTGGTGACCTATGCACTGGGTGGCACCGGCGTGATCTTCATCGGCCTGTCGGCCTATGCGCTCACATCGCGCAAGGACTTCAGCTTCATGGGCGGCTTCCTGATGGCCGGCATCCTCATCGCCTTTCTCGCCGGAGTCGCCAACATCTTCTTCGCCATGCCGGGACTGGCGCTCGCGGTCTCGACCATGTTCATGCTGCTCATGTGCGGGTTGATCCTGTATGAAACCAGCAACCTCATACACGGCGGCGAAACCAACTATATTCTGGCGACCATTACCCTGTATGTTTCAATCTACAACCTGTTCACCAGTTTGTTGCATATTCTTGGCGTAATGGGCGGCGACGACTGATCGGTTGACCGAGAACTAAAAAGGCCCCGTCAGGGGCCTTTTTTTATTGGGCCTTCGACCCCGGACTGCGGGATCACTTGCCTTCCGTTGCAATACGCTCCAGCCCGCCCATGTAGGGCTGTAGTACTGCGGGAATGGCGATATTGCCGTCTTTGTCCTGATAGTTCTCCAGAATCGCAACCAGCGTACGGCCGGCCGCGAGGCCCGAGCCGTTCAGGGTATGCAGGAGTTCGGGCTTGCCGGTCTCAGGGTTACGCCAACGCGCCTGCATGCGGCGCGCCTGAAAGTCTTCGAAGTTGCTGCACGAGGAAATCTCGCGATACTTCTGCTGGCCCGGCAACCACACTTCGAGATCGTAGGTCTTGGCCGCGGAGAATCCCATATCGCCGGTACACAAAGCCATCAACCGGTACGGAAGCCCGAGCTTCTGCAACACCGTTTCGGCGTGGCCGGTGAGTTCTTCCAGCGCAGAATAAGAGTCGCGTGGGCGCACGAATTGCACCAGCTCCACTTTCTCGAACTGGTGCTGGCGAATCATGCCGCGCGTATCCTTGCCGTAGGATCCGGCCTCGCTGCGGAAACAGGGTGTATGGCAAACGTGTTTGCGCGGCAGTCGCGCCGCCTCGAGGATGCTGTCACGCGCCAGATTGGTCACTGGCACCTCGGCGGTGGGAATCAGGTAAAAACCCTGTTCGCTGCGGACCGCAAACAGCTCGGCTTCGAATTTTGGCAACTGGCCGGTGCCGCGCAGGCTGTCGGCGTTGACCAGATACGGCACATAGGTCTCGATATACCCGTGCTCACGCGTGTGCAGGTCGAGCATGAACTGGATCAACGCGCGATGCAGCTGTGCCAGCGCGCCCTGCATCACCACGAAACGCGCGCCAGAAATCCTGGCCGCGACCTCGAAGTCCATGAGGCCAAGGCCGGTGCCGAGATCGACGTGATCCTTCGGCGCAAAATCATGCTTCCTTGGCTCGCCCCAACGACGTACCTCCTGATTATCGCTCTCGCCCCTGCCGTCCGGGACGCTGGCGTGTGGAATGTTGGGGATGCCGAGCGCAATAGCCGTGAGATCATTTTGTAACTGTTCGAGTTCGGTTTCAGCCTGCTTGAGCGCAGTGCCGATGTTGGCCACGGCCTGCATCAGCGGACCGGTGTCCTCACCGCGCGCCTTGGCGTGGCCGATGGCCTTGGATTGGGTGTTGCGATCATTCTGCAACTGCTGAGTGGTGACCTGGACCTGCTTGCGCTTCGCCTCCAGATTGGCAATGGCCAGCACGTCCAGCGTAAAACCACGGCGCTCAAGCAGCTTGGCAGTATTTTGAAGATCGGTACGCAGCAGTTTCGGGTCAAGCATGGTCTATCGACTCAAAGATTGAAAATCCGCCGCAAAGGCGCAAAGATACTACAAAGTGGTTTATTGGGAGTCGCTTTCTTTGCGTCCTTTGCGCCTTTGCGGCAGGTTTTTATTATCACCCCTCGTTCACCTGCGCCGGCCAGGACAAGACATG
>Ga0315281_10007042_pt1 | contig 15897 bp, 14 predicted proteins | sample YL17G07_0_MG_FD_204540 | JGI IMG/M metagenome (GOLD analysis project Ga0315281, IMG submission 204540) | Sediment microbial communities from Yellowstone Lake, YNP, Wyoming, USA - YL17G07_0 | ecosystem: Environmental > Aquatic > Freshwater > Lake > Sediment | place: USA: Wyoming | collected... | reverse complement strand
TTGCTTTGATAGCCCGAGCCAGTATATGGGCCATACCAGTCCGCAACCCACTCCGACACGTTGCCTGCCATATCGTAAACCCCGTAAGGGGAAACATCGCCCGGCTTGCTGCCGACCCATGCCTGGGCTGCCTCGGATTCACCGGTGCCGGAATTCACTTTTTTCACGTCCCACTCGTTGCCCCAGGGGTATTCAAAACTCTTTGCGCCACGCGCGGCCTTCTCCCATTCCGCCTCGGTGGGCAGCCGCTTTTCCGCCCAGGCGCAATAAGCCTCGGCATCTTCCCAGCTAACCGAAGTGACCGGCAGTTTGTCCCGATAACGCTGCATCTTGAACAGTTCAGTGAGAATCGCGTCCTTCTCCATTTTGCTCACATCCATGTCCAGCTTGAAGTAATCCAGCGCAACCTGGCGCAGACGCTCCAGCGGGAAATTGCTCAAAGTTGCATCGCTGGCGTTGTAGCCATCGCGCGGCCACATGTAGGGTGAGCGGTAACGGGTCTGGATGACGAATTCCTTGTATTGTTCGCGGCTGACTTCGTATTTGTCGAGGTAAAAAGCCGGCATGAACAGTTTGTGCGGCGGATACTCATCCAGGTAGATGGAGTCCACGAAGCCGTAGGGATTCACTTCCCCCTCTTTTTTCTGCAGCCCAACCGTATCCTTCTTGTTGCTGCCCATCACGAAATCGCCTGACGGCACCAGTACCATGCCATCGGGTACAGCCGCGACGGCTGGTTTTGCCGCCTCGCCATCGGCTGCCACTGCCGACCAACCAACTGCAGCCAGGCACAACGCGCCGGCCAGCGAACACGCTAATTTATTTATCATCCTTTGCGCACCTAAAGCCAAAACTGTCATTTTTCACAGTGGGGTTGAAATAACTGCGGTTGAATACCGGCGCGGAAATTCCGCACTGGTAGTAAGAGCAGTCGTACCACGAACCGCCCTTGAGTTGCTTGTATTGCTCCCCGTAATTCTCGCTCGGGGTGGTGTTGCCGGGGTATTGCGTGTACCACGAATCCACCCATTCCCACGCGTTGCCGGACAGGTCATGTGCCCCGTATGGACTCGCCCCTTCCGGGAAGGAACCGGCCGGAGTGGTACCGGCAGGCAGCTTCAAATTCTGCCAGCGCACCGGTGAATTGACCTTGTTGATATCGAAATCGTTCCCCCACGGGAACCAGCGCCCATCGGTTCCTCGCGCTGCCTTTTCCCATTCCGCATCAGTCGGCAGGCGTTTGCCCGCCCATTCGCAATAGGCTTTGGCGTCATGCCAAGTCACGTATACCACCGGGTGATCCCCCTTGCCCTGGGGAAAGGTGCGGCTGCGGAAATGGTCGGGCGACCTGCGTTTGGTCGCGTCGATAAACTGCTTGTACTGCAGGTTGGTCACCTCGTACTTGTCGATCCAGTAAGACTTCAGAGTCACCTTGTGCTCCGGGCCTTCATCCGGCAGGCGGTTGTTGCTGCCCATGGTGAATTCCCCTTGCGGGACTTTCACCATCGGGTTCGGTTCTTTGCCAATTTTGGTTTCGTCATACAACATCGGCATGTCCACACCAGGGCCTTTGCTCTGCGCCTGTGAGGTGGCGGCTGCTTTGTGCTCAATATCGGCAAAGCCGTTTTCCGCTACTCGAATTGCCTTGGCCTTGTTGGATTCGTGGCATTCCGCACAGCCCGTGGTCATCGCTTTCTTGAATGCTGGGGTATCCGCGTCTTTATGGCAGGAAGCGCAACCGTCGATCTCATCGTGGTGGAAACGGTCTTTTTCCGCAGCCGGTTGCGGCACCGCGGCGATGCCGGCGGCGCTCAGTCCAAGCGCACTCATCAATAACAAGAACTTGTATGCCTTCAACGCAACTATCTTCCAAGTCAAACCAACGAACAGGCGCGGATTATCGTCCGAGGGCAATTATCAAGTCAACCGGATCTGGCTAGCTTTTATCAAAACGCCGCAACTGGATAGCCTCGGCAATATGTCCCGCTGTTATCTGTGCTGCACCCGCCAAATCGGCAATGGTGCGAGCCACTTTCAGGATGCGATGATAGGCGCGCGCGGACAGGTTGAGGCGGCTGATCGCCTGCTTCAGCAAACCTTCGCCGTCCTCATCGGTGACACACAGCCGGTCGATTTCCTTGGTCGTCAGCGCTGAGTTGGCTTTGCCCTGGCGTTCCCACTGTTTGCGGTAAGCCGCCTCCACTCGCCTCTGGATCGCATGGCTGGGTTCGCCATCCGCCTGCCTGGTCATCTCTTCCTGGGGCAAGGCGGGGACTTCGATTTGCAAATCGATACGGTCGAGTAGCGGCCCGGAAATTTTGGAACGGTAACGCGCCACCTGGTCCGGGGTGCAGCGGCATTTTCCGCTGGGGTGGCCCAGGTAACCGCAGGGGCAGGGATTCATCGCCGCCACCAGTTGGAACTGGGCCGGAAAATCGGCCTGGCGCGTCGCCCGTGAAATGGTGATGCGTCCGGATTCCAGCGGCTCGCGCAGCACTTCCAGCACCTTGCGATCAAACTCCGGCAACTCATCCAGAAACAATACACCGTGGTGCGCCAGTGAAATTTCGCCGGGGCGCGGGTTGCTGCCGCCACCCACCAGCGCCACGCCCGAAGCAGTGTGATGCGGGGCACGATAAGGGCGGCGCTTCCAGTTCGCTGCCTTGAAACCGCCGCTGGCAAGTGACTGCAACGCAGCAGATTCCAGCGCCTGCGCTTCGGTCATGGCCGGCAGGATACCCGGGAAACGCGCTGCCAGCATGGACTTTCCGGTACCGGGCGGGCCGGACATGAGTACGCTGTGCCCACCCGCAGCGGCAATCTCCAAGGCGCGCTTGGTGTGCCCTTGGCCCTTGACGTCGCTGAAATCCGGATAGACCTGCTCAGTCACCACCGGCTTGCCCACATACTGTGCCAGCTTTTCCTGTCCCGCAAGGTGAGCGCAAACTTGCAGCAACGACGACGCCGGGAAAACGCGGGCGTTTTCCACCAAAGCGGCTTCGGCGGCATTGTCTTGCGGCAGCACAAACGCGCGGCCCGAGTTGGCCGCACTGTAAGTCATCGCCAGCGCGCCGCGGATTGGGCGCAGTTCACCGGTAAGGGCCAACTCTCCGGCGAATTCATATTCGGCCAAGGCATCATGTGGAATCTGCCCGGACGCGGCAAGAATTCCCAGCGCGATAGGTAGATCGAAACGGCCACTCTCTTTGGGCAGATCGGCGGGAGCCAGATTGACTGTGATGCGCCGCGCCGGAAAATCGAAACGGGCGTTTTGCAAGGCTGCCCGAACCCGGTCGCGGGATTCTTTTACCTCTGCTTCCGGCAGGCCAACAATGGTGAAGCTCGGCAAGCCGTTGGCGAGGTGCGCCTCCACCGTCACCAAGGGCGCTTCCATGCCGGCCAGCGCCCGGCTATAGAGGACAGCGAGGCTCAACGCTCGATTTTTTCCCGCTCAAGCAGAGCTTCCATCTCGGCCACCCGCGTCTCCAGCTGGGTCAACTTCTCCCGGGTGCGCATGAGCACTTCCTGCTGTACATCGAATTCCTCACGTGTGACCAAATCCAGCCGGCTGAACAAACTCTGCAACATTGCGCGCAGATTCTTCTCCACATCCTTGGCCGGGCTGTGCGATAGCACCTCGCTGACTTTGTCACTTATTTCCTCAAATAATTTTTTATTCAACATGTTAAATCGACTCCACTAGATACTGTTTTGGCTGGCTTGTACCAACATCTTGGTTGTGAACAACAGTGTAGCAAAAATCCCCCATTTCCCCGACCCCGCAGCGCACATTCCTGGTGCGTGATAAATAAAAAACGCACCAGATCAGAGCGTTAACCTCGTGGCTATTTTGCTTGCCCAATGTAATTCATTGTTATTAAATATAAATTTATCTGGCACGGAGCATGCTAAGGATGAATCGCACGGTTACATTTTATTAACTATCAAGAAAGGAATGTCCCATGAGCCAGAAAACTTTGTCCGGTCTGATGTTAACCCTTGGCCTGATCAGCGCGCCTGTTTTTGCCGCCGATGCCGCACCAGCCGCACCGGCTTCTCCCCACACCTTTACCGGAAACGTGACGCTCGCATCGGAATACCTCTATCGCGGAATAGCACAAACCAGGGGTAATTCCGCCATCCAGGGCGGATTTGACTACTCCCACGCCAGTGGCCTGTATGCCGGTACCTGGGCTTCCAACATTTCCTGGATCAGCGATAGTGTCAACGGTGCGGTTGCAAATCAATCAACCACTTCGAGCCTGGAAATCGATGTCTACGGCGGTTACAAGGGCAGCATCAGTAGTGACCTGGGCTACGATGTGGGCGTACTGACCTACAATTATCCCGGTTCCGGGAAAACCGTCTCCGGCTTTCAACAGTTGAATCAGGACACCACCGAACTCTACGGTGCGCTGTCGTGGAAATGGCTGTCCCTCAAGTATTCACACTCCACAACGGCACTTTTCGGCTGGGCCAAGAACAACGGGGCTGCACCGAATACCCTCAACGACAAAACCACCGGCAGCGGGTATCTGGAACTGAATGCCGCTTATGATCTAGGCAATGGTTGGGGCATCAACGGGCACATGGGCAATCAGAAGGTCAAGGGTTACGGCGACGCCTCATACAGTGACTACAAATTAGGCGTAACTAAAGACCTGGGCTTTGGTACCGTCGGTCTGGCCTATTCGACCACCAATGCCAAGGATAATTGCAGCAATTCGGGCAACAGCAACCCTTACTGTTATGTCATGGGGACGAACGCCAACAATAAGTATGAAGCCGGTAAGGACCGTGCAGTACTCACCTTCACCAAAACCTTCTAATCCAAGCCCATTCTGGAGGCAAACATGAAATTCGTTACCGCCATTATCAAGCCGTTCAAGCTTGACGAAGTGCGTGAGGCCCTTTCCGCCATCGGCGTACAGGGTGTCACAGTAACCGAGGTCAAGGGTTTCGGCAGACAAAAAGGGCACACGGAGCTGTACCGCGGCGCGGAATATGTTGTCGATTTCCTGCCCAAGGTCAAGATCGATGTTGCCATCAAGGCCGACATGCTGGATCAGGTGATCGAAGCCATCGAGAAATCCGCTGCCACCGGCAAGATTGGCGACGGCAAGATTTTCGTATTTGATCTTCAACAAGTGGTTCGTATCCGCACCGGTGAAACCGGTCCGGATGCGCTATAGGGAGGCCACCATGAAACGGCTACTAACTGTTCTGGCTTTATTCGGCGTCCTGGGGTTCAGCGGAATCACCTCTGCTGAAGAAGCACCTGCCCCAGGTGCTGCTCCTGCTGCAACGGCACCCGCAGCAGCACCTGCAGTTGCTGCTCCAACAGCAGCGGCCGCAGCACCTGCAGCAGCAGCCGCTGCAGCCACACCCGCGCCCGTTCCAAACAAGGGCGATGTCTCCTGGATGCTCGTGGCCACACTGCTAGTGATCATGATGGCCATACCAGGGCTGGCCCTGTTCTACGGCGGGCTTGTCCGCAGCAAGAACATGCTGTCGGTACTCATGCAGGTGTTCGCGATCTTCGCGCTGATCTGCGTGCTGTGGGCGGTCTACGGCTACTCGCTGGCATTCACCGAGGGTAACGCTTTTATCGGCGGATTCGATCGACTGTTCCTGAAGGGCATCTTCAATCCGATCGACGGCAGCGTGGCCAACGCCGCGACCTTCAGCAAGGGTGTAGTGATTCCGGAGTTCGCGTTTGTAGCCTTCCAGGCGACCTTCGCGGCCATCACCGTAGCCCTGATCGTCGGTTCCTTCGCCGAACGCATGAAGTTCTCGGCGGTGCTGCTGTTCTCGGCCCTGTGGTTCACCTTCAGCTACCTGCCCATTGCCCACATGGTGTGGTTCTGGACCGGGCCTGATGCCATCAAGGATGCCGCTACACTGGCGACTGAGACGGCCAAGGCTGGCTGGTTGTTCCAGAAAGGTGCACTGGACTTCGCCGGCGGGACCGTGGTGCACATCAACGCCGGCGTCGCCGGCCTGGTGGGCGCCTTTATGGTAGGCAAGCGTATCGGCTACGGCAAGGAAGCCTTCACGCCGCATAGCCTGACCATGACCATGATCGGTTCCTCGCTCCTGTGGGTAGGCTGGTTCGGCTTCAACGCGGGTTCCGCGCTGGAAGCTGGCGGAACCGCTACGCTGGCGTTCGTCAACACCCTGAACGCCACCGCTGCAGCTGCGATGACATGGATGTTGGCTGAATGGCTGACCAAGGGCAAGCCTTCCATGCTGGGCGCCTCCTCCGGTGCTGTGGCTGGTCTCGTGGCCATCACCCCGGCCTGCGGCTGGGTCGGCGTAGGCGGTGCTTTGGCGATCGGCGCGCTGGCTGGTGTCGTATGCCTGTGGGGCGTCACGGGTCTGAAGAAACTCCACGGTCTCGACGATGCACTGGACGTGTTCGGTGTGCATGCTGTCGGCGGCATCCTGGGCGCCTTGCTCACTGGTGTGTTCAACAGCTGGAAACTCGGCGGAACCGGCATTATGGACTACGTCAAGAACGCCCCCACCGATACCAACATGATGGATCAGCTTATCATCCAGGCTCAGGCCGTTGGCACTGCCGTTGTTTGGTCCGCTGTGGTGGCTTTCCTCTGCTACAAAGTCGTCGACTTGACCATCGGTCTGCGTGTTCCGGAAGCAGAAGAACGCGAGGGACTGGACACCACGTCTCACGGCGAACGGGCTTACACCTCTTAAATAATCTCTCCTCCTCTCCAACCGGAGTGGATTTTGGGGCGCCTTAGGGCGCCCCGTTTTTTTGTCTGTTTGTCGGGCGGGTCTCCCACAAGCGTTGTAAGGCTCAGACAAATTAGCGCTATAATTCCCTGCAATCATTTCCACCTAACTCAACCGATCCATGCCTGATTCAACTTCCGTCGGTATCGTAACGCCGCAGCGGGTACGCTTTGATGCACCAATCACGTTGCGTAGCGGCGCCACGCTGCCGAGCTACGAGCTGGTGTTCGAGACTTACGGCACGCTCAACGCAGCGAAGTCCAACGCTGTGCTGGTGTGCCACGCGCTTTCCGGAAACCATCACGTTGCCGGCGTCTATTCTGAGCAGGACAAAAAACCGGGCTGGTGGGACAACATGATCGGGCCGGGCAAGCCAGTCGACACCGAACGCTTTTTCGTCATCGGCCTCAACAACCTGGGCGGCTGCCATGGATCGACCGGGCCTTCCAGCATCGACCAGCAGACCGGCAAGCCTTATGGCTCAAGTTTCCCGGTGGTGACGGTGGACGACTGGGTGGAAACGCAGGCGCGGTTGGCCGATCACCTCGGCATCCAGCGCTTCGCCGCCGTGATGGGTGGCAGCCTGGGTGGCATGCAGGCGCTGGCCTGGAGCATCACCCACCCGGAACGTGTACAGCACGCGCTGGTGATCGCGGCGGCGCCCAGGCTCACGGCGCAGAACATTGCGTTCAATGACGTGGCGCGCCAGGCGATTCTGACTGATCCGGATTTCCACGGCGGCAACTTTTACGAACACGGCGTCACGCCCAAACGCGGCCTGCGGCTGGCGCGCATGCTGGGACACATTACCTATTTATCGGACGATGTGATGGGCAGCAAATTTGGCCGCGTGTTGCGTTCCGGCACTTTCAACTTCGGCTTCGACGTGGAGTTCGAAATCGAGTCCTACTTGCGCTATCAGGGCGACAAATTCGCCGAGAGCTTCGACGCTAACACTTATCTGTTGATGACCAAGGCGCTGGATTATTTCGACCCGACCCATCACCACAAGGACGGCAACCTGAGCCAGGCGTTGAAGCCAGCGACGGCAGGTTTTCTGGTGGTGTCGTTCACCACCGACTGGCGCTTCGCCCCGGACCGCTCGCGCGAAATCGTCAAAGCGCTGCTGGATAACGAGCGCAGCTTGAGTTACGCGGAGATGACCTCCAGCCATGGCCATGACGCTTTCCTCATGGATGACCCGCATTATCACGATGTGGTACGGGCGTATATGGCCAACATCAATCTGGGGCCGGCAGCATGAATGCACAAGACCTGACCTCGACCATTGCCCGCCCGGATTTCGCCGCCATCGCACAATGGGTTGCACCGGGTACCAAGGTTCTCGATTTGGGTTGCGGCGACGGCAGCTTGCTGCGTTACTTGCAGCAAACCCGCAACACGCGTGGCTACGGGGTGGAGATCGCTGACAACAATATCGCCACCTGCGTAAAAAATGGCATCAACGTGATCCAGATGGATCTGGAAACAGGCTTGTCCATTTTCGAATCAAACTCATTCGATTATGTGATTTTGTCGCAGACATTGCAGGCGATGAAGCACACCGAAATCGTGGTGCGAGAAATGTTGCGGGTAGGACGCGAAGGTATCGTGACGTTCCCCAACTTCGGATACTGGCGCCATCGGTTGCAGGTGATCAGCGGCCACATGCCTGTCTCTGAACGGCTACCTTATCAGTGGTATGACACGCCCAACATCCACCTGTGCACGCTCAAGGATTTCGAGGAGTTTTGCAGCAACCACGGTGTGCGCATTCTGGAACGGGCGGTGATGAACAACGGCAATGTGACGTCTTTCATGCCCAATCTGCTGGGCAGCTTGGCGGTGTATCGTTTCGAACAGGGCAGTTAGCGTCTTTCCACTCGCCACATCAATCCCACCGCCACCAACAGAAACAGCAGCGTGGGAAAGATCGCGCTGAATAGTGGCGGCCAGCCGTTGAGCAATCCCAGGTGTGCGAATAACCGGTTGAGCAAGTGAAAACCCAGACCCAGCATAATACCTACAAACACTTTGCCCCCCACTCCCCCTGCGCGCGAATGGTGGTAAGAAAAAGGCAGGGCGAGCAACATCAATACCATCGCTGCAAACGGGTAGGTAAGTTTTCCCCACAGCGCAATTTCATAGCGCCCGCTTTTCTGCTTGTTCTCACGCAGATGCTCAACATAGCGGTAGAGATTCCACACTGACATTTGTTCGGGCACGACCAGCAGCACGGACAACAGATCCGGATTGAGCGCCGATTCCCATGACTTTTCCGGGAAGCGAGTGACGGTGGCGCGGCCCTCTTCAAAGCGGGTCTGCACTACATCGTGTAACTGCCACATGTTTTCCCGCCGGAAATGCCCCTGTGCAGCGGAACTGATGGTGCGCAGATGAAAGTCGGAATCGAATTCGTAAATCTTGATATTCAACAGCGTGGTATCGGGAAGCATCTCGGCCACGTTAACAAAATTCGGGCCGTCCTTCACCCACAGACCCGACCGGAATTCCTGAGCAACCATGGAACTGGTCGCCTTGAGCCGCAACTGCTGTGCAGTATTCTGCGATGAGGGCGCGATAAACTCGCCAAAAATAAAAGTCACGGCTGTGAATCCCAGGCCAACCAGTAGCAGGAAAAATCCGATGCGCTGGGCGGACAACCCCGAGACGCGCAGCACAGTAAATTCGGAATTCGCCACCATTCGCGCCAGCGCAAACAGGGTGCCAATGAGCACGGCAACCGGCGCCAGTTCGTAAACGTGGTTCGGCACGCTGAGCAGCACGAACATGAGTATCAAGCCCATCCCGTAACGGCCTTTTCCCAGGTCACCCAGCTCGTGCATCAGGTCAAAAAATGCGAACAGGGTCAACAAACCGACCAGCACAAACAGGGTGGCTTTGATAATTTCACGGCCGAGATAACGGTTGAGAATTTTCATGGTTTGCGGCGGAACAGGGGTACAACAGCCAAGCGGCGCTTGAAGAAGAAAACCAGCAATCCCAGCATGACCAGATGCACAGACAACAATCCCATCACGAAGCCAATTTTCTGCTGGGCCACCCAGACCTGGCTCACGCTGATCAGATTGTTGTAAACCATGTAAGCCAGTAACGCCAGAATAAGGTTGAATGAGCGCCCGGCTCGGGAATTAACGAAGCTCAGCGGAATGGCCCAAAGAGCGAGTATCAGAGCGCTTACCGGCAGCCCCACACGCCACACCCACTCTCCCATTTTATCGGGGGTGCGGTCGTGCATCAGGTCGGCACTCCTGAGAGACTTGGTCGATGGCACCGCCAACTTCGCCTCATAGGGTTCAATGCGCATAGCGTAACGTTCAAATTGCAGAATCTTGTAATCAGCCGCGCCCGGCTTGCCTTCGTAGCGCCGCCCGTTAAGCAGCACCAGGAAATGGTCGCCGCTGGGCGTTTGCTCCTGGTAGCCTTGTTTGGCCACCATCACACCCAAAGTCTGGTGCTGTACCGCCTGCATGAATATATTGGCGGCCGAGCCCTTCTCGCCAGAAAAGTTTTCCACAAAATACACGCGGTCGGCTTGCTTGGATTCCTTGAACACGCCTGGCGCTACCGTCGCCACATCATCGCGGCTTTCAATCTGGTGCGAGTATTCTTCCCCCTTGCGCAATGCCCACGGGGAAAGCGACATGCTCAGCACGGTAATTACCAGCACCATCGGCACGGTAAAATACAGGATGGGCTGAATCCAGGCGGTGAGGCTCATCCCCGCGCTAAACCACGCCACCATCTCACTGTCGCGATACCAGCGGGTCAGCGTCATCAGCACAGCAATAAACACGGTAAGGGAAAGTAGCACCGGCAGATAATTGAGCAGGCTGAAACCGAGGAAAGCCGCTATCGCTTCGCTCGCGAGAGCACCGCTGGCGGCTTCGCCGAGAAACCGGATTAGCAGGGTAGTCATGGTGATAGCGAGCAGGACTGAAAACACGCCCAAGGCTGCGATGACCAGTTCACGCAACAAAACACGCCGGAATATCATTTAGGGTTTTCTTTGACTTTCCAGATCAGTCTGCAAATAATGACCGTTTCGTATCGTTATTGGTTGGCGCCGCTCTGAAAGCATCCAGACGTTCCCCCAATACAATCAGGAGCAAAACGTGGAATTTAGCATAAAAATCGGAAGCCCGGAAAAACAGCGCGCGGCATGTGTGGTCATCGGGGTTTTCGAACCACGCAAACTGACGATGGCAGGTGAGCTGATCGACAGTGCCTCAGCCGGTTATCTCAAGGAAATTCTTCGCCGCGGCGACATGGAAGGCAAGCTCGGTAGCACCCTGCTGCTGCATCACGTGCCCAATACCCTGTGCGAGCGAGTCTTGCTGGTCGGATTGGGTAAGGCCCCAGAGTTTAAAGACAAGCAGTATCGCGATGCGGTAGCGGCGGCGATCAAAGCATTAAACGATACCGGCGCCACGGATGCCGTTGTCACGCTAACCGAACTACCCGTCAAGCGTCGCGACACCGGCTGGAAAGTGGAGCAGGCGGTAGTGGCGGCGATGGAGAGCATGTACCGCTTCACCCAACTGAAAAGCAAGCAGGACGAACCACCTCGCCCGTTGCGCAAGATCACCCTCAGCGTTTCACAGCGCAACGAACTCAAGCTCGGTCAGGAAGCTGTGCAGCGAGGCATGGCTATTGCCCATGGCGTCCACTTGGCCAAGGACCTGGGCAACCTGCCGGGCAACATCTGTACCCCAACCTACCTGGCAGAGCAGGCCAGGAGCCTGGCCAAGAAACATGGCCTCAAGGCCGAGGTGCTGGAACAGAAGGACATGGAAAAACTCGGCATGGGCTCGCTGCTTTCAGTGTCGAAAGGCAGCCGCCAGCCACCCAAACTGATCATCCTGCATTATCAGGGTGGCAACAAGAAACAGAAGCCGATCGTGCTGGTCGGCAAAGGCATCACCTTCGACGCTGGCGGCATCTCGCTGAAGCCCGCTGCGGAAATGGATGAAATGAAGTACGACATGTGCGGTGCGGCAAGCGTGTTCGGCACCATGCAGGCGGTGGCGGAACTGCACCTGCCCTTGAACGTGATCGGCATTGTACCAGCCTGTGAAAACCTGCCGGATGGCAATGCTAATAAACCGGGCGACGTAGTCACCAGCATGTCCGGCCAGACCATCGAAATCCTCAACACCGATGCCGAGGGGCGCCTGATTCTGTGCGACGCCCTGACCTATGCGGAGCGCTTCGATCCGGAAGCGGTGGTGGACATTGCCACCCTCACCGGCGCCTGCGTCATCGCCTTGGGCCACCATGCCAGTGGCCTGTTCAGCAACAACGATGCGCTGGCACGCGAGCTGACTCACGCAGGAGAATTTTCCCTTGATCGCGTCTGGCAACTGCCCTTGTGGGACGATTACCAGGAGCAACTGAAAAGCAATTTTGCCGACATGGGCAACATCGGCGGCCGGGCCGGCGGCAGTATTACCGCAGCGTGTTTCCTGTCGCGCTTCACCAAAAAATTCGACTGGGCGCACCTGGACATCGCCGGTACCGCCTGGAAATCCGGGGCGCAAAAAGGTGCGACCGGCAGGCCGGTGGCGCTGCTGGTGCAATTTCTGGTGCAGAAGGCCGGCTAAAACACTTATGACTCAAATCGATTTCTACACGCATGTCGAAGACAAAGAACAAATGGCCTGCATTCTCAGCGGCAAGGCATTGAAGCAAGGCGTGCGGGTGCTGATCTATACACCCGATGCCGACGCCAGCACCCGCGTGAATCAGTTGCTCTGGGATACGCCCGCAACTGGGTTTATCCCGCACTGTCGGGGCGATGACGCCTTGGCGGCGATGACACCGGTGCTGATTGATCATGAGCCGATCAACTTTGCACACGAAGAAGTGCTGCTGAATTTGAGCAACGTGCGCCCGGCATTTTTCAGCAGATTTCAGCGCCTGATCGAGATCGTTTCCTTGGACGAAAATGACCGTAACAGCGCCCGTGATCGATATCGCTTCTACCGCGACCGGGGTTACGAAATACGTACCCACGAGATCGGCAAGAATCCACGCAACCCGTCGCCTCAGGAAACCCATGGCGCAAGATAGCGAACTGCTGACCAAGATGGACGCCTTGCTCAAGAAGCATCAACCGGGGGCTCGATACAAAGGGGGGGCAACTGAAGTGAAAGATGCGCAAGCCATCCCCACGCTGACCGAGATGGTGATTGACCCGAGCGCAGAAGAAGATTTTGAGCGGAACCTCATTCCAGTGCTGACTGCAGTCGTGGAAGAAATGAAACCGGCACCCGCAAATAAACCCGCCGAGATCGAACTCGACTTCGATTTTGATGTGGATTTTTCTGTTGCACCCGATGGGGGGGCTTCCCCGGCAATACCAGAATACGAGCCGCCCCCCCACTCTGCCAAGGCAGTAACGGTTGCGCTAATACCCGAAGCGGGCCTTGCTCCAGTTGAGTCCATTGCTGGGCCGGAATATCCGCCGGAAGCACCTCCTCCAATATCCGTGGACACACTGGCCCCACAGACAAACTCCTGCAGTCAGGAGCAACGCCTGCAAATTTCCGATGCCGTTGCTGAAAAGTTGTTGCACAACCTTCAACTGCAAATTCCTGGCATGCTGGAGCGAACCATCATGCCCCAACTCGTCGCCGCGCTAGACAGGGAGATTTCCAGCCTGATCGATCAGATAGTGCGCGATGCGGTGGCCTGCGAGTTGGAGAAACAATTTCCCGAAATTCAGACGCCCCTCGCGAACCCCGACAAGCCCTCCAGCGATCCGGTATAATTCGAGCCTTTTGTTAGGCTCACGCATCATGGAACTCGCTAAAAGCTTCGAACCCCACGACATCGAACAACGCTGGTACCGCCTGTGGGAAGACAGCGGTTACTTCAAGCACAGCCTGAGTCAAGATAAGCCCGCTTATTGCATCATGCTGCCGCCGCCCAACGTCACGGGTACCCTGCACATGGGGCACGCGTTCCAGGACACGCTGATGGACATCCTGACGCGCTATCACCGTATGAAGGGCGACAACACCCTGTGGCAGCCGGGCACCGACCACGCCGGCATCGCCACGCAGATCGTGGTGGAACGGCAGCTCGATCAAAAAGGCATCAAGCGCCGCGATCTGGGGCGCGATGAATTCCTCAAGCGCGTGTGGGAGTGGAAGGAAGAATCCGGCTCCACCATCACGCGCCAGATGCGCCGCCTGGGCGCTTCCTGCGACTGGTCGCGCGAGCGCTTCACCATGGACGAAGGGCTGTCCAAAGCCGTCACCGAAGTGTTCGTCACCCTCTACCGGCAGGGCCTGATCTACCGCGGCAAACGCCTGGTCAACTGGGACCCGGTGCTGCAGACCGCGGTGTCCGACCTGGAAGTGGTATCCGAAGAAGAAACCGGCAGCATGTGGCACATCCGCTACCCGCTGGAAGAAGGCGAAGGCGCGCTGGAAGTCGCCACCACCCGCCCGGAAACCATGCTGGGCGACGTCGCCGTGGCAGTGCACCCGGACGACGCGCGCTACAAACACATGATCGGCAAGCATGTGCGCCTGCCCTTGTGCCAGCGCACCATCCCCATCATCGCCGACGAATACGTGGACCCGGCGTTCGGCACCGGTTGCGTCAAGATCACTCCGGCTCACGATTTTAACGACTACCAGGTGGGGCAGCGCCATCATCTGGTGCCAATCAGCATCTTCACTCTGGATGCAAAAATCAACGACATGGCCCCGCTCGAATATCAGGGCATGGACCGTTTCGACGCGCGCAAGAAAATCCTCGCCGACCTGGAAGAGCAGGGTTTTCTGGTCGCCACCAAGCCACACAAGCTGATGGTACCCAGAGGCGACCGCACCCATACCGTGATCGAGCCCATGCTTACCGACCAGTGGTACGTGGCCATGGAAGGCTTCGCCAAGCGCGGGCTGGACGTGGTGGAAAGCGGCGAGCTCAAGTTCGTGCCGGAAAACTGGACCACCACTTACAACCAATGGCTCACCAACATCCAGGACTGGTGCATCTCGCGCCAACTGTGGTGGGGCCACCGCATCCCGGCGTGGTACGACGAGGACGGCAACGTCTACGTCGCCAAGACCGAGGAAGATGCGCAGCAACAGGCACCCGGCAAGAAGCTGGCGCGCGACGAGGACGTGCTCGACACCTGGTTCAGCTCCGCCCTGTGGCCCTTCTCCACACTAGGCTGGCCGGAAGACACGGCGGAGCTCAAGACCTTTCTGCCGACCTCGGTGCTGGTCACCGGCTTCGACATCATTTTCTTCTGGGTGGCGCGCATGGTGATGATGTCGCTGCACTTCACCGGCAAAGTGCCGTTCCATGAAGTCTACGTGCACGGTCTGGTGCGCGATGCGGAAGGCCAGAAAATGAGCAAGTCCAAGGGCAACGTGCTGGACCCGCTCGACCTCATTGACGGCATCACGCTGGACGAATTGCTGGCGAAACGCACCACCAACCTGATGAACCCCAAGCAGGCGGAGAGCATCGCCAAAACCACGCGCAAACACTTCCCCGACGGCATCCCCGCAGTCGGCACCGATGCGCTGCGCTTCACCTTCGCCAGCCTCGCCACGCACGGCCGCGACATTAAATTCGACTTGCAACGCTGCGACGGTTATCGCAACTTCTGCAACAAGCTATGGAACGCCACCCGCTTCGTGCTGATGAACACCGAAGGCCACGATTGCGGTGTGGACGAAAGCCTGCCGCTGGAGTTTTCTGATGCCGACAAGTGGATCGTCAGCCGCTTGCATCAGGCCGAAACGGAAGTGGCGGATGCCTTCGCCAGCTACCGTTTCGACATGGCCTCGCGTGCGGTGTACGAATTTGTGTGGGACGAATATTGCGACTGGTATGTGGAATTAGCCAAGGTGCAAATTCAGCAAGGCAACGAGGCGCAGCAACGCGCGACCCGTCGCAATTTGGTGCGGGTACTGGAAGCAATGCTACGTCTAGCCCATCCGATTATTCCCTTCATCACCGAGGAACTGTGGCAGACCGTCGCGCCGCTGGCTGGCAAGAGCGGTACGAGCATCATGCTGCAACCTTACCCAGAATCCGATCACGATCGGATCGATATGGGTGCTACCCAGCGCATCAATGTGCTAAAAGAATTGG
>Ga0315281_10007041_pt1 | contig 15898 bp, 12 predicted proteins | sample YL17G07_0_MG_FD_204540 | JGI IMG/M metagenome (GOLD analysis project Ga0315281, IMG submission 204540) | Sediment microbial communities from Yellowstone Lake, YNP, Wyoming, USA - YL17G07_0 | ecosystem: Environmental > Aquatic > Freshwater > Lake > Sediment | place: USA: Wyoming | collected... | reverse complement strand
GAGGATCCGGGCGTTGTATCGGTGGCCGTGGACGGCTCCCGAGTAGCTCGGGATCCCGTGCTTCTTGAGCCCGGACGAACCCTGTGTGATGGTGCCGGCAAAGTGGATCCCGGGGACCGTGGCGCTCTCCCAGAACGCGGTCTGGGCCGGCAGGCGGCTCTGGCCGAACGTCGCGACGCCGAGGGATGGCAGATCCAGGAGCGGACAGGTGAATCCGGTCGCGGAGATCGCCTCGTCCACCTCGACGCTGAACGGGAGCCCGGTATCGCTGCGCTTGAGGTCCACGCGAAGGCCCCCGGGGCCCTTCGTGATCCCGTCGACCGAGGCCGCCAGGATGTCCACGCCCCCGCCGAGGGCAGAGTCCTCGAACGGCTGGACGTAGCGAGCCCGGACGCCGACGAGCGAGCGGGTCTCGATGGACGTCTTGGCGGGCGACGGCGAGGCGAGGGTTACTCGACTCACCCACTGGAGAAGGCCCGACGCGAGCTCGAAGCCGGAGTTCTGCTTGCCGAGGATGAAGAGGCGCTTGCCCGCATAGGTCTCCGCCGCGCGGGTGTCCGCGTAGTGGACCATCAGTTCGGCCCCGGCCGTCGGCGGCGTGTACGGCTCGGCGACACCGACCGCCAGGATCAACTGCCCACAGGTGTATTCCCCATCCGACGTGACGAGCGTGAAGCGATCGCCGGTCGGCGTCGCCTCGCGCCGGGTCGACTCCCAGCGGCAGCCGTAGCGGACGGCGATCCCGGCTCGTTCGGCGAATGCGGTGAGATTGGCCTCCATCTCGGGCCGGGACGGAAAATCGGACGATCCGTCCATGAACTCCGTCTGGAGGCCACGGAGCTCCGGCTCCTTCGCCAGGAGGCTGTTCCAGTCCCAGCGCTCGAAGCTGCGCGAGTGCCGATCGGCCGGCGCATAGGGCTTGGTCCACGAGAGCAGGCGCTGGAAGAACGGCCAGCGCCGAAACATCCCGCCCGGGCCCTCGTCCGCGGAGAGGACCGCGTGGCGGATCCCGAGGCGGGAGAGGAAGTAGGAGACCTGGAGGCCACCGGGCCCCGAGCCGATGACGACGACCGGGTACTCGCCCGGTGGGAAGGGGCGCTCCGAATTGGACATCGGGGTGCTCAGCTTCGTGCCCGGTTGGCGTTCCGGAGGCGCCTCGACTGGGCCTGGAGCATCCGGTACATGACCCTCGGATGCGCAATGAGGAACGCCTCGATCGCCCCGCCCGGAAGGACGATGCAGCGAAGTGGGCGGGTGGCGACGATGTCGGCCGTCGGGGGCTCACCGAGCAGGAGGGAGACCTCGCCGAAGAATTCGCCCCGGCCCAGCGTCGCGCGCTGCGCGCCGTCAACGGTCACCGACGCATCGCCGTCCATGATCACGTAGAAGGCGGAGCCGCTCAGCCCCTGGCGGAGCACGCGCTCGCCCTCGGGGAAGAATGCCTCCTCGAACTGGCTCGCGACGCCCAGCAGCTGCGCGGTCGTGAGGTCGGCGAAGAGGGTCATGCCGGCCAGTGCGTCGGCGATCTCGTCGCGTGTCGCCATCGGGTTCTCGGGACCTCCAGCCGGATGTTTGGAACGTACGGCGATTGTGCACCGCCAGCGCGCCCGGTGCTGGGCGCCCTGTCGCGCCGCTCATCCTTGACGTGCGGGCGGGAGCGGGTCAGCATCCGTCTCGAACTCAGGAGGCGTCCATGACCCTGTCGTCGGACCAACGGTCCCAGCTGCTCGCGGCATGCCCGCTCTTCCACGGCGTGAGCGCGGCAGGACTCGAGGCGCTCGCCGATGCGGCCATCGAGGTTGATTTCCATGCCAGCTCCGTCATCGCCCGCCAGGGCGAGATCGGGACCGGGTTCTTCGTCATCGTTTCCGGGCGCGTTCGGGTGGTCCGCGACGGGACCCTCCTCTCCCACCTGGGCCCGGGCGACTTCTTCGGCGAGCTCTCGGCCCTCGACGGACAGCCCCGCAACGCCATGGTCGCGGCAGAGGAGCCGACGACCTGTCTGGCGATCGCCTCGTGGGACTTCGAGGCCGCGCTCCTCGCCAACCCGGCGGTGACGCTGGCGATCCTGCGCGGGGTGGCCACCCGCCTGCGGGCCGCGACGGACGCGCTCCGTCACTGATGCCGAACCGGCCGTCCCGTCCAGGATGAGCGTCCCGCCAGATCCAGAACCCACCGACGACGGCGGAACCCTCGTCCTCCTGTTCTCCGACATCGAGGGGTCCACGCGACTGGAACAGGCGGTCGGGACCGCGACCTATGCGGGCCTGCGCGAGCGCCACCGCGAGATCCTGCGGGCCGCCTTTCGAGCATGGGATGGACTCGAGCAGGGCACCGAGGGTGATTCCTTCTTCGTCACGTTCGCGACGGCCGGGGCGGCGGTCGCTGCGGCGATCGACGCTCAGCGGGGTCTCGCCAACGAGCCGTGGCCGACGGCCACGCCGATCCGGGTGCGGATGGGGCTGAACGCGGGTACGGTTTCGCGCGTCGGCGGCAGCATGGTCGGCCTCGCCATCAATCGCGCGGCGAGGATCGCCGGGGTCGCCCACGGCGGCCAGGTCCTGATCTCGGAGGCCGTCCGCGGGCTCGTCGGTGGCGCGCTTCCTCCCGAGACGAGCCTCCTGGACCTCGGCGCCCACCGGTTGAAGGATCTGCGCGAGCCGGAGCACCTCTACCAGCTCGCGGTGCCGGGCCTTGAGGCGACCTTCCCGCCGCTCGCGACGCTCGATGCCCGCCCCAACAACCTGCCGACCCAGCTGACCTCGTTCGTCGGGCGCGAGGAGGAGCTGGCCGGCGGTGGCAGACTGCTCGCCGCCAACCGGCTCGTGACCCTCACGGGTCCCGGCGGGACGGGCAAGACCCGCCTCTCCCTGCAGATCGCAGCCGGCGCGCTGGAGGAACATCCCGATGGTGTCTTCTTCGTGCCGCTCGAGACGGTCCGGGATCCGGCCCTCGTCGCGTCGCGAATCGCCGGAGAGATCGGGGTCGCCGAGACGGCCGGCAAGTCCGGCCGCGACCTCCTGGTCGAGTGGCTGGGAAGCAAACGCGTCCTTCTCGTTCTCGACAACTTCGAGCAGGTGATCGAGGCCGGGCCGCTGGTCGCCGAGCTCCTCCGCGCGGCACCGGGACTCAAGGTCCTCACGACCTCGCGAGCACCCCTCCGCGTCTCGGGCGAGCAGGAGTTCCCGGTCCCGGGGCTGCCGGTCCCGCCGGACACGGGCAGGCTCAGCGGCTACGAACGAGCGCAGATCGGCGGCGGTCCGGCGCTCGACCTTGCCCATCTGAACACGTACGAGGCGGTTCGCCTCTTCATCGCCCGCGCCGTCGCGGTCCGCCCCGGGTTCAGCGTGACCAACGAGAACGCGCCGGCCGTGGCGGCAATCTGCGCCCGGCTGCAGGGCATGCCACTGGCGATCGAGCTGGCGGCCGCGCGGGTGAAGTTGCTGAGCCCCGACGCGATCCTCGCGCGCCTCGAGCACCAGCTCAACCTCCTGGCCGCCGGTGCCCGAGATCTGCCCGCCCGTCAGCAGACCCTGCGCGGCGCGATCGCCTGGAGCTACGAGATCCTCGACGAACCCGACCGCCGCCTGCTCGACCGGCTCTCGGTCTTTGCGGGCGGCTTCGACCTCGACGCGGCGGAAGCGATCGGCGGGCCGTCGGACGAGATCGGCCGCGACGTTCTCGATGGGCTGATGGCACTGGCGGACCAGAGCCTGATCCGGTCCCTGGATGGGGATCCACCGCGCTTCGGGATGCTCGAGACGATCCGTGAGTTCTCCGCCGAGATGCTCGATGGCCGCGACGATGCCGATGCGATCAGATCACGCCACACGCGCTGGTATCTCGATCTGGTGGAGGCGACGGCGCGTGGGCTGGCCGGCCCGGACCAGCGGGCCCTGCTCGAGCGCCTGGAGCGCGAGCACGACAACATCCGGGCGGTTCTCGACCGGGCCTCCGCTGCCGGCGATGCGACATGTGCCATCCGGCTTGCCTTCGCGATGTGGCGGTTCTGGCAGAAGCGCGGCCACCTCTACGAAGCCCGCCGCCGCCTCGAGGCGATGGCCGCCGCCCCCTGGTCGCGGACCGACCCGACCCTCCGGGCGCGGCTGATGGAGGCCCTCGGCGGCGTCCTCTGGTGGCAGGCCGATATCGCGGCGATGCGGACGGCGTACGAGGAGGCGCTCGGGATCTGGCGGCAGCTCGGTGACAAGTCCGAGATCGCGAATGCCCTCTACAACTACTCGTTCGCGTTCGCCGTGAATGCGGACCCGAAGATCGATCCGCGATCCGCGGATCCCGAGGGGCATGGAGCCCGGGCTCAGGAAGAGGCATTGACGCTGTACAAGGAGATCGGCGACCTCCGTGGCCAGGCGAACGTCCTGTGGGGGATGGGCAACCGCGACTACTTCCGGATGGCCGGCGACGCCGGCGAGGTCCACATGCGCCAGGCGCTGGCACTCTTCCGCGAGGTCGGCGAGGTCACCATGGAGGCCTGGTCCCTGCACATGCTGGGGAGCGCCCTCCTCCGTCTCGGTCGAATCGAGGAGGCCCGGCCGATCCTCCGCCACGCGCTCCGCCACTTCCACGGCGCGAGCGACGCCGCCGGAATGGCGCTCGTCATGGACGACCTCCACTCGCAGGCCGTGATGGATGGCGACCTTCCGCGCGCCGCGCGCCTCTACGGGACGGCGCGGCGGCTCACCGCGGCGACGGGCGCCGAGCTGGCGGGGTTCGTCGACGAGCAGTTCGAGACGGGCGCTCGCCCGCACATCGCCAGCCGGCTGCCTTCCGAGGAGCTGGCAAGGTACCAGGCGGAGGGGGCCGCCATGACCCTCGATGAGGCCGTCGCCTATGCGCTCGAGATCCCGGTCGGCGAGCTGGACGGCGGAGTCCACGAGCCATCCTGACTCGCCTGGACCGACGGGTCTAGGATGAGGGCGCCGCGACCGGACGACGACCGGACCGGTTGAACCCGGCGCCTCGCAGCCGCGGCGCCACCGAGCGTCCCCGGAGATGATGATGGAGCCCGAGCTCGCCACCCCGATCCGTCTCGTGATCCGGACGCCCGCCTCGCCCGAACTGGCGTGGGTATACCTGACCGACCCCGACCGCGTCGCCGAGTGGTTCACCGAAGCCTCGCCGCTGGGCGAGGTCGGCAGCCCGTACCGTCTTGATTTCGGGGAAGGCAGCATCGTCGAGGGACCCGTCCTCGAGGTCGTACCGGGTCGGCGCTTCGCGCACGGCTGGGCCTGGCTGGATGAGGAACCGCGCCAGGAGACGGTCGTTCGCTGGGAGGTGACGCCGCTCGAGGATGGCGGCTCGGAGATCGAGCTCGTCCACGAGGGCTGGGCGGAGGCCGAAGCCGACACCGCCATCCGTGACGACCACGAGGCCTACTGGTCGGGCTACCTGGATGACCTGCGCGACCTGCTCGAGGACGCGGCCAGCTCGTGACGCCAACCGGGTGGGGGCGGAACCCGGCGCGCATCGCCCGGCTCGCTGGCCGCTACGGCGCGTTCCGGCCGGACGCGCACCGGTTCCTGGTCGTCACCCTCGTCGGCGGTGTGGCGATGAGCCTCTGGTGGATCGACTTCAACCTCTACCTCGCATCGCTCGGTTTCAGTGCGACCCGGATCGGGATCGTCGCGACGGCAGGGTCCATCGCGGCCGCGCTCGCCGCGTTCCCTGCCTCGGCCTGGTCGGATCGGATCGGGCGCCGGCTGGTCATGGCGGCCGGCGCGGCCGTGGGCATCGTCGCCGTGGTCGGGCTCATCGCGACGACGGAACCGACTGCGGTCCTCCTTCTCGCGGCGCTTTACAGCGCCAGCAGCCAGGCCGTCCAGGTCGTCGCGGTGCCGTACATGTCGGAACACTCGGACCCGTCCCATCGGAACGAGCTCTTCGCCCTCCAGTACGCGCTGACAAGCGCCACGAACATCATCGCGGCAGTTCTCGGCGGGATCGTCGCCCGGGCCTTCGCCGACCACCTCGGGTTCACCGCCGATGGCCCGGACACCTACCGGATCATCCTCGTCTTCATGGTCGGCCTCCTGGCGGCCGGGATGATGGTCACCCTCCGCCTGAGCAACGATCGGCCGTCCATGCGGCGCGATCGTGAGGCCGTCGCGGCGGGCGAGCCGGCGCGGTTCCCGCTCCCCCGCCGCGGCTCATCTGTCGCGCGCCTCGGCCTGACGATCCGGGATCGAGGAGCGTTCGCGCGGATCCTCATCCCCGGCCTGCTGATCGCCATCGGGGCCGGCCAGGTGATCCCCTTCCTCAATCTCTTCATCCGGGAGAAGTTCGGACTCGACCTCGCCGCGCTGAACGGCGCCTTCGCCGTGACGAGCATCGGCACGATGGTCGCGATCCTGCTCCAGCCGGAACTCGCACGCCGCCTCGGGCGGCTCCGGTCGGTGGTGATCGTGCAGGCCATCAGCATCCCGTTCCTCGTGGTGCTCGGCTTCAGCCCGGTCCTCTGGACCGTGGTCGCGGCAATGGCCGTCCGCAACTCCCTCATGAACGCGGGCAACCCCATCTGGAACGCCTTCTCGATGGACCGGGTGAGTCCGGCGGAGCGGGCGACGCTCGCCGCGGCGATGTCCCTCACCTGGTCAGTCGGCTGGGTCGTGGCGGGGGCCTACTACGCGGCGGTGCACGCCGCGCTCGGCTTCGATGCCGGCTACGCCGTCAATTTCGCCACGATCATCGTCCTGTACACCGTCGGGACGTGGCTGCTCTGGCACTGGTTCCGGAGCGCCGAGCCCTCGGGGGCCCTCGAAACCGGGATGCAACCGGCGACCGGGACCGTGACGGACTAGACTCCGCCCATGACCGCGGAGGCGCCCCAGCGCGACAGGACCGGCATCCCGAAGAACCCGGGACGGGCCGACCTCGGCATGAAGGCGACGCTGCTCTTTCCCTCCCGGGAGATCGTGGAGCAGTACTACGTCCCGCTGATCTACACCGCCTGCCGGACGTGCTACTCGGAGCTCCCGCCGGAGGAGATCTTCCGCCGGGCGACGGCCGGGGAGATCGAGCCGGCGAAGATGCAACGGCTCATCAACGGGGTCATCGAATCCGGCCACGGCAGCACGATCGAGCACGTCGTCTTCACGTTCGGGATCACCGGCGTCTCGCGGACGCTCTCCCACCAGCTCGTCCGCCACCGGGCCGGGGTCGCCTTCGACCAGCAGAGCCAGCGGTATGTGACATTCAAGCAGGCGGCCACGATGCTCCCCCACTCCATCGCCAACGCGGACCCCGAGCTCCGGGCGCGCTACGAGGAGCAGGTCGGCGGCTCCATGGACCTCTACGGCGAGCTCGTGGCGGCCGGCATTCCTGGCGAGGACGCGCGGTTCGTCTTCCCGAACGGCACCCGCACGAACCTCGTCATGACCGCGAACCTGCGGGCGCTCATCCACATGTCGGGCCTTCGCCTGTGCACGATGGCCCAGTGGGAGATCCGGCGCCTCTTCCAGCTGATCCGGCACGAGATCTTCAGCGTCAGCCCGTTCCTGGGGTCGTTCCTCGCGCCCAAGTGCGTGCCGCTCGGGTACTGCGACGAGATGAACAACCGGGACGGCCACTGCCCCATCCGGCCCCACAAGGACCGGGTGCTCGAAGCGTGGGCCGACCGGGCGAAGGCCGCGCGCGCGGCAGGACGCGAGCTGCCGGTCCAGTCGTGAGGATCCGGCTCGAGTTCAACCGGATCGCCCCGGGCGTCGAGATCGGCCCGCACCGTCACGGCGTGGAGACCATCGTCTACGTCGCCACCGGCGAGCTGGTCTTCGAGCATGGCGAGGCCCTCGAACGACGCGTCGCGGTCCGGGCCGGCGACGTGCTGTACGAGGCGCCGGCGGAGCAGCACCTCGTGCGCAACGAGGGGACGGTGGACGCCCTTGCGCTCCTCGCCTCCACCGACCCGGATCCGCGCCGCGTCGGGACGATGCTCCGGCGTTGGGATTCGGTCGTCGAGCCGGTCAGGAGGGCATCCGAGGCCCGGGTGGTCGAGGCGGGCGGCATCCGCCGGCGCGTGATCGTCCGCCCAGGCGATTTCGGATCGGCGGCGTTCACCATCACCGAGGTCGAGGTGGCCCCCGGGGTCACCGATGCCTGGCATCGCCACGCGGGCGCCGAGCACGCCATCGTGGTCTTCGAGGGTCGAGGCGTGGTGACCGTCGGCGACGAGACAGAGACGCTGGAGCCGCTCAAGGGGATCCGGGTGGAGGAGGGTCGGCCGCACCGGGTGGAGAACACGGGTCGAACGGCGCTCCGCTACTACGTCTGTGCCTCCCCGGGCCTGGATCCGATCGAGGACCGCACGACGGCCGAGGCACCGCGGCGGCGCCTCGACGCGTAAGTCCACGTCCCGCTGAGGCTGAGACTGGCCGACGCGCCCGCCCGAGCTGAGGCCAAGGTCACGCCCGACGTGCCCGGGCCGAGGTCAGGGCCGACGCCCGGGCCGAGGTCAGGGCCGAGGTCAGGGTGGGAGCCGGGGGGCGCCTGTGGGGAGCGAGCTTGGCAGAGGGAACGCAGGTGGGTGCCCGGCCGGGGCGGTAGATCGGGCCAGGTTCGGCGGCGTCTCGTTACGCCGGGGAACGTGGCTGAGGGGCGAGGGGCGAGGGGCGGACGCCCGCGGCAGGCACCCCCGCAGCGGGTCAGGAGTCGAAGTCGGCCACGAACCGGCCGATCACCCTCGCGAGCCGCGGTCCGGCCTCCAACCCCGTGGCAAGGACCTCATCATGGGTGAGCGGATCACCGCTGTACCCGGCACCCGCGTTGCTGACCAGTGAGACACCGACGACCTCGAGCCCGACCCATCGCGCGGCGATGCACTCGAGCACCGTCGACATGCCGACCGCGTGGCCGCCGAGCGCGGCGAGCATCCGGACCTCGGCCGGGGTCTCGTAGTTCGGACCGGTCAGGCCCACGTAGACCCCTTCGGCCAGCGGGACACCCTCGGCCGCGGCGGCGGCGTGGAGGCGTGCGCGAAGCCTCGGGCTCCAGGCGTTGGTCAGGTCAGGAAAGCGCTCCCCGATCGCGGGCGCATTCGCGCCGATCAGCGGGTTCAGACCGGTCAGGTTGATGTGGTCGCGGATAGCCATCAGCGTGCCTGGCCCAAAACTCGGGTCGAGGCCCCCTGCCGCGTTCGTCAGGAAGACGGCCTTCGCGCCGAGGCGCTTGAAGAGCAGGACCGGCTGAACCACGAGGCCCGGGTCGTTACCCTCGTAGAGATGGAACCGGCCCTGGAGTGTGACCACCGGTCTTCCCCGGAGCCGGCCCAGCAGAAGCCGTCCGACGTGACCCGGAGCCGTGGCCACCGGCCAGCCGGGGAGCTCCGCGAACGGGATGGCGACGGCGTCTTCGAGGCCATCGGCGAGACTGCCGAGTCCCGAGCCGAGCACCAGCGCGATCTCCGGCACGAGCGTGGATCGGGCCCGGATCGCCGCCTCGAGCGCGTCGAGGCGGCGCGGTTGATCGAGAGGCTGGATTGGCATCGACGGGTTCGTCCCCGATTCATCGGGGGTCATGCGGCCTCCAGGTACGCGTCCGACCGGGCGAGGGGCCGGACCCCACGGTCTCAGGGTGGGCCACGGAGGTGCTGACACCGGGGCGCCGGTCACTCCCATCGGGCGACCAGCCCGGGGAAGCCGGGACGCGATCCACCGCGACCGAGAAATGAAGCGCCCGAAGCGACCGGTCCGGAACGTGGGGCCCCTTGATGTGATCTCAGGTCCTTCGTCCCCTGACGGCCCCTTCGGGCAAGACGGAATGTAGCCGCGGCCGACCCCGCCCGACAACGCGGTTATCCACGAACTCGTGGCCTCGGTCGGCCTTCCTGTCCACGACTTTCCGGGCCCTGTGGACCGACCGTGGATAACAACGGGATCCGTGGATACGACGGGGTCCGTCGGGTCCGTTGCGGAGACCCGCCACGCGACGCGTCAGCCGCCGAGGGCGAACATCTCCACCCGTGGCAGGTGGCTGGTCGCCTCCGTCCGGAGCTCCGAGTAGCGGTCGGTCCGGGCATGCCAGACCCCGGCCAGGAGCTCGGCCAGTGCGGCGTCGGTGGCACCGGCCCGGACGGGCCCCCGCAGATCCGTCCCGACCGCGCTGAAAAGGCAGGTATAGAGCGAACCCTCGGCCGAGAGCCGCGCCCGCGTGCAATCGCCGCAGAACGGCTGGGTGACCGAGGCAATCACGCCGATCTCGCCCGAGCCGTCGCGGTACCCCCAGCGACCGGCAACCTCACCGCGATAGGTCGGCGCCGCCGGCTCCAGGGGCATCTCGGCATCGACGACCGCCACGATCTCGCGGGCCGAGACCACATCGTCGAGCCCCCAGCCGTTCGCCGTCCCGACATCCATGTACTCGATGAAGCGCAGGACGAGCCCCTCGTCGCGCGCCCAGCGAGCCATCGGCAGGATCGAGGCCTCGTTCTCACCGCGCTTCACGACCATGTTGACCTTGATCGGCGCGAGGCCGACCGCACGGGCCGCGGCGATCCCGTCGAGCACCCGGGTCACCGGGAAGTCCACGCCGTTCATGCGCCGGAACGTGGCGTCGTCCAGCGAGTCGAGCGAGACCGTGATCCGACCGAGACCCGCATCGGCGAGCGGTCTCGCCAAGGCCCGAAGCGCCGATCCGTTGGTGGTGAGGGTCAGGTCCACGCGATCGCCGTCCGGCGTCCGCAGTTCGGCCAGCATCGCGATCAGGTCGGGCAGCGCCTTGCGGACCAGCGGTTCGCCACCAGTGATCCGGAGCTTGCCCACGCCGAGCCCAACGGCGATCCCGGCCAGGCGCCGGATCTCCTCGTAGGTCAGGACCTCCGAGTGCGGAAGGAAAGCGTAGTCGCGCCCAAAGACCTCGGCCGGCATGCAGTAGGTGCATCGGAAGTTGCAGCGGTCGGTGACGGAGATCCGGAGGTCGCGGAGGGCCCGCCCCCGGGCATCGAGGGTACCGGGGCGCCCGTCAAACACCGTCGAGCCCGGGGGCTCAGGCGAATGCGGGCCAGGGAACGCCGGGGGCTGCATGGCTCGATCGTACGCCGGATCTCGCCGTGTGTCGGTCGAGGACCTGATGGGTCCGTTGGTACCACCGGAGCGACCGGGTGGTACGACTAGATGACTGCCAGGACGCACCTCGGACGGCGACCATCCATCAGTGACCGACCCGGTTTCATGTCGGGCCTCCGAATGGACGGACCTTCAAGATGACGACTGAACAGCGCTCCGGATTCCGGCTCCCCTGGACCCCCAGGGCCGAGGCCGACCCGGGCAACGCCGCCTTCGATGTCGGACCGTTCGCGACCGCCGCGGACGCGGACGCGGACGCGCCGGTCGACGCGCCGGTCGCCAGCGACGTTGAAGGGGAGATCGGAGCGACGCCTGAGGCGGGCATCACGGATGACATCGACGCGGCAACCGTGGCGTCCGAGGTACCCGACGAATCCGCTGTTACCGTAGCGTCCGAGACGGCGGTCGATGCCGCGACGATCCCGGAACCGCGACCCCGGCGCGACAATCTGCTCGTTGCCGGCCTGGCGCGCGCCATGCACGACGCGGCGACCGCGGCGCGCGTCGAGACAACGTCTCGCTTCGCCGAAGAGACGAGAGCCCGAATCGAAGCCATCCACAGGGAGGCCACCGCGACGGCGTCCGCAACGAAGCACGCTGCCGACGGTGATGTCGGAGCCATCCGCGATTGGTCGAAAGCCGAGATGGCGCGCATCCGCGAGGAGACCGAGGAGCGCATCGCCGTTCGCCGCCGCAGGCTCGAACTGGACGTGGAAGCGCACGCGGCCCTCGTTGAGCACCGGATCGAGGCAATCCAGGTCAGCGTCACCACATTCAACCGCCAGATGGACGATTTCTTCGAGCGCCTGCTGGCGGAGACGAACCCGGCTCGATTGGCCGGCCTCGCCGACCAGATGCCCGAGCCGCCGCGCCTCGATGACCTCGCCGCGCTCGATGCCGGCTGGAATGACGGTCGAACGCTCGATGCCGAGGGGGCCGCGGCAGCCGAGGCCGAGGCATTCGCCGATCTCGCCGACGACGAGTCCGAGGACGCCGCATTCGCCGGCATGGTCGACGACGATTCCGCGTATGCCACGACTCTCGAGGGTGGCGCCAAAGATGTCGTCGAGGGCGACCAGGAGGGCTCCGTCGCAGGCGGCGCGTTCAAGGCGTCGGCCGCGCTCGAGGTGATCGAGGCGGGCGCGGTAGTCGAAGCGGGCGATTCGCTCGAGGCCTCCGTCCTGAACCGCCTCGCCCAGTTCGCCGGTCCCCCTGTCGAGCAGGAGACCGTGACCACCCACGTCTCGGCCAGCGGCCTCGTCAGCGTGGCAAGCATCGCAAGCTTCAAGCGAGCGCTCGCCCGAGTCAGGGGCGTTCGGAGCGTGGCGGTCGCGTCCGGCACGGACGGCGAGTTCGTCTTCACCGTCCAGCACGCCGAAGGGACCGACCTCCCGGGCACCATTCCCGACTTCGACGGGTTCGCGACCATCATCACGGGTGAGGCCGATGGCCTCCTGTCCGTGGCGGTGACGTCGACCGACCGACCAGGCTGAGGAGGCCAAACAACGTGCGTCGCCCCACGATCGCCATCGCGCTGCCCGCCGCTGAGCGGGATGCCGTCCTCGAGTATCTCGGCACCGCCGAGTTCGGAACGGTCGTCCTCGAATCAGTGACCGAGCTGGCCGACGTCCTGCGGGCCGAATTGCCGATCGGGCTCGCCATCATCGATGCGGGCCCGGACCCGGACGCCGTCATTCGCTCGCTCGCCTCCATGCGGGCCGGGAGCCCGACCGTCCCGGTCCTCGTCGTGGCCGATCCGGACAATCTCGACGCCCTCGGGGGTCATTCGGCGCTCGGCCCCGATGACGAGGTCGTGCTCCGCCCGGTCGACCCGGAGACCCTGCGCTGGCGGGCAGAGGCGATGCTGATTCGCGCCCAGGTCGATGCCGAGCCCCACGAGAGCAGCGTGCTCGCCCGGGGCCAGGTGGACGCCGATTGGGCGACGCTCACGCCGATCATTGCCGTCTTCAATCCGAAGGGCGGCGTCGGCAAGACGACGATCGCGACGAATCTCGCGTCGGCGCTGCGGAGCCGGCGCGACCGGCGGGTCCTGCTGGTAGACGCGGACACCGTCACCGGCCACGTCACGATGTCACTCGGGATGGATACCGGACGCACGCTCGCCGATGCCTGGCAGGACGAGGCGGACGGTGGTCCGGCCGAGGGCCTGCTCGATATCGCCGCGACGCACGAGTCGGGCATCCGGGTGGCCGCGCTCGTTTCGAGCCCGCTCGCGGCGCCGCACCTCGACCCGGAGCGCGTCGCCGAAGCGATCCTGGCTGCGCGGTCGGGCGTCGATGCGATCGTCGTGGACCTGCATCCGTCGTACAGCGACGTCAACCTGACCATCTTCGGGATCGCCGATCGGATCCTCGTTCCGGTCACGCCGGATCTGCCGGCCATCCGGGCCGCCGTGCAGCTGTGCGACGTGGCAACCGAGCTGGGCCTTCGGGATCGGCTCGCGATGGTCGTCAATCGTGCCAACAGCGGAATCTCGGTGCAGCAGATGGAGCAGACGGTCGGGCTGCCGGCCCTGGCCCAGATCCGCTCCGGCGGCATGCTCTTCGTGCGCGCCGCGAACGAGGGGCGAACCGTCATCGACCTCTTCCCGAAACAGGGTGTGAGCGCCGACTTCGCCCGACTCGCGGACCTGGTGCTCGGCATCGGTGGCGACGAGGCCGCCCCGTCGCGAACCCCGACCGAACAGCGCTCAATCCTGGGCGGCCTCTTCGGCCGCAAGGAACCTGCCAGGGCCTGAGCTCCCGGGCCCGCGGCTGGGCGGCGTCCGGCCGCGGGCGCCGTTTCGTGCCGTCCGGCGCCTCAACTCGGCTCCACCCAGGCGGCGCCACCGGGGCTCGCGCCGGGCAGGCGTTGATGCGGCAGGCCCGTCGCCTTGTCCACCTGCTCCACGCCACGCATGTAGTACCGGTTGACGAGGACGACATCCGCGTCGGGCGCGAGCTCGAGTGGCACTCCGCTCAGCGTGACCTTGGCATCGGTCACGGCGCTGAACATCTGGACGGACCGTTGGAGAAGGGAGTCCGGATCCGCGCCGGGATGCAGGTGGATCGTGCCGATGACCCGATACGGCGGCGCCTCGATCGCCACGTCGAACGGGACCTTGTGGACCCGATGCGCTACCCGCTCGTCCTCGGTCACCGCGGCCAGCGTATCGGGGGTCGCGATGACGACAATCAGGTCGTACGGATCCATCGTCTGGATGCCCGGCGCCGCCTCGAGCAGCGCACTGCCGTCCGCCGGTGCCCAGTGGACGTCCTCGACGGAAATGGGCTCGCGTCGATTCAGCGTGTCGAGAAGGCGTCCCTCGATCACGATCGTCCCGTGCAGGCGCCAATCCTCGGTGAAGCCGTGCAGCGGGACGCGGCGTGGGCCGCGCGTCTCGACCGCGGCAACGACCGGCTCGGCGACTGGCGGCGAAGCCTCCGCCTTCTTGCGACCAAGACCGAACGGCATCGCCGCAGGCTCCTTACTCTTCCGAGCTCCCGGTGTTTGCCCGGATCGTATCCACCACGTTCGCGTCGGCAAGGGTCGTGGTGTCCCCGAGCGCGCGGCCCTCGGCGATGTCCCGCAGCAGCCGGCGCATGATCTTGCCGGAGCGTGTCTTGGGCAGGTCCGGAACGAACATGAGGTGCTTGGGGCGAGCGATGGGGCCGATGACATAGGCGACATGCTCGCGGAGCTGGACGGCCAGCGCGTCCGACGGCTCCTGGCCGGACTTGAGGATGACGAAGGCGAAGATGGCCTGACCGCTCACGTCGTCCTTCGTCCCGACCACGGCCGCCTCGGCGACGGACCGATGATCCACCAGTGCCGACTCGACCTCGGTGGTGCTGAGCCGGTGGCCGGCGACGTTCATCACATCGTCGACTCGCCCGAGGAGCCAGAAGTAGCCTTCCTCGTCCCGCTTGGCACCGTCACCGGCGAAGTACATCCCCGGGAACCGGCTCCAGTATGTCTGCCGGTAGCGCTCGGGATCACCGTAGATCCCGCGCAGCATGGATGGCCATGGCCGGGTCAGGACCAGGTAGCCACCGCCCCCGAACGGGACCGACTTCCCGTCGGCATCAACGATGTCAGCCCCGACGCCGGGAAACGGGAAGGTCGCCGAGCCCGGCTTGGTGGTCGTCACGCCGGGGAGGGGCGAGATGAGGATCATGCCCGTCTCGGTCTGCCACCACGTGTCCACGATCGGAGCCTTCGAGCCGCCGATGTGCTCGTGGTACCAGAGCCATGCCTCGGGATTGATGGGCTCCCCGACCGAGCCGAGGACGCGGAGGGATGCCAGGTCGTGGGCGGCCGGGTACTGCGGACCCTGCTTCATGAAGGCGCGGACGGCGGTCGGTGCCATGTACAGGATCGTGACCTTGTAGTCCTCGACGATCTGCCACCAGCGATCCCAGGTCGGCGTGTCCGGGGCACCCTCGTACATGATCCCGGTCGCGGCGTTCGCGAGTGGCCCGTAGACGATGTAGCTGTGGCCGGTTACCCAACCGATGTCGGCGGCGCACCAGTAGACGTCATCCGGCTTGAGATCGAAGATCGTCTCGTGGGTGAAGCTGGCGCCGAGCAGGTAGCCGGCCGTCGTGTGCAGAATCCCCTTCGGCTTCGCCGTGGTTCCTGAGGTGTAGAGCAGGTAGAGCATGTGCTCCGAGTCCACCGGGACCGGGTCGCAGTGCGGCGACTGGCGCTCGACGATCTCGTGCCACCAGTGATCGCGACCCTCCACCATGTGGACCTCGTGGCCCGTCCGGCTCACCACGATGGCGCTCGAGATCGTCGGCGTGGAGGCGAGCGCCTCGTCG
>Ga0315281_10007040_pt1 | contig 15898 bp, 14 predicted proteins | sample YL17G07_0_MG_FD_204540 | JGI IMG/M metagenome (GOLD analysis project Ga0315281, IMG submission 204540) | Sediment microbial communities from Yellowstone Lake, YNP, Wyoming, USA - YL17G07_0 | ecosystem: Environmental > Aquatic > Freshwater > Lake > Sediment | place: USA: Wyoming | collected... | reverse complement strand
GGCATTTACTAATGTGTGCATGTAATTTCCCGGCGCAGGATGGACCACTAAACCTGCGGGTTTATTGATTATGGCTAAATTTTCGTCTTCATAAATAACCTCTAAGGGGATATTCTCTGGTTGCAATGTATTCTGGATTTTATCTTCGATGCGAATTTTTATCTCATCATTTGTTTTTACTTTATAGTGCGGCTTTAGTAAACCTACATTATCCAGGATTACCTTTCCCTCCAAAATCAATTTCTGTATAAATGTGCGGGATAGTCCCAGATTTTTCTCTTTAGAAAATTCCATAAGAAACAAATCTAAGCGCTGACCTGCATGTTGCGGCAAAGCCTTTAGGGTATATTCTTGCATTTTATTTTCTGGATTTGATAATTAAAAGCAGCTTAAGAACTGAAAAGGAGAATATTAAGATACTGATCAGTTGAAATAAGGTCAGCCCTAAGAATATAATCTCATTATCCAGGCGCCAGAATTCGATAAAAAACCTCTTTAGAGAATAAAGCATGAGATAGGCAAAGAAAATTTGGCCTTCTTTATGCGGCTTGTCCTGTAAAAATCTTAAAATAACAAAGATAATAATTAAAATTAAAGAAGAATAGATCTGGATAGGGACAGAGGTTCGACCAAAACAACAGCCGTTCAATAAACAACCAATCCTACCGATGCCTTGAGCCAAAGCAACAAAAGGCACCATTAAATCAAATATTTTATATATGGATAATTTCTTCTTTTTTAGATATATTCCCCCGCAAATTATAGCCGATAGCAAACCGCCAAACCAAGACAAGCCTCCATGTGGTAGCATTATTATCTCCGCAGGCGCTAATACATAATAAGTTATATTTTCAATTATATATAAAAGGCGTGCGCCAATAATACCTGAAACCAAAACTATAAAGCTAAAATTAAAAATTATCTCCGGAATAAGATGCTGTCTTTTAGCCTGATAACCGGCTAATATAGAACCGACCAAAAAAGCCACAGCCAGCATAAGGCCGTAGGAATAAATCGTAAATGGACCTAATTTACAGATTATGGGATGCATAACTTAAAGGTCATCAAGACACAAAGTCACCTATAGTCGCCAGGTGACCAGTATCCAGTGGCCGGTTAGAATATCAGGTGTAATTTCAGGAATAAAGTTATTAAAATCTTTTACCTGGAAACTGATAAGCTGGTAACCTTGCAACTACGGGTGACCTTGTGACCTGGTGACTTTGTGACCATTTTAGGTTTCTTTCGTTCTGAATATAGACCACCCCAGCAATATCGCCCCAACAGTTATGGCACTATCCGCCACATTAAACACCGGCCAGATACGAAAATCTAAAAAATCAACCACATAACCCAAGAATAAACGGTCGATAAGATTTCCTAATGCGCCAGCCAATATAAGACTTAAGGATATTTTATAAATTAAGGATTTTTTGAATCTCGTGTCTTTAAGGTTAAAATAAATCAGAACTGTGGCGAAAAGTGAGGTAAATATAAATAAGGGGATCTGGTTTTTTAGTATACCGAAGGCTGCACCACGATTATGCACAAGCGTAAGATGAAAAATTCCTTTTATTATGGGTATAGACTGATTTAATGATAAATTTTTGGTGATGATAAACTTGGTGAGTTGGTCTAAGGAAAGAATAATTATTACGCTGATAAGAACCATCAACAGACAAGCATTATTTCTTTTCTCTTTTCTCTTGGCACTTTACACAGAGACGGGCGTAGGGGACTGCCTTTAATCTTGTTTTTGCAATAAGAGATTTACAATCTTCACATATGCCGAATTTACCATCTTCTATTTTTTTTATGGCATCATCCAGTTCATATAAGACTTCTCTTCCATTAGAGGCTAACCCTAAAGAAAACTCGCGGTCATATGTGTCGGTGGCAACATCGGCCATATGATAGGTATAGCCAGATATATCTCCGGCAGCATCCTTCTGAGATTTCTTCAATGTTTCGTCGGATATATGCTTTATGCCTTCGAGGATCTCCTCTTTTCTTTTTAAGATTAATTTTTTAAATTCTGCCAATTCTCTTTTCGTAAATTTATTTTTCACTATTTACCCCCTATAGCTTTTAAACAGCTAATGCAGATTAAAGGATGGTTTTTATCTTGCCCCACCGATAGAGAATAATTCCAGCAGCGTACGCATTTTGTTCCCCCCGCCTTACTTACCTCAATGCTAATATCCTTGGGTAAATTCTTATCTAGGGCGATGTCAACCTGCGAGACCTTAAAAATCTCGCAAAGGTCAGCTTTTAAGCTTTCTAAATATTTATAACGGATTTGGTCGTTTGTCAACACATTTATTTGGGCATCGAATGAACTACCGATTATGCCTCTGCCGCGTAAATCCTCTAACGCCTTGGCCACCTCAGGAATCAATACGAATATATCGCTTAACTCTTTGTAAATTTCTGAACCCTTAGGCACTCCCTGCTCTAATTGTTTCAGTATTTCATGGGGGTCGGGAAAAGATAACAGATGCACGCTAGACAAGGAACTATCCTTTTTCTCTTTAGGCATATTCTGCCAAATTTCCTCTGCGGTAAATACCAAAATAGGCGCCATCAATCTTACTAAGAAATTCAATATTTCGTAGATAGTTGTCTGCGCAGCCCGTCTTTCAACAGAATTTACCCCGCATGTATAGAGCCTGCCCTTAATCATATCTAAATAATACATGGATAAGTCTTCGTTACAAAAATCATAGATGCCTTTATATGCCTTATAAAACTCAAATTTTTCATAACCATTAACTACAACATCGGTCAATACGGATATCTGTTTATGCAATATCCATTTATCTATTTTTTTTAATTTTTCATAATTCAATTTATCTGTATCCGGGTTGAAATCATATAAATTGCTCAAAATAAACCTGGCGGTATTTCTAATTTTACGGTACGCCTCAGAAAGGCGGGTTAATATTTCTTTGGAAATACGGATATCCTCGTTGTAGTCGCTTGAGGCAACCCACATACGCAGAATATCGGCTCCGTAATCTTTAATGATATCTTGCGGAGAAATCACGTTGCCCAATGACTTGGACATTTTTCTACCTTCACCATCAACCACAAAGCCATGGGTAAGTACACTCTTAAAAGGCGGCTTTCCATCTATACACATAGAGGGTATGAGTGAAGACTGAAACCAGCCTCGATGCTGGTCAGAGCCTTCCAGATATAAAGCGCAAGGGAACTCTAATTCCTTTCTTTTCTTTAACACTGCCTGATGGCTTACTCCCGAATCAAACCAAACATCCAGAATATCCAGCCCCTTAGAAAAGCTATCTTGTTTACATTTTGGGCAAATAAGCCCTTCGGGTAAAAAGTCTTTTATATCTCTCTTAAACCAACAATCCGTGCCTTCTTTAACCACAAATCCGGCAAATTTATCAATTACTTTAATATCCAATAATTCCTCGCCGCATCCATTACAGATTAATGCCGGAATTGGTACCCCCCAATATCGCTGACGGGAAAGACACCAATCTGGCCTTAACTCTACCATACCGGAAATCCTCTCTTCGCCAGAAGCAGGAATCCAAACAATCCTTTTATCTATAGCATCCAGGAGTAGCGACCTTAAATTTTGGTATTCAATATTCATAAACCACTGTTTGGTTGCCCGAAATATAATCGGGCTTTTACAACGCCAACAATGCGGATAAGAATGTTCTATTCCACCCTCAGCAAAGAGAAGTCCCTTCGTCTTAAGTTTCTCAACGATTGGTTTATTTGCGTCAAACACATTCATGCCTTCAAATTCTTTGGTACCTTTATATTCTTTAACACTTTTATCAAAGTTTCCCTTTTCATCAACAGGCATATAAATTGCTAAAAGATACCCCAAGTGCTTCAAGTAAACCTGATGATCTTCATTCCCATGGCCAGGTGCGATATGTACGAGTCCACTGCCATCTTCTTTCGAAACATATTCTGCACACACAATCACTCCAATGCGACACTCGAATGGATGATAATACTCTACTCCTTCGAGGTCGCGGCCATTTATTTCTTTGATAACCTCATACTGTTCAATATGGGCAGCAGTAAAAACCTTCTTTAACAAATCCCTTGCCACAAGTAAACGCCCCTTATCTGTATTTACAATTACATAGGTTAAATCGGGATGTACCGCAACCGCCATATTTGCGATAAGGGTCCACGGAGTTGTTGTCCAGATCAATAGATATGCATCTTTTAACCCGTCCATCTGTTTACCAGTTTGCCCTCCTTGATAAACAGGAAATTTCACATATATTGATGGTGAGGTATGATTTTCATATTCTACCTCTGCTTCAGCAAGGGCGGTCTCGCATTTAAAACACCAATTCACCGGTTTTAATCCCCGATAGATATAGCCCTTTTCAACCAGGGTGCCAAAAGCCTTAACAATGCTTTCTTCATAATCAGGATTTAAGGTCAAATAGGGATTCTGCCAATCGCCAAATACGCCTAAACGCTTAAATTGTTCTCTTTGTATACCCACATACTTTAAGGCATATTCATAGGCCTTTTTTCTAAATTCTATCTGGCTAATTTGGTATTTATTTATACCTAACTCTTTAAATAGCTGGTGTTCAACCGGCAGGCCATGACAATCCCAACCTGGGACATATGCCGAATTAAAACCCTGCATGGTTTTATACTTTACAATGATATCCTTCAAGGTTTTATTTAGGGCATGGCCGATATGTATATCTCCATTAGCATAAGGCGGGCCGTCATGCAGGATATACTTGCCTTTCGGGTTTTCTTTCTTACGGATGAGCTGATAAATATCCTTTTCCTGCCATGACTTAAGTAATTGCGGCTCGCGCTTGGGCAAATCCGCCTTCATGGGAAAATCGGTTTTGGGTAGGTTGAGGGTAGATTTATAATCCATTTGTCAGCCGAACGTTTTCAGATAAAATCTTATCTTACTCATTTTTTGAAGCAGCTACAAAGATGTCTCAGTTCTAGAATTTACTACGTCTATTTTTACAACGCACTAATATACTGCTCTAATTTTTGAGCTTCATTTATTTGTTCCTGTTTACGATAAAGCTCAACAGCTTTTTGTAAACTTTCTTTAGCCATTTCTAAATTAGACAGTTTTAGATACATCGTGCCCAGACTCTGGTATATTTCTGGACTATTAGGCTTGAACTCTGCAGCTTTTATATATGCTTCTTTTGCTTCGTTATACTTTTCCTTGGAAGCGTAACTATATCCCAACCCCCAGTAAAATTCATAAGTATCGGGTTGTAATTCAATACACTTTTTATAATAAAGAATAGCCATATCAAAATTTTTCATAATCATATATGTACCGGCCAAACCATAGATTGCACCTAAATAAGTAGGTTGAATATCAATTGCTCTGCCGTAATATTCAATAGCTTTATGCAAATCGCCTGAGTTTTGATAACAATCTCCTAACATTGTATAGGCTCCAATATTTTCCTTTTTAAGCGTTATAGCTTTTAGTGCGTTGCTTATTGCTATGTCATATTTGGCCCGCCCCGCATAAAAACCTGCCAATTTGAGAAAATAATAGGAATCGGATTGATTAAGTTCTTTAAATTTCTCTAATGTCAAAATAGGTAAAATTTTTTCATATACTTCTTTTATCTCATTGATGCCAATAGCAAACCCGCCTACAGACTCTTTTTGCCCAAGGAGGAACATCCTGCTTCCCGTAACCCTAGCCATTAAAATCATACCCACCAAGTTCCCCGATGCATCTAAAATAGGAGCTCCGCTATCACCGGATTTTAAACCGCCAATATCAATAACAAGTAAGCGATAATCCCAAAAACTCTCATTAAAACCTGATAAGATGCCGGGAAATATCTTGCCTGAAATATCACTGGGAACAAAAACATCTTCTCCTGTATGTATGCCACTGGGTTCGTTAATATTCAAATAATCTAGCTGCCCAGCATCTATTTTTATGATGCATATATCTCTTTTTGAATCATAAGCTTTAATCCCCCTAACATTGTAGTCCTTATTTTTTTTGCGTATATACACATACGGTGATTCCATCATAATAATTTCATGATAACAGGTCACAATTGTCCCATTTTCATCTATAGCAAAACCTGTACCCTTTACTTCCGTTGGCCGATTTCTGTCATAAATCGAAACTACTGCTTTAAAAACGCCACTCTGATAATTAGAGCTTTTAGTTTCAGCTTTTAAAACATGGGGCATACATATTAGAATAATTACAATAACTAAAATTAACCTTTTCATTTTTTTCCAATAACACCTCGCATTATAGAACATCATTCCACCTTAAAAAGATTTTTCGATCTTAATCCGATTCGTCGCAACTCGCTTTCTCTCAGTCACTTCACTTCTTCAAAATCCCCAAAATCGTCTCGCGGTACTTGCACTCAACGGTCAGTCATAAGTCATAAGTTTTAAACTTACGACTTATAACTTACAGATATTTTCCAATAATAATCTCTAAATCTTTCTTTACCTTCTCCGGAATCAATTTTTTATCCGTAATAATCGCATATTTAAGCGCATCTTTACAGGGACAGGTTCTCTCTTCAGGAAGATTCCTTATTACTGTAGATAATATTTTCTTGGCGTTTTCAACATTCTTAAATAAATTCTGAATTACTATATCGATAGTTACACTCTCATGTTGCGAATGCCAACAGTCATAATCAGTTACACAGGCTAAACTTGAATAACAAATTTCTGCTTCGCGAGCTAATTTTGCCTCTGACATATTGGTCATACCAATTATATCCATCCCCCAACTACGGTAAAGCTCTGACTCCGCCAAAGTGGAAAATGCCGGCCCTTCCATATTTATATAAGTACCGCCCTTATGCATATCTAATTTTAGAGATTTGCCTGCCCCATAGATAAATTCACTAAGTTCTCTACATACCGGATGCGCAAACGTAATATGGGCAACTATGCCTTGGTCAAAAAAGGTCATCGCTCTAGCGTGATTAGTGCGGTCAACAAACTGGTCCACCACTACAAAATCCAAAGGTTTGATCTCTTCTTTAAGGCTACCACAGGCAGTAACTGAAATAATCCTTTCTACTCCCAGTTTTTTCATGCCATAAATATTAGCTCGATAATTTATTTCACTGGGAGATATGCGGTGGCCTACTCCGTGCCGCGGCAAAAATACAACTTCTCTTCTCTCCAAATTTCCGATGATAAATTTATCCGAAGGTTTTCCAAAAGGAGTGGTTAGCGAAACTTTTTTTATATTTTTAATACCTTCTATATTATATAAGCCGCTTCCACCAATAATGCCGATTTTACCCATTTCTACTCCTTTACCAACCTGCTTAACCAACCTACGATGTTGCTTGCTTCGTAAGCAACCTCGTAGGTTGACTTGGTTATTTAGATAACTCGCTCGCTCGTCTTAGGGCTGCCTTAACCGCATCCGTTAAGCTCTTTTTTTGCTTTAATTTCTTCAGTCCAGCTTCAGTCGTCCCTTTTTTAGAGGCGACTTGTTTTACGAGTTCCTCCGGAGATAATCCTGACTTCTCCAATACAATTTCGCATGCCGCTCCGGTACCGACAGAAATATATTGTGCAGCACCATGGTCAAAACCAACGCCCTGTGCAGCCTTTGTTAACTCGGCAATAAAATCTTTATTAAATTTATCTTTGTCTTTCTTATATTTTTTAGCATTTGATCCCGCTAAATAAAAATAATAACCAGGGCCGCTGCCGGAAACAGCCGTAGCAGCATTCATCATGTCTTCGGGTAATCCCTGGACTTCTCCGATATTCTTAAATAATTCTCCCGCAAAAACCAAGTCCTCTTCGCCTGTTGATTTACCTCTACAGATACAGGTTACGGATTTGCCAATCTTTGCCCCGATATTAGGCATAGCCCTGACAATTCTCTGGAAGCAACCTAAACGTCTTGCTATATAATCTGTGGGAATCCCTGCGGCAATAGATATAACTAACTTATCTCTTGTATAATCCTTTATCTGCCTTAGAACCGTATCAAAATCTTGCGGTTTAACCGCTAATATCACAACATCGACTTTGCCTATTAAATCCACGATATCTTTTGCAACTTTTACATCCGAAGCATTAACGGTCTTTGTTCTGTCTTTATCAAATACCCAAACCCCGTATTTTGATTTAATCTGTTCAGCAATAGCCGAACCCATATTTCCAAAACCTATTATTCCTATTGCTTTCTTCATCTATCCTTCAAATATAGCTCTGCCAAGCCTTACCATATTCGAGCCTTCTTCAATGGCAACTTCAAAGTCATCGGTCATGCCCATAGATAAAGTCGATAGTCGATAGTCGATAGTCGATAGTCGATTGATCCTATCGATGAGTTCTTTCAGTGTTCTAAAATAAGGTCGCGTCTTTTCAGGATTATCTACAAGGGGCGCAATGGCCATCAAGCCTTTTATATTTATATTTTTTAGTTGAGCGATTTCTTTTATAACCTCACCAGTTTCATCAGGTTTTAAACCAAACTTAGTAGCTTCAGCGGATCTATTTACTTGAATTAAAATATCTTGAATCTTATTTATTCTCGCTGCTTGCTTATCGATTTCTTGCGCCAGATGAATACTGTCCACAGATTGAATCAAATCAAATACCCTAACCGCCTCTTTTGCTTTATTCGTCTGCAAATGGCCGACCAGATGCCACTTTAGCTGTACGGCGTACGGGCGTACGGCGTTATATTTAACAATGGCTTCCTGGACTCTATTCTCGCCGATATCGGTTATGCCTGCAGCAATTACTTCTTTTATTTGCTGGGGAGTTCTGCCTTTACTTATTGCCACAATAGTTATTCTATCGGGGCCTTGATTAATTTTAGAGCAAGTATACGAAATGCGCTCTTTAACCTTTGAGATATTTTCTTTAATCATCAAACAAAATACCTTTAGATTAGATTATTATACACCAGAAAATTGCACGGTCAATTAAAAGTAAGTGAGCACATAAGTTATGGAGCCCTATATTAAAGAAGCAGGCGACATAACTTATATGTGCGAACTTACCCCCCACCACTTTCAATATAGCGTAGGTTAAATACGAAAGTGGTGGGGGGTTAATTCGCCCCGCTTCTTGTCCCGCAAGATGCGGGACAGCGGGGCTCATTAAAAGTATTCCTGATAAACCTCTTTAATTCTATTTATGGTCTTAAGAATAAGATTTTGGGGAGGCTGTTGGATATGAGATAAAATCTGAGACCGTCTGCCTTTGAGTATATCGCAAATCATACCCAGGGCAGTAAGATAAGTTAAGTACCCCTGTCCAGACAAATTGTTATCTTTATTAACCCAAGGGCCTATGTCCGGGTCAGTAATCCTACCTATTTTCAATGTGGCACCTAAGGTATTTTCTAGCATTTCCAGAAAACCCTCTAACAACATAGCCCTTCCCACCACTACAAAATTATTTACCTGGCTTAAATCTACTTTTTTATCTAGGGAATCTTTTATAGCCTGACAGATTGATTTTGTTTTAGCGGTGATTATCTCAGAAACTAATTTCTGCTTTATCGGCTTGTAGAGGTTACTCTTCTTAACCAAAATCTCCTTATCTTCCTTAATCTGGCTGTAGTCTCCTATAATTCCATAAGACCTCTTAGTGTCTTCAGCTAAATCAAAAGGTATCTTTAATGCATCTGAAAGCTCAGCCGTTACATCATCGCCGCCTAAAGGCAAAATGGCAATATCCTGCAGAAAACCATCTTTAAAAATCAGCAATTCTATTATATCGCTACCTATATCGCAAAATATACTTACTCCGCTTTGAGATTCTTTATCAAATATGCCTCTATTTGTGGCTAAGCCAGAAAAAAATAATTTTTTAATTTCGTATCCTGACTGATTTATTACCTGCGTAAGACTCTGTATCAAAGATAATTTAGCACAGACTAAATATAAATCTACTTCCAATCTATGGCTATACAACCCCAGGGGATTTAAAATATTATTCCTTGAATCAATAGTATAGTCGATAGGAAGCTGGTGGATTATCTCTTCTTCAAGATTTGCTGCCAATATAGCTGCCTGTTCATTTACTTTATGAATATCCAATAAGGTTATAACCTTATTGCCTCTCTCAGCAAGTGGTATAATTGCCCGGCTGTGTTTAGTAATTATATCTAGCCCTGAAATATTAGTGTGGATGAACTTGATATTGATACCGGATTTAACTTTTAGATTCTTCAGCAGCCTACTGATACAACCAACCATTCCTGCGGAATCTACAATCACGCCTCTTTTGACGCCTTTTGAAGGGAAGGTATCGAAAAAAATATTGGCAATGTGTTTTCTTTTAATCTCTACTACTATGCCCGCAATTTTACTAGAACCTATATCTACTGCACAAATATAGTTATTTAGCATCATTTAATTTTATCACGGGTTCTTTAAATCTCAGGTCAATATATTTGATATTACCCCACTCATTTTTTACCTGGGTAATTAGACCTGCGAAAATATTGATTTTATCCTTAATCTCATCTATGTCTAACCTTATCTCTAATTCTTTAATTCCTCCTGTAGCCTGCCCCTTAGATATCGGTTTAGATACTGTGACGACTTGTCCTTTAGTATAATCGGATATTGGTAATGGGACAAGCATAAAAAATGCTGTGTTGCTCAAATCTGCTACGTCTATTTTTTTAATTTTATAGTCTTTCAAGGCCTTATTTAAATTTAGTTCTTTTATGATATTTAAGGCAACGGTTAATTCTTTAATATTATATTTCCTGCCGGCCTGCGGACCAAAAATCTTTGTTTCTAATCCTAAAATAACGGGCAGCTCTTTGTTTTCTAATTGCGGGGACACATTAAATAATACTGCCTCTTCATCTACGTAGAAATATCGATATAACTTTACCAGGCCCACTGGCCTTCGTTTTGTAAAATTTACGAAGATGCGGTTAGGTAAAACTTTAATTAACCTGACTTTACGATAGTTGGGATATTGTTGCGCTATATCTAATGATTCTTTCTCTAGGTCAACCGTAAATATATTCTCGCCTTTTAAATAGGATAAATCGACTATGTTTTCTTCGCTGAGCATGATATCTTTGATTTTAAAATAATCTGAGGTTTTCAAGAACCTAACTATATTTCTTACAATAAATAGCGCACTGATAAAAACTATTATAAGAACAATTATTAATTTAAGCAGCAAAGGCCGCCTTCTTACAAAACTAAGGGGTAAATTTAACTTGCTTTTTTTCATATGCTAATTTAATTAACTTAAGACAAAGCCCGCCAAATTCTATACCCTGCGTCCTGGCTGCCTTGGGTAATAGACTCGTCTGGGTAAAGCCTGGGATAGTATTCACTTCTAATACATGTGGTATGTTATCGTTACTTAAAATCATATCGACCCTGGAACAACCAAAGCAACCCAAAAGTTTATGTGCTGATAAAGCACTATTTTGTATTCGCCTAGCAACCCCTTCTTCTAATTTAGCCGGCACTACATACTCTGTCAAACCCGCCTGGTATTTGGCTTCGTAATCAAAAAATCTTTTCTTGGGAATTATCTCTATCACTGGTAAAGCCTGATCATCCAATATCCCCACGGTAACTTCTCTGCCTTTTATAAATTCTTCAATGAGTATTCTTTCATCAAATTCAAATGCCAAATCCACTGCCTTATCTAAGTCAACTTGTCTATCTACAATAGATAAACCAATGCTCGAGCCATGGGTAGCAGGCTTTATCACTAAAGGTAGCGATAGACTATTCTTAACTTTCCTATTCGCATCATAAGAAGCCTTATCCAGCACCGTATACTGGGGAACGTCTATTCCATTGGTTTCGAAGATCCTACGCGAAGCAATCTTATCCATTGCTAATCTGCTCGCCAATGGCCCTGAGCCAGTATAAGGAATCTCTAGGCCTTCCAAAATCTCCTGTATTTGACCATCCTCACCAAAACGACCATGCAGAGCTAAAAATGCGCAATTTATCTGATGAGATTTTAGCAAACGGATATTCTCTTCTATATTATCCGTCTTTATATCAATAGCCACTACCTCCAGGCCTAATTGTTGTAGACTCTCATATACAGCTTTACCTGACTTTAAGGAAATTTCTCGTTCAGTAGAGGGCCCACCCATGAGCACGCCGATTTTGCCAAATTGTTCTTTGCTGGCGACCTGGCGACCTGGCGACCCGGTGACTTTTTTCATTTCCATATCTTTATCTCTGGCTCTAAACTTACATTAAATTTCTTCTTAACTTCCTTTTTCGCTAAGTCCATTAATTTTAAAACATCTCTTGCCCGGGCATGCCCCAAATTCAATATGAAATTAGCATGTATCCGGGAAATACAGGCACCACCGATTCTTTTACCTTTTAATCCGCAAAGGTCTATCAACTTTCCTGCGGATACGCCTTTGGGGTTCTTAAAAATACAACCTGCTGATGACCAGGATAAATCTTGGGTTAGCTTACGGTGGTTAAGGTATCTTTTTATTCTATTCTTAATCTCCTGCTTGTCTTTCTTAATTAATCTCAAACGGGCACTTAAAATTATATATTTTGAAAAATTAGAGGTCCGATAACCAAATTTAATCTCTTTTTTATTTAAATTCTTGATATTGCCGTTATAATCTATAACACTAACTTCTTCTACTAAATCTCCGATATTTTTTTCCGGTATTCCTGCATTCATTGCCAATGCTCCGCCCACTCTACCGGGTATACCGGATAAAAACTCTAAGCCTGACAAACCCTGCTTTTGGGCTAATCTAAGAACCTGGCTTAAACTGGCGCCACTTGCTACAAAAACGTGATTACCCTGAAAAGATATTTTTTTAAAAATGGGGGAATTTAAACATAAAACTATCGCCCTTAAGCCTTTATCATTCACTAAAATATTGCTGCCCCCACCTATTACTAAAAGTGGCATATTATATCTTTTTATAGAACTAAGCAATGATTTTAATTCAGGGCCATCTTTGGGTTCAACAAAATATTTAGCCGGACCGCCAATTTTAAAAAAGGTGTGTTCCTTCATTGGTTCCTGAAGCTTAATCTTGATTTTTAAGTCTTTCCACCAATTCATCGCAAGTTTTAGTAATATCACCTGCGCCTAAAGTAATTATCAGGTCATCAGGTTTTATAATTTTTAAAATGTGGGGCGCGATTTCTTCTTTAGATAAAAAATATACCTGTTTATCGGGAGTATGCTCTTTTATTCTATCGCATACAGAACTACCGACAACCCCTTCTAAGGGCGTTTCACCTGCAGGGTAAATGTCTGTCACCACAACATAATCCGCCAAATCAAAGCACCGGCCAAATTCTTCTAAAAGTAACTTTGTGCGGGTATAACGGTGCGGTTGAAATATAGCAATAACTCTTTTTTTCAAACTTCTTATTGTCGCCAGTGTCGCCTTTATCTCTGTAGGATGATGGGCATAATCATCAATTACTAAATAATCTTTGTTATTAAACTTAACTTCGATTCTGCGACGAGAACCCTGGTAGTTAGCCAGTGTATTTCTGATAAATCCTAAATCTACTCCTAATTCTAACCCCAGTGCAATAACTGAAAGTGCGTTAGAGATATTATGCATCCCGCTTAAATTAAGACGGAATCTATCTATAAATTTATTTTTACAAAAACAGTCAAATTCAGAGGTTAGTCCTTTTATCTGGATATTCTTGGGGTAGATATCGGCGCTTTCACTTAAACCAAATAATACATATCTATTATTATAATTCTTTAATACATTCTTTAAATTTACATCATCGTCACAACAGAATGCACAGCCATCCTTTTCTGTTTTATTTATGAATTCCTTAAAGGCATTCATTACATTCTTAAAGTCTTTATAGTAATCGAGGTGCTCGTAGTCTATATTAGTAATTATAGAATATTTGGGTTGATAATATAAAAACGAACCGTCTGATTCATCTGCTTCTGCGACAAAAAATCTGCCTGCACCCAGATAGGCATTGTTATCTATATTTCTTAAAATTCCACCTATGGCCACTGTTGGAGCAAGCCCTGCCTCCAATAAAAGATAAGATACCAAAGAAGTAGTTGTAGTCTTACCGTGGCTGCCCGTTATGGCAATAACGGTTTCGTTTTTCATTAAATCCGCTAATGCCTGCGCCCGCCTTATTAAAGATATGCCTTGTCTTTTGGCCTCCTGAATTTCCGGATTATCTTCACGAATTGCAGAAGAATAAATAACTAAATCCGCTCCCTTGATATTTGAAGAATTATGCCCGATAAAAATAGAGGCCCCTAATTCTTTAAGACCATCGGTAATATTACTTTTTTTAAAATCTGAACCGCTCACCTTTATGCCCCGCTGTAAAAGTAGCTTGGCAATCCCACTCATTCCAATGCCGCCTATGCCGATTAGGTGATAATGCATCGTCACTCCTTTAAGAACTTTCGCCAGGCCTGCTCTAACTCTTGAATATTACTAAAGGAATAAGCAGACCTTAGGGCTGCCTCTAAGTTTTTTTTATCCCTTAAATTTTGGCAGAAAAACACAAAATTATCACTACCAAATTCTTTTATTAAATAATTTATTATGCTTAATGATTCGACATAAAAAAGTTTTACTAATTCTGAATCCTGACTTAACTGGGGATTAAAATTAGATAGTTTTTCTAAGCTCATAAAAGTGCCCTTATCAATTGCTTCTTTTACGAATTTATTAACCATTGAGCGCATTATTTTTTCTTGATAAGAAGCAACTCCTTCTTCTAGCCAGAGAGGTATAGCATAATTATCAAAACCTACAAATTCCCTAAAAATAATATGGCCCATTTCATGCGGTAATATTGTATCAAAGAATCTTTGCGCATAAAGAAAGGTACTAATTACTTTTTCCTTTACCTTGGCGCACCCTGAAGACCAACTCGGTTGTCCAGTAGCGGCCTGATAATCCTGGGCGTTATCATAGATGTAAATCTTAGCCCGATTATCCCAAAGCCAAAAATTATAACGCCTGAATCCTAGGTCATCAGCAATTTTATTATAATAATCTTCTGCCCTTTCAATTAAATGCCCTAAAAAATCCTCCTGGGCATTTTTATAATATACAATAAAATGTGTGCTTTTGGTTATTTGCCAGTCATCCGCCTTCGCTAAAAAGCTTTCGCTTTTAGCTTCGGCGGATAGCCCTCCGAAGCCTTGGCGGAGGAAGGCATCTGTCTCGGCCAAAGCAATAGATAAAGATAAAAAAAGCATGGTCAATATAAAAATTAATCTTTTCAATTAAATACCTCGCTCACGAGCAAATCATTTGGGTTCGCCCGGACAATACTATCATAATGAGAGCGCATATTTTTCATCTTATCGGGACTATTGCTCAGATCCTGTATAGCTTGTCTCAAGGTATTACCTTCCAGTTCATTATCCTTAATAATTATCGCACAACCTTTGCTTTCTAAAACTTTTGCGTTGTTTACTTGGTGCCCATAAGCAAAGGGGTAGGGAATAATTATCGCAGGTAATCCAAAAAGTATTATTTCAGTAAGGGTTGTTGCCCCGGCCCGGCATACGACGAGGTCGCAGGCACTATAAGCATATTGCATCTGATCTAAAAAACTAAACAATCTGATATTAACGCTTAAATCCTTATAACTCTCCTTTAATAAATCATAGTCCCTCAAGCCGGTCAAATGAATAATCTGAAGTTTAGGCTTATCAGAAATCATGGATATCGCATTTAAAAATCCGATATTAATCTGATGGCTACCCACACTCCCCCCCATTACTAAAATGGTAAATTTATCGGAACTTAATCCGAAAAAATCCAAGGCCTTATTTTTATCGAGCCTTTTTAATTCCTTACGCATGGGATTGCCCGTAAAGATTATCTTACCCGATGAGCCTTCAAAATGACCCTTAGTTTCTTCAAAAGAAA
>Ga0315281_10007039_pt1 | contig 15898 bp, 14 predicted proteins | sample YL17G07_0_MG_FD_204540 | JGI IMG/M metagenome (GOLD analysis project Ga0315281, IMG submission 204540) | Sediment microbial communities from Yellowstone Lake, YNP, Wyoming, USA - YL17G07_0 | ecosystem: Environmental > Aquatic > Freshwater > Lake > Sediment | place: USA: Wyoming | collected... | reverse complement strand
TGCCGGCGATGATCGTCGACCCCACGAAGGGGATGGCCGAGGTCCGGCGCGTCATCGAATACCACGAACGTTACGGCGTCCGCTGCCTGCGCATCCCGCCCTTCCGCTACTCGCTTCCTCCTACCGATCGTGTCTACTGGCCCTTTTACGTGAAGGCGATCGAGCTGGACATCCCCGTGAGCATGAACGCCGGGATGCCCGGTCCGCGCCGCCCCGGCTGGGTGCAGAACCCCATGTACTACGACGAAGTCGCGTTCCACTTCCCTGAACTGCGGATCGTGATGACGCACTGTGGCCAGCCCTGGGTCGATGAAGCGATCTCGGTCATCGCACATTGGGAGAACGTTTTCATGTCGTGCACATCGGTTAGCCCGAAGTACTGGCCGCCGGCCTTCGTCCAGTTCATCAACACCCGCGGCAAGGAAAAGATGCTGTTCGGCACCGAATACCCAACCATCCCGTGGGATCGTGCACGCGCTGAACTCGACGAAATGGGGATCCGGCCTGAGGTCGCGCCCGCCTTTTACACCGAAAACACCCGTCGCATCTTCCAGTGGGATGCCGACCTCTCGTGAGCATGAAGCCCAGCAGCGACGACGGCTCCCTTCCCGGCGCGTTGGCCGGCGTGAAGGTGGTGGAGTTCGCCCAGGCCATGGCCGTGCCCGTGTGCGGGCAGCTCCTCGCCGACATGGGCGCCGAGGTGATCAAGGTTGAGCCCCCCGCGGGCGATGCCTTCCGCCACACACAGGCGCCGGTCGTACCCAACGAATCGAAGGGCTACATCGTCCTCAACCGGGGCAAGCGCGGTGTTTGCCTCGATGTCACCCGCCCCGAAGCCGCGCCGGTTGTTGAGAAGCTCGTGCGCTGGGCCGATGTCGTCCTTGTCTCGCTCAAACCGTCAGACCTGCCCCGGTATGGGCTCACCTACGACCACCTCGCGGCCATCAACCCACCGATCATCTACCTGGACCACATCCCGAACGGTCCCGAGGGACCCGTCGGCCAGGATGGCGGCTACGACGTGATCGTTCAGGGCCGCTCTGGCATCGGCGCAATCACCGCCCGCGCCAACGGCGATGCCCCTATCAGCGTGCGCCCCGCCTACATGGATACTGGAACCGGTTTCCTCTCAGCACTGGCTGTCGTCGCCGCCCTCCGCCACCGCGACCGCACAGGCGAAGGCCAGCGTGTGCAGACCTCGCTCCTCAGCACGGCGCTGGCGCTCGGAAACCAGCTCATCAGCTGGTTCGCCGCCACCGACCCGCCGATCGATGCGGCCTTCGCCCGCGAACTCGCCGAGGTTTCCGCCGCTGGTGGTGACTACGAAGCTCATCGCGCGGTCTACGAAAAGCACTACCTCCGCGGGGGCTATGGCAACATCTACTTCCGCCACTATCGCTCGAAGGACGGATTCGTCTCGGTCGGTTGTCTCAGCCCCGTGCTCAACGCCCGCTTCCGCAAGGTTACCGGGGTCACTGACCCCCGGCAGACGCCCGGGTTCGATGGCAGCACCCCCGAAGGCTACGACGCCCTTACCGCGCTGCTTCGCACCGCCGAAGACCTGTTCAAGACGCGAACCACGCACGAATGGATCGATCTTCTCCGCGCGGGTGGCGTGCCCTGTGGCCCGTTCAACTTCCCTTCGCAGGTCTGGGACGATGAGCAGATCCTCGCCAACGAATTCGTCGTGGAATTGGAGCATCCGCTCCTGGGGGCGTACAAGACGTTCGCGCCACCCATCCGAATGGATCGCACGCCCACACGCATCCGCTCGAGTTCGCCCCTTCTGGACGCCGATACCGATGCGGTCCTCGCCGAGATCGGGTTCGCGGGCGCCGAAATCGCTTCTCTTCGGGCCACCGGTGTCACGGGCGCCGAATCTAGACCCTAGCCCTCATCGCCGATACGCTAGTCGTTCGCGCCGGGAGTCCGGCCCGCCTTTGTGCGGGCAAACCCATCGCCCTGGCCGGGAGACCCATGCGGGAATATGAACTGACGGTCGTCTACGACCTGGCCGTCCAGGAAGCTGGTGGCGCCGAAGCCGGCCCTCAGCACCTGACCACCCTTATCGAATCACGCAACGGCAAAGTCCTCAACATCGACCACTGGGGCCGCCGCCGCCTGGCCTACCCCATCGGCCGCGCCATCGATGCCGACTACGTGGTCAGTCGAATAGAGTTCGACCCCACGGCCGTAAGCGCTCTCGAAGCATCCCTCAAGATCGACGAGAAGGTGTTCCGCCACCTCGTCGTCCGGGCCGATGAACTGCCCGTGCCGCCGCCCCCGCGCGAACCGCGTCGCGCGCCGGTGCAGGAAGCCGAAGCGGTGGCCCCTGCCACCGAGGAAGCGCCCGTCGCGGTCGCTGAAGCGTCGCCTCCTGTCACTGAGGAAGCGCCCGTTGCAGTGGCAGAAAGCGCGCCTGAAAATGCCGCCCCCGAACAGCCCGCGACCGATTACACTGCGGACGCCACGGCCGCGACGGACGAAGCCCCGGCAGCTCCTGCCGAAGAGGCCCCCGCCGCCGAGCCGCAGGCCTAACGCAAGGAGTCGACGCAGTGCCAAGCCTGAACAAAGTTATGCTCATCGGCAACACGGGGCGGGAAGCCGAACTCCGGTACACGGCCAACGGTACCGCGCAGTCGCAGTTCAGCCTCGCTGTTGGTTATCGCCGCAAGTCCGCTTCCGGTGAATGGGAAGACGCAACCGAGTGGTTCAACATCGTCGTCTTCGGCGACCAGGCCGAACGCACCAGCCAGTACATCACGAAGGGCAAGCAGCTCTACATCGAAGGCCGCCTGCAAACCCGCACCTGGGATGATGACCAGGGCGTGAAGCACTACCGCACCGAAGTCATCGCCAACCAGCTCCTCTTCCTCGGCAGCCGCGACGGCCAGGCCGGTGGCGGCGATGGCTGGGGCGATGCCGAAGCTCCTCGCGCGGGCCGCCCGGCCGCGAGCGGACGCACCTTCGCCGGCCGCACCGCCGGCGGCGGCGATGTGGACCCCGACGACCTGCCTTTCGAATAACCCCTCGCCTAACCCCTCGCCGCTTTCGGGCGGCCCACCCGGTGCGCCCAGGCGCACAAACCCATCGGGAAGGATTCACGCACCATGACCTCTGAAGAACGACCTCGAGAAGACCGCCCACGAGAAGACCGCCCCCAGGGCGAAGACCGCCCCGCGCGTCCGCCCCGCCGCTTTACCGGCCGTCGCAAGGTCTGCCGCTTCTGCGCCGACCACATCCCCGGTGTGGACTACAAAGAGATTGGCCGCCTGCGCATGTACATCAGCGAGCGCGGCAAGATCGAGCCTCGCCGCAAGACCGGCGCCTGCCAGAAGCACCAGCGGCTCATCTGCACCGGGATCAAGCGGGCCCGTCACCTGGCCCTCCTGCCCTACACCCTCGAACACGTGCGCAAGACCGGGATCTTCCCGGTGCGCGGCTAACATCGGAGGGGGCGCTCGCACCGCCCTCCATCGAAACGAGGGATCATGGCCCGTCGAGAACGCACCACCGCTCTCCCCCGCCCCCGCCGCCATGAGCGCGCGGCGCAGGGCCGCACGGTGTTCGGAATACGATGGGACGACCGGGCCCAGCGCATCGCGATCCTCGGTGGCGCGCTCGCCCTCCTTATCTTCGTGGTCGGTTGGGTTGCCTACCGGCTCTACGACGAAAACATCAGCCGGCCCAACACGGTCGTCCTCAAAGTAGGCAGCGACGACGTCACCCTCGAGTACTACGCAGAGCGGCTCTACAAGTTCGCGAAGGAGAACTCCAGGGATTCGAACCTCGGCCTGGTTGAACAATCGCTTCTCCACAAACTTGAAGACGAAACCTTGACCACCCAGCTCGCGAAGGCGAAGGGGATCACCGTCTCCGACGACGACGTCACCAAAGCGATTGGCAAAGAGATCGGCCTCCCCGAAGGTGGCGCTCCGGCGGCTTTCGATGGCCTCCTCCGTTCGTATCTGAAGACGAACAACCTCACCGCCGGTGGCTACCGCCGGCTCGTGCGTGCCTTCGTGGCCGATACGAAGCTCGCCGATGCGTTCACCGCCGAAGTGCCGAACACCGGCGAATTGGTGGTCATTCGTGCGGTGGTGGTGGCATCGAAAGAAGCGGCCGACGCCGTCCGGACTCGCATCAACAATGGCGAGTCGATGGGCACTATCGCCCAGTCGCAGTCACTCGACGACTCGAAGTCGAAGGATGGACTGCTCGACGCCAGGCCCCCTGCGCTTCTCGCTCCGGAGATCCAGGCCGCCATCAAAGATCAGCAGCCGGGCGCTGTCATCGCCCCGGTCGAGGTCGAAAAGCAGTTCTGGGTGATCAACCTGGAAAAGCGCGACCCCAATGGCACCTACGAGACCACGATCAAACAACAGCTGGGCGACCAGAAGCTTGCAGAAGCGCTGAAAGATCAGCGCCAGAAGACCAAGATCGTCCGCAGCCTGAGCGCGAGCGACCTCACCTGGGCTGAGGAACACGCGAAGCCTTCGCAATGAAGCGCGAGATCGGCGTCGGTTTCGTGGGCCTCGGTGGCGTCGGGAGTGGGGTGGCGCGCGCGCTCATCGAACGCCGCGAGTACTTTGCCCGCCAGGTCGGCGCCCCCCTTGTTGTCCGCAAAGCGAAGGTTCTCGACCTGTCCAAGCCCCGGCCTGTGACGCTTCCCCCCGGCACCCTCACCACCGAACTCAGCGATATTCTCGACGACCCGGCGATCGATATCGTCGTCGAAGCTATGGCGGGCGAAGAGCCGGCCGGGAGCTACATCCGGGCCGCGCTTGCAGCGGGCAAGCACGTCGTCACCGCGAACAAGGAACTCATCGCGAAAGCCGGCCCAGAACTCCTCGCGCTCGCCCACAGTCAGGGTCTCGACATCATGTTCGAAGCCAGCGTTGGCGGCGGTATCCCCATCATCGCGCCGCTTCGTCGTGACCTGCTGGCGAACCGCATCACCTCCATCCGGGCCATCATCAACGGCACCACCAACTACATGCTTACGGGCATGGCCCGCGAAGGGGCAGCGGCCGAGGCGCTCCGCAAGCAGGGCATCGAGCCCGTGAGCGGTGGCGGCTACGCCGAAGCCCTCGCGTCGGCACAGGCCCTGGGCTACGCCGAGCCGGATCCCACGAATGACGTGGAAGGCTACGACGCCGCCTACAAACTCGCGATCCTCGCCAGCGTTGGCTTCCGCACGCGCGTTGCGCCCTCCCAGATCCACACGCAGGGCATTACCAAACTCACCGCGCGCGATTTCCAGTACGCCCAGGAGCTTGGCTACGTGATCAAGCTCCTTGCCATCGCCGAAGTCGTCGATGGTGGCATCGTTGCGCGGGTTTCCCCCTGCTTCCTCCCCCAGGACCAGCCCCTCGCCCGCGTCGATGGCGTGTTGAACGCCGTCCAGATCGTCGGCGACCTGGCTGGCACGGTCCTGTTCGTTGGCCGTGGTGCGGGTGCTGAACCATCGAGCAGCGCCGTCGTGGCAGACCTGCTTGACCTCTCCCACAGCATCGTCCTTGGGCATCGTGACCGGAAGTACTGGGGTCCCGAAGGCGATGTCCCCGTCCTCGGCGTCGAAGCCATCGAGGCGCGCTACTATGTGCGCGTCACCGTCAGCGATCAGCCGGGAGTGCTCGCGAAAATCGCCCAGGCCCTCGGCGACCACGGGGTCAGTATCGCGGCCGTCAACCAGAAGGAATCCGATGCCGATGCCCGCACGGCGGAACTTGTCATCATGACCCACACCGCGCGCGAAGGCGCCATGCAGCAGGCCCGGTTGGCCATCGAAGCACTCCCGGTTGTGAGCCAGGTCAACGCGTTCCTGCGGGTAGAGGACTAGCCGTGCCCGCCGATCCGCAGGCCCAGGCCATCGGCGAGATCGTTTCCTGGCTCGAACAACAGGTGCGGCTGGCCCGCGACGAACAGGCCCGCACCGTCGCCCAGCTCGACCAGATCCGGCGCCAGCTCCATGACCTGCAGGAGCAGGTAATCGGCGCCGAGCGCGCCGCCCGCGAAGTCGACCCCAAGCTTCTCCCCCTCAAGGGCGTACCGGAGAAACTGCGCGCGCTCGATGAAGGCGCCGAGCAGGCCCGTCAATCGATAGCCGCGAACCGGGCCGAAGTGGAAAACACCCTTCGCCTCCTGCGCGCCGAGGCCGAGCACGACCGACAGGACCGCACCGAAGCGTTCAAGCGCATCGAGTCGGCCAATTCCCAGCTCTCGCTCCTCCTCGCCGATATCGCCCAGGTTCAGAGCCAGGTGGGACAAACCTCGCAAGCCGCGCAGTCGATCCAGGAACGTCAGCGCGAAGTTGAAGCGCGAGTCGACCAGTTCGGCCTTCGCCTGGACCGAACGATCGAGGTGAACAAGGACCTTGAGGAGCGTATCCGCGCCGTCCTCGTGAGCGAGCAGGATGAACGCTTCGAAATGGTGTTCGAACGGCTCCAGGTTGTCGGCGAAATGGTCAAACGCAACGAAGAACTCATCGCTGCGGTCAGCGCCGAAAAGACCATGCGCGACGAGGTCCTCGATGAACTCGCGATCTGGCGGTCCGAACATCAGCGCATCGATGTCCGCCTAAACACCCTCGAAGAGTCCGCGGACCGGCTCATCGGGCTGGTGGACAAGTTCCAGGGCGAAATCACGCTGCTGGAAGGGCGCCACCAGGGGCTCGGCGAGCGCGTAGGGAACATCCGCCGGGATATCGCGGAAGTGGTCGACCATGTGCGCGACGAGTTCGCCAAGTACAACGCGATGATGGAGAAGCAGCGGCGCAAGCAGATCCAGGTGCTGGAGCAGGAGCTGCGGGAGATGAAGTTCCACTCGTTCCGGCCGCCGGAGGAGCCGTGACAACCCACCTGCGCCGGCCCCGCGGCGTACTCAACCGTTGGGCCGAGTTCCTCCCCCTCACCGAACGCACGCCCATCGTCACTCTCGGCGAAGGCGATACCCCGCTCGTCCGCTCCGCCGCGCTCGCTAGCATGTGTGGGCTCGACGACCTCTGGTTCAAGCTCGAAAGCTGCAACCCCACCGGCTCGTTCAAGGATCGGGGCATGGTGGTAGCGGTTGCCAAGGCCATCGAATCCGGCGCCCGCGCGATCATGTGTGCCAGCACCGGCAACACCAGCGCAAGCGCTGCCGCCTATGCCGCCCACTGTGGCCTCGAATGCTACGTACTGGTGCCGGGCGGCAGGGTGGCTGCCGGCAAGATGGCCCAGGCCATCGCCTATGGCGCCAGCATCGTTGAAGTAGCCGGCAATTTTGATGACGCGCTCACCTCCGCGATCGACTTGACCACCAAGCACCCCGTCGCGCTCGTGAACTCGGTCAACCCGCACCGCATCCAGGGGCAGAAAACGGCCTCCTTCGAAATCTGCGATGACCTTGGCGATGCGCCCGACATCCTCGCCATCCCCGTGGGCAACGCGGGCAATATCACGGCCTACTGGAAAGGCTTCTGTGAGTGTGCCGAGTTGGGCCGCGCCACGAAGCATCCGAAGATGTATGGGTTCCAGGCCGCCGGCGCCGCGCCCATCGTCCTGGGCCATCCCGTGGCCGATCCCCAAACGGTCGCCACCGCGATCCGCATAGGCAACCCCGCCACCTGGGCCGGCGCGACCGCCGCACGCGATGAAAGCGGCGGTCTTATCGATTCCGTAACCGACGAGGAGATCCTGGAAGCCTACCGCCTCCTCGCCAACAAAGAGGGCCTGTTCGTTGAGCCCGCGAGCGCCGCGACCGTTGCCGGCCTCCTCAAACTCGCCCGAACTGGTCACGCCCGCGGGGGCCGTGCGGTCGCGATCCTCACGGGGAACGGTCTCAAAGACCCTGATACGGCGATGGCGCAGTACACGCCCGACATTCGTAAAGCCGACGCTACCCGAGAGGGCGTCGAGCGAGCCCTGGGCTGGTAATTCGAATCCGAGGTTAAGGGAAAATAATTAGGGGCCGGCGAACGTGTGGAGCGGACACGACGTCCGGCGCAGCCCCAAACAGGTTGTACCACGCAACCCCGCTACGTAACAAGTGGTACGCGGGTGACTATTTGGTAACGTCGTGACCTTGACCACCACCGCCCGTTCCATAGACTTGCTAGCGGTATGAAAACGCTTCCCCTGCGGCTTGGCCTGTTCACCGTTATCGCCCTCATTACGGTTGCCGCGGCGCTCCCGGCGGTTGCCGCCGAAGCCCCGCGTGAGCCGGCGCCGATCGTCCGCTCATGGCAGCCATTCGAAGCCGCTGCTGGCGCGCACTCCGATATCAAGCCGATGGTCTTCTGGAGCATCGCCACGATCGCGGGCGCCGCGACCGTCTTCGGCACGCTCTACCTGTTCAAGCGCCGTATCGGAGGGTTCCCCGAAAACCCGTCATGGGTCGCGCCGATCACGATCATGCCCAGCAAGAACTTCGCCGATGAAGGCACCTTCGGCGATGCCCCAGCGGATGCTCACGATGCTCACGGGGCTCATCACTAGCGCGCGCTCCTTCTCCCGGTGCCTGCCGGATGGCCCTCCTCAGGGCACCAGCACTACCTTGCAATCCGTTGGGTCGGCGAGTGCGGCGAAGGCTGCCGGTAGTTCTGCAAGGTTGACCGTGCGCGTCACGAGTGGCGCCGTATCCACGCTCCCATCTGCGAACGCCGCTAATGCTTCGGCGTATTCCGCCACGCTATAGCCCAGCACGAACTGCAACGAAATCTGCTTGTTGATCCCCACCATCGGGTAGATCACGTCGTCCTGCATGCACACGCCAACCACGATGACGCGCCCGAGCCGCGCCACGGTCTCCATCGCCTGCTTCAGCGTCCCCCGGACACCAACGCATTCGAACACTACCGGCGGTTGACCACCGGTCGCCTCGGCGTGCCGTTCGAGGACGTTGTCGACCGCGGGGTCGAGTACAAGGTCGGCGCCCATCTTTCGCGCCAGTTCGCGGCGCGCCGGGGCATAGTCGCTCACGGTGACGTGTCCAACTCCTTCTTTCTTCAGCCAGATCGTAGTCATGAGACCGATCGGCCCCGCCCCCATCACCAGGGCGGATTCGCCGGGTTGCATCCGAGCCTGGCGCACCGCGTGCAGGCCGACCGCGCAGGGCTCGGTGGTAGCCGCCGCGAGGTCGGTCACATGGTCCGGCACCGCCAGTAGAAGCGCCGCGCTCAGCACCACATATTCGCCGTATGCGCCCGGGGTCCGCGGCGTATAGCCGATGCTCAACATGCCGCCCGGCGCATCGGGAGCGATCTGTACCGGGATACTGGTCACCCGTATGCCAGCCTTCCATTCCTCCGCGCCGGGCCCAGCCGCTTCGATTCGCGCGACGAACTCGTGGCCCATCACGATCCCCTGTTCGCCGTCGAGCGTGTCCCACGGGGTGCGCCCGCTCATCCGCGATGCCGCGCGCATATCGTCCATGTACTTCGCGGCGTGAAGGTCACTGCCGCAGATCCCGCAGGCCAGCACCCGTGCCAGCACCTGGCCGGGACCCGGCGTGGGCTTCGCAACTTCCTCGATCGCGAGGTTCTTCCCCCGCAACACCATCGCCTGCATCCGCAACCCCTCCGTGCTCGATGCGGCACTCTATCATCCCTTGCCGCGGTCAGGCTCCACGCCCGAAACTGCACGCGGTGAGGCGTCTCCTGCTCGCGACGAACAACCCCGGCAAGGTGCGCGAACTGCGCCGCCTGCTCGCCGGCTCGGGCTTCGACATCGTCACTCCCGCCGACCTTGGGATCACCCTCGACGTTGCCGAAACCGGCAGCACCTACGCCGAAAACGCCGCCACCAAAGCGCGCGCCTTCGCCAGCGCCGGCCATTGCCTCGCCTTCGCCGATGACTCCGGGATCGAAGTGGACGCCCTCGGCGGCAGGCCCGGCGTCTTTTCGGCGCGGTACGGCCCGGCGGCCCTGGACGATGCCGGGCGGGTGCAATTCCTGCTCCACGAACTCGAAGGCGTCCCGCCTGCCGCCCGCACAGCCCGGTACCGCGCCTTCGTTGCTGTTGCGGACCCGGATGGGGCGGTGACCATTTTCGAAGGGGTGCAGGAGGGCCGGATCGCGGCGGCGCCGGCCGGCGAAAACGGCTTCGGCTACGACCCGGTCTTCCTGGTGGATACCCGGCGGACCCAGGCCCAGGTCACTGACGAAGAAAAAGATCGAATCAGCCACCGGGCAAAGGCGGTGCTCGCCGCGCTCGATTACCTCCGGAGTGTTGTCGCATGAGGAGCGCCGCTCTCCGGTGCGCCGCCGCGGCCGGGCTTTTCGCGGGGCTGTGCAGCGCGTGTTCGGCGTCTGGCTTCCCGGACCCGGCGCCGTGCGCTTCTCCCACGTCCGTCCCCTCCCCTCCCCCGCAGGGCAACCGCCGCGACATCTCGGGCGACTTCCGCTACCGGCAGACGCTGTTCCTCGGCGCAGATCAGCTCACGAAGCTTGTTGCTGATTTCCGTCTGCGCTGGCCCGATGGCAAGTTCTCCCGCGATTCTTCCTTCCGTAGCGAGTTCGCCCGCTACGCCGATCAAACGCGCTGCCTCGCCGCCGGCCTGCGTGCGCTCACCCCGCCCGGCGTTGCGTACGCCGACTTTGTCGTCGCGTTCCAGGGCGCGCTCGACAGGTTGGTTGCGGCCGTTGGCGGGGCGCGCGAAGGGGTGAAGTCACGCAACGTGAGCGACTACCGCGATTGGAACACCAGCATCGACGGCCGCATCGCCGCGGTTCGAGAGAGCTTCGCCCAGTTGCCCGCCACGCGCGGTCCGTAATCGCCACGCTGGTAAAGCAGGCGGCCTTCGCACAACGCGCGCTGTGGTACCGTGATGTCACGGTTTCCAACCGATCCCTGATACGACGTTTCCTGCGGCTCTCCGTTCCACAGGAATGGAGACAGCCGATCTATGTCCATACGCCCTTCCCTTCGCGCTAACGCCGATTACGCTGACCTGAAGCGCCTGGTTGTCGCCCGCGGACTACTCAATCCCCAGCCCTTTTACTACTTCCTCAAATCGGTCATCGCCCTCGGGATGGTTGGGGCCGCGGTCGCGGTCGCGGTTCTCGTATCGAACCCCATCATCGTCCTGCTCGATGCCGTCTTCCTCGCGTTCGCGTCTACCCAGGTTGCCCTGCTCGCTCACGATGTCGGCCACCGCCAGGGGTATCGCGGCCGCCGGACGAACCTCATCGGCCGTTACTTCTTCGGCAACCTGATGCTGGGAGTGAGCCACACCTGGTGGAGCACCAAGCACAACCAGCATCACGCCACGCCGAACCATTTGGAGAAAGACCCCGACATCCTCTTTCCGTTCGTGGTGTTCTCCCCCGAGCAGATCGCCTCCAAGAAGCGATTCCTTCGCCCGCTCATCGCCATTCAGGCGTTCGTGTTCGTTACCGTGCTGCCACTGCAGGCGGCCAACATGCGCGTGAGCAGCATTCAGCACCTCTTCTCCCCCGCGGCGCGGCAGTCGGTGCTCCAGGGGCTGTTGATCTCGACGCATTTCGCCCTCTACGGCCTTCTCCTGTTCAGCCTCGGCAGTTGGCCCCTGGCCCTCGGGTTCTTCGCGGTCCACCAGGGTGTCTTCGGCCTTTACAACAGCTCCGTCTTCGCATCGAACCACAAAGGCATGACCGTTATCTCCGAAGGTGAGTCCCGCCTCGATTTCCTTCGCGAGCAGGTCACCACCTCGCGGAACGTCCACGGCCGCGCCCTCACCGACTTCTGGTATGGCGGCCTGAACTACCAGATTGAGCACCACCTCTTCCCCACGATGGCGCGTAACCGGCTGGCTGAAGCGCAGCGCATCGTCAAAGCCTTCTGCGATGAGCGTGGCGTGCCTTACCACGCGACGGGCCTGTTCGCTTCGTACCGCGAAGGGTTCTCTCACCTGCACCGCGCCAGCGCTTCACTCCGCAACGGCACCGCCGCTTAGGGCGGTCCGGGGTCATCCGCGTGGCAGATTCAATCCGCGCTGCGCGATGATGTTCCGCTGGATCTCCGTGGTGCCGCCGCCAATCGGCCCCGAAACCGCGAGCAGATAGGCCGTGCTGAGCCGCCCGTAGAGCTCTGCCGACGGCGACCCGGGTTGCAGCTGGCCGTACATGCCCAGCAGGTTCAACCCGGCGTTGGCCACCTTGATCCCAAGGAGTGCCATCCACACCTTACCCATGCTCGCTTCGTAGTTCGGCACCAGCCCCTTCGATTGCAGCCAGACCGTGCGGTAGGCCACCAGCCGCCCTACCTGCGCCTCCACTTCGAGGTCCGCCAGCTTCATCCTTACTTCGGGCTTGTCCCACGGACGCCCGCCCGCATGTCGCTCCTTCGCCCAGCGCACAAGGTCATGCACGGTGCGGTGGGCGCCGCTGATGGCGGCGATGTTCGAGCGTTCGAAGTCGAGCGTAGTGGTTGCCACATACCAGCCGTTGTTCTCGCCGCCCAGCAGGTCCTTCGCCGGCACACGCACGTCTTCGAAAAACACCTGGTTGAAGTCGCGCCGGTAGGCCATGTTCGGGATGCCCTGCAAGCTGATCCCCGGCGACTTCATGTCCACCACGAACGCGCTGATCCCCTTGTGCTTTGGCACGTCCGGGTTCGTACGGGCCAGCAGGATCATCCGGTCGGCAACGTGCGCGTTCGAAGTCCAGATCTTCTGGCCGTTCACGACGAAGTCGTCGCCGTCGCGGACGGCCTTCGTCTCCATGCTCGCCAGGTCGCTTCCGCTGCCGGGTTCGCTAAAACCCTGACAGTACCAGGTCTCGCCCCCGGCCATGGAAGGCAGGAAGCGCGCCTTCTGCTCTTCGTTCGCGTGGACCAGCATGGTTGGGCCGGTAATGCCGATGGTGAAGAGCCGCCCGCCCGATGGCGCCCGGTGGTACGCCAGTTCCTCGTTCAGGATGAACTGCTCGATCGGCGTCTTGCCCATCCCGCCGTACCGCTCCGGCCAGGCCGGTGCGAACCACCGCCGCGCGCCCAGCTTCCGCGTGAACTCGCGCGCGAACGCCTGCTGCTCTTCGTTATCAAAGAAGTCGTCGTCGCCTTCGAAGCCGGCAGGCAACTCTGTGCGGAGGAACGCACGCAATTCGTCGCGCCATCGCGCGGTCTCGGACGGGAGGCGAAAATCCATGACGGGAAGTCTACACGCCGTCCGCGCCGTGGTGCTTCTGACCAGCCGCTTGTAGGCTTCAGCGCGATGCGCACCGTCTACGTCATCCCTCACTGCCACTGGGATCGCGAGTGGTATCAACCCCACGAGCTATTCCGCTGGCGCCTGGTCCAGATGATCGACGAACTGCTCGATCACATGGAGACCCATCCCGAATACCCCTGCTTCACCCTCGACGGCCAGACCGTGGTCATCGAGGACTACCTGGAACTTCGCCCGGAGAACGAACCTCGCCTGCGCGCGCTGATCGAGTCAGGCCGCATCGTCATCGGCCCCTGGTGGGTGCAGCCCGATGAGTTCCTCCCAAGCGGCGAATCACACATCCGCAGCCTCCAGCGTGGCATCCGCTTCGCCGACCGCCTGGGCGGCAGCCTCAGGGTCGGCCACTGCGCCGACCAGTTCGGGCACATCGCCCAGATGCCCCAGCTCATGCGGCAGCTCGGGCTCACCAGCGCCTGCCTCTGGCGGGGCGTCCCCGACGCAATCCCCGGCTGGAGCTTCCAGTGGGAGGCGCCCGACGGCACCCGCCTGCCGGTTCTCTACCTCCGCAACAGCTACTCAAGCGGCTGGCGGCTGCCCGCTGAGCCCGATGACCTGCTCGAACGCGTGCGCCGCCAGGAGCGCGACCGCCGCGACGACGAGCCCCTGGTACTGATGAACGGCACCGACCACTCCCGCATGGAGAAACACGTCCCCGCTGCCCTCGCCGCGGCGGCCGATCGCGGCTACGACTTTCGCTTGGTCACCCTTGGCGAATACGAGCGCGCCCAGTTCGCCGCCGGCATCGACGAAGTTGTGCACCACGGCGAGTTGCGTTCGCCCGACCGTTCGAACGTCCTCGTCGGGGTGCTCTCGGCTCGCGCGAACATCAAGCAGCGGGAGTTCGAGGTGTCCTCAGCCCTCGAACGCTACGCCGAGCCCCTGGAATTGCTGGCGCACCTGCACGGCGGCCCCGACGCTTCGCCAGCCCTCCGCCACGCATGGCGCCTGCTCCTTGAGAACTCGCCGCACGATTCCATCTGCGGATGCAGCGTGGACCAGACGCATCGCGAAATGTTCCCTCGTTACGACCGCGCGGAGCAGCTCGCGCACGTCGTTGCGCGCGAATCGCTCGGCCACGTCGTCCAGCGGCTCGCGGTGCCGGGCGGCGGCGGTATCGCGCTCTTTCGGCCCGTGCCTCACGCCGAGGCCTTGCTCGAATGCACGGTGCCCGGCACCTGGACCGCGACCTCGATCCGCCTGCCCGGCGGCACGATAGTGCCCTGCGCGCTCGGACCCGTTGAACCGGAGGTCGAGTTGGTTCGTGAGGATGTGTCTCCCCAGGGCGCGCGGCGCCACCTCGACTTCATCCGCGAGGGTCGCTACGACAATCACGCAGTCGAGGACATGGGCTGGGAGTTGGCTGGGCGCCATCTTCGCGTCACCACCACTGTCGGCGACGATCTGAACGTGGTCGACGACGACAGCGTCCGCCGCGAGGTCCGTGAGGTCGCGGTCAACGGCCTCGCCGATACTGCCGAAGTCCGCGTTGTCCGCTCCGCGCGCCGCATCTTACGCGCCGTCCTCCCGCCGTCGGCGACTATCGGCGTGGAACTGCTCACGCCCGCGGGCTCCGCGCCACCCCGCACCCTACCCACCGCCACCGCCGATACCATCGTCAACGAGCATTACCGGGTGCGCTTCCGCAACGGGCGGCTCACCATTCGTGACCTGCGCGCCGGGAGAGAGATCGCGGGGGCAAACACCTTCATCTCCGAAGGCGAGCGCGGCGACGAATACAACGCCGACAGCCTCGCCGACGCGGTCATGCGCCCGGCCCGCGCCGAACTGGTCGAGGTCTCCGCCGACGCCGTCTCGGCCACTCTGCGCTACCGGCTCGAACTCTCGGTGCCCGCGGCCCTCGACAGGCAACGCACCCGGCGCACCCGTGGCACGCGCGTCACGCTGCCCATCCTCACCACCGTGACCCTGTGGGCCGGGCTCCCGCGCATCGATTTCCGCGTCACGGTCGAAAACAACGCCCGCGACCACCGCCTCCGCGTGCACTTCTCCCTCCCGTTCGAGACCGGGGTCGCGATCACCGAGAACCAGTTCCACGTTGCCGAGCGTTCGCTAACGCCCCCGCTGTGGAACGGCATCAGCAACGAAAAGCCGCCCACCACCTTCCCCCAGAAGCGCTTCGCCGCCTTCGAAGCGGATAGCGACGGTATGGCGGTCTTCAACAAAGGCCTCCAGGAGGGCGAGGTCGTCGTCGATGGTCGCGGCAGGCAGGCTTACGCCGTCACCCTGCTGCGCTGCGTCGGCTGGCTCTCGCGCCCCGACCTGCAATCGCGTCGCGGAGGAGCGGGCCCAACCATCGCCACCGAAGACAGCCAGATGCAGGGGCGGCACACCTTCGACTACGCCCTCACTACCTATCGCGGCGATTGGCGCTCCGCGGGCATCCAGCCGATGGCGCACAGCTTCGCCCATCCCCCTCTCGCGTTTGCCACCAACGAACACGAAGGGTCTCTCGAAGGCTCGGCGCCGTTGGTGAGCATTGACTCGCCCTCCGCGATCCCCTCGGCGCTCGCGCGTAGCGAAGTCGACGGCGCTCCGCTCGTACGCCTGTACAACGCCGGCGTGGCACCCATCGAATCCACCGTCCGGCTCCCGGCTGCGAGCGGCGTCCCGCGCCGCGTCGACCTCCTCGAACGCCCGCTCGATGGCCCGCCGGGCGAGGCAGCGGGCGCCCTCCGTCCGTGGGAGATAGCCA
>Ga0315281_10007038_pt1 | contig 15900 bp, 13 predicted proteins | sample YL17G07_0_MG_FD_204540 | JGI IMG/M metagenome (GOLD analysis project Ga0315281, IMG submission 204540) | Sediment microbial communities from Yellowstone Lake, YNP, Wyoming, USA - YL17G07_0 | ecosystem: Environmental > Aquatic > Freshwater > Lake > Sediment | place: USA: Wyoming | collected... | reverse complement strand
GAGTGGGAGTCTGGTTCGCCATCGTCTTCACGCTCTCGCTCCTCGCCAGCGGCCTCCCCGCGCGGCGAGCCACGCAGATTAGCGTCAGAGAAAGTCTGGCGTATGAATGAAAGGATGAAGGCAAAACGCTACGCGTGAAGGATGAAATAACCGTCATCCGTCATTCTTCTTCCTTCATCCTTCTCTGGAGTTCCCCTATGTCCCTCACCCGCAAATCACTTTTCATCCTGCTCGTCGCCGCTCTCGCTCTCACGGCTTGCAGTAGCTTCTCCGCCTCCCCCACCCCGTCGGGCAACGTGCTACCGGTAATCGCCGACGATTTCGCCGTCATCGCCGAAGGCCGCGTGTTGCCCAAAGCGTCGGTCAATCTCTCGTTCAGCACGGGCGGCAAGGTCGTCGAATTGCTCGCCGCCGCGGGCGAGGCCGTGACCGAGGGGCAAGTCCTCGCGCGGCTCGAAAACAGCGCGGCCCTGCAAGCGCAAGTGGCGCAGGCCGAGTTGGAAGTCCTCAACGCCCGGCAAGCCATTGACGATTTGCAATCGTCCGCCGCCATCGTGAAGGCCAACGCGCAATTTGCAATCGCGCAGGCGCAAGACACGCTCGACAAAACCCAGCGCCGTCTCAAGAACCTCACCACGCCGGACTTGCAATTTTATCAAGACCGCGTGGACAAGGCGCAAGACGCGCTCACCATCGCGCAACAGAACGGGCAGTTGATTGACCTCACCGGCCCGACTGCCGCGCTCAAGGCCGCGCAAGACGCGCTCGACAGCCTCAGCGATCAACTGCGCGACCTGAACGATCTCGAAGCCCGCTATCCCGGCGGCTACACCGACGCCATCAAGGACGCACAGAAGGCTTACGACAAGGCGCTGGACAACCGCGCCGCCGCGCAGATTTCACTGGAGCAGGCGCAACTCGCCAATGGCAACTCCGTCACCGACGCGCAGAAGGCGCTGGACGACGCCCAACAGGCGCTGACCACCGCGCAGGCCGGACCGAAAGCCACCGAGCGCGCGCTGGCCGAAGCCAACGTGGCGCTGGCCGAGGCCGCGCTCACCGACGCGCAAGCCAAATACGAGAAAGTGAAGAACGGCCCCGACCCCGATCAACTTACGCTGGCGCAAGCCCGCCTCGCCACCGCGCAGGCCTCGGTCACTGCCGCCAAGTCCGCGCTCGACAACGCGGAACTCAAAGCGCCCATCGCCGGCGCCGTCGCCGATTTGAAATTGAAAGTGGGCGAGCAAGTCGCGCCGGGCCAGCCCGCCATTACCCTCGCCGATTTCTCCGGTTGGAAAGTGGAAACAGATAATTTGACTGAGATTGAAGTGGTAAAGGTGAAAGTCGGACAAGGGGCGACGGTCACGCTCGATGCCCTGCCCGGTGTGAAACTGCGCGGGACGGTGGAATCCATCGGCGGGGTGTTCGAGGAAAAACGCGGCGATGTGACGTACACCGTCGTCATCGCCCTGACCGACCGGCACGCGTTGATGCGCTGGGGCATGACGGCGGAAATCACGTTCGATAAGTAACTGCCAACCTCACCTCCGGCCCCTCTCCTGAACGCGATAAAACTGCGTTCAGGAGAGGGGAGAATGGCATTAGTGTGTCCTGCTCCCCCTCTCCTGACGACGCTCTTGCTCCGCGAAGCGGTCGTTAGGAGAGGGGGTGGGGGATGAGGTGGGCCGAGTAGTTACGTTCCTTTGAGAAACCGGGGTTCTTTTTTTTCACCGCCAGATTTTCTCGTACGAATGCTCGCCCTTGAGCATTTGCCCATCGGCAAACCGCCGGAGCGTGAACGGCGCGATGTCCACGGTCTTCGCCTGGCCCTCCACAATCAACTCCGTCATGCACGCGCCCACTGCCGGGCCTAGCTTGAATCCCGTCCCGCTGAATCCGCAGGCCACGTAAAAACCTTCCGGCCCGGCCTGATCCATAATCGCGCGCTGATCCGGCGAGATGCCATCGCGCCCGCTGTGCATCGTCTTGAGCCACCCGGCCTCCATGCCCGGAATGCGGCGACACAACCGCTCCACGATGCGCTCCGCCAAACCCGGCGCGACGCGCTCGGTCTCGGCCTCCGGCGATTCGCCGAAGCGGTTGCCGTCCTCGAGCGCGACGAGCGTCAGCCCGCCAGTCTCCGGGCGGAAATACATGAAGAGCGAATCGTCAATCACGGTCGGATGGTAGCGAATGGTGGGTGGACGCTGGACGAAGACCACATCGTGCGTCCAGGTATCGAGGGGAATCTCGACCCCGGCCAATTGCCCGATCTCGGCGGCCCACGCGCCCGCCACGTTGACGACGACCGGCGCGGCGAAATCGCCTTGCGTAGTCTTCACGCCCGTGACGCGCCCGCCGGAAGTTTCGATGCCCGTGACGCGACAATCCTGCGCGAGCCGCGCGCCCCGGTCGCGCGCCGCCGCGAGGAACGCTTGCGCCGTGCTCACCGGATCGGCATAACCCGACTCGGGTTCGTAGGCGGCTACTTCAAAATCATCGGTGAAGAACGAGGGCGCGAGGCGCTTCACGTCATCCGCCGTCACCACCAAACTGGGAATGCCAATGCGCTGGTGCATGGCGACATTCGCGCGCAAAGTAGCGGAGTGAGCGGGCGCGACGATTTGCAGAAAGCCTGTGCGTGTGAAGCCGCACTCGCCGCCCACGCGGTCGGGCCAATTGCGGAAGTAATCGAAACTCGCCCACGCGAGGCGCGACTCGGCCTCGAGGTCGTAGTGCATCCGCACTAGACCGCTGGAGCGCCCGGTGGCTCCCGCCGCCGTGAACTTGCGCTCCAACGTCACAGTCTTCCGGCCGCGTTCGCTCAAGTGAAACGCGAGACTCGCCCCCACGATGCCGCCGCCGATGATGATTGCGTCGTAAGTGTTCGCCATTCTATCTATTCAAAATCTCGCCTGCGTCCAACTCCACATCGGCAAACGCTTGGGGTGACACTTGTTCGTCCGGCAACACCTTGCGTAGCGTGCGGTATCCGGCGGGTGACGGCTCCCGATAGATTTCGATCCAGCCGTCGGTTAATGAGACCCGCCACGCTTCGGCAATGCCCGCGCGGCCATAAGCCGGAATCTTTTCATCGCGGTCGTAATCCACGGAAGTATCAGCGACTTCGATGACTAATAGCACATCGTCGGGCGGGGGCAGAGCCTTTCTTTTAGAGCGTGGGCGGAGCAAAGCCACGTCTGGCTGTGGCTCGGAATGTTGGCCCACCTGAATAGGATTCTGGATGCTCACCGTTGCCCGCCCCGTCAGTCTAGGGACCAAAAGTGTAGTGAGTTGGTTGACGCACTCCATATGCTTTATTCCGATGGGCGACATAGTCATCAACTCCCCGTTCAGCAATTCAATCCGGTCGTCCTCCCTGAACACTCCGGCTTGAATCATCTGATGGTATTCGGCGACGGTGAAAAGTTTGCGCTGGATTTCAACTGCCATAGGCCGCATCTCCCGTGAGCCTCTCTATAATAATCCGGTTCGCAGGCGGGCGCAATGGAGACTGGAGGCTCACTCCACCGCCATCACCAACTCGCCCGCAGTGCGGAAACGCTCGGCGGGGTCTTTGGCGAGGGCGCGGAGGATGGCGGCGGCGGTGGGCGCAGACAGGGCCGGGTTGAGAGTGCGCGGGTCGGGCGCGGGGGTGTTGAGGTGCGCCAACAACATCGCCGCAGGGTTGTCACCGGCAAAGGGGAGGTGGCCGGTGAGCATCTCGAACAGCAACACGCCAAGAGCATACACATCCGCGCGGGCGTCCACTTCTCCGGCGTTGCGGATTTGTTCCGGAGCCATGTAGTCCAGCGTGCCGACGATGCCGGTCTTCGTCGTGCCGGCGCCGCCGGACACAATTTTGGCAATGCCGAAATCGGTGAGCACGGCGCGCGGGGCGGAGGCGCCTTGCCCGGGGTCGAGCATCACGTTCGAGGGTTTGATGTCGCGGTGGACGAGGCCCTCGGCGTGGGCGTAGTCGAGCGCGCCCGCGATGTCACGGGCAATCGCGCGGGCTTCGATGAGCGCCAGTTTGCCGCGCTCCCGCAGGGCGTGGGTCAAGTCGCGGCCCGCCACAAATTCCATCACCATGTAATACGTCCCCTCCACGTCGCCGAAGTCAAACACCTGCACGATATTGGGATGCTTGAGCGCGGCGACCGCGCGGGCTTCCTGCTCGAAGCGGATGCGGAAGTCGGCTTCGGCGGCGAGGCTGGCGGGGAGGACTTTGATGGCGACGGTGCGGTCGAGGCGCGGATGGCGGCCCTTGTAGACCTCGGACATCCCGCCGCGCCCGAGGAGTTCGAGGACCTCGTACGCGCCGAGTTTCATCCCCGTCAGCATCCCGCCGATTTGGGAGTGACTGGGCGCGGTGGAGATTTGCCCGGAGACGAAAGTTTCCCACGCGCGCGAAGGATAACGGTACACGCCGTTCTCGGCGACGAGCAAACATTTTTGCAGGAGGTCGCGCAAGAGGCCGCGCAGAGTCGTGTCGCTGGTTTCTTTGTCCGCCGTCTCCGCCACTTTGCGCAAGATCTCCTGCTCGGCCGGCGTGAGGTTGCGCCAATAATACTCGAAGTGCGCTTGCAGTTCTTGCAGGGCGCGGCGCTCAAGTTCGTTGGTATCGGCGGGTGTGTCGCACGCGTGAAAGCAGGCAATCTGCAAAATGAGCGGGTGCCCGCCCGCGAAAGCGCAGATGAAATCGGCGGTGGCGGCGGGGAAGGTGAGGCCCGCTTTCTGCGCCGGCTCTTGAATTAATTGGCGCGCGTCGGCTTCGGAGAGGAGGCCGAGAAACAGCGGCGCGAAGATGTTGAAGAACGGGCTGGAGAGAATTTCCTGCGACTTGCCCGAATAGGTGAGCTCAATGAGCGGGCGCGCGGAGGCGGTGAGGAAGACGAGTTGATAGCGCCCCGCGGCCGAACGCAAGGCGTTAAAGAAATTCACGTCGAGGCTGGGGTTGGTGCTGAGGCGCTCGAACTCGTCGAGGATGAGGACAACGCGCAGGCCGCGCTGGTTGAGTTTGCGAACCGCGCCTTCAAAGGACAACCGCGAGGGTTTGGCCGCCGCCGCGTCGAGCGCGGGTTCGGGCGGGAGGCCGCGCTCGTCGAGGGCCGCCGCCATCTCGCCCACAAATTGCCCGAAGATGTCGGCGTGCGCGCCCTCGCCCAACACTTCGCAATCCAGGTAGATGAAGAGATTGTCATCGCCCAGGCCAAACGCGGCCCAGGTCTCGGGGCGCTTGAGCTGGAAAAGCAGGGAAGTCTTGCCAATCTTGCGCGGGCCGACGATGGAGACGGACTGATTGCCGCGCAGGAACGAGGCGACTTCTTGCAGTTCGTGCGAGCGACCGAAGAACAGTTCGGGCGAGCGCACGGGGCCGCGTGAAATGTAGGGGTTGTCCATGGCCTCATTAAACCAGTGAACAGTCAATGGTCAGCCGTGACTCATTCACTGTTCACAGTCCACTGCTCATTTATCATCGGTCACACGGTAGCCGCCGGAACGGCCGCCGGCTTCATCCGCGTTAGCCGCCACTCTTGAAACACCAACCACATCGCGCCGAGGCCGACCAGCACTGCGACCACCCAGATGAGTATACCCAACAGCGGGACACTGGTGGCGAGGACATAGACCGCCACGCCCACGACGAGCGCCCAGATTCTGCGCGAAGCCTCGGGCAAGTGGGGCGCCAGTTGTTGCAGGATCAGCCGCCCGATGAGATAGGCGACAACCAATTGGCTGAAGTGAAAGGCCAACAGCCAGAACACGGCAAACGCCAGCGACAGGCCGGAGAAACCGATGGTGAACACGATTTTGCCGAGCGTGCCGAGGGTGACGATGAAGAATAGAACTCCAACCATGAACAGTGTCACCCCCGCTATGCCCGCGAGGACAAAGCCCCCGATCAAGGTGACGAAACCGGAGCCGGCCGCCGGGAGCGGTTGCGCCTGCGCCCGGTCGCAGACTTTGTTCGTCAGGGCGGGGACGAGCCACAGCGCCAGCGCAACCAGTGTAAGGAGCGTGACGAACTATTGCACCTGCCCGAAGAACCAGGTGTATATGAGTTGGGTCGGCGAGAGGCGCACGTTGACGTTGGCTTTCGGCGCGGCTTGCTCGAACCTAATCCCGCCCGCCGGGACCGCCTTGATCCCGCCGGTCTGCTCGCTCTCGCTGGCGTACCGCAATTCTCCGCCGATCTCGGCGCTCGCCGCTACGCGCAAGCCTGCGGGCACAATCGGCACGGGCTGAAAGCCCGAAGAGGGCGGGAAGATGAACATCGGCGGCGGGTTCTGGCCCGGCTGGCCAACGTGGGCATTCACGTCCCCGCCGACTGCGCCGCCGAGTTCGAGCGCGGCCGTGTCCACGTTCAGGTTGCGCTTGAGCGTGCCGGAGAGCAAAGCCTGATACCCGGCCACCTGCGCGTCGCGCATAATAGTCGAGCCGGGTTTTAGCTCAGTGCTGAACCCGGCGGAGTAGAGGTTGCTATTGACGACGGCGCCTTCACCCATGACCAATGAATAGCCCGCCGCGAAGACGCTCCCACTCACCGGCCCGTTCACTTCCAAATTGGCTCCGGCGATGATGACGTTGCCGCCCACCGGGCCATTGATGAACACCTGCGCGCCATCGGCAATCACATCGCCCGTGACTTTACCATTGATGGTGACCGTTTGACCGGTGGCGATGAGATTGCCATTCACTGTGCCGTCCATCCGCACCGTTTGCGCGCTCATGAGTAAGTCGTCGTCAATCACCTCGCCCGCCGCCACCACGCCGTCGGTGTCTTCGGTCACGGCCTGCGCCGGGCCAACGGCGGCGAAGACCAGCGCCGCGAGCAGGCCGCCGACCATGGCGAGGCGCAGCCAGTTTTTAGAGAGATAAGTCACGAAAGTCCCCGAAGCAAAGCGAAGTGGGATTAGAGAGTTGTTCATAGGTTTCATCCATTGTTAAATTCTTCAATCACCCGGCTCAGCGAGCGATACTTCTCCACCCACAGGCCGAGCAAGCCCAATTGCCAGCGATACGCGTCGCCCGCCGCGCCATCGCGCTCGCGGCTCGTCGTGAGAATGTCGCGCAGGGCCAGATGATGCAGGGCGCCGCTCAGCGCCTGCCGTTCCACGCTCACGCCGCGCTCGGTCAAATAGTCCACCACTTCCAGCGGGGTCGCGCTCCCCGCGAGGGGGATCATCCGGCTGAGGGCGGTCAACACCAGTTTCTCGTTCAGCGTGGACTCGGCCCACAGAAACACGAAGTGCGCCTCGCCTGAGGCCAGAATATCTTCGAGCGCCGCGTTCACGTCCGCCACCGTCACGTAATTGCGCTCGGTCTTGTTGTGCTGGTTGACGAGGTTGTGGCAGAGCAATTGCAGGAAGTACGGGTGCCCGGCCGAGACGCGCCACATCTTGTCGAGCGCGAGGTCGTCGTACTTCATGCCGAACGGCGCGACCGGCTCTTGAATCAGGCGCAACGCTTCCGTGTGTTCGAGGAAGCCAACGTGCCGGTAGAGGCTGATGTTGAACAATACATTCCAGTAATCGGCGGCCAATTCTTCGAGTCGGTGCGTGCCGCAGAAGATGACGCTCAAATCAGTCGTGTGTTGAATCAAGTGCCGGAGGAAGCCGAACACCGACGCGTCGAGATTGCCCCGGCGGACGGCGGCCTCCATCTCCTCGAACTCGTCCAGCAGGATGAGCAGGTGCCGTTCTCCGATGGTCTCCCGCACCCGCGTGAGGAACTTGCGCTCGAAGGCGGTCGCCGGGCTATCGGCGAAATCGCTCAACTCGGGCGGGGCAATGGTAAAGCCGCGATCTTCCAGCGCAAACGCCATCTCCGTCGCCAGCGTCAAAAAGAAATTCGGCAGGCCGGGGTCGAGGCCGAGCGATTGCCCGTCGAGATAAATCGGCAGGTAATCCTCGCCGAGTTTGGCGGGCAACTGCTTGAGGAGCGAAGTCTTGCCCGTGCGCCGCTGGCCGATGAGGACGAGATTGTTGCGGTGCGCGGCGGCGAGATTCTCTTGAATGAACGCCACCACGTCGTCGCGCCCGAAGAACAGCGGCGACCCGGTCGGGAGCGGCGTCCCGACCACGTACGGGTTGCGGATGTACTGGAACTCGCCCTCGGCGGTGAGCAGATAAACCGCGTCGGCGAAGTTCTCCACCTGATCGGGGCCGCGCGGGTCTTCGTACAAAATCATGAACCGGGCGCGAAACTGTGAGACGCCCTGCTCCAACCGCGGACGCACGCGCAATTCCACTTGCGCCTCGTCGCCGGGCGCAAGGCGGTCCACCGTCGCGCCCTCGTCCAGCACCGTGTATTCGGGCGCAGGTTGCAGACTCACTTTGAGATGCAAAGCCGCGCCCCGCCCCGCGTTGCGGAGGCTGAGCGCCAGCGTGATGACTTCCCCCTGCCAGGTGTGGCGCGTGAGCAGGCGGCTCACGATTTGCGCGCGGGCTTGCAATTCGCTCATCGTGCCGCTGACAATAGCCAGCCAGCTTTCGGCGATGTGCCAGATGACGGGCAAATCGGCGCTCCCCAGCTCGGTGCGCGCCTCGCGCTCAGTGCGGGTGAGGCGCTCGATGGCGCTCGTGAGATAAGCCAGTTTGTCTTGCGCGGTGTCTACGCGCTCGTAAGCGTGCAAGGCCTCGGCGGCCACGCGCAGTTCGCCGAAGTCGTGCGCCAGCCCGGCGAGAAATTCGGCCCCGGTCTCTGCCTGTTCGCGCAAGCGCGGCAAAAGTTCGGTGATGCGCGGAATGGAATTGGCCTGCAACGCCTCTTGCGCGAGGCGGTAGAGCGTGAGCGCGCGCGCCGCGCCCTGCACGTTTTCGGCCTCGCGCGAATCGAGGTGCGCGATGAGGTGGCGCAAGCCAAGCGGCAAGAGTTCGGGCGTGAACTGGCTGGAGAAGAGATACGAATAGCCGTTGGCGAAACCGGCGGTGAACAACGCTTCAGATTTGCCGGAGGCCGAGAGACTATCCAGCACTTTGGGCAAATTACTGAGCAGGCTGGCGGCGTCTGGATTTTGTCCGGCGGTCTGGGCCAGGTGATAGAGATCAATGAGCGCCGTTTCTGGATTTTTGAGCAGGCCTTCGGCCATGACTTCGGCGCGCCCCAGCGGTGAAGCGCGATACGCCTCCAGACGCTCTTCGGCTTCCTCGCGTTTGCGGGCTTCGACCTCGCGCTCGGCGATAAGCCGCGCGACGTAGATGGCCGTGCCAGCCTGATCGGCGAGGCCCGTGAGGAGCGCGTGATCCTCGCGCGAGTAGCCCTGCCCCGAAAGGCGCGGTCCGAGGGCCATCACCCCCACCAATTCACTGCCGCCGGTCTTGGGGGCGATGAGCGGGACGAGGAGCGGGAAGGTCGCGTTGTCTTGCGCCGCTTGCTCCACCGTCTGTCCGAGGCGCAAGCGGTGCAAGGCTGAGGGCAAGAGCGTGAGTTGCGCCACCTCGCCTTCAGCCATGTTGTGCGCGTGGGCCAGATGGAAATGAGTTTCGCCTTCGAGCAGGAAAATCGCGCCGTGCGTGATGTGCAGGATGTCGGTCATCAACGTGGCGAGGATGTGCAACAACTCGGGCAGATCAATGATGGTGCGGACTTGGCGCGAGAAATCCGTGAAGGCTTTGCGAAAATCCACCTTCTCGCGGAAGAAGCGGCGGTCTATGAGATTCTGAAACCGTTTTTGAACCGGCGCGACGAGCGCAAAGGTGCCGAGGGCAGTGAGGATGAGGACGAAATCGGATTGCGGGCCAGTGAGGAAGCGCAAAAGGGATTGCACCAGAAATACGTTGGCCAAGACCGCCACGCCGAGCAAGCCCGTGAGAAAGCCGTAGACGAGCGCGCGTTGCACCAATTCGTCTACGTCCCACAGGCGGAAGTGGAGCATGGAAACGGCGACGGAAATAGGAGCGAGGAGCGTGACTATAAACGCCGCCGAATAGCCGATGAGGACGGTGCGCAAATCAGTGCGGAGCGCGGGTACGGCGAAGAACAACGCTGAGAACACAATCAGGACCAGCGTTGCCAGCGACACGCCCAACACGACCAGCTTGGTCTGCTGGCGTTGCGTCGGGTTGGAGATATGTGTGAAGCGGTGGATTTGCGCGAAGACGCTGAACCCGACGCCGAACAGCACCATGAGGCCGAGACCCGCTACCCGGAAGAGTTGATAAGCCTGTTGCAAGAAGGGTTCGGCCCACCAAAAGAGCAGAGAGGTAACAACCTGAAGCGCAGTCGGCCACTGGGACGTGTCGAAGGCTTGAGGAGGGGAAAGCAGATACGCGGCAATCCATACGCCCCACACCCACAAGAGCCAGCGCGTCCACCAGGGCACAAAACGGCCATCCGGGAAGAGCCAGAAGAAAAGGAACACATTCGTCCCGGCCAGCACGAACAGCAAATCTACTGCCGGTTGCCATTCGGGGCGGACGAGGCGCAGGAGATAAATGGACGGCGCCAGGAACGCCCACGCGGTAAGCAAGGTGAGCGAGACGACCAACGCCATCCAATCGTCGGACTTGCGCCAGAAGACGAAGGCCGCCGTGAGCGTACACACGACGACGAGGGTGACATTAGTGATCGCGAAGAATATCGGAAGGCCGGGGTTGGAAACGGCGAGGCGAACCAGCGCATCCGGCGCCAAGCCGAGGGGCGAGCCACCTTCGGCGAAGAACGGGCCGAGCGAAAAGAAGAAAGTCGCCAGCCCCAGCCCGGCCACCAGCACCCACGCTACCCGCACGACGATAACCCACGGCCCGCGAATAGTCGTGTCGGGAGCGTAATCGGCTGGCGTTCTAAGCAGAGAGGCAACCGAGGAGGCGTTCATGCGTCTTTTAGGATAGGGCTAAATGAAACATGGGTAAAGGTTGGCAAAGGGGCGATTGAGGGTCAATCGAAGGATAACAGCCACCCCTGCCCCCGCCGATTGACGATGGCCTCGCCCGCCGGGCCGAGGGCGGCCCGCAGTTTTTTCACGGCCCCACGCGCGCGTTCCGTATCCGGGGAACTTTCCCCCGGCCACAGGGCGGCTTCGATTTCCTCGGCGGTGAGCATTTGCCCGGCGTGTTCGAGAAACAACCTGAGCGCGGCGAACTCGGTGGGGGTGAGGTGAACGGCCTCGCCGCGCGCCACCGCGAGGCCGCGCCGGGTATCGAGGATGAATGGCCCGCTTTGCAAGAGACCGTCCACTTTTTGCCGTCGCACAAATTCTTCGAGCGCGCTCCCGAGGTAGGCGACTGCCGCAGGCTCCGAGATGGCAGAAGTCTTTCGCAGTAACCCGGCGGTGGCGAGGCGTTCCAACGCGGGGGTGCGGCTCCCCCGGTCGAGTAAGGGCAAAGCCGCGAGGGTATATTGCGCCTCGGGGTCGAGGCTGTTCCAGTAATAGGTGAGGTGCTGGTCGAGGTCGGTCAGCACTTGGGCACGCACGATGGAAGCCTCGGCGTCGGGCAAGAGGCCCTCTTGCGCGACCGCAAAGGCGCGATAGCCCGCGATTTGCAGGAAGAGCGGGTGCGGCCCCGCAAGGCCGATGAGAAATTCAATGGTCCGGGGAGCAAAGGCTTGGTGGCTACGCTGGGAGAGGGTCAGGAGTAATTGGTAACTTTCTTCTGGAGAGAAGAGGTCGAGGGTGAGCGGCGCGAAGATGTTGAAGAACGGCGAACTGAGCGTGTCGCGGTGGGCGAAGGTAAGTTGCAGGAGCGGATCTTTGGAGGCGGTGACGAACTGGAGCGGGTATTGCGCGGAGAGGCCGCGCAGGTGATTGAAGAGCGCGGGGCCAAAATGCGGGTTGGCGGCGATGAGTTCAAACTCGTCGAGGGCGAGAATCAGCCGGGTGCGCGCGGTCGCCAGGGCGCGGAGTCTTTCGACAAAACGCGCATACGGCACGGCGTCCGCGTCCCCGCCGAGGGCGCGGTCAATCGCCCCGTAGAACCATTCTTCATCCAAACCGTCGAGCGCGCCGCCGTCAAGGTACACCCATTGCACATCGGCGCCGAGGCCGTGCGCGTGGGCGATTTCGGGCCGCGCGAGGTGAAACAAAAGCGAGGTCTTGCCGATGCGGCGCGGGCCATTGACCGCCACACTCTGCCCGGGTTGCAGGAGGTCAGCAACAAATTGCAACTCGCGCTCGCGCCCGAAGAAATAGGCCGCCTCGCGCACCGGGCCGCGATGAAAGAAGGGGTTGACGCTCGGCGAGTGGGTCACGCCGGGGATTGTAGCACTGAGGGAAAGTGAGGGCGAATAATTTTCTTGAGCCGCGCGGGCGGTGGAATGACCAATGCTGGCCGACAAAGACCGGATTAGGGCTGGGGATAAGCGTCATCTCGAATCAGTGACAGAGTTCATCTTGACGGCGCGAGGGGCTGTGCTAAGGTTTATTCAGAATCTTGAATACGCTGACAGAAGCACAATGACAACCGACCACCACGAAGCCCAAGCGCAACTCTTCAAGGCGCTGATGCACCCGGCCCGATTAGCGATCTTGGACGTTCTGCGCGAGGGCGAGGCGTGCGTGTGTCACTTGGAAGCGGCGTTGGGCTACCGGCAAGCGTATATCTCGCAACAACTGATGGTGCTGAAAGAAGCCGGATTAGCGCAAGACCGACGCGAAGGCTGGAACATTTATTATCGCGTGACCGAGCCGCGCGTGTTTGCGATTCTGGACATGGCGCGCAGGATGCGCGGTGCTACCTCAAAGGGTAACCGCCGCAAGCAAGCGGCGAAATGTCCCTGCCCCAAGTGCAATCCGGCGTATGAGAATGTAGCCTAGGAAGTTGGTTGACATGAATCCTTCATTAGCCTCTCCCCTCCATCGCCCTCACTGGCAAGCCTATGCGCTGGCAGGAGCGGCGATAGTGGCATGGCTCATCACCTATAACGTGATTCAACCGCTGGCCGATTGGCTGGCCTACGGTGTGCTGGCCTTGCCGCCCGCCTCCCGGCTCGGCGAAGCAGTGGCGTTCTTTTTGTATGACGTGCCGAAGATTCTGCTTCTGCTGGCGGGGATGATTTTCGGCATTTCGATAATCCGCACGTTCTTCAGCCCGGAACGGACGCGCGCCCTGCTCGGCGGCAAGCGCGAAGGGTTGGGCAATATACTCGCCGCCGCGCTCGGCATCGTCACGCCGTTCTGCTCGTGCTCCGCCGTGCCGCTGTTCATCGGGTTCGTGGAGTCCGGCATTCCCTTGGGCGTGACGTTCTCGTTCCTCATCGCCGCGCCGACGATTAATGAAGTGGCGGTGGTGATGCTGTTCGGCTTATTCGGCTGGCAAGTGGCGGGGCTATACGTCGCATCCGGTCTGCTCATCGCCACCCTGGCGGGGTTCATCATAGGCCGCTTGAAGATGGAACGCTACGTCGAGGACTTTGTGTGGAAAATGCAGGTGGGCCAGGCCGGTATAGCCGAGACGCTCACTGGGGCGGAGCGCATTGAGCGGGCGTGGCAGTCGGTGAAGGAAATTGTCGGCAAGGTGTGGCTGTACGTCGTCGTCGGCATTGCGGTGGGCGCGGGGATTCATGGCTACGTGCCGGAGAGCGCGCTGGCGGGCATCATGGGCAAGGAGGCGTGGTGGTCAGTCCCGGCGGCAGTGCTGATTGGCATCCCGCTCTATTCCAACGCGGCGGGCGTCATCCCCATCGTGAGCGCGCTGATGGAAAAAGGGGCATCGCTCGGCACGGTGTTGGCGTTTATGATGTCCGTCGTGGGCCTGAGTCTGCCGGAGACCATCATCCTGCGCCGGGTGCTGAAGCCGCAACTCATCGCCGTGTTTGTTGGCACGGTGGCGGCGGCGATTATTCTCACCGGCTATCTGTTTAACTGGGTCATGTGAAAAGTCCCACCCCGCCGGGTTTGCGAACCCGGCAGGTTTATCTTACTGTTGGAGGTTACTATGCTCACGCTCAAAATCCTCGGTCCCGGTTGCGCGAACTGTAAGACGCTGGCCTATCTCGCGGAACACGCGGTCACGCGACTAGGGTTGGAAGCCAAAATCGAGAAAGTCACCGACTATGCCGAAATCATGCGCTATAGCGTGCTGTCCACGCCGGGTCTCGTCATCAACGAGAAGGTGGTCTGCGCGGGTCGCATCCCCACAGAGGCCGAGATTACTACGTGGCTCACGAACACTTGGGAGACCGCTTGAGACAGGCGACCCCTCGGGTTGTCTCGGCAGGGGCTATGGGCCGCAGGCGGGTTACTCGGCCCTGCCTGATGCAACGGTCGAGGTGAGGCAATGAACTCCAAACCAACCCTGTGGGCCGAAGTGGACGAACAGGGGCGGCTGGCGTTTCCGCCAGAAGTGGCCGCCCATTATGGGTTAAAGCCGGGGACACGCGTGCGGCTGGATGAAGACGGCAACAACGTCCGTGTTCACCGGCCAGTCACGCAACTGGCAAAGATCTACATTGAGCCAACCGCTCATTGCAATATCTTTTGCCGCACGTGCATTCGCAACAATTGGGACGAACCGCTGGGGCGGATGAGCGATGAGACCTTCGAGCGGATTCTCGCAGGCTTGCGCGAAGTCTCGCCCACGCCCACCGTGTTCTTCGGCGGGTTGGGCGAGCCGCTGTTTCACCCCCGGACCGGCGAGTGGATTGCCCGCGCCAAATCACTGGGGGCGCGGGTCGAGGTAATCACCAACGGCACGTTGTTGACTGAGAAACGCTCGCGGCAATTAATCGCCGCCGGGTTGGATGTTCTGTGGGTTTCGATTGACGGCGCGACTCCGGAGAGTTACGCTGACGTGCGGCTGGGGGCAGTTCTGCCCCAAGTCATCGCCAACCTCTCGCGCTTCCGCCAGATGCGCCGGGGCAGTCATTATCCCACACCGCAAATCGGCCTGGCCTTTGTGGCGATGAAGCGGAACATCAACGACTTGCCCGAAGTGCTGGCGCTGGGCCGCCGCCTGGGCGCGAAGTTGTTTTCAGTAAGCAATGTTTTGCCGTATGCCGCCGATATGCAAGGTGATATGCTATTCACGGGCACGATCCGCAATATCACTTATCTGCAGTCACCCCACTTGCCAAAACTCAGCCTGCCCAAAATGGATCTCAACGAGGTAACGCGGCAAGCGTTCCACGCCGCGCTTAACAGCGGCTACAACGTGAACTTTGCCGGCAATAGCCTGGGGGGAGCGAATGATGTTTGCAACTTTGTCGAGGGCGGCACGCTGTCCATTGCGTGGGATGGCGGGGTAAGCCCGTGCTGGCCGCTGATGCACTCGCACATCAGTTACCTGCACGGCAAAGAGCGTCGCTCGCGGCGGCACGTCATCGGCAATGTGGCCGAGCGCCGGTTGATTGATATTTGGCTCGATCCCGAATACGTCGCCTACCGCCAGCGCGTGCAGAGTTTCGCCTTTGCGCCGTGCACCGCTTGCGGTGGCTGTGATCTTTCCGAGGCGAACGAAGAAGATTGTTTTGGCAATACCTTCCCGGCTTGCGGCGGTTGCCTGTGGGCCCAAGGCGTCATCCAATGCCCGTGAAACGTAAAGTTCTTTTCCTCTGCACCGGCAACTCGTGCCGCTCATAACTCGCCGAGGCCATCGTCAACGCGCGCTTGGGCGACCAGTGGGAAGCCGTGAGCGCCGGGACGAAATCGGCGGGCCACGTCCACCCCACCGCGCTTCGCGCTCTCGCGGAAATCGGCATCGAGCATCGCGGGCGCTCCAAACCCGCCGCCGAGTTCCGCCACGTGCCGTTCAATTTGTTATTGGTCTGTCACGCTGAATTGGATGGATGGCAACGTGAGCGCGGAGGAGGGTGAGTGAAACGGTGTCCAAGTCAGCCCATAAGCCGCGTCCTGTTTTAGGCAATCATCTCTCTCGGCCTGAACTTGCGCTCAGGCTCTAGCAGTCTACCCGAGTCTCAAACGGCGCGAGCCGCGCCTCGACTCTGCTTGACCTTGCTCCC
>Ga0315281_10007036_pt1 | contig 15903 bp, 10 predicted proteins | sample YL17G07_0_MG_FD_204540 | JGI IMG/M metagenome (GOLD analysis project Ga0315281, IMG submission 204540) | Sediment microbial communities from Yellowstone Lake, YNP, Wyoming, USA - YL17G07_0 | ecosystem: Environmental > Aquatic > Freshwater > Lake > Sediment | place: USA: Wyoming | collected... | reverse complement strand
GAGGCGGACTACGCGGAACGTTGGCTCTTGGGCCTGACTTCGACAGAAGCCCTCCGCAAAGCAGGTATCCTGTCCGATGACTTCTGGCTCAAGGCCTTTGTGTGAAAACTTTTGGCTATCTACTTAGCGTCTTTGATGGATTGGCCCTCCAAGGCACTGATCGCAACGACACCAAAGTCGTTTTCAACGTCAATAATCACATTCATCAACACGACCGGCTGGCCTTGCGTAAAGCCAACCACGGCCTGCGTGCGGGGCGTGTTGACCGTCAGCAGGCCCTGTTCGAGATCCCAGCGGATTTCTCCTGTGACGGATTCATATGCCTGTTTTGTCGCGTCGGAGGCCTGCTGCAACAATTCCTTGTCGCTGAACGCCGGTTCCTCCGCCACATCATCAAACATGAGGCCATATTTTCCGAGCAGGGCAACGCGACTGTTCCTCTTCGCCGTAAAACCCTGGTCCATGATGTCCCCGGCGGCGATACGCTCGAAATAACCGCTCGTCGCCTCCCGGACATCCCGGCGGTGGAACAGCAAGGCCGCCGCCGGCAGCATATTCATATGTGCCGGGTCGTACAGAACCATGAACGAATTGATGACCTGCGGATGGTAGTCCACGAAGGCGAGGTATGCATACTGCATCGGATGCCAGTCCTGCAGGCACGCGTAGGCCGCCATGAACAGCGGACCTTCGGCGCGGTACGGATTCGGGAGGCAGTTGTGCCACTCGGAAACCGTGTACGGCACGCCGTAGACCCGGCGCTCCGCCAGTCCCCCGATCGAGCCCAGAGAATCCGACTTCACCATCGGCGCGGCCGGGCTGATCGACTGGCCTTCGACGTAGTTGTATGTGCCGTGCGGATGGGCATAGTATTGATGCCGGTCGATATAGTCCAGCTTCGCATTCAGGTGCAAATCCGCCAGGTCGGAAATCCAGTGATTGCTCCCCGTAATCGGGCATCGAACGCCGATTCCGCGCAGGAATTCGTACATCCGGCCGTAATATTTCTGCTGGGTGTCGCAAAGAAAAGCGTACATGTCGAGATTCCGCCCGCGGCTCCAGGCCGGGTCATGCCGGGTCCGCGAGTCGTACGTAAACCGGTAGTTGAATACGACGTTCTTCTTCTCGGGGCTCTCTTCCTCGCCGAGTCCCTTTCCCGTGCCGTCCTTCGGCTCCCAGGCTTTCGCCAAGGCTTCGCGCGTTCCGTATTTCCGGGCCAGCCAATCGTTAAATTGTCCCTGCAACATCCTTTTGTAGTAATCCGAATTCGTGCTGAAGCCCGAGCCCATGCCCAGAAAGAGCAGCGAGTCCTCGTTGATGATCTCGGTCAGGGCGAGGACCGGGTCGTTAGCCAGCGCCAGGCCAGTGTACGGATTCTTGTGTGTCAGCAGGTTCTTGAGGTGTTCCTGCTGCAGCCCGATCAAAAACTCGTCGAATTCGCCTTCGATCTTGAGGCCCGCGTAGATGTCCTCGAGCGAGTCCGCCGGCTCGGGGATACCGTCGCCGGGCATGATTTTGCGGCTGGAGAGATGGCTGAGAAAAACATAGATGCCGCGTTTCTTGAAGCAGTGCACGAGATAATCGAACCGGTCGAGCATATCCCGGTCAAACACGCGCGTGCCGGCGGGGCTTTGGCCGCCCCAGAGGTTCTTGCGCACGATGAAATCCGTCCAGGGGGCCACCACGTCCAGGTGATGCATGCGGACGATGTTGGCGCCGGTCAGCGCGATCCGCTCGGCTAAGGCTTCGGCTTCCTTGTGCGTCGGGAAATTGGCCTCGGCGAAGATATTGCCGCCCCAGAAACGGGCTTCCGTACCGTCCTCAAAGAAGAACTTGCCGTTCTTGACCGTCAGAAATCCGTGCTTGCCCGCCGGGGCATCGAGCAAGAATGACATATCCAGCGCCGTGCCTTTGAGCTTGCGGAGGTCCGGCATCTTGTACGGCAGCCAGGTGGAGGTATCGCGCTCGACTCGGATGATAGCGCCGGCCCAAGTGTGGTCCAACAGCATCAGCAGGCAGAACAAGGTGACGATACTTTTCGGGAATTGCGCGATGGGTTTCATTTTCTTCCGTTCCCCGTTCACTGACGTTGACTGCGGCTCGTCGATGTTCACGTTTCTGACGGAGTGTAGCACGCCGCCCCCTGGCATTCAAGCCCGGGCGGTTCTCGCGCCGCATGACGCGTGACCTTTTTCACGCGAAGGACTCCACACGGGGCAGGCCGGCCGGTACAATAGGCCGTGACAAGAAGTAAATGACGAGGGTATGAGTGACACGTAACAAGAGATGCCGGCCGGTCACTCACCGCCTGTCATACGGATTACCAATGAATTGCCATTGTCATTTCGACCGGAGGCCCGCGCCGCGGGCCGCAGTGGAGAAATCTGGCCGCGAATGGGCGCCACGTCATATTCGCAGCCAGATGACTGGGGCCCCCAAACGCGAAATATGGCGTTTGGGGAACCCCTCTGGACTGCGCTGCGCTCCGCTCGACATGACATACGACAAACAAGCCATTCGTAACGTGTATCACTCCCTTTCGCGAAAGGAGCAAAGATGAGAATGAGTGCCTGCCTCTCGAATTTCTGTCGAGCCAATCTGGTCCGAGCGATGATCCTGGTCGCGCTGTTGTCAGCCCTGGTGGTGGGCGGCACACCGGCTACGCCGAAGATGAGCGTCGCGGCGGTGGACCGCGTACAGCTCTATACCTCCACCTGGCAGGGGCCGCGGCTGTCGGACGGGCGGCCGAAGGTCCCGGACGACATCTTGCAGCGGATGAAAAACGTCTCGATCGAGGAGGCGTGGGCCATCATCCGCAACGAGGGCTACCACAATCAGTTCGAGGGCAACTGGCAGATCCTGCACCAGGACGTGCCCGTGGTGGGCCGGGCCCTGACGGCCCAGTACATGCCGGCCCGCCCGGACCTCAAGAAGATGATCGACGAGCAAGGCAAGGCCGAGGGCCGGATCGGGGCCTCCAACTCCTGGCCCATCGACATGCTGCAGAAGGGCGACGTGTACGTGGCCGACGGGTTCGGAAAAGTTGTCGACGGCACATTGATCGGCGACAATCTCGGCAACTCGATCTACGCCAAGAGCGGCAACGGCGTGGTCTTCGACGGCGCGGTGCGCGACATCGAGGGCCTCGGTGAGATCCAAGGGTTCAACGCCTTCGTGCGCGGGTGGGACCCGTCCTTTCTCCAGGAGTCGATCCTCACGGGGATCAACGTCCCGATTCGGATCGGGCGGGCCATCTGTCTGCCCGGCGACGTGGTCCTCGCCAAGCGCGAGGGCGTCCTCTTCATCCCCGCCCATCTGGCCGAGAAGGTCGTCAAGAGCGCCGAGGCCATCATGCTGCGGGACCGGTTCGGCCATCAGCGGCTCAAGGAAGGCAAATACACGCCCGGCCAGATCGACGGCAGGTGGTCCGACGAGGTCCGCGAGGATTTCCTCAAGTGGCTCGAGACCAACATGAACGACCTGCCCGTGCCGAAGGAGACCATCAAGGAAATCCTCGAAAAGAGAACATGGTGAAAGAAAATCCGGAATTCGAATATCGAAATCCGAAACAAATTCCAATGGCCAAAATGCAAATGTCTCAAACGGCAGCACTGGGTGCGGCGGACCGCCGCTTTGATCTTCGAATTTGGGATTTTGGATTTGTTTCGAGTTTCGGATTTCGTGCTTCGGATTTTTACAGCATCGGGTCATGATTCATCGAGGAAGGACCTTTCATGAAAGAAGCAGTACAGCAGTCTCATAAGTCATCATCTTGTTCGCGTCGCTCACTGCTGAAGGGCATGGGGTTGGGCGGACTGAGTCTGGTCGGCGTGCTCGGCGGCTCGATTGAGGAGCAGGTCGCGTGCGCCACGCAGAACGTCAGCCGGGCCTCGGCGCCCTCGCAACTGAGAATCACCGATTTGCGGGTCGCGGTCCTGGCGAGCAGCCCCGGCCGCGTGCCGTTGATCCGCATCGACACCAACCAGGGCATCTCCGGCTACGGCGAGGTCCGCGACGGCGGCAGCAAGCGATACGCCCTGATGCTCAAGAGCAGAATCCTGGGCGAGAATCCCTGCAACGTCGAGCGGATTTTCAAAGCGATCCGGCAGTTCGGCGGTCACGGCCGGCAGGGAGGCGGCGTCTCCGGCGTCGAGATGGCCCTGTGGGACCTGGCGGGCAAGACTTACGGCGTGCCGGTCTATCAACTGCTCGGCGGCCGGTACCGCGACCGCGTCCGCCTCTATGCCGATACCCCCTCCATTACGAACAAGGAAGCCTTTGCGCAAAAACTCAAGGAGCGCAAGGAGGCGGGCTTCACGTTTCTGAAGATGGACCTGACTCTGCGGCTGCTCCGTGACACGCCGGGCACGACGGTCAACGCTCCGGGAGGAGGCTGGGAGCGATTCGGCACCCTCCGGCCCCCCGCCGTCCGCACCCAACTCACCGACAAGGGTGTCGCCCGGTTGGCCGAGATCGTCGCCGAGGTCCGCCGGCAGATCGGCACCGACATCCCGCTGGGCGCCGACCACTTCGGACCGCTCGACGTCGGCAGTTGCATCCGCTTGGGCAAAGCGCTCGAGCCCTACCAGATGGCCTGGTTGGAAGACATGGTGCCCTGGCAATATACCGACCTGCTCAAGGAGATCACCAACTCGATCAACGTGCCGACCTTGACGGGCGAGGACATTTACTGCCTCGCCGGCTTCAAGGAGCTGATCGACAAACACGCTGTGGACCTGATCCATCCGGATTTGGCGACCGCCGGCGGCCTTCTCGAAACCAAGAAGATCGGCGATTACGCCCAGGAGCACGGGATACCAATGGTCATGCACTTCGCCGGCTCACCCATCTCCTTCCTGGCGAACGTCCACTGTGCCGCGGCCACCGAAAACTTCGTGGCCCTCGAGCATCACGCCGTGGACAATTCCTGGTGGGAGGACCTCGTCACGGGCATCGAGAAACCGCTGAACGACAAGGGCTTCGCCCGCGTCCCCGAAACGCCCGGCCTCGGCGTCGAGCCGAACCTCGATGTCGTCAAGCAGCATCTGGGACGCGGCGAGGAATGTTTCGCCCCCACCGACGAATGGGACCGCAACGACTCCTACGACCGAACGTGGAGCTAAGCCCGCCGCCGGCGGCGGCATTTACTATTTACGATTTGAGATTGACTATCTTGGAATGCGCCCGGCGCGTTCACCGTTGCTGCGGAGAATGCCGTAAGTGTCAACCGCAGGGCCGTTGGCGCCACAGCGCTAAATCGGGAGCGTTTTCGCGGCCCGTGCGAAGCATCCAGGTGCCAAGAGTTTCCAAACGCGTTTTTTCGCGTTTGGGGTCCCCTTGACGATGCCACCCGGATATGCACGTTCAATACCTGAGAGTCAATAAGAGGCAGCGGATGCTGTGACCTGGAACTGACCCGTCAGGCGGATGTCCTGTGATGAAGTGCCGACCAGGACTTCGAACGTGCCTGGCTCTACCACGAACCTGTGCGCGTTCACGTCGTAGAAGGACAACTTCTCTCCCGGCAATTCAAAGGTCACGCTCTTCTTCTCGCCCGGATTCAGGCGGATCCGCTCGAAGCCTCGCAGTTCTTTGTCCGCCCGCCTCACGCGGCACTCGACATCGCGCACATAGAGCTGCACCACTTCGTCACCCGCATAGCTGCCGACGTTTTCCACGTCCACGGTTATCGTTATTTTGCCATTGGGCGGGATTTCCTTTAACGAAAGCTGCAGGTTGGAGTACGCAAACCGGGTGTAGCTCAGGCCGTGGCCGAAGGCGAAGAGCGGCTCGCCTTGGAGGTACATGTAAGTGAAGCCCTTGGTGATGTCATATTCATCCTGGGGCGGGACCTGGCCCTCGGAGGCGTAGACGGTGTAGGGCAGCCGGCCGGCCGGGTTCACGTCGCCGAAGAGGACATCCGCGATGGCGTTGCCGCCCTCCTCGCCGGCCCACCACGCCTCAATGATGGCGGGCGCGTGCTCTTTGATCCACGGGATAGTCAGCGGGCCGGCGTTGAGCAGCACCACCACCGTGCGAGGATTGGCCGCCAGCACCGCCTTGACGAGTTCCTCCTGGTTGCCGGGCAGGCCCAGTGTCTCACGATCGCGGCCCTCGGCCTCGATGTCCAGCGTGGTGCCGACATAGACAATGGCCACATCAGCCTTTTTCGCCGTCTCCGCCGCCTTGCGCAGTTCCTCCTCCTTGTTGAGAGGTGCCTCCGACCGCCTCCTGGGAGGCGAAATCTCACCCCCTTGGGCGTAGAGAATCTCGGTCGCCGGGGCGGCGCGACTCCTGATGCCCTGGAGCGGTGTGACCGGCTCCTTGACCTTGCCGCTGTAGCCGCCGGCGGTGAACATGCCCGCGTGAGGACCAATGACGGCGATGGTCTTGAGCCTATTCTTGTCCAGGGGAAGGAAATGGTCCTTGTTGCTCAGCAGCACGATGGACTCTTGTGCCGTCTTCAGTGCCAGTCGCCGGTGCGCGGGGCTGCAGATCACGTCGGGCGAGATTCGGCTGTAGGGAACCATGCCGGGCGGGTCGAACTCCCCCAGGCGAAGACGGGCCCGCAGCACGCGGGACAAGGCGTCATTCAGCCGGGACTCCGGCAGCAGGCCCTTCCGCACGGCAACGGGAATGTACTCCATGAATTCCTTGTCGGAGAAATCGCAGCCGGCGAGGAGGGACTGCGCCACGGCGTCTTCGAACGTCATCTTGCCGCCGGCGTGTCCCTTGACCATCGTATTGACGCCCCCGAGGTCCGAGACGACGAAGCCCTGAAAGCCCCACTGCTCTTTGAGAATCCCGGTCAGCAGGGGCTTGTTGATGTTGTTGGGCACGCCGTTGATGGCGTTGTAGGAGGCCATGACCGACTGGGCCCGGCCCTCGACGATGCAATCGCGAAAGTGCGGCAGCCAATACTCGTGCAGCATCCGCTCGCTGACTGTCGCCGAGAGTTTCTGGCGGTCCTTCTCAACGTTGTTGACGGCGTAGTGCTTGAGCGTGGAGACCAGCTTGAGGTATCTGGGATCATCGCCCTGCAAACCCGTGACAAAGGCCACACCGATGCGGCCGGTCAGATACGGGTCCTCGCCGTAGCACTCATTGATCCGGCCCCAGTACGGATTGCGGCTGATGTTGATGACCGGCGCCCGGTAGATCAGGCCCTTCTTTTCCCCCTTGAAATTCGGATCCTGGTGCCACCCGTTGTAGATGGCCCGGGCCTCGTCGGAGATGGTCGTGGCGACCTCGTGGACCAGCCGGGGGTCCCACGTCGCGGACATGGCAATCGAGACCGGGAACATGGTCGTCGGCTCCGTCCACCAGACGCCGTGCAGGCACTGGTTCCATTTGTCGGACTTGATGCCGAGCCGCTCGATGTCCGGCCCCCGGTGGTTCAGCAGGATGGCCTTTTCCTCCAGCGTCAGACGCGCGATCAGATCTGCGACGCGCCTTTCCACCGGCTGGTTCGGATCGAGATAGAGAGCCGTGCCCGAGCCTGCTCGGGCCGGCGCCGGCACGAACAGTGAGATAGCGACAACCACCGCCGACAGGGACAGCGACAGGCTCTGTCGGACTCGATCTCGCAGCTTCACAAACGCTCCTTACAAACCGAGGTGCTCGTGCGCGTAGGCGAGGCACTTTCGCACGTTGGCGTCCTCCACCTGGAACTGCTCGGCCAAGGGCAGTTGATTGATTTGCGGCAGGGGCGGCTTGCCCGCCTGGGCACGCACCAGTCTCAGGGCGCGGGCCAGACAGGCGCCGGGGATGTCGCCCATCGCCGACCAGTACTTCTCCGTCAGACAGGGGACCTTCAGCGGGTCGCGCGTCATCATCTCCAGGCTGAACCGCGCCTCGGGATGACGGCCGCGAATCGCTTCGACCACCTTGGGCAGGTCAAGAACGCCCTCACCGAGCGGGACTTCCGCCAGCAGGAAGCCGTCCTCGTATTCCCGGACGGCCATGTCCTTAAGATGGACGGAGAACGCCCACGGGGCATATGCCTCGACCACCGCCATGGGGTCTTCCAAAAAGGAGATGTCATTGCCCGTGTCGACGCACGCGCCGACGTACTCGCTGCTGATGGCTTTGAGAGTTTCGAGTCGCTCGGCAATGCGCTCATCCTTGTGATTCTCGACGGCCAGTCGTATACGATGACGCGCCACAACCGGCTCCGCCAGCTCCAGCATCCGCCGGCCGCGGGCCCGCGTCTCGCGAAAGGCCTCGGCCGAGTCATACGCTTCATATCGCCGGCCCGAGCCCTGACTGGGAATGACCACGCGGATCACAATGACCCCGGCGTTCTTGGCCGTCACCACCTCGGCCTCAAACCGCTCCAGATCGGCTGGATCTTTCGGCAGGCGGATGCACGCTTCGACGAACATGTCCCAGTCCTGCGCCTGCCGGCGCAGGCGCGACGCGTAGGCCTCCTCCCGTTTGCCGATCTCCAGTTGGATGCCGCCGGCCCCGAGGTTGTGGCAATATTCCAGAAACCGCAGCGGCTCCGTGAACCGCTCTCCGGCCTCACGAACCTTCCGGTCCTCACGACCGCGCAGAGCGTAGGAATCGGTGCAGATGCCCAAGCCATTTCGATTGCGGCTTGCGGATTGTGGATTGCGGATTTGGGTCGCCGTGGCGATCCGCAACTGCGCGCCCGCTATCGCCCCGGCCATCGAGAACAGGATTTCTCTGCGATGGTACATAACTCACCTTGAGATGGCGCAGCTCCTTGTCCCGCGGGCTGCGCGGGTGGCAGCGGCAAGCGGAGCCTGCGTAGCTTGCCGATGGTATCGCAGAGCACGCAGGAGCCATCGGCAAGCTGGCGCTTGCCGCTGCCACCCATCGTCTATCGACAACAAGATTTCTCTGCGATGGTACATGGCTCAACTCACCTTGAGACTGCGCAGCTCCTTGTCCCACGGGCTGCGATACGGGCGGGTCAGCATCGCGTTGGCCTGCGGATCGCCGACGATCTGTTCTTTCTCGGCGTCCCATACAACCTTGCGCCCGACCCGCAGGGAGATATTGGCCAGGTGACACGTCGTCGCCACGGCGTGCGCGCTCTCGATATCGGCGAGCGGCTGCCGGCGCGAGCGCATGCATTCGAGGAAGTCACGCGCATGCTGGACGTAGTCCTTGGCGCCGTCGCCGCTGGAGTCTTTTTCCTTCTCGGTCCAGAACTGGTCCTTTGGCTCCTGCACAGGCTGCGGCCCGCCCACCGGGTGCCCACCCAGGATATTGGCCATGGTGCCGAAGGGGTCGGCCTTGCGATCCGGAAACACTTCGTAGCCGCTGCGGCCTACCGACATCATGCCGCGCGTGCCATAGAACATGACGCCGCCCATCCCCAGGCCCGCGCGCCCCTGGGTGGCCTCGCGGTACTGGCAGACGCCCGTGAAGCCGGGGTAGTCGATCAGCACGTCCTGGTTGTCCGGCGTCTCCATGTTGTCCTTGAGGTAGGACCGACCACCGGTACTGTAGACCGACTTCGGGGCGCTCGCGCCGGTGAACCACTGCACGATATCGAGCGAGTGCTGGCCCAGGTTGGTCATCTGCCCGCCGGCGTAGTCCCAGATCCAGCGGAAGTGGTAGATGCCGCGATTGGGGTTGTACGCTCGCTTGGGGGCGGGGCCGAGCCACATGTCCCAGTCCAGCTCCTTGGGTGGGTCCTGGTCCGGCGGGTTGCCGAAGCCGGGCATGAGGTTGCGGCAATAGGTGTCCTGCACCGCCACGATCTGGCCCAGCTTTCCCTGCTGCACGAACTCGCGGGCCCGCTGGAAGTTCGGGCCCGAGCGGTTCTGCACGCCGACCTGAACCACGCGCTGGTAGCGCTTCGCGACGTCGATCATCCACCGCCCTTCGCGCACGAACAGCGTCAGGGGCTTCTCCACATACACGTCCTTGCCCGCGGCGCAGGCGAGCATGGTGATCAGCGCGTGCCAGTGGTCGGGCGTGGACACCACCACGGCGTCGATATCCTTGTTGTCGAGCAGCCGCCGGAAGTCCCGGCACTTCAGGACGTTGCCCCCGACGATTTCCGCGCCGACGTCCGCCCGCGGGTCGTAGGTATCGCAGATGCCGACGACCGAGACATCGGGCTGCTTGACGAAGTTGCGCGTGTGAATGCGCCCCATCAGACCGATGCCGATCATGCCGACGCCGATCCGTTCGTTGGCGCCGTGGACGCGGGACCAGGAGGCGGCCGTCAGGGCCGCAGCCGCACCGGCCTTGACGAATGTCCGACGATTGATTTTTCCATCACCACGTTCTCGGGATACTGGCTTCATCGCTGCATCTCCTTCTAAGTGAGCTTCTGCAAAATGGAGATTAGGCTTGTATTATTCAAGGAAATCGGTTCCGGGGTTTCCTTGAATAATCACCCTGACTGGTTGCGCATCAAGCACTTGCCCTTTCGGAAGGAAAAATCACAAAGACGATTTTCCTTCCTCAAGCAAGCCTAATCTCCATTTTGCCGAACTCCTGTTTCAGCAAACACAATCGCGTACAAATCGACGGGCGGCACAATCGAGGAGCATCCGGCCGTGCGTCATCGCGTAGTCTAATTCCATCCCGTCCTCCATGCAAGTCACCGCCGCTTCAATCCCGGCCTGCCGGTACCTCTCGGGCGGCAGCCGGACCTGCCCCGCCAGGACCCCGACTCGCGCGCCGGCCTCGCGGGCGACCCGTGTGACGCCTGAGACGACCTTGCCCCGCAGCGACTGCTCGTCGAAACAGCCCTCGCCCATAAGCACCCAGTCCGCCCCGGTCACCGCCTCCCGCAGGCGGGTTTGCGACATGACCGCCTCGATGCCGGAAACCAGCCGGGCATCCATGAAAGCAACCGCCCCGGCTGCCAGCCCCCCGGCCGCCCCCGCGCCAGGCAAGTGCGCGATGTCCCGGCCGAGCTGCTCCCGGACCAGTCGGGCCAAATGCGCAAGACCTGCATCGAGCGTCTCCACCATCTCCGGCGTCGCCCCCTTCTGAGGCCCGTACACCCGCGCCGCCCCATGCTCGCCCGTCAAAGGGTTATCCACGTCGCACAACACCTCGACAGCCGCCGCTGAGAGGCACACGGCATCGTTCGTAGTGACGCCGTGAGGCGTTTCCTTCGATGCCCTTACGGGCACACTACAAACAGGTGCAACAATCGTTGCGATATGCAAGAGCTGACCGCCGCCGAAACCGATTTCCCGTCCGTCCTTCGTGAGAAACCGCCAGCCCAAGGCCATGGCCGCACCCACTCCGCCATCGACCGTGACGCTGCCGCCAATGGCAAGAAGGATATGGCTCGCGCCGTAATCGATAGCCGCCCGGATGAGTTGTCCCGTGCCGTAGGTTGTCGTTTTCAAAGGATTCCGCTGCTCAGGCTTCAGCAAAGGCAGACCGCTGGCCGTGGCCATCTCAACCAGGGCCGCCCCCTTGCGATTGCGGATTGATGATTGCCGGGTGGCAGCGGCAAGCGCAGCTTGCCGATGGTTCGCCCGTCCGCCAGCGGCAAAGCCTTCGGCCTTGCCGCTGCCACCCCGCTGATTGGCAAGCCAGACGAAGCCGGCCTCGACCTGCATTTCCGGCAGCGGGCCCATCACGGTTTGGCTGACCCATTGCCCGCCGGCGGCCGCCATCAGGACCGCGGCCGTGCCTTCGCCGCCATCGGCCATCGGTTTGGCCACGACTTCCGCCTGCGGCACCGTAGAACGAATGGCCTCGGCGACGACGTCACAGGCCTGCACCGCTGTCAGCGAGCCTTTGAACGAATCCAATGCCACGACAATCTTCATCGAGCATCGCCTATTTTGCAGATCGTTTGTGGCCCTTCGGGCAGCACGCAAATGGAAGCATCCCGGCCGTGGGATTCGAGCAATCGATTCACCGTTGCCGCGACGTCCCGGCAGGGCTTGAGCATGGCCCGCGTGATGTCTTCATCGGTCAGATTGTGACTACATAGGTACACGTCTGCTTTCTCACACACCGAGGCGTGAATCTGCGCCTGCCATGCATCCTGGCAAGGACAAGTGCCGGCTCGTATTTTCTCAAGCAGTGCGGCGGGACCGGCGGACTCAAACAGCAGCCTCTTATACTCGCCGTGGTCGGGGATGCCGTCGCAGCAATCGGCGGCCACGATGATGGCCCCGCCCTTCTTCACGATGCCGGCGGCCGCACTCATACCCTTCACCGATTGGTAGAGGTTCTGATCGAGCGGATAGCCGCAGTTGCTCGTGATGACAATGTCGTACAGTGCATCGACCGAGGCCAGCGCGCGCCGCTTGACATACGCACAGCCTTGCTCGTGCGCTCGCATCAGGTCACCGGCAAAGACCGCGGTGATCTGGTTATCGCGGTTGAGCGCCACGTTCAGGAGAAGCATCGGTGCGGTCATCAGAGCCGCTTCCCGAATTTCCTCCCACACGGGGTTGCCCTGCGCCACACACGAAGCGGCCATCGGGTGGTCGATGTTCCGGGCGTGGTGGTTCCGCGCGATGGTTTCCAGAAGTGCCAGGCCCGGCATGACGGCTTTGCCCCCGCCGGAGAAGCCGGCAAAGAAATGCGGCTCGATGAAGCCCGTGAGGATGCGCACGTCACAGCGAAGGTATTCCTTGTGAATCCAGATCTCGTTGCCGCTCGTGGTCGTTCCCACCAGGGCGTGCGAATCACGGTCGCGGGCATCATTCTGCGCGATCCGAAACCTGTCCACGATTCGCTCGCCGAACATCGTTCTGAGCTCGGCCGGCGTGTTGGCCCTGTGCGTCCCTGTGGCAATCAGCAGAGTGATGGCCTCATCAGGGACATGGTTCAATTCAGCGAGCAGAGCCGGCAGAATCGTCTGATAGGGCGTCGGACGGGTGATATCGTTACAGACAATGCCGACGGCATCCAACGGTTTGACCAGTTCCCGCAGCGGCCGCGAGCCGACGGGACTGCGCAGAGCATCCCGCACCGCCCCCGCCTGGTCGGCCAGAGTCTCGACGTGCTTCGGCTCGACAATGTCGAGCTTCAGACCCTCCGGCAGGCTGACCACTAAGCCGGTCTTTCCATAGGCGAGTCTTATCTTCACCGGGGCAAGCGCCTAATCACACATCACCAAATATCACCGGAGTTCTGCGGCTTGTCATCCTGAGCCGAAGGCGAAGGATCTGGGCTTGGTAGGGCGAGCGTGGGTTCGGGTCCCCAAGTGCGATATTCTGCACTTGGGAGCCCTTCCCAAACGCGATTCTTCGCGTTTGGGGTCCCCGTCCTCGCTCGCCAGGAAACGTCGTGCGGGGACGCACGACCTACTTTGCAGACCAGATCCTTCACTGCGCTTCGCTGCGTTCATGATGACGAACCAGACATAGGACAGAATCGGAACGCACATCATACATTCCTGACGAGCGACGGGTGGCAGCGGCAAGCGCGGCTTGCCGATGGTTTGCCCGTCCGCCATCGGCAAAGCCTTCGGCCTTGCCGCTGCCACCCCGCCAGGATTAGACACATACGCTTCACGGCTTAAGCTTCACGTTGCCCACGTTCTTTATGAGCGACAGGTCGCCCTCGCGGGCGGCTTCGAGGATCGGCCGCATGTATTCGTCGACCATCTCGGCCGTCATCGGCACCGGCATGTTTTGCAGCTTCGAGCGCAACTGCGGGTCTTTCGCCGCCGCCAGGGCCCGCTCGATGTGATGTGGACCGAATCCATCCACTTCACCCAGCCGCGTGGGAAAGCCGACCCGCCGGGCAAATGCGAACATCGCTTCGGCAACAGCTTCGCCCAGCTCCCGGCCGCTCAGATGGTCCACGTCGGCCTGCATCCATCCCGCCTGCCGGTAAATCCGGGCGACGAGTCGAAGCGGCTCTGCGATGGCCGGGGCGAAAAAGACCGTGTAATAGGGGTTCATAATGGCACAGGCCCGGCCGTGCGGCAGAATGTCGACGAGCGAAAAGCTCGTCAGATGGCCGCCGCTGGTGCCGCCGACCATGATCGCATAGCCGCCCAGGTCGGTCGCCAGGCACAGCGCCTCCCGCGCCTCCGTATCCTGTGGATGGGCCATCACGCGGGGCAAATACGCCACGATCAGCGAAATGCACGTGTCGGCTATGTCACACGCCCTGTCACAGTAGGGCTTGCCTACGGCGCCGTAGAGGACCTCCAGAGAGTGAGAGAGGCCATCGAAAGCCCCGTCCGCGGTCAGACCCATGGGTGTGGCACGGGTCACTTCGTAATCGAAGACCGCCCGGGCCGGGACAATGCTGTCATCGACAATCAGTTTCTTCTGGCCGGTCGCCATATCGGTGACATTCGCGTACTTGGTCAGATGTGCGGCGGAGCTGGCCACCGTCTGCACGGCGATGTGCGGACGGAGTGATTTGCCCGTTTTCGTCAGAGCCGCCGAGACCAAGCCTACCCCGAAATAATCGTCGATCCGCCCGCCCAGCGTGCAAAGGACCTCCGCCACTTTCGTGGCATCAATGGTACTGCCGCCGCCGTAGCTGATCACCACGTCCGGGTTCGCTTCTCTCAATTCTGTCGCGATGCGGGCGACGTCCTCGCGCGGAGTGTTCGGCCGGGCACCCTTGATCTCGGCCACCAGATCGATGCCTGCCCCGGTCAGGCCGCCCCGTATTACCTTGACCCAGTCATCACTGCCGGCAAACGTGCCGCGAACCAGAGCGACTCGCTTGCCCCACGATGCCGCCGCCCTGACCGGCTCGGCCAAAACCCCGGTGCCGAAAGAATACCGGTCGCCTTTGAACTCATGCAGCAGCGCCCGCGCCTTGTCGAAATCGGCTTTCGTCTGTCGTTTCATGGTGCGACCTCAATTCATCTCGAATCCGCCATCGACATTCAGGGTCTGGCCGGTGATGTAGTCGGCATCGGGCGAGCAGAGAAACGCCACCGCCCCGGCCACTTCTTCAGGGCTGCCCGCCCGTTGGAGCGGGACCTTCTCGATGAACGCCTTCATCGTCTCACCCGGCCGGACGCCGGCAATCCGGCTGCGGTCCCGGTCGATCTGCTCCCACATGGGCGTCGGAATCACGCCGGGACAAACGGCGTTGACGTTGATGTTGTAGGGACTGAAGGCCAGTGCGGCCGATTGTGTCACGCTGATGATGGCCGCCTTGCTCGCCGCATAGGCCATCTGGAGGCTTCGCCCCCGCCGGCCGGAGATCGAGGAGAAATTGACGATTCGGCCATAGCTGCGGTCGGCCCGCCCCTGCGCCTGCACCTCCGGCGGAACCTGCCGGATCATCTGCCAGCCGACGGCCTGCATGCAGAACACCGTGCCTTTGAGGTTGATGTCGACAATGCAGTCCCAATCCTCCTCCGTGAGCTCCAGAAACGGCTTCGTCTGCGCGACGCCCGCCACATTGACCAGGATGTCGATCCGCCCGAACTCCGCCACGACGCGGTCCACCAGGGACTGGATTTCCGCCAAACATGCGACGTTTACCGGCTGCGCCAGCACGCGTCGGCCCAGGGCGCGGAGTTCCTGCGCCGTTCGTTCCGCCGTCTCTTTGTTGATTTCCGCCACAACGATATCCGCCCCCTCACGCGCGAGGCGCAGCGCCACGGCCTTGCCGATCCCCTGCCCCGAGCCTGTGACAATCGCTACTTTGCCCGACAATCGCAGTTCCATATCCTTCCATCCGGGCCCCGCCCAACGCGCACGAGCCTCGGTAGGGTGGGCTACGCCCACCATCAACCGTCCGCACCTGTGAGGATCGGTGGGCACAGCCCACCCTACGAGCCCTGTCCCACAGTGTACTCCAAATCGGCGCTTCGCGCCAAACCTCCTTTACCTCCTCGCGTTGACGCTCGTATGCAGTCTGTCATCCTGAACGAAACGAAGTGGAGTGAAGGATCTGGGCTGCGGATGGGAGGGACCTCTCATTCGCGGGCCAGATCCTTCGCTTTCGGCTCAGGATGAC